>ENA-ORMN01000026-ORMN01000026.1-human-gut-metagenome-genome-assembly--contig:-NODE-26-length-178067-cov-7.473580_pt1 | contig 178067 bp, 162 predicted proteins | sample MGYA00242102_ERZ508993 | MGnify/ENA primary metagenome ERZ508993 (study PRJEB26280, sample SAMEA2338770) | human gut metagenome | biome: human gut; feature: human-associated habitat; material: faeces...
GAAAGGAGCTGTCCCTAGTACGAGAGGACCGGGATGGACGCACCTCTGGTGCACCGGTTGTCGTGCCAACGGCACAGCCGGGCAGCTAAGTGCGGAACGGATAAACGCTGAAGGCATCTAAGCGTGAAACCGCCCTTAAGATAAGATATCCCATCGAAAGAGTAAGACCCCTCAAAGACTATGAGGTTGATAGGCCTATGGTGTAAGCATGGTGACATGTTCAGCCTGCAGGTACTAATCGGTCGAGGGCTTGACCTTATTTCATCTCTTCTGATTACGCTTCTCTGTTACTTCCTTTATTCAATTTTCAGGGTTTGATAAAAACAAATCCCCAACATTCCGCAAGGAAATGCACCATTAGCTCAGTTGGTAGAGCAACTGACTCTTAATCAGTGGGTCCTGGGTTCGAGTCCCCGATGGTGCACCAAACGGCCCGTTGGTCAAGTGGTTAAGACTCCGCCCTCTCACGGCGGCATCAGGAGTTCGAATCTCCTACGGGTCACCAAAGAGAGTTGGAAAGCCACCTCTCGGGCATAGTCGGTACAAATAGCTATGAGGTTCCACCTGTTCCCATTCCGAACACAGAAGTTAAGCTCATACACGCCGAAGATACTAAGATGGCGACGTCTTGGGAAAATAGGGCTGCGCCGACACCCTTTGTGTCAGCAGCTAAGTTATTACTTAGCTGCTGATTTTTTAAAGGGCCATTAGCTCAGTTGGTCAGAGCAACCGGCTCATAACCGGTCGGTCCTGGGTTCGAGTCCCCGATGGCCCACCAATTTTACTTTTAGGGGTATAGCTCAGCTGGTAGAGCAGTGGTCTCCAAAACCACGTGCCGAGGGTTCGAATCCTTCTGCCCCTGCCATGTTTAGTGCCTTCAAATGACGCTGTTACGTCGTTTGAGGGCATTTGTTATATTGTGATGAATTGTGTTACTATCCATAAAATATGCTGTTTTTGCCTGTTATTGTGCACTATTTTCAGAAAAGTGTCGTAAAACTGTCGTAGAAAAATATGTTGAAAATGGCTTGTTTCCGTAGAATTATGGACTATGTTATATAGTGTTTCCTGATTTCTCTATTGTTTTTGGGTTTATATGAGGCCATATGATTCAGGGTGCATTATATGTAAATGAGTTTTGGTTTGTAACTGATATATAGAATAAATATAGTAGCATTCTGTTATTTTTTGGTTTCATAAAACATGAAAATAACGTAAATACGTGCCCGCAACTAAAAGTAGCAGGATTCAAGGTCGGATATGTTGAGTTTTTTATCTGTCTGATGTATTCTGAATACATCAAATATAGGGGAACACTCCCTGAAGAAAAAGGTATTACTATGTTACTCAATGAAAAGATCGCTATCATTAGAAAAATGAACAATATGTCCCAGGAGACTTTTGCGGAAGAACTGGGCGTAAGCAGGCAGGCTGTATCGAAGTGGGAGACAGGCAGCTCCGTTCCGGACATTCAGCTTCTGTTAAGAATAGCTGATTTCTATAACATTACTATTGATCAGCTCATAAGAGATGAATTTGATCTGCCTATTTCTCAGGCTGACAGCGAAAGACTTGAAAAAGCTGAAGCTCAGGCAGATAGCTTTGATATTGAAAAATATCTTGGCAAAGTATGTGATGTTTCAATGAACAGCTTTAATTATAGTGTTATCAGAAATGTCAAAATCATTGGTATTTATAAGAATATGGTTTGCTTTGAAAAGAAGGGACGTTACGGTTGGTTCAATTACAACAAATCCTTGGGCATTCTTATCAAAAGGGAAGAGGACTATCAGCCTCACAATATCCTTGACTGCCTTGACTGCACAGCTTATGCCAACAAGGGTACTTATTTCGGCGGTATGACCTATGCTTTCAGCAAGGTGGACAAAGTAACAGATGCATTTATTGGCATTCAGACGGGCAAGTTCTATGCTGAGGTTTCATGGGATGATATTTCTGTTATTCTTCTAAGAGATAAATACTGATATATCCAAAAATTCCCGAACCGAAAAATGCTGGCAAATGGCTATATATCGCTATTTGTCAGCATTTTTCGGTTCGGGACAATGGTGGGACAGCCTCGGACAATAGGGACATTAGAAATTATGCCGCCTTTTGAGAGAAGAACATAGCAAGGCGTTCAGGCAATGCGCCATGTTCCTCAATGAAGGTCATACGCTCCTCTGTGTCGTTATATATGAAGATATCCCGGTAGTACCTGTATAGCTCAAGCTGATGCAGGGACAGCACAAACAGAGGGTGTATGGCGTCCTGTGGTGTTTCGGGAGCATATTTTGTGCGGCAGTCCTCCAGGTATCGGCAGTAGACAGATAAAAGCCTGTATGCACGTTCTTCCTTCTCTTTGCTATTAATCCTGCTGACGTGCGGAGCTGCGCTGGGGTGCGTTCTGTACGTCGGCTTGATGTCATTATGGGTAACGATGCCGAAATCCGCCGCAAGGCGGCGGGCTGCGTCTATGGGTGAGCAGCTGAGTATAAGCTGAGCCAGCTTTATAGCGTCCCCATACATTCCGCAGCTGAAACAGTGGAAATGGTCGCTGTACAGCTTCATACTGGGCGTTCTGTCGGTGTGGGCAGGACAGCTGCACATTCCGTTCCTGACAGTCAGTCCGAAGTGTTCCGCAGCTGTCTTTATATCAGTATGGGATTTTACCTCTTCAAATATGTTCATTGTACTCCTCCTTTGAGAACAGCCACATCGAGGGTGATGTGGCTGGTAATGGGATTATAAGTATTTTCAAAATAATTATTATGCTGATAACTTGTGTATCGTTTGATAGGATACCCCATACTTCCTGGCAAGTGCCGACTTGTTGCAGCCGGGTTCGGACAGACGGTGTCTGATTTCATCTATCTGTTCATCTGTCAGCTTGCGGGGACGACCGCCCTTGTTTGCTGTGGGAAGTTCAAGATCCATAGAGAAGAGGGTAAAGTGGATATATACCTTATCGCCACTGTAATTGTTGCGGGTATCCCCTTGAATGACCGAGAAGCCTCTAGAAGTCATAAGTGCTGTGAATTCATCGGTTTCTTCGGCAGCGGTTGAACGGTTTGCTGTTAAACTGATCTCATAATTCATAGTGATCATCCTTTCATAACTATATTTTAATTATTATCTTTCCATTTCGGAAATATATGGACGGGACTTTTCGGGGGGATCGATCTCATCAAGCTCCTCCTGAACGGATCTGTATATTCCGTATTTGGTATCTATATCATCGGAATATTTATCAAAGCCTGCATCTGAAGTTATTTTTGAACCGAGATTGAGGATAGCTTCTGCGAGTAACCGAGGCTTTCCACTTAGATAGGCGTTGTATTTTTCCTTGTCATCTTTTCCGCAGAAAAGTGTTGCGACTGCAAGGCAGATGTCACGGACAAAGCTGTATGCCTTATCAAGAGCTGTTTTCAGGTTTTCTATTATCCCGGCAGACTTCCTGATCTCGGAATCCTTTTCGGCAATTATAGGCTTGAATTTTTCGGTTATTTCCTGCTCCTTCTTTTCCAGCTCGGTTTTGAGATGTTCTGTATGTATTTCCTCCCGATGCTGTATTTCTGACAGATGCTTTGCTTCGGTGTCGTTGATCTGCTGTTTAAGGTCGGATATTTCAGCGTACAGCATTTTGTTCTGATCGTGTGATCTGTCCAGCTCCTTGTGGAGCGTCATATTTTCATTGGACAGTTCGCTGCCCGAAGACCGCAGAGTATCTATATAAGAATTCATATTATCTATTTTTTTCAGATAATAGCCACACTGATCCTCGGCACGCTTGTCCAGCTCTTCCTCACGCTTTTTGCAGGTGTTCCACCAAGCTTTAGTGTATTCGGCATCACGGGCGTTCTGTTCGGCTGTTTCACGGTTTTTCTGTTCCTGCTGTCTTACTGCTTCTTCACGGCTTGATAACATGATCTCACGGATATCGGCTTTATCGGTTCGTTCGGCAAGCTCTGCCTGCTCCTTGGCTTTTGTCTTCTCCCAGTGAGACTTGTCATCGGCTATCTTCTGAGAGATTTTTGCAGCTTTCTTTTCTGCTTCTGACACGATAGAAAGAGCTTGATTTTCAGATTTGAAAATACATTTCTCGGATTTATTATAGTTATTATCTGTTTTTTCTGACTTTTCGGCTAACTGCTTATTTACAGCCTCTGCATTTGACATTATTATTGCTGCTTCTTCGGCAGCCTGATTAACTCTGTTAAGCTCAGACCGGCTGATAATAACCTTATCGTCTTTTATGATCGTTTTAACAATCTGCGGAAGCTCCGTCACCGGAACAGGCGTGACCTTGAATTCTTTCAGATTAGCGCTTTTCATACGGAGCTGTTTTATGGTCTGATTTCCTAAAGCGGTGGCATCGTTCTGAATACCTATATCTCTTCCGAACACTGCTGTCATGTGTTTTGTCAGGTCGGGATGGAATGTGTTCAGATCTTTTCGGGTGATACACTCCTTTGCGGAGAGCTTCGGTATTCCCTTTTTCTTGTCAATTACAACGGGGACGAAAGCGTAGTGTATGTGAGGTGAGGTTTCGTCCATGTGGACGTATGCGGAGATCACATTTTCTTTTCCGTAGCGTCCATTCAGGAATTTATAGGTTTCGTTAAAGAACAGCGGCAGTTCTTCGGGAGTAAGTTCCTTTGGAGCGGTGACTATCCAGTCGCACATCACGTTAATATCAGCTCTTTTCAAAACCTTTATCTCGCTCATTCTTTTGTGTAGGAAATCGAGCGGTGGCAGCGGCTGATCAATTTCTGCAAGATCATAGTTTAGTGCGGTTCGGCTTTCGTCGATACAGCTTGTACTGCTTGAATGTGTTCTGTCATAATGTGCAAGCATATGTCCTGTTGCGGCAGCGGTGTATTTTTCTAAGTGAGCCATTTGCATTTTTTCCTTTCGGTCGTATGATAGGCAACTTATGAATGCGTAGGGAGACGGGTTTCGTCCACCTAAACTGCGTTTTGGTGGAGCAAGTTATACCAAAATTCCGAGCCGTCAATTTCGCTTGGGGCGAACTTGACTGAATTTTGGTAAACTTGCTCTCAAACGCCGAGGGCTTCCGATATTTCCTGCGGAAATATCGCATTGGGGAAACGGGTGTGTAGCACCGATATGTAGGATAGTTAATATAAGTTATTCAGCGTCATTACCGCAGAATGCTTCTGCTGTTCAACGACGTGATGATAAGTGTTCAAAGTTGTTGAAACATCTTCGTGACCGAGAATTTCCGAAACCGCTTTTATGTCAACTCCATTGCGAATGAGCGTTGTGGCGAATGTGTGGCGGAGTGCGTGAACGAGATTTTCCTTATCTGTTATTCCACATTTTTCCAGAATACATTCCATGGTCTTGTAAACCTTTCGGGGAGAGGTGATGGTGTGATTCTTTGTTGCGATAACACGCTCCTTGTCACGGATAATGCTGCGGAGATGTTCGAGTGCATCGACAGCGTTATCATTCAGCGGAATGTAGCGAGTGGACTTGTCCGTCTTGGGAGTGTCCTGCTCAATTATCTTGTATTTGCTTTTTGCATCGTCCTCACGGTTTTTCACTTCCACAACATTTCCGTGAATGTAAATGCGGTGTTTTTCAAGATCAACGTCTTTCCATTTAAGATAGAGTGGCTCACCCTCTCTCATTCCCGTATTCAGAATGAGGACAATGAGATAGCCGTATCTGTAAACGGGTGCGCCGTTCTTGTAGGTGCGTTTGGCTTCTTCCACTATAGCGGCGATCTCTTCGGGAGAGTATGCGGTGATCTCCTTTCTCTCCTTGACCTTTGAGGACGGGAGCTTTACGCCCTTGACGGGATTCTTTACGATCTCGCCCCTTGCGACAGCAAGCTCCATACAGGCATTCAGATTGTTGTATGCTTTTTTCACTGTCGAAAAGGACAGCTTTTCAAGCAGATCGTTTATCATGTTCTGTATATCGTTTGCTGTCAGTGCGGAGATCTGTATATCGCCTATGTAGGGGATTATCTGATAGTTTACCGACTGTTCAACACGGTCATAGGAACCGGGCTTCAGGTCGGGCTTTTTTACTGTCAGGAGCCAGTTTGTCATATATGTACGCACGGTCATTCTGGAAACGTTTGATATATCAAAGCGGGCAGCTTCTTCACGAAGCTGTTTTGCCTTCCGTCTCACTTCCGTTTCGGTCTTGCCGTATACAGACCTGCGCTTACCGTTGCCGATAGTCAGCTTTATTTCATAGTACCCGTCATCACGCTTTTTGATCTCGGGGAGTTTCTTTCCCATAATATTGTCCTCCTTACATTGTGTAGGTCCTGCCCGAATAGGTATTGAGCCATTTCTCAAACTTGCTTTTCTCCACACGGAGAATGCCGCCCATCTTGATAGAGGGGAAGCCTTCGGAACTGAACAGCTTGTATACTGAAGAGCGTCCGATGTGGAGTATAGCCATGATGTCATCGGGTGTGTAGATCTCGGGTGCACCTGCGGGTGCGGTGGTAATAGTTGTTTCTTTCATTTGTATCATCCTTTCAATATTGTTTGTTTTTCCTTTTTATATAGTTGTTATCGGGATATTTTCTGCTCCCGGCAGTAACAGGTGGGGATTTATCTCATAGCTTTCCTTGCGGCGGTTGCCGGCTCGTCCGTCATGAACAACGGGTATTTCAGAAAGGTAGTTATTTTCGGTAAGTATATCCAGTGCGTAATATATCTGATCCTCAGATAATTTTCTGACTGTTCTCTTTATGTCACGCAGTGAAATGCGGCTGAAATTGTTTTTTCTTGCCTTGTCCAGTATCTTTTCTATCAGATACTGCGGTGTGGTGTCGTAGTTGTCGGCACACACTATGGATAAATACTGCTGACCGTAATATTTTGATATTTCGATAGCATTTTCCGTTGTTTCTGCTGAAACGCATTCTGCGGGCTCTTTTTCACAGAGATGGAGCAGACCTGCTATGCGGAGCGTTTTACCGGGTAGCTTGCTGAAATAGTCCCGGTGTTCTGCGAGCTGTTCCCTGTCTCCCATCTGGAACTCTATTTTTGCGGCAAAATCTCTGAAAATGTCTGTCGCTCTGCAGGTCAGTTCTATTACCGATCTGTCAGGTGGTTTCATTGCAAGAAGTCTGTATATGAGTTTTCTGTAATCCTCCATAATAGTCTGGCTGCCGGAGGGATAGTTTTCTATCAGCGTCCGGTGACCGATAAGGCTTTCAGGCTGGCAGTAGAGAAACCGCTGAGCAAGTCCTTTGCCTGTGAATTCGGTATTGCTGATCATGCTGTTTAGAACAATAGGTTGTGTGCATATCCCGAAAGTAAGCAGCGGACGCATTATGGTGTGTGAGCCACATTTTCTGTCTATCTGTACGGGATCGCCGTCATAGCCTGACAGGAAGATGTTGAGGTTTGTCATGTTTCCTTTATTGTACATTCCTGCCATAATATTGAACTGTCCGCCTTCATCGGAGAGAATTCCCATTTTGCCGTCATTCTCGCCCATAATGGCTGCAAGTGCTTCCGCTGTTGCGTCTGATGTTATGAGTCTCATAAAATGTTTCGGCTCAAGTGCATCAAGCTCGTTTTGTATAGCATTGACAGTCTCCATGCCCGAATTCTTTTCTATTTCTCTGGAGAGTCTTGATTCGAGCATTTTTTTCTCATTCAGGTATGATAGTATCTCCGTTCTGTACATTTCGTTATGGTCTGCTGTGAACTGGTGTACAGGTGCTGTCAGTGTACGGAATACGGGGGATTTACGTTCTCCGGGTGATGCGGAGATCAGTATGTACAGATTAAGTTCTTCTGACCAGAATGGACTGTAACATATCTTTGCCTTTCCTTGTATGCACAGGGACAAAATAGACAATGCTACAGATGCGGGCATTTCAGGCATTACCTGTACGGTATCAGAAATAAGCTCAACCATTTTTTTGAGTACCGGCGGCAGGCATCCTACGGGAAACGGCGGAGGAGCTTTGCTGCGTTTTAATGGTGTCGGGTAGGGAATGCTATCAGGAATATTGATTTTTGTTGTTTCGTTCATTTTTTCTCCTTTCACGGTTATTTCCGGCTCATTGTTGCAAGACTATTGACAAATGAGCTTTTGTGTGTTATAATTATTTATAAAAGCATTATCTGTCTTGCATGTTTATATTATATGCTACAATGTGTAGTATGTCAATAGAAAATAATACGATTTGTAGCATTAAACGAATCTGAAAGGATAGTTTTGTATGTTCTGGCAAAAATATGTTGAATTATGTGAAAAAAATAATGAGAAACCAAGAGCTGTTGCAACAGAGTATGGAATAGCACCGGCTACTGTTACCCGATGGAAAAACGGAAGTATCCCGGGAAAGGAGACGCTTCAGCTTATTGCAGACAGGTTTAATGTATCGGTCGACTATCTTGTGAATGATTCCGAGATCTCACTTGATATAAATGGGAAACGCAGCGTGCTGAAGAAGCTTACTGCTCTTCCACAGAGATGGACAAGTCTTCACGGCTGCTGTGAACTTAGCAAAATGCAGATCGTAGAGATCACGGAGTACGTAAATGCTTCATTATTCTTTATAAATAGTGAAAAGTGTGTGGAATATGTTCCGGAGAATGATGATTACGATAAGAAACAGATATTAAATATCGAGATACTTTTTACTATCCTGAATATAATGGACGGATGCGCAGATACTGATTTTTATCGTACGTTACAGATACAGCTTTCAAGAATAGTTCTTTCACATCTGAAAGATAAGGGATATACAAAGAAAAAACTTTCTGAATGTGTCAGTATTTCAAGTGATAAGCTGGAATTCCTTATTGAAGGTAAGGAAAAGACAGATGTCACCTTTAATTACGGTCTCAACTATTCTGATCTTGCAGCACTGTATGAATATACCGGATTGAGCTATATCTATATGTTTACGGGTGTTGACGGGAAGTTTGCGGATATAGTTGCAGAGCTGGCTGGCTGAAATTTCTTTTGTCCCTGATGTCCGTGGTTGTCCCGCTATTGTCCAATACCGAATAAAGCTCACAAATAGTGGTATACCGTTATTTGTGAACATAAATTCTTTCTATTGTCCCTTTGTCCGTTGTAATTACATTATATATTGATAGGAAGACAATTTTCATAAGCAATTATTTGCGAAAAAGAATTTGGTAGTGCCGGCAAGATGATGTTGCTGTACGGATTTTTACACAATATAAATGTTATAATATAGAAAAAATATTTTTTACCGAGGTAACTTTTATAGTCAGAGAGAATTTCAGGAGGCGTATATGAGCAGATACAAAGAAAACAAACCACAAGCTGCCGTGCTTATGAATTCTATGCGTTCTATGGGATATACCTTTGAAAGTGCGGTTGCTGATGTAATTGATAACAGTGTGAGCGCTCATGCATCAGAAGTTATTATAAGATTTCCCGTTGATCCGTCTGAGTGTTTTGTTGCTATCTGTGATAACGGAGACGGAATGTCAGAGTCGGAACTGTTTGATGCAATGAAGTACGGCAGTGAACAGAAAGCAGATAACCGTATGGCAGATGATCTCGGAAGATTCGGGCTTGGTCTTAAATCTGCTTCTCTTTCACAAGGTCGCAGATTATCTGTTGCAAGTAAGAAAGACGGTTGTATATCAGCATATATCTGGGATATGGATGTTGTCATAAAGAACAGAAGCTGGGATATGATTGAGTGTTCAGCGGAGCAGATAAAATCACTGAAATGTATTTCATATCTGGATGACAAAGACAGCGGTACTGTTGTTATCTGGGAAGATTTTGATGTTATCAGAAAAAACAGCGGAGATGTATATGCTGAACTGAGCACATTGGCAGAGAGTGTTTCAGAATATCTGTCACTTATTTTCCACAGGTTCCTTAATAAAGACAGCAAGAGCAGATTGAGAATAAAGGTTAATAACTATGAACTTAAAGGAAAGGATCCGTTTCTTGAGAATCATAAAAAGACCACAATAAGACGAAGAATTGAGTTACCTGTTATGGATTCACAGGGAATTGAGCGCATTGTTGTCGCACAGCCATTTGTTCTTCCATTCCAGAAAGATCTGACAGACGAAGATAAGAAGCTGTCCGGCGGACTTGAAAACTATCGTTCAAGCCAGGGATACTACATATACAGAAATGAGCGCCTTATTGTATGGGGAACATGGTTTAACAGACGAAAAGACGAGCTGACGAAGTATGCCCGTATCAAGGTGGATATTCCTAATACGCTTGATGATATATGGAGTATAGACATAAAGAAACAGAATGCAAAAATCCCGAAATCAATCCGGAAAAGGCTTACAAGAGCTGTTGATGAGGCTATGGACGTTGCAGTCAGGGCACAGAAATACCGAGGACGAGTTGATAATGCTGATGATAGTATTGATTATATATGGGATCGTATCAAAGAACGTGGAGATAACTTCACATACAGAATTAACCGCAATGCCCGTGTTTTTGATCTGATCAGGAACAAGGTCGACGAGAGCGTATGGAATCAGATTGATATGGTGCTGGAGGAAATAGAGCAGAGCGTGCCGTTCCAGCAGATATATGTTGATAAATCGCAGAACGCAATAAATGAGGAACCGGCAGACAGGGACGAGCGTCTTGCCGAGCTTGAAGAAAAAGCTGAAATCCTCATAAAGCAGGCAGTTTCATTGGGTAATAATGACAGGGCGACTGTAATATCATTATTGTTCAGTTCAGAGCCGTTTTGTCAGTATCCGGAATTAAAAAATAAGTTACTGGAGAAATGATTATGGAAAAAACAGATATGCTCAGGGTTGCAGAGCTTACCAGATTTGTATCCAATTTTATTGATGCAAGCGGAAAAAGTGACAGTCTTGATGAAGAAACTATCCGTGATTGTATTGATAAATCTATATTGTTTTTAGGTAAATCATATTCGGATGAAGAAAAAGCAGCTACTCTTCGTGATATTACATATAAGTATCAGGTTTATACTCCGCCAGGGCAGAGTATTGTCGCTGATTATGAACAGGGAAAGTGGTATGATGACCGTAAATCCGAAATAGAGCCGTTTTTCTGGTCAAGATACCGTAATTATCTGATAGATGAGAAGCACTTCAGCCCCAGTGTTGTGTCAATTCTTGGCGATGATACGCTGGACCAGAAGCTGATGAACTATATTCTTGACCCGGAAACGGAAACAACGCAGCCGTTACTCAGGCGAGGTCTGATTATTGGTGATGTTCAGTCAGGTAAGACATCAACATATATAGGCTTTATCTGCAAAGCTGCTGATGCGGGCTACAAGGTATTTATTCTGCTGACAGGTGTTATCGAATCACTTCGTAAACAGACACAGGAACGTGTTGAGGAAGGCTTTATCGGAATAGATCTGTCTTCAGACGAAACAGGAGGAAAAAGAGTAGGTGTAGGTCTTGATAACAAGGAAATCAAGGCAATGGCTCTCACTTCCCGCAAGACTGATTTTACCGGTAATAATGATAAGAATGTTATTTCTCTGCTTAATAGTAATAACGCAGTTGTATTTGTTATCAAGAAAAATACAACATCACTCACCAAACTTAAGAACTGGCTTGTAACTCTTAATGCCGATCCGGTTACAAAGAAGATAAATCTTCCTATGCTGCTCATAGACGACGAAGCAGATAATGCTTCAATAAATACAAGCAAGGACAAGGAAGATCCTACAAAGATAAACAGGCTGATACGGGAGCTTGCGAATGTATTTACAAAGTCTAATTATGTAGGTTTCACTGCTACGCCTTTTGCAAATGTGTTCATAGATCCGGAAACAACAGAAAAGATGGAAACACAGGATCTGTTCCCGGAAGATTTTATTGTGGCGCTTCCAACACCAAGTAATTATATTGGTGCGGAGAAGATATTTGAAAAGGGTGGAGAGTATCATTCGCAGCTCATTTATATAAATGATGCAGGTCGCGAGGAGGCAGACGGATTTCCGTTCTATTTCCTGCATAAAAAGGACTGGCATGACAAGCTACCTGAAAGTCTTACAGATGCTATATATACTTTCTACCTTGCCAATGCAATCCGTGATCTGCGTGGAGATAGCAGACAGCATCGTTCAATGCTGATAAACATTTCCAGATTTGTCAAGGTTCAGAAATATATCAAGGAAGAGGTTGAAGAGATTCATGCTGCAGCCTATCGTGCAGTTAAATTCAATCTCAGCAAGGATTTTAATGAATCTATGAAAGATCCGATATTAAAGCGGATTTATGATAACTGGGAAAATCAATACGCAGATGCCGGTGCCAGCTGGGACGAGATTGCCGGAGTGCTTTTCTCCTCGATTGAAAACATACAGATAAGAGTTGTAAACAGTTCAAAGTCTGCTGAAAAGCTGGAATACCCTAAGAATGAATCACTGAGGGTTATTGCAATCGGAGGTCTTGCACTTTCACGAGGTCTTACGCTTGAAGGTCTTGTAATCAGCTATTTCTATCGTAATACCAGCACCTATGATGTGCTTATGCAGATGGGCAGATGGTTCGGTTACAGAAAGGGTTACGAAGATCTTTTCAGGATATGGACGCATAAAGCATCTGCTGAATGGTATGCAGAGATTTCTGAGGCTACACGGGCTCTGAAAGATGATATGCAGATTATGAGGGAAAATGAGCTGAAGCCTAAGGATTTTGGTATCAGAGTAAGGAATAATTCAGCTGAGCTTAGTATTACTGCATATAACAAGATGAGAAACGCAACTGATGAGTATGAAATGTCAAGTTATTTCGGTGGCTTTATTGATACACCGTATCTTATGCTCAATACTGATGCACATAAGAGTAATTTCAGTTCCGTTAAGCAGCTCGTTGATGATTGTATTGCTTCCGGAATGTCATTTGACAGAGAAAATCCCGCAACAGGTAAAGGCAGGTATATTATCCGTGATATTCCAAAGTACAGTATTATTGAATTCCTTAAGAAACTTAAAATATCACGTTTCAGTTCAAAATTTGATATAAAGCAGATATGTACATCCCTTGCAGGCTGCAATGATAGTTCCATTGATTATTTTGATGTTGCATTTATTGAAGGAAAAACACAGTCTGATGATAATCTGAAGGTAGAAATCGGCGGAAAGCAGATCTGTACTGTTCTGAGAAATTTCTGTAAGCTGGATTCCCAGACAGACAGACTGGGTGTAGGTCGGAGAGGAAAACTGACCGGAACGTCTGACGGAAAAGCCGGTATAATTGATTTCAATGGCAGAAAAGCAGATGAAATAATTCAGGGTGCTATGGATGATTTCTGTGCATTGTATAAAAAAGAAAATAATGGTGAGGAATTTGACAGAAGCAGAAGCTTTCCGTCTGACACATGGTTCCGTTTTGTAAAGGATCGTAAGCCTGTTATTCTTATCTATCTTATCGAAATAGGAGTGGATCCCGATGATTCCACCCAGAAGAAGCAGATTGATGAATTCAGAAGTAAAATGGGAGATGTTCCGGCTGTCGGATTTGCAATGGGACTTCCCAGAAATGATACTCAGATGGCTATCGGTTCCACAAGATACAAGGCAAATAAGGTATATAACTGGTTTGAGCGTGATGAAATAATGGCGGAAGGTGAGGAAGAATGGGAGTAAAAGATGAATTCCCCCGTTTCACAAAGCCAAATTACTATTCAAGAATAGATAATAACCATATTCTTGAAATTCATATCGGACTTGATGAGAAGGGGCATCAGTCAATCGAGCTGCGTCATAACAACAAACAGCACAAGCTTAAAGGTACAGATGCTATTGAAATAAGTCAGTATTCCCGACCTGATTATAATACGCTCCGCTTCTCCCTTGCAGATGATGAAGTCAGCAGCCTGTTTTATATGTTCTGTGATGATATGATTGAACATACACGTGAGCTGAAAGATAAATCTGACGGATATACTGCTGTTGTAAACCGATATCATCTGTGGAAAAGAATGTTTCTTAACAATAAGAATCAGTGCCTTCCTGAGTCAGAGATTATGGGACTGATAGGAGAGTTGCTTTATCTCAGCGGTCCTCTTGCCGAACGTATCGGAATTCATGATGCTTTATACAGCTGGAGTGGTCAGGAACTCACACACAAGGATTTTTCCTTTGAAGATAACTGGGTTGAAGTAAAAACAATATCAAGAGGAAAATCAAGCGTTAAAATATCTTCAATGGAACAGCTTGAAAGCGACACTGATGGAGAACTTGCAGTATTTTCACTGGAGAAAATGAGTGAAAACTATTCCGGTATAACGCTTAATAATCTTGTTACCCGTATAAAGAACAGTTTTACTGATATTTCCGATGAAACAAAATTCATGGCTCAGCTTGCAATGAACGGTTTTGCAATTAACGATTATTATGATCACTTTGTCTATGAGCAGAGGGATTTCCACGGATCACACCGGATGATATGCCTGAAGCAATTACAAAAGTTTCGTATGAGATCTCACTTACAGAATTGTCAGAATATGAGATAAAATAACTGAAAGGACTGTTATTATGGATTACGCTGAATATAGGAGCGACCTGCTTAACAACCTGAGAAATGATGCCCAGATAAACGGAACAGATACTGAAGATGAGTTTATAAGACATGCTTTTGATGTTCTCAGCGATTTTGATGAGGTATCAGATCCACAGCTTGTTAATATGTGGGATAAAACTGTCGGTGGTAATCGTAAAATCAGATTGAATGGTTATGCTTTTGATGAAGCTGATAACAGTCTGATACTGTTTATTTCAGATTTTCAGGATTCACTTACGCCGGATAATCTGACTATGAGCCGTGTTGATGAGTTATACTGGAGACTATATTATTATCTTGATGAAGTATGCAATGGTAAAATAGAAGAATATTTTGATGAGTCCGATCCGGACGGAATACTGAAACTGTCACGGCTTATCAGAAAGCGCATTAACGGCACAGAAACAGAGGAACCGTTTCTGAAGATACGATTCTTTATTCTGACCAATAAGGAACTTGACAAAAAACTTCTTGATGCCAATCTGCTTGAAACAACGGTTCGCAGTTCAAAATCAAAATCCAGGAGAACAGTCAAGTCAACTAAAAAAATAAAGAAGCCCGATTTTGAAGGAGTACCGCTTGAAATTAATTTATGGTACCTGGAAAGATTTTATGAGATGGAAAGCTCCAATTCGGATGATCCTATATATATTGATATTCTGGCAGATTATGATAATCTTGGATACAAGGGTATTCCATGCATAAAGGGTAATATCGGTGATAATCTCGATTATGAGGCATATATAGCTATTATTCCCGGAAAGCTGCTTGCACAGATCTATATTGACTATGGAAGTAAGGTGCTTGAAGGAAATGTACGTGCTTTTCTTGGGACAAAAAGCAGCAAAGGGGTAAACAGCGGAATAAAGAAAACTATCAATAATGATGGGAAGAATTTCTTTACATACAATAATGGTATAGCAACAACAGCATCTGACGTTACTGTTGAAACTATTGACGGTGAACAGTATATAACTAACATAACAGATCTTCAGATAATAAATGGTGGTCAGACTACGGCAACACTGGCAGAAGCTGTTATCAGAAAGACTAATGAAAACCTTGAGGGGATTTTCGTACCTATGAAGCTGACTGTTATCAGGGACAGAGAGACAGAACTTGAAGATGGTACAAGATTCTATGATAAAATGGTTTCTGATATTGCCAGATATGCAAATAGTCAGAATAAAGTTACTGCTGCGGATTTCTTTTCCAATGATCCGTTCCATATCCGTATGGAGAAAATGTCTAAGCGTTATCTTGCTCCTCCCGTAAAATATAATGTTCCCACAGGCTGGTATTATGAGCGTTCACGTAAGAAGTATGAGCAGGAAGAGATGAAGCTGTCTGCAGCTGATAAAAAGAAATTTGAAATCAAGTTTCCGAAAAAACAGAAGATCACTAAGGAAGATCTGGGTAAATATATCACAACTGTTGACAGCTGCCGTCCTGATATTGTGTCAAGAGGTAAGAACTGGGTTATTAAACAGTTCGGAGAAACTATCAGGAATGAATATAACAAGGATAAGGCTGCTTTTAACGAATTCTACTTCCATAAGTGCATTGCCTATGCTATAATATATATAACTGTTGATAATTATCTTGAAGAAAATAAGAGCAGTATAAGAAAACCTACTGATTTCTGGTATAAGGCAGGAGGTTACAAAGGTAATATTGTTCCTTACTCCATATCAAAGATAATAACATCAATTCCCGAAGGCTATACTCTTGACTGGGAGAGAATCTGGCGTAATCAGTCTGTTTCGCCTGCTTTCATGGCTGAAATAGAGCGGATTACGAAGCTGACAAATGATTATATCTGCGACAGTCATGGTGTAATTGTAACAGAATACTGTAAAAAGGAATCCACATGGAATAATTTCAGGGACAATTATAAATATGATCTGTCAATAGAATTCATAAGAGAACTGGTGTCAGTATCGTCTGTTGAGTCACAGGAGAAGGCTGCCCGGAAAGAAGAAAAGTCAAATGAAGAATACGGTCAGATCATGCAGATGATTTCTCTTGGTACTGCTTATTGGACTAAGGTCAGAGCAGAGGCAGAATCAAGACATATGCTGTCATATCAGGAAAAGACTAATCTTGATAAAATGATAGCAATGGTAACCAAAGGTGCTATACCGTACTCACCTTCAGGCAGGCTGCCGAGAATTACCATTGAAATAATAAATACTGCTAAGTCGGTTGTTGAAAAATTAGAAACGGAAGGTATTCAGGTATAAAATGGAGCGTGAATATAAAGTTGTCGAACTGTTCAGTGGCATTGGCAGCCAGGCAAAAGCATTACAGAATATTGATATGAAAATCAATGTACAGGGTACCTGTGAATGGGATTACCATGCTTTTGTTGCATATGATGCCATACATAATTCTCCTGAACTGACACCCGAAGTTGAAGCAATGACTAAAGCTGAAATCCTTGAGAAACTTAAAAAATATACTATAAGCAGCGACGGAAAGACAGCAATGACTTTCTCTATTCTTAAAACATATACAGAGGATTCCCTGAAAAGAATGTATCAGGCAATAATCAGAAGCCATAATTTTGTTGATATTACATCACTTACAGGTGATAAACTTCCTAAAAATATTGATATACTTACATATTCGTTTCCCTGTCAGGATCTTTCAAATGTCGGAGCTTTTCATGGATATAATAAGGGTATTGATAAGGATTCAGGCAGCAGGTCGAGCCTGTTATGGCAGGTGGGCAGAATTCTTCAGGAACTGAAAGACAGTAACAGAAGATTGCCACGGTTTCTACTTATGGAGAATGTACCGACATTATTATCCAAGCGGCATTATGGGAACTTTTCTATGTGGAAGACCGATCTGGAGAATCTCGGATATGTGAATATTCATTATGAGGTGAATGCTCATGATTTCGGACTTCCTCAGAACAGACCTCGCCTTCTGATGTTGAGCGTTTTTGTAGGAAATAATAAAAAAAAGCGCAAAAAAATAAATAAATACTTCTCATCAAAACAGAAAAGTAGTGATATAGTCGACGATTATAAGAAATCTGAATTTTATCACAATATTAAAATGGAGGACCTTTTCAGAATTGATTATTCAGATAAGAAATTATTTGATGAAGCAATAGAATGTACTCCCAATGATACACCGTCAAGGCAGAAAATCTGGGAAGAAAATCCTCAGTTAGTACTGAAGGGTAATGATATTAATCCTGAATTTAGTATGATCCGTACGATAACTACAAAGCAGGATCGCAATCCTAATTCCGGTAATCTGTATATTGATACAGGTATAGCAGGAAAAAGCAGATTCAGGTATCTTACTCCCAGGGAATGTCTGCTTTTTATGGGATTTGAGGATAAGGATTATGAAAATATAAAAAAATATAATACGGAGATCCATAAAGGTTCAGATATGTTTCCGAGAGATAAAATTATCCGCATGGCGGGAAACAGCATACCTGTAAAACTACTTGAGGGAATATTTCTTCAGATAAAGATTATTGAAGAGCAGGTGTTTGGTAATGGATGTTCACAGTAAAGAAGTCCGTAGCTATAATATGTCTTGTATCAAAGGGAAAAATACTAAACCTGAGGAAATAGTCAGAAAATATCTGTTTTCTCAGGGGTTTCGTTATCGGAAGAATGATAAGAGGTATCCTGGTACACCGGATATAGTACTTCCTAAGTACAAAACAGCTATATTAATAAATGGCTGTTTCTGGCACGGGCATCAGGGCTGCAGATATTTTGTCGTTCCAAAATCAAATACTGAATTCTGGGTGAATAAAATAGAAAAAAATAAACAAAGAGACAATAAAAAAATTGAGGAATTACGGTCACTTGGATGGAAGGTTATTGTAATTTGGGAATGTCAACTTAAAAAGGATGTCATTAACGAGACTATGGCAGATTTGGTTAAGGAAATTGTCTGTTAAATAATTGACACAACATAAGATGTGAAAAAATATGGTAATTAATATGCTTATTGATATCAAAATAGAAAATATATTGACATAATAGGCTATGGATGACATAATTAAATTTATAAAAACTTTTTTTGAATAGTTGTATTGTTTTGGAGGTTAACATACATGGAGAATTATAATAAGCTCATAGAGGAATTGATTGTATTAGATAATGAAACTCCATGGGTGGAATTTAAACATAATAATTATGAGCCGACAATGATAGGAAAAGATATAAGTGCGTTAGCTAACAGTGCAACTCTTCATGATAGAAACTGTGCTTATATGGTTTGGGGAATACATGACAAAACACACGAGATTATAGGTACAGATTATAATCTACAAACATTGAAAAAAGGTAATCAGGAACTTGAAAACTGGCTTCGATCACTTCTTTCGGATAATGCAGATTTTGAATTTCATACAGTTCAAATGAATAATATTAATGTTGGTTTGCTCATAATATATAAAGCAATCAATCACACAGTAATGTTTGAGAAGATTGACTATATAAGGATAGGGAGCTATACTAAGAAATTGAGCGATTATCCAGTTATTCAAGGACAGGTGTGGGATAAAATACGTAGCCTTCGTTTTGAGAGCAGAATAGCATTATCGGATTTACAGAATGTGGATATAGTTAGATTGCTTGATACAGATTCATACTTTGAACTTAAAGAAGTACCAAGGCCATCTGATGTTGATGGAGTAGTACATTATATGATTCAAGAAGGTGCTGCACTAAAACAAGATAATGGTCTATATGCAATCACAAATCTTGGCGCAATGTTGTTTGCTAAGAATCTTGATGATTTTGGAAATATATCACGAAAGGCCGTAAGAGTTATTCAATATAAGAATAATAGCCGTATAGAAATGTTGAAAGAAGAAACTTTTGAAATGGGTTATGCAGCTGGGTTTATCAGGCTTATAAAATATATTGAAGCTTTAATCCCATCAGAAGAAACTATAACCTCTGTTTTGAGAGAAAAGAAAAGTACTTATCCGATTATTGCAATAAGAGAGATTATTGCAAATGCATTGATTCACCAGGATTTTACAGCTATTGGAACAAGTCCTTTAATTGAAATATTCAATAATAGAATAGAGGTTACCAATTCAGGTCGACCACTTGTTGATGTATTTAGGATTATTGACAATCCTCCAAAATCAAGAAACGAAAAGCTCGCTTCACTTATGAGACGTCTGAGAATATGTGAAGAACTTGGTACGGGATGGGATAAGGTTGTTACTGTGTGTGAACTAATGCAGCTTCCTGCTCCTAAAATAGAGATTTATGAGGACAGTACTAAGGTTACACTTTATTCGAGATGTAATTTTACGGATTTATCTCAGCATGATAAGCTATGGGCTTGTTATCTTCATGCGTGTATTAAATATGTTCAGGGTGAACAGTTGACAAATAGTTCACTTAGAGAACGATTTGCATTGAAGGATTCATCTTCTGGTACGATTTCGAGGCTTATTAAGGATGCGGTTGCTCAAGGTTTGATAAAGGCTGTTGATCCTAATACTGCTCCGAGATATATGAAGTATATTCCTGTTTGGGCATAACTAGCTATTGGTTTTTCTTTGTTGCAACTTGCTGGTAACTTGCTGGGGAAGAGCTTTTTTGAATAAAATCACGTATTAATGAGGATATTTAACTTGCTGGTAACTTGCTGATAAAGTGCTTTTTGGAGTGAAATGATGTATTAATGTATATATTTAACTTGCCGGTAACTTGCTGTGGAAGTGCTTTTGGGAGCGAAATGACGTATTAATGAGGATATTTAACTTGCTGGCAATTTGCAGAAGAATAGAACCTAGAATAATTAAGTATAGCAAAAGTGTCGTATTTCTGTCGTATTTTCAGTATCTCACAAGTAGAATGCATAGTAAATACGTCGATTACGAGCAACAAGGAGAAGCACCTCCAAAACCACGTGCCGAGGGTTCGAATCTTACTGCCCCTGCCATGATTAGTCTGTAAAAACGACGTACTAAAGCCGTTTTTACAGACTTTTTTTTATGAGGCAGTGATCTGTCCGTTGTTTGTCCGTTTTTTCTGAAATACTGAAAAACGATGGTTTCATCTGAATTTCTGACCGTCTGTATTGTCCGTTCCGAGAATGCAGTCTGCTACACTGTCCATTGCCATAGCTTGTGCTTTGCGGAACGAGTGAGCATAGATCTTCAAAGCCGTTGTAGCATCATTGTGTCCAAGGTATGCCTGCACAGTTTTTACATCAACACCTTTAAGGATCATGATCGAAGCATTAAAGTGACGGAACGAATGAATATTAACGAATCGTAATCCTGTTCTTTTGCAGAACTTTTCATAGAATTTGTAGGGTGACCGCAAGCCCATAGGCTCTCCATTGATTTTATTAAACAGACGGTCGTTTTCTATCCATTTGGAACCAATAGAAGCTTTGTAATCATTCTGCATTTTTCTGAAGTCACGCAGTTTTTCAATAATTACATCGGGAACCTTGATAATGCGTAAGCTGCTGTTGGTTTTAGGCGTATCTGTATATATACCCTTTTCCTTTGTCCATGCAGATGTCCTTTTGACAGATATCAGATGATTATCTCAGTCAATATCTTTCCATTCCAACCCAAGCAATTCTCCTCTGCGAAGCCCTGTGAAAAAAGAATATAACGTATTTCAGGTTGGCTTCGCTTTCCTTTTCAAAAAATGAAAGCATTGACTGCACCTCTTCCAAGGTGTAAACAGTACGTTCTTTAGCAATAAGTTTGGGCAAAGTAACATTGCGGCAAGGGTTGTTCTGTATCATCTGCATTTTGACCGCATAATCAAATACAGTTGAAATAAAAGTTACATAATTTCGTACTGTTTTCGGAGCAAGTCCTCCTTCCGGTATAGGCATATCTGCTTTGTCGTTGGCTGTTCCGTTTCCTGAAAGTACAGATACAAATTTCTGAATTGTTCTTATAGAGATCTTATCCAGTCTCATATGTCCCATATTGGCATATACACGCTTTTTCAATGCATTGTATGTACGGATAGTCTGTGTTTTCAGGTTAATAGATGCATAATCGCAGAACCATTGTTCAGCAAAATCTTCAAACTTTGTTGAAGCGGTAAGATAACCATTGTTGCACGCTTCCTCAAAGAGCACGGTCTGACGTTTCAGTTCCTTTTCAATCTGCTTTGCTGTCATCTTAGGGTCAGGCGTCCATGTCATGGAACGTTCTATTTGTTTGCCGTTAACATTATATCCTTGCGATGTTCTGATTTGATATGAGTTTCCTCTTTTTCTTATTGTTGCCATAATCTGAATCCTCCTATTTCAGATCTATGACACTTCTGTATTTATATATTATCGCTTTACTATCATAAAGCCAAGCTTGCTTACAGAAAAAGTCATATTATTGTTCTACAATTTTTCGTTCCCAATGCAGATATTGCACCGGGAACATTTTTATTTATCTGATGTTATTTATGTAATCAAAAAGCGTTGCTTTATTGATAAGTATCTTTCCACGCTTACCATTACCTGTTCGGATATACGGAATCTTTTTCTGCACTACAAGCTGACGTATGGTATGCTCCGATAAGCCGGTTATTGCTGCGGCACACTCTTTGATAGTCAGCATCTCAAAAGAACTTTCAGTATTTTTCTTAGCAGATGATTCCTGATGATTATCATTGTCATCAACAAGCTGTGACAACAGCGCAGCAATCTGCACAATAATTTCGTTTTTATTTTTCTCCATAAACTTCTCCATTTATCTCAGGCAGATATTCTGATTTTTCAATTTCGGCAATTTTTCTGATTTGTTTAAGTGAATCACCGCAGCAATAAAATGCTCTTGTGATTTTCCTCAGCTCATAAAGATCATATCTTTTCAGATTTCCCTGAACAGCAATTTTGCGAATGAACCTACCTTCAGGAATTTTCAGATATGCAGCTTTTTTGCAAATAGCCTCGTATTCACTTTTTGAAAATCTCAGATGACGCATGATATTTCTGCTCATGGAATTTCACACTCCTTGACAATTTCAGGAATCGGAATGCGGAACCTTTCTGTGAAACTTTTCAGAATGTCAAGCTGCGTACTCAGAGCGTTGATGTTTTTGACGCTTATTTTTCTGTAAATGTTTATTTCTTTGGCAATAGCGTTCAGTTTGTTCCCAACCATTCGGAAACTTATCAGATTGTCATGCAGCGACAAAAGGTCATACCGGAGAATATTGCCGTTCACAGCGGTTCGGCGTATGTATTCGCAGATGCTCACATTTGATTTTGCGGCTTTCCTTCTGAGAATATCATCTTTCTTTTCATTTAATCTTATATGCTTTTCTATATATCTTTTAGCCATAAATATAGCTGCTCCTTTCATAAATCATGGGGCTGGGGATATGCCTCAGAAACGATTTTGTGGGATACAAAATTTACGCTTGCTATCTTCCTGACCCGCCATACCTTGCAATATTGTTGCATCTCTTCTTTCAACACGTTGCAAGCTATCTCTTTCCAAGACCGAAAATACCCTTGCTGACCTTTGCCGCAGCAAGTGCTTCTTTCAGTTCGGAGCATTTATCTTTAAGTGCTGTTATCTTAGATTTCTGACTATCGCAAAGCACCTTTAATGATGCTATCTCACGTTCCAAATCTGAAATGCGGCTGTTCTTTTCATCAACTAATGCAGTAATATCGGATATACGATTTTCCAGCTCACTTATGCGTTTGTCCTTTTCTTGAGATAAGTGAAAATACATGTTCGAATCTGACCTAAAGCTTTCCGAAGCAGTCTTTTCTTTCTGCATCTGACTTTCAATTGCAGAAATATGTTTCTGTAAATTTTCATTATCCGAAACAAGCAAAATATTCTGTATTCGCAGTTTGTTGTTTTCTTCACAAGCCGAATTATACATTTCCGTTGAAATTTTCTTAGGTTTCAGAAAATTGACTGCGTTATCATCAAGTATTTTAACTCCATTGTTGTTTTTGAAAATATGATTTTTCAGTTTTTTTCGTGTCTGCGGATTGTGGCATAAACGGCCTGATGCGAAATATGATACATTTTGCAAAATTTATTTATAGTCACTTCCTTTGTATATGCCGCCCCGAAAACCGCAGCTGCACGGAGTCAGAACCGCAACCTTGCCGCTCATGAACCGCAGTAGTATGCAGTAGTATAATGATAGTGGCACACGGAAGTGTGACTACTAACATTAGGAGATCCTGATATGATAGATTATCGGGAAATATTGCGGCTTCATAGCCAGAATCATAGTCAAAGGCGAATTGAAACCAGCGTACACAGTTCGCATCAGACAGTAAAGGCAGTATTGTAGAATGCTGCCAAGTATGGTATCTCATGGCCGCTTGATGATGATATGACAAATGAAAAACATGATGAGATTCTGAACAACTCTGCAAAAAAGCATGGATTCATTTCCTATGCCGAGCCGGACTATGCCTACATCCACAGGGAGCTTTCCAAGAAGGGCGTAACACTTACCTTGCTCTGGAGCGAATACTGCGAGCGTTGTTATGCAAACGGAGATAAGCCGTACATGAGCACGCAGTTTGGTGACAAATACCGCAGCCGGGCGAGAATCACTAAGGCTACAATGCGTATCAATCATAAGCCGGGCGAAACTATGCAGGTTGATTGGGCAGGCGGAACTATACCCTACTATGATTCGGTAACGGGCGGAGAATACAAGGCATATCTGTTTGTTGCTGTGCTCCCGTGCAGTGGCATAATTTATGTGGAAGCGTGCACGGATATGAAGCAGGAAAACTGGCTGCTTTGCCATGTTCATGCCTATGAATACTTCGGCGGAGTTACAAAAATTCTTGTTCCGGATACCCTTAAAACAGGTGTTACAGCCAATACACGCTATGAAATACAGCTGAACGCAAGTTATCGTGAACTTGCAGAATACTACGGAACAGCCATTGTTACCGCAAGAGTTCGTAAGCCGCAGGATAAAGGACTTGTAGAAAAATCTGTCGGATTTTCAACCACATGGATCACAGCGGCACTTCGTGAGCAGAAGTTCTTATCGTTTTCTGATGTTAAAACAGCTGTTGCGGAGCGCCTTGAGGTTATCAACAACAAGCCGTTTCAGAAACGACCCGGCAGCCGCAGAGAAGCATATGAGAATGAAGAAAAGGAGTTTATGCTTTCTCTTCCTGCACATCCATATGAGCCTGCAATATGGACTCAGGCTGCTGTCGGAAACGATTATCTCATAAGTGACGGCCGCAACAAATACTCTGTACCCTTTGATCTGATCGGCGAAAAGGTTCAGATCCGTCTTACGGAGAATACGGTTGAGGTCTATTTCAATGGCAGCCGAGTCGCGTCACATAAAAGGCTTGAAAATACAGTGTTCAGCCTGTTGTCAATCCCGATCATATGCCCGAAAGCCATCGTAAATATCTGCGGTACAATGCAGAAGAATTCAGGCGTTGGTCTGCAGATGTGGGTAAATGTACCGAAAGCGTTGTTAAGCATTTTCTGGAAACGGGCAAGGCTCCCGAGCAGGGGTACAAGTTCTGTGTCAGTCTTGTAAAACCGGGTGAAAAGTATAGTAAAAAGGAGCTTGAAAGCGCCTGTGAAAGAATGATCCCGCTCTCGTCTGCACCGTCGATCCGTACAATAACCACCATTCTCAAGAACAGCAGACAGCCGTCGGAAAATACTGATGCAAAGTCTGATGCCGAGGACAGTTGCAATAAATATGGCATTACCCGTGGAGCCGCATACTTCAGAAAGGGAGGTGCGGACAATGAATGATATATCCACAGTGCAGCGTTTGCGCAGCATGAAGATGAACGCTTTTGCCTCTGAACCGGAACGTCAGCTTGCGGATAATGCTATCTTTTCAAGTCTTGGATTTGAAGAACGTCTGGGATTGCTTGTTGACTGCGAATGGAACCGACGTCAAGCGAATAAGCTTAACAGATATATACATAATGCACGCTTTTCAGAGAGCAACGCTACTATTGAGAGCATTGAATACCTTGAGGACAGACACCTTGACAAAAAACAGATATTACGTTTCTCCACTTGCAAATACATTGACGATGGGCATCATATCATTCTCAAGGGTGCATCGGGGAATGGAAAGACGTATATTGCCTGTGCTCTTGGCAATTCTGCCTGCCGTAAGTTCAGGACAGTAAAATATATCCGTATGCCTGAACTGCTTGATGAACTTACGATTGCTAAAGATAACGGTGAATTCAAAAAGGTGATTGACGCATACATGAAAGTTGATCTGCTTATCCTTGATGAATGGCTTATCCGCAGGCTTACACCTGCAGAATCGTACATTATGCCTGAAATCGCCGAGGCTCGCTGCAAAAGGTCAATGATCTTCTGCACACAGTATGAACCGGAGGGATGGTATGAAAGGATCAATCCTGATCCCGAAAGCGAAAGCCCCATTTCAGAAGCAATCATGGACAGGATCATTCACAACTCATTTATTATGCCGATAGACGGCAGGATATCAATGCATGAACGTTATGGAGTATCATCGGAGGATGAGTCATGACGGTGAATGAAGTCATGCTCGATGAACGCTATTCATGGTTATTTCTGCACTGTCAAAACGTTTCCGCTGCAAAGGCTGAAATCCTTGAATTGTTTTCTGAAGAGCCTGTTGATGAGCACACCTGGGCGGAGCAGGATATTACCGAGCAGATTAGAATGATCGTTCGCAAGTATGAATAATTAAGAACCCGTCTTCACAAGCATATGCGCACGTCTTTTCGGCAAATTTTGCCGCAGACTGCGTTAAAAATCCTTGCCGGGCGAAAGCCCGCCTGCGGATTTTTGCCTACTCTGCAACAAAATTATGCTCGAAAATCCGCACACATTTCTTATGAAGACAGGTTCTAAATGCTGTGGGTCTGTCCGGTGCTGATGTACCGGGCAGGCCTATGCTGACTAATATGTTGGGTAATGTTGATGCACTTTGACACTGCGGTTCTGACTCCGTGCAGCTGCGGTTTTCGGGGCGGCATATACATCCTTCCTCCTTTCGGTACTTTTTATATGTGCGGTACTCTTATTCCGGTATCATATCGGTACATTTCATTTGTTTAGGATTTTATGACTTGCTTCTTTATTGGTATCACTTCTTTCATTTTGATGCGGAAAAATTTTTTTGTCCGCTGAAATTATTATATCATAATGAATTTTCAAAAATCGCAGCTCTCTTTCGTAGCGGAAACATCGCCAAAATGCGCCAAACGTTGCGAAACGTTCTCAAACGTCACCTGAAATGCAGAATATCTTATATTTGTTAATGACTTAGACTTAAAGTTTGCGTGCCTGAATATTTTGTAAACTGTTATGCGGTATTGTGTTATTTTGTATCAGGCGGTTTACTATAAAGTAGGATGCAGTTTATAAATTTTGCCTATAAACTAAAACAAAGCATTGAAGATTTACGACCTTCAATGCTTCGTTTTTATGGCTATTTGATTGTATTATCCAACCTTTGAGCGTTCTATAGGGAGATACTAAATTTTATTTACAGCTGAGCTAGTTTGTTTTTTATTATATCCAGACTCTTGAAACCACTATGTTCGGACGAAAAGTCAGAGATTATTTTTTGCATTGTCTCTGAACTCCAATAAATTGTTAATTTTCTTTTGGTGCGAGTTATCGCTGTGTAAAATACACCTTTTGTTATTTTTTCGGTATTAACGCTCGGAATAACAACTTTTACAGAATCATATTCTAAGCCTTGTGCTTTATGGATTGAAACAGCATATGCTAACTGGAAAGGTATGATAGTCTTCTTTGCGTCTTCCTCATTTTCAATTTCGTCCTCGTCAAAAGCATATACAATAAGTTTGATGCGAGTTCTTTCACCTATGGTATCAATATACTCAATTTGGTCTGATTTACACTGTTGTTCAGTAATTATAGTTTCAACATCAATAGTAAATGCTATTTGATCGTCTGTCTTTTCTATGTCTACAATAATTCCTTTAAGGTTATTATAGAGGTATGTGAAACGAGAGTTATCATTAAAAAGGATTTTGTCTCCCTTTTTAAACCTCCAGCCTTGCCATATTATAGCTTCACCATTTGGATTTGCATTTTGAAAATAACTGTTTATATTATTTAGCCCAAATTTCCCGTCATAGTTCAAGCATAAAACAACTTCATCTTTATCGTCAGAAGTAAAAATATCTGATCCTATTTCCTTTGAAAAGGGTCCGTCTATGACGAGTTTTTCGGTGGTCCTAACATCATTGTTCCTTACTTCTTCCCATAGGCTCAGTAAGTTTTCTTCCTGAGTCCGCCAAGTATCAAGTAATTCAACGTTAGCTCCCTGTGTAGTTATGATATCTTTAGCATAATAAAACCAGTTACCAAAATCAATTGATTCGATTTGATTGATGTCTCCCGCTAATACAATTAAGGAATTTTCACTAATCTTATTCACAAATTTAAGCATAGTAAAATTATCAATTATACTGCATTCATCTACAAATATTATATCATAATCCGGCAGCTCAACTTTTTTTGTAAAGCTGTCAAAGCTTATAAAATCTGAATTATTGCCAGGATTTTCAATACGCCTTCTAAGGTGTTGTATCGCATTATGTGTTTTGGTAAGAAAAAGTTTCTTAGACTTTGGCATAAGACTCGAAATATAGTTAATGAGGGTTGTTTTACCTGTTCCGGCTGCACCATATATAAGAAGTAGTTTGGAATTAACAAAAGCATACTTTATTGCTTTCTGCTTGGATACATCAACATTATCAAAAATCGACTTATTATCCCTAATGAATTTGGCATTTAATTCTTTTTGCCCTTTAATTCCGTTTTGGGAAAGTTCTAATAGCTTTCGCAGTATTTGTAATGTTGTGCTTTCATATGAAGCAATGGTAACATATTCTTGTTCATGCAGTATATTAAACCCTTGACGTGTTTCCCACGCATCTAAATACTCATTATATGTAGCTATATCCGTATCAGATGCGATTTCGCTGGAATTAAAATATATTTCGCCAGAATTCTTGATTTTGCTTTTTAAAACCAGATACGGCGATATAATTTTTAATTGTGCTGTTCCAGCTACACTCAAAATTTTTGCTATATTACCATTACTTGTCTTGCTTCCTGCATAATTAGCCAGATAAGGATTCTTTTCAAATGGGAAACACTTTTTGGCAAAATAAAATGGTGTTTTAGGCATAGGAGAATTAAATTGATTTGGTATAACATCAGATATTCGGTCTTCACGCATATTAATCAAAAGAAATCTTATGGTGTTTTTTCCAAATGTGTCACACTCACAAGAAAAATATTTTCTTAAAGCTTCAATTACCGTTTTGAAATAACAAGTATTAGTGCTTTTATAAATACTATCGATTACTTCATTAAAGCTTATTTCTTTTAAATCAATAAGATCCAGAAATGTCATGCCAGTGCTTGTTAGAAAAATCATCAATTTAGAGTATTCACCATAGTTCTTACTTATTTTTAAATTAATGTTTAGTATCCTTCCAAGTTTGATTAAACAAGCAGGTGCAATGGATACCCTCCAGTTTGTGATGATTTTTATATTTGAAGCAATACCCCATAAATCAATCGTTGTGTCGGTATAGCCAATATTAATTGAATAAGCAGTTGAAATATTCTGCTTTGAATAAACAGTTATTCTATTAAATTTAGTAGCATATTTATTGGCTAATTGCAAGGTGATTTCATAATAGCGTTCGGTGCCAACATAAAATGGTGTTTTCTTTTGAACATAAAAACGTGTGCTTTCCAAAGAATGAGGTGATAAATCTGTAGATTCAATTGCTTTTGCAACTATGTTATAGTACTCATTGTCAAGTTGGTCTGTGTTAAGTGGGAACTTTTCAAGATTTTGAAGAATAGATATTCTATTGTTATCCCAGAAGTATTTTCTGATCTGCCACATGAAGTTATAGTATTTTAACATTAAGCGTTCAGATTGACCTTCTTCCGGAATTCGGCAATCAATATACTTTAAGCATCGTAAGAAATTGGCAAGATATTTAGTCCTCAAATCGAGTTGAGCTTGTTCATATGCTAATTGAAGATTTGGCTTTGTGCATCTAAGATTATAAGAGTTTTGTAATAATGCAGCTCTGCATAGGTCATTTAATCTTGGTAGAATATCTTGAGATATTTCATCTCTGGTTGCGCCAAGGCTTTCTATTGTATCAATACTTCTGACTATCGACCTATCACAAGCCATTACAATTCTTTTGATATCGTCAAGATTAAGCTGAGTTGAACTAAGCTTATTTACAAATGAATGATGTTCAATTATACGATCAAGTTTTTTACAAAAATCAATAATACTTTCATCGGTATTAAAAATTTCCTCTTCTGCCTCAAAAGCAACAGTTGTACTACCTTTGGAAAAATCAATCGAATTAATATAGTCTACGGACATATATTTCCAGAAAACACGCTCAGAGCCTCTTTCATCAGGGTTAAGTACAATAAAGAGTATTCCGGGGTCTAAGGTGACATCCATAGCCATCGTTGCAGGGAAACCAAGACTTTGCAACAAATACTTGATTCTCCCATTATCCTCTTTGTATGAATGTGAACCTTTTATCTGAACAAAGAAATTTTGCTTAGGTCGTCTTGATACATCAGGGTCTGCAACATATTCAAACGTTCCATCGGTGTTAGGCCATTTATCGTTAGATGCAAATAATGGGTTGATGCGTCCATTTGAACGAAAAAAGAATTCTAATGTAGAGACAGCAGCTTTGTCTTCTGCTGATCTTTCCGTATGCGTTTTTATATGCTTTTCTATTAGTTCTTTGGGCTGATCTAACATTTTTTACTCCTTTCTCTGCCTAAGGCAAACAATCGCATCATTCAACCGTATTATAATAATCCAGTCTTAAATCATTAAGTTCTTTTCGTACAGCCCGCCAATCCTTCATGTACAAATCCATATATGAAATAAAAGCTGAGTTATGAGTACGCTCCTTTAAATGGAGAAGTTCATGCAATATTACATACTCTAAACACTCGATTGGTTTCTGTGCAAGCTGTAAATTAAACCATAGTTTTTTCTTCTCTGTATTACAAGTTCCCCAGCGAGTTAACATATATTTGGTTTGCCAAGAATCACAGTATAGCTCGGTAAGCCTTTCCCACTTCGGAAGTAATCTTTCAATTTCCGCTTTTAGTAAGATACGGTACTGCTCTCGCACATAGTTTTCTCTTTGCTTTACTGTACTTTCTTCACGCATAGAGAGTATTACCTTATCTCCTTTTATTTCAAATCCGTTCTTTTGTGAATTAGGCTGAAAGGATAGATAATATTGTTTTCCCCATATGAATAATGTTTCTCCGCTTACATACTGACGTTTAGTGCTTCTTGCCTGATGTTGAAACTTTTCAATCTGTTTTTTGATCCAAATAAGATTTGTTCGGGCATATATTTCTATTGCCTTATCATCAATAGATGCCGGAGCAGAGATAACGACGTGTCCATCAGGAGGCTTGACCTGAAGATGCATATTCTTGATATTCTTTTTATGGATATCAATAGGTATGCCAGAAATCATAATTGTCATATATTAGTATTCCTCCTGCTTTTCGATGATTTTAAATAATCTTTCGACTTCAGAATCATCATTAAGAATAATGAATAAAGCTTTCTTTATTCTGTTTTCTTTTATAGGATCACCACGGAATCCGCTCATTTTACTGCTAAGAACAGCATTATGAAGTTTGATTGCTAATATTTCATTACCGTCAGTATTATCGTATAGAGCTTGCAAAGCCTTACTTTTTCTTATGCTTTCAGGATAGTCTTCATTTTGTTCCGGATGTTCAACATTTTTAGCAAGTTTTATTTGTTCCTCAAGGAGTTCCTTATAAGAGATAACGCCTTGCTTTCTTTTTTGAATCAGCTCATCCAGTATTGCTGACATCTTTTCATAATACTTAGGGTTGACCGCAACTTTTTCTACCATTTTACGACGAATATTATTTTCAATCGCTTCAGCTGCTCCTTCTTTTTTATCTGAGGGAGCATTTTCATCAGTCATGGTTTCTCCCTGTTCTGCTACGAAATCAAGCAGTGTTAGATCATCGAACTCACCGATTTTAACGCTATCTGAAGCTGTAATATAGTTGTCGATCAATTTACGCATATCCGGCTCATAAGCTTTAAAATCCAAGAAGTCTCCGCTTTTATTTCCGATTGTCTGTTTCAGCTCAACATAGAATTTTACTTTTTCATCGTATGCAGATACTTCTTTGGCAGTATAAATATCAACCATGTATGGCTTGGCTTCTGCAAATGCACGAACTAAACCACTTACAAGCTTATACAGCCTTTCTCTGAGACGAGAATAGATCTCATCAGTTTCTTCGCTCATGCCGGATTCTCCGCAGAAATAATGCATATACTGTAAATCACCCTTTGGAGCTTCTACGCCTTCGCATAGTTCTTCCAACTGATCGTACACTTCATTGAAATGCTTGATTGCTTCAGCGCTTCTATCTTTGATAAGTCCATCGACATCTTCCGGATCATAGTTTTCAAATGCACCCGATGTATAGGTGTCCATCGCATTCTTTAAATCTCCGAAAAGCTGCTTATAATCAACAATATATCCAAATTCCTTTGTATCACCATCCAGTCTGTTAACACGGCAAATGGCTTGGAACAAACCGTGATCCTGCATACTCTTATCAATATACAGGTATGTACACGGCGGAGCATCAAATCCTGTGAGGAGCTTATCAACCACAATGAGCAGTTTCATATTTGCAGGCTGGTTGATAAATTTATCTTTTACATCCTTTTCAAAATCCTCAACCTTTTTCTGAATGGATAGCTTTTCGGGAAGATTATCAGGATCAAGTCCTAACATACGGAGATATATCTCGTATTTTTCAAAAGTTTCAGTTTCATCATCGGCACTTACAGTATCAGTTCTCAGATCACCGGCTTGCGGAGTGTAAGAGGATATGATGGCACACTTTTTGAAACCTCTCTGCTGGAAGATCTCATAATACTTGCAAGCAGTATAGATCGAATCTGCGACAAGAATTGCGTTTCCGTTGCCATCCATAAGGCGTGGCTTTAAATCAAAATCCTGAATTATATCCCAAGCGACACGTTCAAGCCTTGAACGGGAACTATAGATTTTCTGCATACTTGCCCATTTCTCTTTCAGCTTTGCTTTAGCTCTGCTTGAAAGAGAACGTGTTTTAACGTCAAACCATTGGTCAACTCTGTCATGTGCGCTGAGCTCCTGTGGGATATCTCTGTATTCATATCTCAGATCAAGTACAACACCGTCACGCACTGCTTCGTTATACTTATAGGTATGAATATAAGTGCCGAACACCTCTATACTTGTCTTCTTATCCTTTTTCAGGAGCGGTGTTCCTGTAAAACCGATGAATATCGCATCCGGCATGATTGCCTGCATTGCAGCATGAAGCTTGCCCGACTGCGTTCTGTGACACTCATCAACAAAGACAAAGATTTTTCCTTTCGCCTTAAAGTCAGCAGGGAGCGACCTCTTCAACTCATCAATATACTTGTCATAATCGGATTCAGTAGCTTCTCCGCCACGACGACCAAATTTATGCACCAATGAACATAAGAGTGAACTGTCATAGGAATTCAGCTTGCGAAGCAGATCATCACAGCTCTTGGTTCTGGTGATCTTTTCATCAACGCCAATGTATGTCTTTTCAATCTGCTCGTCCAGCTCATCACGGTCGGTGACGATAAGCACACGAGGATTTTCTTCTTTACAATTGGCAAGGATCCATTTTGACAGCCATACCATTGTCAGCGTTTTACCGCTGCCCTGAGTATGCCATAGAATACCGCCACGCTGTTTTGCTAATCTGTTCTGAGTACGTTTTATACCGAAATACTGATTATAACGGCACACCTTTTTGATGCCCTTATCAAAGACAACAAAGTTCTCAATGAGGTCAATAAAGCGTTTCTTATCGAACATCTGATACAGCTGCTGAAGCAGAAGATCATCTATATGATCGCAGTATTCCATAATACGTGCATCTTCAGGATCACGCTCGTCTTCGTTTTCATGGAATCCGTCAGGCTTCCATTCCATATAGTATTTTTCACCTGTCAGAATAGTGCCGTAACGCAGACCTTCTATTTCATTGCCTGCCATACAAAACTGCACTGTGGTAAAGAATGATGCAATAAAGCCGTCCTTCTGATTGGTAAGGTTCTGCCTGATACCGTTTGAAACGGACACACTGCTCTTTTTAAGTTCTATAACTGCCATAGCGATGCCGTTGACATAAATAACAAGGTCAGGTCTTTTCTCCTGACGGTCAATAACCGTTACTTCCTCGGCTATTGCAAAATCATTATTTGTAGGGTTATCAACATCAATGAAGTAAACCGTCTTTGGGGAGCTTTCGGGAGTTTCCTTGACCTTGGCACCGTATTTCAACAGCGTATAGACCTTATGGTTAGCATCATAAAGCCCATGTGTCATATCATCAGCAGCCTTTATAAGTTCGGAAACAGCACCGTCTATCAGCCTTTCACTATAACCGCTAAGGTGAAGGTACGCACGAAGTCGGTCTTCTCGGATATTTTTATTTGCTCTGTCTTTCAGGTTGCCAATATATTTATAATCGAGGATATTTCTGTTCTTAAAGAAATCAATTACACGATTTTGTGTTGTTCTCTCGGTATCACCGATACTCATACGTACATTCCTCCTTAATGTGTTTGTTATTTCATGGGAAAAGTTTTCTGATCAATCCTGCTTTTATGCTTTTATATTTATCACACTTACGCTGATGAAGGGTGATAAGGGTGTCGAGGTTGCGGAAATAGGTGCCGATTGCTTTTTGTTCTTCTAAATTTGGGACATAAAAATTATAGCCTTGATACTCTTGCGCATTTACACCAGGCTGACCAGAACGCTGTGATGTTATTCTTATAAAGCTATTGTAACTGTCTGTAAGTGTATTTTGAAACACAAATTCTGCATCATTTTCAGAATTGATTTTTGCTCTAATAAGGAAGCCAGCGTAATATACAAGACCGTCTTTTTCCCTATATAAATAGGTTTTTCCCACACTTGCACCAGTTCTTGCAAATAGAATATCACCCGCTTCGAGTTTGAATTTATCTGCTAATGTCAAGTCAGTATCAGGTGATGTAATATCATCTGATAAAAACATTCTTGACTCATCATCTATATCGGTAATACGAATATATTTATTTTTTCCGTCAAACTCTTTTGCAGAAGCATTTAAGCCATATTCAAAGTTGCTTGCAACCTCCCCCAACTCACGCTGTTCCCAAGCGTCAGTAAATCCTTTGAATCTTATTTCAGGCTTATCAGCACCATTTTGCGGGAACATTTTTTGCAGCATCGCCGCTTTGAATTGAATTAACTTGTCACACTTACGCTGATGAAGGGTGATAAGGGTGTCGAGGTTGCGGAAATAGGTGCCGATTTTCATTTCTTCCTCAGCAGAATTAGGATAAAATATAACATTTTTTGATAATTGCGGTACAGTTAATTGTGGAACACCTGTTGACTCTACTACAATTTTAATAGCGTTTATTGCATTTTCAAGAAAGTAAATATCGTGTTCTGACTTTACAGATAAAAGTCTAACAACTGGCGTAAAATCATCATTTCTTGCCTTTGCGTGTCCAACATCGCCACGACCTGTAACAGTTACAGCAGGAGCTTTTACTCGGTATTCATTTTTATAATATCCGATTATACCGTCGTTTGTTAATGCGTTAGCAATTACTGGACAATTACCTTCTTCGCACAAAAGAGATTTATCTACATCACTACCAGCAATTATTTCAGTAGCTATCTCCCCCAACTCACGCTGTTCCCAAGTGTCAGTAAATCCTTTGAATCTTATCGCCGGAGTTTTGTTATTATTCGACATCGTTTGAACCTCCGAGCAATTCTATTAACTCTGCAAAAGCTTTCATATCATAATCATTGCCTGTTAATTCACCAAGCATATCAGACAGTGATGATTCTGCTTCGTTTATCTGACTGTCAAGGTCTGTAAGTGTAAGCTCATATCTTTTTGAAAGCTCGGTGATACGCTCGGCAAGCTTATGAGAGATCGCTGTGTACAGATCAATAATTCCCTTGCCTATGGCATAGTACCACTTCTTGTTGACAAGCAGTTCCATGATCTCATCATCGGTAAGTGATGCATATCTCTCACGAGCCTTTTCATCAAGTGCCTTATCCATTTCTTTTATAAGCTTAGTCGATTCCTCAGACCTTTGTGCAAGCTCAAACGCTTTCTTTAACTCTTCATAGTCATCGGCGTATGCAGCAGGTGCAGGCGCTTCTGCACGGGCTGCACTTAAAGCATTATTTATGGATGCATTGGTTACAGTTCCTTTATCGGTATACGCAACTTTCAGTTCAGCGTGCTTGTCGATATACTGTGTATATTCCTTCTTTTTCATTGACGGAAGAAGATTCAGAAGCGTTACAAGGCTGTCAATAAGCGGAGTATGGACATTTTCCATGATTTTGTCGATTTTCTCCTGAATGTCCTTGCTCTTGACTTTTCCACCCTCTGCAAGTTCTGATAATGCCGAGTCTTCTGCCGATTCCTCGATCATTGCCATGAGTCTTGAATCGGTCTCTGCGACAATATCCATAAGGTCATCTATCGCCTTTTTCTCCTCGGGGAATAGCTCTGAGATAACTATTTTCTTCGGAATAAGCTTGCCTTCCCAGCCTGCAACCTTTAACTCAGGGTTGCCGTCGGCATCGGTTTTCTTTGTCTCCTTCATGATGTTCTCGGTCTCTCTTGCAATTTCATAGCCCTTATCATCCGAGATTATCAAAGAAACATCATCGTTAAGCACTTCGTTCCAGTATGCAAGAAGTATCTGGTAAATATCATACTTGTTGATAAGCAAGATATCTTCAAATGCATTCATTATATTCTCTGCCAACTCGGATATGAGAATTTTGGCAGAAACGGAGCTATCAAGTTTTTTCAGCTTTGTATCGGCAAAAGATTTCCAGTCTGTAAATGCCTTGTCGATAAGATCCCCATATGCCGAGAATTCATCATTAGCATATATCGTTCTGCGAATGTCGCTTTCTTCCACATTCAGCTTATAATAGCTATCACTCAGCGAACTGAGCAACTCATCTTTCAGCGTCGGGAATGCGTCCCAGTATTTACTCAGTGCATCTATATCCACAGCAGGGATACCGCCGTGAATATGAGCATAAATATCCTGAATATCCTCAGGCTCGGAAGAATCTATGTAACGGGAAATATTCAGGTTATAGCCATTCTTCTCTTTGATCTCCTTATTGGGAACAAAGCGAGCATATTTAGGATCATCTGTAATCTGCTCATTGAATGTAGTGACAATACGATAGATATCCTGTTCACGCAGTCTGTTCTTGTTTCCGTCCTTTACAAATCCCTTGCCTGCATCTATCATAAAGATTCCGGAACGGTTTTCAGCACCTTCTTTATCGATTATAATAATACAAGCAGGTATTCCCGTACCGTAAAACAGGTTAGGCGGCAGACTGATTATGCCTTTGATCCAGCCCTTATCAACGATAGCCTGACGAATAGTACCTTCGGCATTTCCACGGAACAGAACACCATGAGGGAGAATGACAGCAGCTTTACCCGTAGATTTCAGTGTTTTTAATATGTGCATCAACCAGGCATAGTCGTCGTTTTTCTCAGGTGGTCTATCTCCATAACCTGAGAACCTTCCATACTCCTTCAAACCATCTGACCAGTTTTTAAGAGAAAAAGGGGGATTCGCAACAATATAGTCGAAGCGTTCCAGTTCGGAAGCATCTTCATTTTTGATAAACTGAGGATCAGAAAAAGTATTACCTGCCATGATATTGATAGTAGCTTTATTATGGAGAACGGCATTCATTTTAGCAAGACCTGCCGTCGAACTCTCTTTTTCCTGTCCATAACCCGATATTTCAAACGGAACTTCCGCAAGTGCTCTGATAAGTAATGAACCACTACCACAAGCAGGATCACATACTGTAGCATCATGATCCGTACATTTATCTATGCCTATGACCTTTGCAAGAATGCGTGATACTTCTGCCGGTGTATAGAATTGTCCTTTACTTTTGCCGCTTTCGGTGGCAAAGTTTCTCATAAGGTATTCATAAGCATCACCTATGATATCATCGCCGTCGGCTTTATTATTTGAGAAATCCAGTTCAGGTCGCTGGAAAATAGCGATAAGCTTTGTGAGCTTATCGACCATTTCCTGTCCTTTACCTATTTTGGCTTCATCATTGAAATGTGCGATGTCAATTACACCTTTTAAGCGGTCATTAACTTCAGCAAGACGTGCAATAATTTTATCTATACCTTCGCCAATATTCTTCTTGTTTTTGAGTGCAATAAAGTCATCAAAAGAACAGCCTATTCTTTTTTCGGGATCAGGATTGGGATCATGTTCTTTATCGAAAACGGTCAAATCTCCGTATTTCTGTCCCTTATACTTATCCGTTACATACTTCATAAACAAAAGGGTTAGTATGTAATCCTTATACTGTGATGCATCCATTCCTCCGCGCAGTGCATCACAACTTGCCCATAGTGAACTATATAATTCCGTTTTCTTAACCGCCATAATACGAATCCCCTTACAATTAAGTTGCTATATTTCCTACTCAATAGCACTTTTGCCGCTCTTTACCCATGCATCAAGCTCCGAGCGTTTGAATTTCCACTGCTTACCGATTTTGTGAGCAGGAATATATTTATTATTTCGGATCCAACTTCGGATAGTAATAGGCTTTATTCCTAAGTAATCAGCAGCCTCTTCAAGGCTTATCCATTTTTCATTAACAGCGCTATTTTCCATTTTATCACCTCTTGTAGTAGATGAAATATATAATAATCCATTATAATTATACTATATCGGTTTGAAAATTACAAGAGGTTTAGTGTTATTTCGTGATATTTATACTAAGTTTATGTATATGCATTGTGCATTTTCTTAGAGTAAGGAATAAAGCTCTCAGAACCATTCTGAGAGCTTTGCTAAATACTTATGGATATCATATTACATTTCCATTGTTAGTCTATTTATTGCCTACACTTTTAGCACTCGTAGTGACATTGTTTTTGAAATAATCATTTAAATATATTATATCAAATTATTCCCCAAATACAATAATATTACTCAAACCTAACAATAATTTGCGCTATTAATCTGATTTCAACAGTAATATAATAAATATGAAAACAGCCGTAGTTACCTCAGTGAGAAATACGGCTGAAAAGCAGAAGTGTCATAGATCCTGTCCGTTATTTGTCCGTTAAAGTTATAAAAACATACTCATAAATATGCTAAACTGACGGAAGCACATACTCAAAAAAGTACGTATTATAGGCATTTGCGGGAATGTGCAAAAGATACAGGAAACGAAATGCGGAGTTCGATTCCTTCTGCCCCTGCCATTCAAATTCTACAACATAAAAAATGTTGTAATAAGCCAATACGGAATAGTCATTCTATCATCTCTGCTCTCCGTATGAATAAAGCGTCGGGAATAACTTCTCGGCGCTTTTACTTTTCACTAAACAAGAAATCTCCCGCCCTCAAACGAGAGCGGGAGAAAATTTTTACATCACCTTAATAAATGCGCTTGGATAATATTTTTTGACTTTTGCCAAATATGCCTCAGCATTTTTCCTAGAACTAAAAGCCCCGACTTGCACATAGAACAGTTTTGTGTTGTTCTTGCGGTATGACTTAACCAGTTCCGTGAAGCTGTCCCACTTGGGGCGGATATACACGGTGCAGTTTTTATATCCATCGTCCAACTTGTTTAAGGCTTCAATGCTGCCTTTTTTTCCGTTGCGGACATTGCACCAGTAGTTGTGGGTGTACAGATCTCCGCCGTATGTATCCAGCAGATATGCTGTCAAACGTGCGGCATTGTCACGTGCCTGGCAGTATTTTTTATCGCCGCTGCCGTTCATAATACATTCAATGGATATAGTTTGCATATTTCCGGCAGCACTGCCGTATGCGTCTGCCTTTCCCTTTTGCCCTGCGTGCCAGGACGTGTAGTCAATGGGCAGATTCTGCCATGCCCCCACATCGTCAACATAAAAATGCACACGTACAGTGCCCATGTTTCCGTTAACTGTGGCACGTGTGTACTGCTCAGCGGGCGTTGTGTTGGCTGCTGTGCTGATGCGGTCAGTGTTGTGCAGGGTAAGCTTCTTCTCGGCGTCCGCCCTGCCATTTTCTGCAGCGGATATCTTTTCCTGTGAAAGCTGTTCGGCAGTTTTCCGGCTGTCCTGCCACTTCCGAAACGCTTCCATCTCTTCCTTTGAGGGCTGTCCCTTTGCCTGCCTTTCAAGTCTCTGCTTGACTATTGCGTCAAGCTCTGCCTGGGTAAATGTTTTTGCCGTCTGCTCAGGCTCAGACGTAGATACAGCCTTTTCAGGGAGATTTGCTCCGCCCTTTACAGCCTGTGTGGGATCACCTCCGTAGGCTCCCGTGGAGCCATTTTCAGCCTTGTTGGTTTCGGTTACGGTTGTGTTTGTTTCTGCCATTATGATTACCTCCGTTTATAGCCTGTCGGCTTGTTTTTTCCGTCCTCAGTTTAACGCCGTAAGTACGTTTAGGGCATAAAAAAAGCAGCCGTAAAGCTGCCGATTTACTGTTTAACCCCCCTCGAAATCGAGGGGGTTATGTTTTGGTGGAGCCAACAAAACGTGATTGGCATAAAAATAGCGCCTTGCAGTCAACTGCAAAGTGCTTGTGTGGGTATAAGAAAACCGCCTTGTTACGGGCGGTCAATTGACCTCTCATTCCAATCGTGATATAATCAGCATAAGGAAGGAGGTGTGTTTAATGGTTCGCTATATCGAAATCCCAAAGCCGGTACATTGTCCTAAATGGGGAATTGATATTTGTTTGCTTGGAAAATATTATTTATCCGATGATATGGATTCAAGTACGGGAAAATTCAAGTCGGCTTCCTGTCCGATTGTTGAGAACAGCAAGCTTCCCTTGCATAAGCAGGAGACAGAGTATAAACTGCTCAGATGCCTTGAATATCTGCAATGTCCGTTGCTGAAAGATTTTCCCGAAGAAATCAATACTCAAAAAATCACTCGGATAGAATGACCTTTCTCTTCTCGATCCTGAACTCAAACCCCGCAGCTTTTTCAGAAAGAGAAGCTATATCGGAAGCAAGCGCCTGTATGTCGGAAATACAGGTGCTTTGTTTTATGAGTTGTGATTTTATATTCAGAAGTTCAAGAGTTTTTTCAAGCTCTGAAATATTGGTTATTCTTTCGGAAATATATTCCACATTCTCACTCCTCCAACAAAAAATCACCCTACTTGTGTAAGGTGATTTTAAAGTAAATCAATATTAGAATTTTTTGCTCTTTCCTCTTCAAAAAGCTTGTAATACTTGTCTCTTGCTTCCACAGCTTCTTTCGGGGCATTTTCTACAAGATGACAGCCTTCCTCATATGGTCTGAAAATTTTTTCTAACTCTCGCATTTCATCTGTAATAGGAAATCTCATTTTAATCACTCCTTTAATGCTTTTAACACTTGATATTCTGTATATACTTCATCATAATTGTGTTTGTAGTAGCTATCCTTAGCGTATTTGCTTATTTCACTTACATTATACTCGTTAATGCCGCATTTGTCAAGCAACTTTTTTCTGTTAACATTCAGATGACGTATATAATTATCATAATTATCCCGAGTGATAGGTCCGTGATGCTTAATGTATTCCTGAGCATCTTTCCAATGGAAAAGTTCGTGAACAACGGTACTCAGTTCATCATCAGGGCAGGCACCATCTTTCTGCAGTACAGAGAGAATATTTTTATATCCGAATTTCTCATCAATGCACAGCACATTGGTTATGGGATTGTAAGATGCGATTGCATTTTTCGCCATTTCTTCGTGTGTGATAACGTAGATCTGAGGAAAATTGTCGGAAGATTTTATGCCCATTTTTTTCATTGATTTGCTTATTTGGGTATCAATTCTGTGTAAAGCCTTTGCGTTTATCTGACTGCTTTGGGACAGATAAAGACCATTTACAGAAGTGCTGATATGGTTAAGGGTAATATTGGTGCCGCCTCTTTTTATGCTCGTTTGTCCGTCATAGCTCAGTGGCTTGAATTTCTGAGAATGCTCGAAATCAAGTTTCGCCTTTCTCTCCGCCCAAACCGTCTTGCTGCTCTTGCTCCTGTCATACCCATAAACCTGAGTGCGGTCATTGTGCTGCTTAAGCCCCGTCTCCTTGCAGTAAGCCCTGTATTTCTCCCTCTGATTGCGAAGCCGTAAAGAAGCCTTCTGCAAGCCCTCAGTGTCGCCCACCTCCTGCAGCATCATACATTCACGCTTGGCGGCTCTGATGCCCCGTTCCATAGCTCTCTGCTGCTGAAACTGCATATACCGCCTGTCATTTTCCTCTTTCGGATAAGGAAAATACCGCTGGAAATTTATGCCCGGAACAAACGGATATTGAACGTGCCCGCAGTTGATACCGAGTATTCCGTCAGGCTGTCCGTAACTCGTCTGAGAAAAAGGCGTAAAATGTATTTTATTTCCTGCGCCGTCTGTGGTTACTCCGCTTGTGCCGTCACGGGAATAAATTTTTCCTTGGTCAATGGCACATTTGGGACGTGCGCCCAGATGTGCGCTTAGTTCGATAAGGTTTATCCCGTATTCATCACAACGTGCATTCTGCGCCGCCCTCGCAGTGTTTCCGAGAGTTGACCGCATATCCATCATAACGTAAGCCTCGGGAGACCATTCACGCCCACGCTTGTCAACGAAAGCGGGAATGCCCTTTTGAGCAAGCTCCCGTATGGTTTTCCTTGTTGCTTCCTGCAAGGACATCTGCCCCGATACAGCCTTGGCCGCACCCTTGCCCATAATGTCAAGAGCGCCCTGTCTGCCCTCGGCAGTGTCACGATAAATGGCATTCACAGCATTCACATACGCCGATTTTGCCTTGTACCCCATAACCGTGTTCACAAGGTTAAGGCCACTCGCCGCCTGCCGTTGGAAAGCCTTGGCCGCACCGAGAGCCGATTCCTCCGCAGGAATGTCCGAGAAATATTCCGACAGCCCCGCAGCATTCGCCGCCTGCACCGCATTGTCAAGATATCCTATCTCAGTCTCAGCCGCCGTCAGAACAGCGTCCATAGCCTGACCGTCCTCGACCTCAGAATATCCCGCAATGATAGCCGCCGCCCGCTTGTCGAAGCGTCCTGCCCTTGCAAGCTGCCTTATCCGCCACTTTGACGTGTCGGAAATATCTCCGTCCCGTGAAAGCTGCGACGCAATTTCCCGCAGGATATCGTCTTCCATATCCAGCAGTACCCGCACCAGAGGCGCCGAAAGCTCGTCATACTGTTCCCTTGTCATTCATATCACCGCCGATAAGCCCCTCGCCGTCCGATATGCCCATGACAGCACTCTCGGCATTTATCCGTTCAAGCTCTCGCCTTGCCGCCTCTTCATCGCATTTCATAACCTCCATAATGGCAGAAATCTTTGACTTTAGCCCCGCCGTTACAAGACTGATGTTGTTTGCGATAAGCGTGTTGTCATCAATAACAACGCTGTCCTTAAACGCCACAGTGACCTCAAGATCACCGTTCGGAACTTCACCCGTGATCATCGCAAGCCTGAGCACAGCCCTGCACATTTCCTCAATGAACTCAACGAGGAGATTTTTCTGACAGCGTATCGTAACAGCCGTCTTGTTTTCCTCGGAAACCACCTCGGTTGCGGTCTTAACTCCGCCCGCCTTGTCGAATGACAGCGAGCCGGGAGAAAGCCCCACCTGAAAGCACAGAATATTCAGCAGAGCATTTATGCCGTCAACGTGCTCTGAAATTCTCAGCTCCACAGTGTTGTCGGTGATTTTCAGGTCCTTGTCCTCATCGCATTTCAGTGCCTGATAAACCTCGTCATCAGCGTCAAAATACCGCTCTGTCTTTCCTGTCTCGGGATTGACCACAGTACGAATGCAGGAGCTTGGCACGATTATTCTCTTCTTTCCGAGAACAAACTCACGGGCAAAGCTGTCAAACGCCACATCAAGGGCTTTGAGCGTGTCCTCGCAGTTGGCAAAGCAGCTGATACCCAAAGGCAGCTCCGTGGGAATGTTGCTTGGAAAATCGGTCTTGAAATACTGAAACAGGGGAGTGTCCATAGCATATGTGAACGTGTCTGCCATATCGGGATAAAGCACCGACAGCGGCACTCTGTCACCCGGAGCATTGGGGTCAGAAGAACGAAACAAAAAGCACTCCACAAGGATATCATCATCCTTGACGGAATGCTTCTCGAATAACGTGTAATAATATTTGCCCTTGGCTGATACCGTGCCGAAAATGCCCTCGGTAATGTCCCTGTTGTCCCATTTCAATGGGTAGAACTGCCGCCCCTCAACAAACGAGAGCCGCACCCTGCCCCGTTCTATGTATTCTCTCAGCACACAGCCGCCCTGAGCAAACGCCGCCGAAAGCAGTCGGGGAATATTCTTCCAGAACCCCTCACGGCATAAAAAATCACGAATGAATGTGTCATAAACCTCCGAGCCGCAGGTTATGTCCACCTGCTCTGCAAAGCACTTATGTGAAAATTCATCGCATAAAATCTTTGCCGTGTTCAGCATATTCATCTGCCGCACAGTGCCCCTGTTCAGCCCCGCACGCTTCACCTCACGCCATTTGGGGCGACCCTCGTAAATGTCCTGCCACCTGTCCATATAGCCGCTGTAAAAGCCGTTATCCCCGGGAAATTCTTCCTCCGGAAACGCCTGCCGCATTTTTTCTATCATCATCTGCTTATCACCCTCTCCATCATCTCCCGCATATACGGCTCCGTGCTGTACTCCTGCGCATCGAGATTATCAATGTTTGTTGTGCCGTCATCAAGGCGTACATCAGCCGTTTTAACTTTGTCGTCCCACATAGCCTCCGACAGCGCATCTATGGTCGATGTGCAGCCCTTAAGTATCTTGTACCGCCCTGCACCCATCATCACCGTGTAGAAACGTATGCGGTCGTTTATGGGACCCTTTCGGGCATTATGTATTTCCACACACAAATTTCTTTTCGCCGCATCTATGCGCATACCCTCAATGAGCGTTTGCTCCACGTTATCGCAATATACATTCACCAGCGGAACGCCCCCGAGAATGAGCCTGCATTCTGCAATAAAGCCCGCAAAATCAGCATATAGCTGCTCAGGTGTCGCAGCATCTTTCCTGCGGTAATCGTGAACGGTCACCATATCCCGAAGCCCACGGGTGAATCCCGTGCAGTTGAATGCGTGAGCCGACTTGCCGCCGCCGAAATCAACCCCGACAGTGGCAAGCACAAGGTCAAGCCCGTCAAGGCTGTCAATGATAAAATCATTCGGACAGTCGTTGAAACAGCGGTATATAATGCCCTCGGCATTGACCCAATCGCCCAGCACATAGCGGTCGTAATAGACCGTGCCTGCATATTCGGTTTTCAGCGCCCTGACGAAATTCGGGTCAAGCGTGGGGTTGTCATCGAGAGTGTATTTCTGACAGTAGATGTCCACATCACTGTCAAGAAATTTCTTGAACCAGTGCTGCCGTCCCTCGGGATTGCACGTTCCGTCAAAACGGCTGTAAGGCTTGTCCAGACGAGATTTCAGCATATCAAAGACAGCCTCGTTCCACGTCACGACCTCATCACCGTAGCAGTATTTTACGGACATACCCCGTATCTTGTCAACCGATGTTTTTTTGTCAGCTCCGAGGCAGTAACACCGTTCTCCAAACAGCATAGCAGTGTTGTCAGTCGTGCGGATTGGCTTCACCAGTTCATCGCCCCACAGCTCCTGCAGGGGATATATGACATTTCGGAGCAGCGTGCCCTGAGTGTGTCCCAGGAGCAGCACAGCCCCCTCACGTCCCGCCACACTGCGAATGCGCTTGGGTATGGCGTAATAGTCCATATACGTCTTTCCCGAACGTGTCGCCCCTGTCTTGACGTTCCATCGGTGCGTGGCACTCCGAAAATATTCCTGCTGCATATCCGTGAACATCAGAAGCCCCCTTCGATCTTGCCGAGGACTTCGTCAAGCTTGGAGAGTGCCGCACTGTCTCCCTCGGAAGAAGCCTTTTCCTTTAACTTAAGCTCACGCTTTTTAAGGGCAAGCTCCTCGTGCGCAATATCCTTGCCGAGTATCTGTATCACCCTGTCAAACGCCTTTGTATCGCCCTGAGCAGCACTGAGAAACATAGACATAACAAGCACCATCTCGTTGTCCATATCATCGGGAGAAACACCGAGAGCTTCAAGCTGCTCCCTGTCATTGGCAGCAGCGGGGAGTTCAAGCAGAGCCTTCATCTTCTGCTTCATATCCTTTTTGCGCCGCCTTGCCTCACCCGATGCCTTGCCGCCTTTTTGAGTGATTTCTCGGAGTTCACTCGGAGTTCGTTCGGAATTTGATATTAGATTTTTTTCATTCACGGGTCACCACCTGCTTGGTTTGGAGTATAAAAAAATCCATGCCGAGCAATTAAGTCTCAGCATGGATTTTAGTTTTTTACTATTTTAATATTATGGAAGGACTGGATTTATAAGCAATATAATCTATAGGAGAGTACGCATCATATTTATTTTTTTCTATTTCAAAAGAGTATGATTGAGTGTAATTGGTGCCATATAGATCTTTAAAGCTCAAGATTATCTCATAGATGCCTTCTATTTCGTCAGATGAAAAACAATCCTCAAAAAATATGATATCTCTTCTTGAGCATATGCTTTTCTCTAATGAAAATGGATTTGTGGATGAATACTTATGTCCATTATGCTGAAGAGTTATAATTATGTTAGTAGCAGTGTTTAATCCGATGTTTTTTATTATGAGTTCAAGACGGAATTTTGCTTTGCCTGTATCAAGGTCCTTTTTTTGCTCAAGAATATTATTTTTTATAAGAAGTTGATAATTTGTGTTGTAATTATTATTGATGTTATTACCGCTATTTAGGTTAAATACATCTAAATATGGCATAGCACTGTTTATTTTAGTTTTTTCATCACGTTCAGCGTTATCTTTTATGGTAAACATTACAGCTACAAGCGTTCCTATGCCGCCTAAAGTGCTGCCTATTAAGCTTCCCATATCAGGGGTATATTTTTCTTTCAAAATTATGGCAAAAATTATCATTGTGATTCCCACAGCTAACATGATGAGTGAAATGATAAAAATTGTTTTTTGAATTGCTGAAACTAAAAGGTTTGGCTTTTTCATTTTTGTTACACCTCACGTAAAATATTTTCTACATAATACCACAAAAATAATCATTTGTCAACAAAATTTGGAAACTAATTTAAAAAATGCTAAAAATGGAGAAAAATCAGCAAAGAATATCGCCTGACGGCCGTGAGGTGCCGAGCAGGCGATTTTGCATTCTTTGCATGATATAATAATACATCAGAAAATTGCCCCGTACCCGCACAGATTTAAAGAATTTCTCCAAGCTCGGATGCAAGATTTATCAGAAAATCGTGGCGTATAGCCTGACATGTGCGCTCACAGTTCAGTGTATCACAATATATCATAGGAGTGCTTCCGCAGACATTCTGCATAATAAAACGCTGTTCGTGATCCGGAAATACCGCAAGTGCTCTGTCAACAACAGAAACCCGCTTTTGAAGCAGAGCAGTATGCTTTTCAATCTGCTCCGTTACAGACTGAACAGGCTTGGATATCCCGCTGCCATGCACAGTGCAGTCAGGCGTGCTGTATATCCTGTCAAATTCAATGGATTTTATTCGGCGCTTGTTATCCTCATAGCTGCGTGCCACGGAAAGCACACGCTTGTAAACCTCTTTGCCAAGATATTTTGGTATGTATGTCCTCATAGTTTGTCGCTCCTTTTAATTTTGTATTCATTCTCTTCCTCAGTCCCAGATCTCCCGTGAGCAGTCCCACTATCATTACTGCCTTGTCGGCGATATCGTAAATATCGTCGGACTTTTCAAGCTCGCTCCTGAGAGTGCCCGCCTGCTTAATGTTGTACTGATACTGTGCATACATCGAAGTGTACCTCTTGTGCTCTTCAATGTCCTGCATATATTCCGAGTACGCTATCCGCTTCATGCGTTCGGCAAAATCCTTGGGCATATTTTTGTCAAACTTGTATCTTTTGTAAAGTCTGCGGATACGGTCAAAATATCGGTATTCGGGAGCGGGAAGAGGGTCAATGTTAATGTTGCCGTCGTATGCCTGATGTTCAAGTTTCTTTATTTCCTGCTCGGTCACAGGCGATCACTCCTTTTGATTTGATGTATGGTAGTGTAGGGTATGTATAGTTCGGAGCGTATTTCAATACCTTTTTATATATTATTTATAAAATACTTTTTTATTTTAGGGGTAAACCCTACATACCCTACACTGAACGCTAATAATTTACCGTGATTTGCTTTGGGGTACATCACTCAGCGCAATGCCACGGTAAATTTGCCCTGCACTGGTGCGAAGCTTCGGAAACCTCTTTGACATCTCCATACCAAACTTCGTGCTGCTCATACGATACTCGCAGTATTGCTCACACCATTCTGAATATACCGCAAACAGCTTGTTCGCACTTGCGCTCTCTGCCCCTGCCATATCTTGGCAGATATTGCCAAAAGAAGTCCGTAGATACGTCATCTACGGACTTCTTTTATTTTATAGCTCATTTCAGAAAAAAGCTTGGTTTGAACTCACGATTAAATGTGGTAATAAATTGTTTTGAATGAATTGTTTTGCCTGAATAAATCACAATAATACTAATCTTTAATCGTTCTATAGACAAAGCCGACAGATGAAATAAGACCAGTCTAGGAAAGCGACTGCAGGCGGGCTTGTCGCCCGGCAAGGGAGCTTGACGAAGAATGGGCTTATTTCAGCCGAGGATTTGTCTATAGGTTGATTGAGGATTAGTATAAATTAAGGATTCGGTTAATGCCTTTTGTATTGAAAATAGAGGTAACAGCAAAACTACAACATCAGTAAAGAGAACGGAGGTTTTTCAGAATATCAGCTGCTTTGTCTGAAATTATTGTCCGTGAATATTCTTGCGAAAATCAGACCCAAGGGAAGCGATATGATTATAAGGAAAGCCTTTGTGAGCCACATTCCGCCCGTTGAGATATCATATGAGCCAAGATAATAGATGCCTTTGTACAGGAACATTCCGGGGACCATGATAACTATTGACGGAACTGTAAGGGTTATTCTGGGATAGCCTGCCTTTGATTTCATCGCCGATGCAAGAAGTCCTGCTATCATAGCTCCGATGAATGCAGCAACGCCTGCGGGTATGGGGGTGAAATCAATAAGCTCCAGACGTGTTGTGTTGGCTATCATTCCTATAAGTCCTGCGCAGGCTGCCATTTTGCGCTTACTGTTGAACATGAGAGAGAAGCCATATACTCCGCAGAAGCTTGTGATGATCCTTATGACCATTTTAAGCAGCGGAGCCATCTCCAGCTCGGGGAAATCTGCGGGCGAGAAGTGGAGCAGCAGTGCGACCACCCAGCCCGTTATTGTTGCCATCAGTATTATCAGCAGAGCGTATGTGATGCGCTCCAGACCCGATCTTAGATCCAGCTTTGCAAGGTCGATGCCGCCGGTTATCAGCGGGAAGCCGGGTATCACGAACAGCATGGAGCAGATGTATCCCGACTGATGAACACTGGAGACGTTGAAAATCACCTCAAAAAGCTTGAAAAGCAGCAGGTATGTACAGCAGGCGGCGGCAACACCCGCAGCCACGTTTGCAAGCAGAGTGATGTGGCGCTCCAGCAGTTTTTTTCTGACGTACATTCCCACGCCTGCGCCGAAGAATGCAAGGATCATTTCGACAGGCCCGCCGCCCAGAAGAAATGTAAATCCGCAGCAGGCAAGACCCGATGCCAGGCCCAAATTCCATGCCTTGTAATTGGGCGGTATCTCGGAAATTTTGTCAAGTATCCGATGAAACTGCAGTACCGAGTATTTTGTGACCCTTTCCGCAAAGCCATCCGCAAAATTCTCAAGCTCGTTGAGCTTGTCGGTGTTTACGCCTGTGGTGCTGAGGGTTATCTCATTTGTATATGTATCGCCGTTTTCTATGCACGTGCATTCGATGGTCAGCAGACCGATATCCGCATTGCACACAATGCCCAGCGCACGGGCTATTTTGTTCATCGAAGCACGTACTCTCCATGCTCCCGTTCCCACCGAAAGCATCATCATTCCCACACGCTCGACCAGCGAGGCTTTTTCCTTAAGAGTGGCGTTCACCGCAGGCTCGTAGTTTTCTTCTCCTACGATCTCATGCCAGTCAATGGACATATGCTGTTTCCTGAATTTGCTCATTGCGTATTATCTCCCATAATAACATTGCAGTATTGCCTCCGCCTATGCGGAAGCTATTATCAGGTCTATTATACAACTTTCGGGCAGATAAGTCAATCAATGTAAGATTTTCACATTGGTAGCAATGGGTAAATAAACTGTGAATATAATTTGCCTGACCTCTGCAGCTTCTTTGCCTGCCAATTTGCTATTTACAATTCTGGCACGCCGTGGTATAATGTTTATATAACATTCATACGGAAAGGAAGCCGATAATATGAAATTTACCGAAAACAGTACCTCCCGCATTGCAGCTGAGGCTCAGTCGCTTCTTAATGAAATTGCCTCTCTCCCCGAAATGAAGCTGTCAGCTGTGTCAAAGAAATCAGCCATGGCGGTGTTTATGGATATCGTCAACGGATTTATCCGTGAGGGCGCTATGGCTTCCGCACGGATAGAGGATATAATCAAGCCGAATGCAAGGCTGCTCAGTACCTGCTCTCATGCGGGTATCCTTACCGCTGCTTTTGCGGACTGCCACAAGGAAAATGCGGCTGAGTTTCTTTCGTTCCCTCCCCACTGTATCGAAAACACCTCCGAGTCGGAAGTGGTCGATGAGCTTAAAGCTGCGGGGGACTATATCCTTATCCCCAAAAACTCCACCAACGGCTTTCACGAGAAAAAGTTCAGAGACCTGCTGGAGTGCCATCCCGAGATAGATACATTTATCGTCACAGGCGACTGCACCGATATCTGCGTTATGCAGTTCTGCCTGAGCCTTAAAACTTATTTCACCCAGAAAAACGAGGCGGTGTCCATAATCGTTCCCGTGAACTGCGTCGAGACCTATGACGCTCCCTATCACAGCAGCGATTTCACTAATCTTGCCGCCTACAAGCTTATGAAGGACAGCGGCATCAAGTTTGTAAGCGCTGTTACAGAGTAAGAATATAAATACAATTTATGAAAGGATATGTGCGTGATGAACGACCGTAATCTTACACTTCTCACAGATTTCTACGAGCTGACCATGGGCAACGGCTATCTTGAAAACGGGCTTGCCGATACCGTGTGCTGCTTTGACCTTTATTTCAGAAAAGTTCCCGATAACGGCGGCTTTGCGGTTATGTGCGGACTGGAGCAGGCTATAAACTATATCAAAAAGCTGTCCTTTACAGACGAGGACATTGCATATCTCAGGGACAAGAAGATATTTTCCGAAAAGTTTCTTGATTATCTGAGAAACTTCAAGTTCTCCTGCGACGTGTGGGCTATCCCCGAGGGAACTCCCGTTTTCCCAAATGAGCCGCTGGTCATTGTAAAAGGCCCTGCGATCCAGGCTCAGCTTATGGAGACTATGCTGCTGCTCTGCATAAATCACCAGTGCCTTATCGCCACAAAGGCTGCACGTATCGTAAAGGCTGCTGACGGCAGAGCTGTTATGGAGTTCGGCTCAAGGCGTGCTCAGGGAAGCGACGGCGCTATCTACGGCGCAAGAGCTGCATATATCGGCGGCTGTGCGGGAACTGCCTGCACCATCTCCGACAAGGAAATGGGCACTCCCGCTCTGGGAACCATGGCTCACAGCTGGGTGCAGATGTTCGATTCCGAGCTTGATGCTTTCAGGGCATATGCCAAGTGCTATCCCGATGCCTGCCTGCTTCTGGTGGATACCTACAATGTGCTTAAATCGGGCATACCCAACGCTATCAAGGTGTTCAACGAGCTTAGGGCAGAGGGCCATGAGCCTGCGGGCATACGCATTGACAGCGGCGATATCACATACCTTTCAAGAAAAGCAAGAAAGATGCTGGACGATGCGGGCTTCCCCAATGCAAAGATCTGCATTTCCAACTCCCTTGACGAATATATCATCGAGGATATTCTCCGTCAGGGTGCGTGCATCGACAGCTTCGGCGTAGGCGAGCGCCTTATCACATCAAGGAGCGAGCCTGTTTTCGGCGGAGTTTACAAGCTCACAGCCGTTGAAAAGGACGGGCAAATAATCCCCAAGATAAAGCTTTCGGAAAATGTTACCAAGATAACCACTCCCGATTTCAAGGAGCTTTGGAGATTTTACGACAAGACCACAGGCAAGGCTATTGCCGACCTTATCACCTGCTACGGCGAAGAGGTAGATGACACCAAGCCCTACACCATTTTTGACCCCGAGCACCCTTACAAGAAAAAGACTGTCACCGACTTTACCGCAAAGAAGCTCCTGGTGCAGATATTTGACAAGGGCGAGTGCGTATATGAGTCTCCCTCCGCAACGGAGATACGTGATTTCTGCCGTGAGCAGATAGGCACGCTCTGGAGCGAGGTAACAAGATTTGAAAATCCCCACGAGTATTACGTTGACCTTTCAAAGAAGCTGTGGGACAAGAAAAATGACCTGCTCAACGAAATGAGCGTTTGATATGAAAATTTATATTGACGCAGACGGCTGCCCTGTGGTGGATATCACGGTAAGGCTGGCGAAAAAATATCACGTTGGCTGCGTTATCCTCTGCGACACCTGCCACAGGATAGAGCGTGAGGGAGCGGAAACTATCGTGGTGGAAAAGGGCGCTGACAGCGTTGATTTCAGGCTGGTGAATATGCTTTTGGCAGGGGACATAGCCGTCACTCAGGATTACGGTCTGGCGGCAATGTGCCTTGGCAGGTCGGCGCTGGTGATAAATCAGGACGGAAAGCAGTATTCGGACGAGAACATCTCGGGTCTGCTGGAATTTCGTGCCATAGGCAAAAAGGTGCGCAGAAGCGGCGGCAGGCTTAAAGGCTGCCCCAAGCGCACGCCGCAGCAGGACGAGATGTTTGAAAAAGCGCTTGAAGCCTTGCTTATGAAAGGATAATATGGAATATAAATTTTACGGCTGGGAAAGGGCAGATGTTCCTCCCGCAAATGACGAATACAAGGCGATAAAAGACCCGAGAATGCTTTATGATATGCTGTGCGGCATATGGTGCGCAGACACCTGCGCCCCAAGGCTCAGGGATAAGTGGTCGGAGGATAATAAAACTCTGGGTCAGTGCTCAATAACCGCATTCCTTGCTCAGGATATTTTCGGCGGAAAGGTTTACGGCATACTTCGCAGCGGCGGCAATTACCACTGCTACAATGTTATAGGCAACTGCGTTTTTGACCTTACCAGCGAACAGTTCGGCGATGAAAAGCTGTGCTATGAACACATATCATTGTGCTCCAAAATGATATGTGTTCATTTTTATGTCACGAGCGGCGTCTGTTTATCTCAGTGGGGCTGTCCGAATCGGCATTACTGCCGATAAACCTATAATAAATATCCACCTTAACAACCGCCTTGCCATCGATGTTCTCCCTCTCATGAATATATATCTTTTCGATAAGGGTGTGAACAAGCTCATAGTCAAGCTCGGTAATACCGATGTAGTTCTCAATAAGCTCGGCAAACTTTTCCGCATTTGCTCTGTTTGCATCATTCTCCTGCAAAGCCGCCGAAATCTCATTTGACCTTGCCTTTAATACAGAAAGCTCATTTTCCATATTCTCCGACATTGACATATATCTTTCCTTTGAGATAACACCGAAAACCATATCTTCATAGATTTTCTGCAAAAGAGTATCGAGTTCACCGATTCTCTTTTTTGCTTTGTCCTGCTCTTTGAAAAGAGAAGTTCTTTCCTTTATCTTATCGGTTTCGGAAGCCTTGGAAAGAATATCAATGTACTTATCCGAATTTTCTTCAAACAGAGTTGCATGGCGCTGAACATCTGAAAGAACAACATCGTAAAGCTGTTCAAAGGTTATGTAGTGTGATGAACAATATTCCCTGCCATATCTTATAGCAGTCTGACAACGATAAACGCCTTTGGAATTTCGGTTATCATACCTTTTTGAAAATTCGTGAACCTTTCCGCAGTCGGGACACATTACAAGACCTCTGAAAATATTGTCGGGATTTGTTACCTTGTCCCTTGTCTTGACCGACAGCCTTTTGTAAACCGTATCATAGTCCTCCCGGCTGACAAGAGCTTCGTGAGTATTCTCGGTAATTACCCATTCATCTTCGGGGCGCTCTATCCTTTTCTTGTTTTTATACGATTTATTCGTATATCTCAGAGCAACGGTCCTACCTGTATAAACAGGATTAAGAAGAATGGTTTTAACGGTTGCTTTGAGCCAATAGTAGGGATATTTCGGATAAGAAGCACAGTTTTCAAGACCGTTCCTGATGTAATTATCAGCCTTTGGAATAGGGAGATTCATACTTCTCATTTTTGTTGCGATCTCACCGCAGTTGCACCCCTCGATAGCCATACGATACATCATTTTAACATAGTCCGCACGGTCACTCGGAATCAGCTTTGTCTTGTCATTGGGATCTTTCATATATCCGTAGGGAGCTATTCCCGTAAGACAGTCACCACGCTGAGCCTTCATTTTCATAACGGCACGTATTTTCTTGGAACAATCCTTTGCATACCATTCATTGATGATATTCTTGAACGGAGCAAAATCGTTATCTCCATCATCACTGTCAACGGAATCATTGATAGCAATAAAGCGAACATCATTGTCGGGAAGAAACATTTCCGTATAAAAGCCTGTCTGCAAATACTCTCTGCCGAAACGGGAGAGGTCTTTTACGATAACAGTGCCGATTTTTCCATCCTCAACCGCTTCAATAAGTCTTTTGAAATCGGGGCGATCAAAGTTTGTGCCTGTATAGCCGTCATCAACAAAAAATTCCGTGTTGAAATACCCGTTGTCATTAGCAAACTTCAGAAGAAGCTCCTTTTGGTTCTGAATGCTCATACTGTCACCATTGTATTCATCGTCACGGCTTAATCTGCAATAGAGAGCCGTAATTTTATCCTGCTGTTTTAATTTCATAATATCCTACCTTTCCAAACAGCAGATTATGACTGTATTTATTATACATCATATTCTGCTTTAAAGCAATAAACTGTTTGTAAAAACACAAACAAATTTATGATTTGATTTTTGTTAAAATTTGTGTTATACTGAAAGAAAAGTCACGAAAGGAACAGCCATGCGCAGAGTGGATTTCAGTACAGTAATAAACGTAATAATTGAAAACTGCCGTGAGAATATGCACATTTCCAAGAACAGAGAACGTGTATTCACGCAAACCGACCTCATAACGGGAATACTTTCCGAATACTATGACAGCTGCGATGATAAAATTTTTGAAAGCTCTTCAATATCACGCTGGATAAAAGGAAGCCGTCCTGTTCCTGCCGACCTCATAAATTTTTATCGTGACAATGGCTGTGAAAGCATCGGATATGATTTTCAGGATAACTGTGTTGACATAGTCTACGATCTGAATAATCTTTATAATGAGTTTGTAACTCTTGTATCAAACGACTATTCTCTTTCCGAAGAAAAGAAAAACGAAATACTGATTGATATAGACACTGCCGATGAATCCGAAGTCTGCCGCTTTATCGGAAATGTGATTTTTGCAGCTATTGACCGACCTTTTGTATCTGCCGATAAGCCAATGCTGCCTGCCTCTGCTATCACCGTTTCTGAATGTGTATTCGGTGCAGAGATTCCGACACCTTGCAGATATTTCTGCGGACGTGATACGGAGCTTGACGAACTTAATACGGCTTTGCAGGAACACAGCAAGGTGTTCATATCGGGCTTCGCAGGCATCGGCAAAAGCGAATTTGCCAAAGCATACGCAAAGAAATTCAAGAAAGAATACCGAAATATTCTGTATTTCAATTATCATGGCAGTCTGAAAGAAATGGTAACCGATATGGCTTTTGCAGGTGATAATCTTTCCAACGATGAACACACCAGATTTACAAAGCATATCCGCTTTCTGAAAAGTCTGCGAAGCGACTCGCTTATCATCATCGACAATTTCAATACTGCAAACGACAGCTTTCTCAGTACGCTTATAAATTACGGCTGTAAAATGATTTTCACTACCCGAAGCAAAATCGACTGCGGACATATTTTTGACCTTGATGTTATCAAAAATGCCGATGAATTGTATCAGCTTGTTGGCAAATTTTATTCATATGCCGATGAAAACAAAGCCGTCATTAACGAGCTTATCGAAATCGTTCATCACCACACACTATCTGTTGAAATGATAGCAAAGCTCCTTGAAAAAGGTTTGCACAGTCCCGAAGAAATTCTTGAACATCTGCGGCAGAATAGCGCCGATCCCGAATCCGCTGACAAAATAAAAATCAGCAAAGACGGCTTTAGTGCAAAAGGAACATATTATAATCATATCCGTTCTTTGTTCTCGCTGTATCTGCTTGATGAGAATTATCAAAGCATAATGCTGAATATGGTTTTAGTTGATGAAGTCCGTATCAGATAAACAGTCACGCAGACCTTGTTTCACTCCACCCGATGATAAGAGATGTTGTCTTGCTTGATTTGAAACCGACTTTTGAAAATTGTGGTACATTTATTGCAAATCTGAAAAGCAGACTGCAAATCATTGGTTATGAGCTACCCGACTATGCAATTATAATTTCAAGCATAAGGAATGTGATGAAATATCTCGGCAGTACCGACAGCAGTTCATATCTGAATTTCCTTGAAACAGCATACATATTTCTTGACAATTACCAGAATATGATTTTATGGAAATAATAATCTCCGAAACTGAAAAGCTGCTTGACGATGATAAACTCGGTACTGATAATAACAGAGCATTGCTCTTAAATAATAAGGCAATGCTTCCTGCAAACAGAAATGATAAACTTGCCAAATCCATTAGCCTGATGAATAAAGCACTTTCAATGTGCGATGAAAAATCAAATCCCGTACTGTTTACGAACATAAATATGAATCTCGGTACTCTGTATGTTGAGAATAAGGAAACTGAACGTGGACTTGAATTTATGAATAAAGCCTATCTTTTCATAAAGCTGTGCAGGTCATACAATGACGATTTTATCACCATTGCAAGAAATTACGCCTCAACACTTTGCGATAATATGAGAGTGAACAAAGCTCTGGACGTTCTTACAGAATGCGAATTTGCAACGGAAGGCTGCTGCTCCAATAATCATGCGGCATTGCTTTATGACCTCGGAGCCGCATATATTCTGTCGGGAAATTATCCGCTTGCGGTGAAAAAATACAGCCTTGCTTTCGCTGAATATTTCGCTCTTGGCTGCTCCGAAGAGCTTACCGCAAGAAAAATTGCGGCAGCACGTCAGATTCAGAGATACGGATACGAATACCCAAAGGAATGGGAATTTAATTACCTTGAATAATCATAACTCCTACGTTTTGCCCGTTCCTGTCTTTCCCGCTCTTCCTGCTTTTCAAGTTCAAGCAGATATTCCATTTCTGCCCGGCGTTGTTTTTCAGCTTCGATCTCTGCAAGATAATTAAACTCTGCATTGCGGATTTCTGTGGCTTCAGGATTCTTAGCATATGTACCGTCCTCCTGAAGTTCATATCCCTGATGATACATTTCAATCTGCTGACGAAGCTGTTCCTGCTTGCGGATACGGTCAAAATCAGTTTCAAGAGTTCTTTCAAGTAATTCCTGACCGTTCCATGCACGATAATAATCCGAATTGGCTTTCTTCAGCTCAGCATATACGCTGTCAATTCCACGAAGATCACTCTGTATCTGATTTATCTGTTTTTGCACCCAATAGGGATCACCGTAATTACCACGACCGAGAAAAGCATTGGGCAGAAATTCTCGATATAATTCTTCAAGCCGTTTCTGTTCAATGTTCGTTCTGTCAGCTTTGTTGACAAGATAATGATATTCATTACCGAATTTTTTTAGCTGTTCAAGCAGCTTTTTCTCCTTGCAAAGATAATCATAACGATTGTAAAGCTTTTCTGCTTTCGCTTTTGCTTTGTCTACAACAGCTTTCATATCATCAACGGAATGAATGTGATTATCGTGTACATAATTCAGCAGCTCCATTGTTCTTCTGACCTCTGCATAAGAGATATTCGATGAAACGGAATGTGAACGATAAAGTTCGATTTGTTTTTCACGAACAGTAACAGCGTAATCAACCTGAACACCGAGAAACGCACTTATCTTTATTCCCGCAAATTCATTCTGCTTGTTTGCAATTCTCGTTTGGAGCATTTCAAGAGAATATCCATAACCGAGCTTTGCAACAGAACAGCCGTATTTCACATTAGCAGGCTTTGCAATCATGCGTTTTTCATTGGTGAAAACATAACCGTACTCACGCATTTTTTCAATAAGCGAATTTATGTCTGTAACTTTGGGAGAAATAATCAGCCTGTCGATAACATCTGCCATTTTCACTTTCCATGAGCAGCACTTTTTACGGGAATCCCATTCTTTGTATTTCATCGTGCTGTGCTTTTTCGGATTTTTGATAATGCTCAGACCGTGCTCAAGACAAACCCTATCGGAAACTTCTCTCGCAAGATTATATGTTATCCTGTCCCCGAACCAGCGATTGCCTTTCACATCATAAGCGCAGACAGCTATGTGATTGTGGCAATGTCCTGTGTTGGTATGTGTTGAGATGATAACGGGACGATCTTCGCCGAACATTGCCTTTGCCCATTCCACTCCTATCTGATGAGCAGTTTCGGGAGAAACCGATTCATCAAATGACTGTATGTAGGAATGGATTCGGACGCTTTCATATTTACTTTTTGTGCGGTTGTCAAACCTGTCTTTTGCAAATGCTTCATAAATTTCTTTGAAATCTTCGCAGACAGCAGCATAATCGTTTGTACAGCAAATTGCTGTGCTGTACTTCATATCCTCGTTTTTGCCGGGGTTAAGAATGTATCTCAGATGCGCTCTCGGCGTGGTGTGTATCGCTGTGTGCTTTATATAAGCCATTACGTTTCACATCTTTTCAGCGGTGAAATGTACTTATGAAATTCATCACGGAGATTATTTACTTCTCTGCGAAGTGCATCAATGTCACTCTTGTATACCTTCTTTTCGGCATTCACCACCAATGCGACCTGATTGATATTCGTTCCGATAGAGCGCATAAGCTGATTGAAACGATAAATATTTTCTGTGTCATACAGAATGACCTTGCCGTTGAGAGCCAAATTTCTGAGGAAGCTGCTGATACTCATGTTGGCAGTTTCCGCCCTCTGCTTTATAGCCGACATTTCATCTGCCGACACCCTTATTTTTATAAAGTTATCTCTATTCATAAAGCTCCTTTCGCTATGGGATTTTGTCCCCACAAAATCAATGCTTGCTAAAACCTACCTTAATTCTCCGTGGTTGAAAGGACTTGATTTTCTACTGATGAGAATATCTTTTCTCCCACAGAGAACAGCGAAATACTACTGATTTTTTCTGAAAAACTTGGGAACAGCTTCTAACTTTTCCGTAAGAAGTTTGTTTTCATTGGAAAGCCCCGCTATGCTTTTTTCAAGCTCTCTGATAGTCTGTTCAGAGGTGTGGCGTTCCGTTTCAAACTTTTCCGAAAGCTCGTTGATCTCCTTATTCTTTTCAGATAAGTCGCTTTTAAGGCGGTCTATTTCGGCAAGCAGTTTTTCATTATCCGCAAGTGCCTTAGAAAGCTGCTTATCCGTCTGCTCTGCAATGGTTTCAGCCGAATACAGCTTATCTTTTAAGTCGTTATTTTCACGGACGATGCTCTCGCATTCCTCAATAGCCCGAATGACCTTTACCTGAGTCGGAAGAAGAAAATCAACTGCAAAATCATCAATTTCCATACTTTTGCCCTTACTGCGAATAATATGACCTTCAAGCTCGGAGTTCTTATGATGTGCTATCTTTTTATACACTGTCTGAAATTTCTGATCGTACTTTTCGCAATATTCTTTGATAGTCATAGCATCAGCCTCCGATAAAATCCATGTCTATGTCGTCATCGTCAAGAGTATCGTCCGATTTTTCCACGGACGTGTTGTCCTGCTCAATTTTCGTATGATTACTTGAACCGAAAACAGAAATCAGTTTAGGAATCTCCGCTTCCAGAGTTGTGCGGATAACTGCAATGATATCTTTCATATCCACTTTAGAAGTTGCTTTTTCAGAATTACTATCAGTACTGTTAATAGCCGAATACAAAATGGTTTTTATCGCATTATTAATGGTATGATATTTTGCCTTGTCAATGTGTTCGAGAAAATCTAAAATCGCCTTATCTTCGGATTTTTCCAAAGAGAGCCTGAGAGTTATCCTTTTCATCTGCTTCATTACTCAGACCTCTTTTCCAATGCTTTGAGTGACTTCAACGCAAATTGCTGATAGCCTTTAGCCGTTGCGCAGATATCATCAATGAAAATCACCCTGTCGGAATTGTATTTTCCGAAACGTCTGATAAGCTGAACACCGCCGCCGCAGACATACAGCTTCATGAAATCGGGGTCATATTCACATCTGTAAAGTGCGTCGAAAATCTTTCGGCAGTATTTTTCTGCTTCTTCACGGAAAATATTTTTGTAATTGTCGGAAATGTTGGTATCTCCGTTTCGGATAAAAAGCTCAACCACTTCGGGATCAATTTTCTTGCCGTATGCAGCCATTACAGCTTTCTGCACGGCTATCATATACTGATTCACGCCAAGCTTTTCGGTGACACATTTTTCTTCTATTGGCTTTTTATTATTTATCTGCAAAATGTTCGCCGTGCCGTTTCCGATATCAACAACCATGTTCACACCTGTCATATTGTGAAGATGCTCCGTGACCGCAGCATATCCCTGCGGATAAACGAAGCAGCCGACTATGGTGAGATGATAGTGAACGTTATTGTACTCGCAGTCGATATGTGGACTGCTCATAAAATACTTTCTTGTGCTTTCACGCTGGACCGTAAGCATTGCAGTGGGACAGCCGACTGCAAGATAAATGTTCCCTTCATAATATCCGCAGCTGCGGCATTCATTACAAATCGCTGCGATAGTCAGAAGGCGAAATTCTTCGTCAACGGTTTTGTCTGGAATGTACTCCTTGTGACCCTCGCCAATGCGGTAATACATTTCTCCGATATGAAGTATCCTGCCCTCAAATGCAGGGTTGGTCTTGTATGCTGCGATTCCCATGGGGAATGAGTGCAGAGAATTTTTGATGTTTCCGTAGCCTGTATCAACAGGGACAATGATAGAATTGTTGTAAGGGATCATGCGATCTTTTCCTCCTTTGCCGCTTCTGCGACTTTTGATTTAAGCATTTTTATGATAAGCTCCTCCGCCGTAACGGTTGCCTGTGCATCGGTAAATGAGCTTACAATAAAGGTTGTCTTGCCGATGGTAATGCTGTGTTCAGCACCATCGGGCTTGTAGGTTCTTTCCTGCATTTTGTACCTCCGCTTTTGTCATATATATTGTATTCTTTTAGAGTCACATTCGGCCGAAAATGAGCATCTTGCGGATAAGTGATGTCAAATTCGTTTGAAATGACCTCCCTTATCCTGATTTCAATTCTATCACAAAGAAAAATTCTCCGATTGACGCCTTTTTGACAGGGAATTGACATCGCACAGGTGTCATTTCTATGATTTTGATGTCATTTTACGTTTGAAGTCTGATTTCTGCCTGCATTTTTGATGTCAAAACAAGCTTTTATGACGTCACTTATATTAACGGGTGGTGTCATTTCAATAAAAATGCTGTCACTTTTTATATATGGTCATAAAAAACGAAGCTCAAAAGGCTGCAATTGCCTTCAGAGCTTCGATTTTTGCTGATATTCGGTTGTAATGACGTATTTGCGTGGTTTTCAACTTGTGAGAATATTTTTTCAACCGGAGAGAATTGCAAGGGTATTCAACTTGAGAGAATTACGCTTGATTGTAGCAAGCATTGATTTTGTGAGGACAAAAGCGGTTATAAAACTTTTAATCTTCCTGATGACCGTAATCATCGAACTTTTGTGAATATTGTGTTTACACGGGTTGATTTTCAGAACCTCATTTTTCAAAAATAGCTGTGTCCGATTTCGTCATTATCTGCACTTTAGCGTTTCAGCTTCGTCTCATATTACCTTAAAATATCCCTGACCTCAAATCCCGCAGCTTCAACGGCGGAGATAAGCTCTTCATCGGTCAGCCGTCGCTCAAAGCTTACAACAGCTTCACGCTTTTCAAGATCAACTTTTGCTGTCGCACCGTCAATGCTGTTTATTGCAGCTGTGACATTCCTGCGGCAGTTTTCACATCTCATACCGTCGATCTTAACGGTCAGTTTCCCGACAGGATTGGTCAGTTTCTTATTTTTCAGCTTCGGCAGTGAAGTTCCGCAGCAGCTTTTCTTTCCCGAAAATCTTCGGATAAATGAAAATACACACGCTGCGAAAACGCCTGCGGAAATTATTACAATGATTATCGTTCCTATGCTCATTTTGATCGTTCCCAATACACCACGGAAGCGACGGCTTTCTTCATACCGCTGCAGCCGTGACATTTTTTGCAATTTCCGCCGCAGTCTGCCGACATAACGGTCTTTTTTACATATCCAAGCTGCGCATAGCGTTCAAGTTTTGCTTCCACCATTTCCGTGCTTGTGCCAAGCTCGGTGGCAAGCTGTGCGGTGGAATGAATCCCTTTTTCTTCAAGAAGCGAAAGCAGCGACATTTTCATCAACTCCTTAGAAAAACAGTCCAGAGATATGATATGTGAGGCAGGAAAGAACAAGCGCAGTTGCGATATAATAAAGTGCGATTTTAGCTGTCCATTTTGCGGAGTGAGTTTCGTGCATAGTGGAGCTTAATGCCATAAGGCAGGGAACGTTGAACGTTACTGCGACCATAAATGCGAGCGCTTCGGGCTTCGATATTGCATTTGCGATTAATGTGCCGATATTTGCATCTGCGGAAGTAGTGGTGGCGGTGAGGAGCAGTGAGCCACCGTCTGTGAAGAGGACGCTCGTTACGCCAAGGACAGCTTCCTTTGATACCATTGACGAAACAAACGCGAGGAACGTCTGCCAGCCCATGCCGAAGAATTTCGTAACGGGTTCAATGGTCGTTCCGATCTTGTAAATAACGCTGTCAGCTGCCATTCCGCTTGATGAGTATGTCAGCAGCCAGAAAACGGCGGCGACGATAACAACGACAACGAAAGCCTTTTTGAACACGTCCCAGACGCGGACAAGGGTGTTTTTGAAAAGTGTTTTCCAACGGGGCTTGTGGTAAGGCGGAAGCTCCATAATAAGACCTGTGCGGTCCTCAACGGGACTTAATTTTCTGCCGAAAATTTTTGCGGTAACAAAGATGTGCAGGAACATAAGAGCGAAGATATAAAGCATTACAAGTATCGCTCCGCCGCTGCCGAAAACGGCATCGGCAAGTGTTGGTATTACTGCGAAAGTTGCTCCGCACGGAACTGCCCACGCGAGAGCAATTGTCAGTATTCGCTGACCGTATGAGTCGATGACCCTTGTTCCGGCAGTGCCGCCGATAGTACAGCCGAAGCTTACGAGCATAGGCATAATGGATTTGCCCTGCAAGCCGAGTTTGTTCATTGTGTTGTCGAAAACGTAGGAAACGCGAGCCATATATCCGACTTCCTCAATAAGTCCGAAAACAAGGTTTATTCCGAAAACGAAGCCTGCCATTGAGAACACCCAGCCGAGCGCGGTTATAAGTGTGCTGTTGATGAATGAGGCGAGCATTTCGGGCATTCCGATAGCGTTTATAAACGGAGTAAGAACTGACGGTATCGCACTGCCGATTCCCATAAGCGGTGCGGCAACGATGAACGAGCCGATTATTCCGAGGAGAACTATTCCGATAGAAATGAGTTCTCCCCAACGTTTTGAGATAGTCGCACGGTCAAATTTTGTCAGCATTTCCGATGTTTTCTTCGTTTTTGTTACGGTATCGGAAAGCAGACCGTCTATCCACTCAAATTTGCAGTCACTTGTGTAAAGGCTGCCGTCGGGATTTTCCTGTGCGAACTGTTTCAGAGCATTTCTGTCCGAAACTGCGGAAAGCTTGTTTATAACAGCGTTGTCGCCCTCTAAAAGTTTTGCTGCGAGCCATTCGGAAGAATATTTTTCCACGCCATTTTCGGGAACGAGCGCAAGTGCTTCGGCATAAGCGTTTTTCTGCTCTCCGGTTTTGTAAAGTTCGGTGAGCGCGGAAAAATCAAGCTGTTTCTGTGCTTTTGCGGCTTCTTCGAGAGCCTTGTAAAAGCTGCCGTAGCTCTTTTTATCGGGTGCGACTATCGAAACAACGGGTATTCCGAGCTTTTCCGAAAGCTTGGCAATGTTTATCTTTTTGCCCTGTGCTTCGGCAACGTCCGTCATTGTCAGAACGAGCATTGCAGGAACGGTTATGCCTGCATAGTCCGAAAGCATGAAGAGGCTTCGTTCAAGCTGAGATGAATCGGCAAGAATGCAGACGATATCCGCTCCGCCCGATGCGATATAGTCACGGGTGACGATCTCTTCATCGGAGTTTGCCGAAAGGCTGTATGTTCCGGGAAGGTCGGCAATGAGATATTTTGTATCATCGTATGTAAATTCGCCCTCCACCTTTTCAACGGTCTTTCCGGGCCAGTTTCCGACGTGCTGATGTGCGCCCGTGAGCATATTGAACACGGTCGATTTTCCCGAGTTCGGCTGTCCGAGCAGTGCAATTTTCTTTTCTGCTGACATTACTTTGTCACCTCCACGGTTATTCTTTCGGATTCATTGCGGTTGAGTGCTATCATCGTGTCGCGTCCGTAAACAAGCAAGGGACGGTTCCTGACATTTTGCAGCATTTCGATATCGCAGCCGACATTCAACCCGATCGAGGTTACTCTTGAAAGGTAGCGTCTGTCACCGTTGATACCTGTGATTTTTGCTTTCTGACCGTCTTTAAGTTCGGTAAGCTTTGGCATATATCATTCTCCTTTATTAAATTAGCTTTAGCTAACTGATGCACAAACAAAATGGGATCAAGTGATCCCGAGGATCTTATACCAGCCTGCGGTATAAAATTCCTTTAAAATGTGGATATGCTCCCGTGCTTTTTCAATAGGCTCGTTGTGGGAAATTATCTCAAAAACGCCGTTGAACATCGTGCTTGAAATAATATGAACAAGCTGTTCATCGAAATCGGGACTGATCTTTCCGTCCGCCTGCATAAGTCGGATAAGCTTTATGCTTGACCGTGTTTCTATTTCAATGAGCCGCTCGACATAATCGGCGTATTTTGTACCTTCGGAGCAGCAGGCAATAAGCTTGAAAGCATCGTAATGCTCATAGATAAAGCCGAGCATACCGTCCGTGTCGTCCTCAATGCCGTCGGAAAGCTCACTCATTTGTTCATTCAGCTCCTGATCGGAAAAATCCTCGTTGTAGCTTCGGTAAAGCTCATAAAGCTCCTCGGCAGGCGCTTTTACAAGTGCATCAAAGAGTGCTTCCTTGTTTTCATAGTAGCGGTAGACTGCACCTGTTGTCACATTTACGGCGGCGGCAATGCTTCGCACTGATGCTTTTTGAAAGCCTTTTTCGAGAAATTCTTTTTTGCTTGCTTCAAGTATATTCTTTGCAAGCTCATCATTCAGCAGGCGCATTCAACTACTCCGTTTCTGATAAGATAACACTGTTATTGGATAACATAGTTATCTTATCATATTTATTTTGTCTTGTCAAGAGCAAATTTTCAAAAATTTGCATATTTGTCAAAAATGCAGAAATCAGTTGCAATACGCTAACAAATATGTTATAATATATCAAGGTATCTTTGGGTATCTTTGATTTTTATGGAGGTGCGTTATATTGAAAAATGGAAACGGGCATCTGCCGATATACGGTGTCGGACCTTTTTACGGCATCGGCATAATACTGTTGACGATCATCGGAGTGGTACTTTCGGCTGCGGGCATTCCTGAGAGCGGAAAAGTCAGCGGAATTTTGCCAAAAACGGTAATGATCGTTCTGGGAATACTTTTGGCAGCGGAAGGATTTTTTGTATGGAAAGCGGCAGCTTTGGGCAAAAACAGCATTGACGGATATATTAAAAAAAATACCCTCTGTACAACGGGTGTGTACAGCATAGTGCGGAATCCATGTTATTCGGGAATAATGCTTATGTGCAGCGGAGGCTTGCTTATCGCACATAATCTGTGGCTTCTGATACTTCCTGTTTTTTACTGGGCAGCAATGACGGTACTTATGAAATGCACGGAGGAAAAATGGCTTAAAGAGCTTTACAGACAGGAGTATCTTGACTACTGTAAAAATGTCAATCGCTGTATTCCGTGGTTTCCGAGAAAAAAATGAGCGGTGGGCTTTGATCTATCAAGTGTTTCGGTTTCGGGTCATATCTATATGAGGTGATAAAAATGGCAGTAACATTAGTTTCGGCAGTTATGGTTATGGCGGCATATTTTCTTCTGTTGTATGCCGTAGTAGGTTTTATTCAGGACAAGAAATTTTTCTCTACCGCGCCTAAAGAAAATCTGGCTGTTATTCCAGATAAAAAAGAGAGGTTTCGCGGCGCTCATATCATTGGCTGGATAATAGCTGTGATCGCTATTTTGCTGTTCGCAGGAGCACTGGTTCTAGGTGTATGGGACGGAGTAAAAAACGAATTTGGCTTTCTGCAATTCTTTGGAAGATTTATCATAGTGCTTTATATTATGGAGCTTTATGACATATTTTTCTTTGATTGGTATCTTTTGTGCCGTTCAAATTTTTTCCCGCATTTTTATCCCGAGCTTAAAGGTGTAGTAGGACCGCAAATGTTTGGATATAACAAAAAACAGCATTTTATACATTTTATTGTATATATTCCTGCCTGCGCTGTTATCGCTTGGATATGCACACTTTTATAAGGTTTTGCTCCGAAAAAACGCACTGATTTTTCGGAGCAAAAGAATGTTATTTTGGAGCAGAAATTATTTTTTAGATGTGTTATTATAAAAATTGCGGAACATACCGCAGTTTTTATTTATATTTTGGTTAGCGCTTGCTAATCGAATTTGAGGAGAATCACTTGAAAAAATATCTGTTAAAAAGACTTGCAGGCACGATCCCCGTTCTTGTGGGGGTTACTGTGCTTTGCTTTATTCTTATGACAATTTCGGGAAAGGACCCTGCTATGGCTGCTGCGATACGAAGCAACTCGGCAGGAGATACGGCTCTTGTAGATTCCCTGCGTGAAGAAATGGGGCTTGACAAACCTCTTCCAATACGCTATTTTCTGTGGCTGAAAGGACTGCTTACGGGCGATATGGGGAAATCGGTGGTTACATATCGCAGCATAACCGATGATATAAAAAGCCTGTTTCCCGTAACATTCAGACTTGTTATTATGGCAATGGGCTGGATGGTGATAATTGTTTTCCCCGTATCAATGCTGTGTGCAAGGTTTCACAACAAACTGTTTGACCATATTGTAAGGGTGCTTACCATTGGCGGTATATGCCTGCCTGTTTTCTGGCTGGGATTCATGCTTCTGCTGCTGTTTGCGGTAAAGCTGCCGATATTCAGCGTTGTGCCGAAAGCAGGGATAAGCGGATATATTCTGCCGTCATTTGCGCTGGCGTTTCCGTCAGCCTGCGGAGCGGTCAGGATAATGCGGTCATCACTGCTTTCCGAAATAAGCTCGGACTATGCGGCATATGCACGGACAAGAGGATTGTCCGAATGGCAGATAATCCTGCGGCACGGACTAAAAAACTCACTGCCGCCTGTAATAACTCTTTTCGGACAGTATCTCGGATATATACTTGCGGGAAGCGCCGTGGCGGAAAAGGTCTTTTCACTTAACGGCGCGGGAACATATCTTATTTCCTGCGTTGTAAGCGGAGATTCTCCTGCCGCTGCCGCCTGCATTGTGATAATTGCGGCGGTGTTTGTGACTGCAAATCTTGCGGCAGATGTGATAAACAGGCTGATATGCCCGTGGATGGTAAGGGAAATAAATGATTAAGAAGATTTTTTCAAGACCGCAGGCGGTCATCGGTATCATACTTATTGCGGCTGTGGTGATATGTGCGGTGTTTGCACCCGCAATAGCGCCCAATCCTCCCGACGGGATAGATCCTTCACTCAAATATCATGAGGCAGATGAAAGCTATCCTCTCGGAACGGATCAGCTCGGAAGATGTGAGCTTTCACGGCTTATTTACGGCGCAAGATATTCTTTGGGAATGAGTGTTCCCATGATGCTGATACTGGGGGCTCTGGGGCTTTTTATAGGCACGCTCAGCGTCTGCACAGGTGAAAAGGCGGACAGGATAATTACATTTATCTGTGATGTTTTTATATCCTTTCCGTCCCTTATAACAGCCATTGCCGTAATAAGCATTCTGGGCAGCGGCATACAGAATATTGCCATGGCTGTTTTTATCTCCATGTGGGCGTGGTTTGCAAGAACAGTTCGTTCATACGCCGCTGCGGAAATGGGCAAAGAGTACATCACTGCGGCAAGGATAAGCGGCTGCGGTACGACAGGACTGATATTTAAGCACCTTATCCCCAACATTCTTCCTCAGTGCATAGTTTATATGAGCACGGGAGTAGCTTCGGCGATAATAATGATATCAAGCTTTTCGTTTCTCGGTCTCGGACTCCCCGAGGGCACTGCCGAATGGGGTGCTATGATGAATGAAGCGAGAACGGGGCTTTACAGTCACCCGGAGATGCTGGTTTATCCGGGGATATGTATCCTTATTACCGCAGGCGGCTTTAATCTTTTCGGAGAGGCTCTTCGTGATGCGCTGACCTCTGAGGGAGGAATATGAAATGCTGCTGGAAATTAAAAATCTCTCCGTGACTGTAAAAAGCAGCGGCTTAAAAGCTGTTAACGGCATCAGTCTTTCCGTTGATACGGGTAAACCGCTCCTGATACTCGGTCAGTCGGGCAGCGGAAAAACAATGATATGCCGTGCGCTGTTCGGTCTTACGGACAGATACGCTTTCGATGTATCGGGACAGATATTTTTTGAAGGGAAAGATATCCTGTCGGCAGACGCAAAGAGCCGCAGAAAGCTTTATGGGAGCGATATTGCGCTTATCCCTCAGAACCCTATGACAGCCTTTGACCCTTCATGCAAGCTTGGACATCAGCTTGCGGAAACATACAGGCTTCATAACAAAAGCAGTGCCAAAGCCGCAATGGCTGCCGTTCTCGGTGCTATGCGGAGGGCAGGACTTGAGCACTGCGAGACAGTGTGGGCGAGCTATCCGTATATGCTTTCGGGCGGAATGCTCCAGAGGGCGGCTGTGGCGGCAGCGGTAATGAACAGTCCCAAGCTGATAATTGCAGATGAGCCTACCACCGCTCTTGACGCAGAGCATAGAATGGCGGTCACGGATATGCTGAGAAGTCTGTGCGACAGTGCAGCCGTCATAATGGTAACTCATGATCTTGCTGTGGCAGACCGCTTCGGCGGATATGCTTATATAATGAAAAACGGCGTTTTTGTTGAGCAGGGTGATATAAGGAAAATAATATCCGCTCCCGAAAACGAATATACAAAGGAGCTGCTCGATGCCGCTCTGCTGATATGAGGTGAGATATATTTTAACGGCAAATAACATCACCAAATGCTTTGTTACAGACGGAAAAAAATTTACCGCCGCCGATAATGTGAGCTTTTATCTGGATAAAAACGAGTTCTGCTCACTTGTGGGAGAAAGCGGTTCGGGAAAAACCACGCTTGTAAGAATAATGTCGGGACTTATTTCTCCCGACGACGGAAATGTCATATGCGACGGAGAAAATATAACTCCTAAACTGCGCAGAAAGAACAAGGCTCTTTGCGCAAAGCTCCAGCTTGTTCTGCAAAACAGCAGGGCTGCTCTTGACCCTCGCTTTTCCGTATATGACTGCATTGCGGAACCTATAAAAAATCTGAAAAAATGTTCCCGTGAGGAAGAAAATAAAATCGTCAGAGAGCTTACGGAACAGATGGAGCTGCCCTCAGATATACTTTCACGGCGCTCGGGAGAGCTTTCGGGCGGACAGCAGAAAAGAATATGCATTGCCCGTGCCCTTGCGGCTGATCCCGATTACATAATATTTGATGAAGCTGTCAGCGGACTTGATGCTGCTGTCAGAAAAAGTGTTCTTGATCTGCTCATAAGGATACAGAAAAGCTCGGGAAAAGGCTTTCTGCTCATAACTCACGATATAGACGCAGCCCTTTACACATCACAGCGGATAGCTGTTATGAAAAGTGGCAGGATACTTGAAACCGTAAAATATGAGGGAGGTACGGCGGTATTTAAAAGTGATTACTCCGCAACACTCATAAATTCCTCGTTGTTGGGGATAAAAAGATAGGATATTTCCGCAAAAAGCGGTTAATATACAGCATTTTTTTGAAAGGAAAGATTTTATGAAGATGAAAAAGTTTTTTGCTGCGGCTGCGGCATTTGCGATATGCGCAAATATGGCTGCCTGCGGAAGCACGTCCGACAACACAGGAACAACATCAGAAACAGATGATGCGGAGGTTTCGTCCGCTGCCGATAACAATTCCGATACATCATCGGAAAGCAAAAATGTAACACTCTGCGAGAGCTGGACTTTTGATGCAGGCTTTTATGCTGTTGTTCACGGCGGAATGTCATCAAACTACGGTATATCATATTGGGGACACAATTTCTATGACACTCTCGTTGTCTATGAGGACGGCGAATACAAGGGCAGCCTTGCGGAAAAATGGGACGTTAGCGAGGACGGCAAGGAATACACCTTTACCCTCAGAGACGGCATTAAATTCTCCGACGGAACTCCCTGCGATGCGGCAGCGGTCAAAAAGAGTCTTGAAGCTGCAACGGTGAACCTCGGAATGTATATCGGATCATACGGAAAGCTTATGACGGTCATCGACACTATTGAAGCTCCCGATGAATCCACAGTTGTTATAAAGCTCACACAGCCTTACTACGGTACTCTTAATGACCTTTCCACCTGCAATCCTCTCGGTATCGTAAATCCCAACGGCTTTAACGATGATCTTACATACAAGGCTGATGATTTCCAGACCATGACAATGGGTACAGGCCCGTATATGTATCAGGGGGATTTTGACGGAAGTGTCTATACCTTTGTCCGCAATCCATATTACTGGGGCGAAGCTCCCGAAGCAGACACATTCAAGATAAAGGTAATACCCGACAACGATGCCAAGGTACTTGCACTCAGAAGCGGCGAGATAGATGCCATTACGGGTGCAGCAAGACTCAGTGCAGATGCTTACACCGAGCTTTCTGCGGACAGCTCATTCGGCACAGCAATAAATGATGAGCCGACTCTCACAAATTACATAGGCTTCAATATGTCAAAGGCTCCCTTTGATGATAAAAACGTGCGCCTTGCCGTTGAATATGCCATTGACAAGGATTCAATATCAAATGATGTTTTTCAGGGAACAATGACGCCTGCCGATACTCTTTTCAGCAGATCAAAGCCTTACTGTGACGTTGATGTGACCGTTTACAGCTATGATCCCGATAAAGCTGCACAGCTTCTCGATGAAGCAGGCTGGACCGATTCCGACGGCGACGGCATAAGGGAAAAGGACGGCACGCCCCTTGAAATGACTATGCTTTACACAAGCGATTACGGCAGCATCGGCGACGGTATGCTTGCCATTGCTTCGCAGCTTGGCAAGGTGGGCTTCAAGGTAGATGTTTCCGATATGGATATGATGACCTACTACGGAGCGTCAATGAACGGTGAATACGACATTATCCACTACCGTACCTACGGCGGTTCGTTCGACCCGTTTACTATCGTTACAAATATGGATCCGGCAGTCAGCGCAGACCCCGTTGCGGTACAGTTTGCGGCATTCCTGCCCGATGGCATCGTTGCCGAGCTTGACTGCTCCTCCGATGAAAACCGCATAAATGAGATATACAAAACTATCCTCACGACCATTCCCGATGAGGCTCTCTGCGTTCCTTTTGCAAACACAGTTGAGCTTGCGGCATGGAACAGCGAAAAGATAAACGGCTATGAGTTCTGCTCGGACAGCCAGTATGTGGAAGTAAGCGGAATAGACCTTAAATAATATCACACAGCGGCACATCTGTCCGAAATAACAGATGTGCCGCGCATTTGTATCCAAGGAGAATTTATGAAAAAGATAAGCCCCGAAACATGGAGAAATTACCGATTTGCAGGCGAAGAAGTCGGAAAGGACTGCACGGTCTATTATCTTTCCGATTCCGACGGAAGCGGAAAAGGGATAATGCACGTTTATGAAGTCATTCCCGGGATTCTTATGTCCTATGATGTTCTCGATATGAAATCCTGCTGGCAGGACACTCCACCCGTTCCGGGGTTTATTCAGATAAACTACTGCAACGAGGGCTGCTTTGAATTTGAGCTTGAAACAGGCGAAATAGGCTTCCTGAGCAGCGGAGATCTTGCAATAAGCGATACAAACGGCTCACAGTTTGTGTCCTCACGCATTCCCTACGGCAAATACAGAGGTCTTTCCATTATGATAGACATTGAAAAGGCACAGCCCGTCATAGACAGCCGCATTCCCGAAGCGGGGATAGACCTCAAAAGCATTTCCGAGCAGCTTTTCAGCAATTCGCCCACCTTTTTCATAAGAGCCAAGCTTGCACTCGAACATATTTTTTCGGAGCTTTATCATATTGATGAAAAGATACGCAAACCTTATATGGTGCTGAAAACTCTGGAGCTTCTGTGCTTTATAAATGCCAGCGGCTATGAACGTCAGGAATGTCTGCCCAGATTTTCCCATACAGTCGCAGAGGCGGTAAAAGAGGTATATGATTACATAAATCAGCATTTTATTGATGAGATCACCATAGGCGAGCTTGCTTCAAAATTCTGCATTTCCGAGACAAATCTGAGCAGCTGCTTCAAGTGCCTTTACGGTCAGCCTGTGGGTGCTTATATCAGGGCGAAGAAGCTAAGATATGCGGCTGAGCTGCTTTCGGGGCGTACCGAAATGAGCGTCGGAGATGTTGCGCATCTTGTGGGATACGGCAATCAAAGCAAGTTTGCTTCGGCATTTCGTGCGGTCTACGGCTATCCTCCGCTTGAATACCGCCGACGAATGAAAAATAATGCTTCGGAGCAAAAAAAACGTTTTTCGGAGTAGAAAAAAATCAGGATCAAATCTATAATAAAAAGGTACACAAAATGGTGTGCCTTTTTTATTTCACATCAGTTAGCGATTGCTAATAAAAGGAGGAGCCAAATGTCAGCTATATTAAAATATGCAGGAAAATACAGACGGCACATTTTTACTGCGCTTGCACTTATCTCAATAAGTGTTCCGATAGGGGTCGTGCCGTATTTTCTTATAAGCAGTCTTATCGGGGGATATATCAATGAAACAGCGGTAATGGCAGATGTTGTTCGGACATCTGCGCTCATATTGCTTTGTTTTACGGTAAAGTATATCCTTTACGGTGAGGGCCTCAATCTTTCCCACGAGGGAGCTTTCGGAACGCTTTACAATATGCGTGTAAAGCTTGCAGACAATCTTATGCATCAGCCGCTGGGCGAGGTTGCTGACGGCGGAACGGGAAAATACAAGAAAAGCTTTGTGGAAGAGATAGGACGCATTGAGCTTATGCTTGCACATATGCTGCCCGAGGGAATACCCAATCTTGTTATGCCGTTTATTGTGCTTGCGGTGATCTTTGTGACAGATTGGAGAATGGGACTTCTTTCACTTGCATCGCTGCCGTTCGGCATTATCGGAATGGGACTGATGATGAAATCGGGAGTAAAGAAAATGCCGCTGTATTACGAAGCAGGAGCAAGGCTCAACAATGCCGTTGTCGAATATGTTTCGGGAATGGAAGTAATAAAGATTTTTGGTCAGACCACAAGTTCTTTCAAAAAATATTCCGATACTGTGGAAAATTATAAGGTATTTACCCTTGACTGGTTCAAGGAAAGCTGGCGCTCAATGTCGCTAGTCTATGCGGGAATGCCATGCACCGTGCTGCTTACACTTCCTGTCGGTGCGATAATGTATTACAACGGCAATCTTGACCTTAACACATGGATATTTGTTCTTATGCTTGATCTCAGCATGAGCGGACCGCTTACAAGGGTAATAAACTTCTTCCCCATGTTCCCACAGGTGGATTACACCGTAAAGCAGCTTGAAGCTCTTTACAGCACGGAGGACGTTCACTCGGGAAATGTTTCCGAAATGCCCGAAAGCTTTGATGTTGAGTTTAAAAACGTTACATTTGCATACAAGGACAAGAACGTTCTCAAAAATGTGAGCTTCAAAGCGGAGCAGGGAAAAAAAACTGCCCTTGTTGGTGAATCAGGCAGCGGAAAATCCACCGCAGCCAGGCTTGCTGTCCACTACTGGGACGTTTCCGACGGAAGCATTACTATCGGCGGACGTGATATCCGTGAATACACCTTCGATACACTGATGAGTATGACAGCCTATGTTGCACAGGACAATTTCCTCTTCAAGGGCACAATTGCCGATAATCTCCGCATGGGCAAAAAAGACGCAACAATGGCTGAAATGATAGAAGCGGCAAAGGCTGCTGCCTGCCACGATTTCATTTCAAAGCTTCCGCACGGATATGATACTGAGGTTGGTGTTCATGGAGGAAAGCTTTCGGGCGGTGAACGTCAGCGCATAACAATTGCAAGAGCGATACTGAAAAATGCGCCCATAATAATCCTTGACGAAGCCACGGCATACACCGATGCGGAAAATGAGGAGCTTATAACAAATGCTCTGAACGAACTTACCAAGGGCAGGACTGTCATTATGATAGCCCACAGGCTCGGTACTATCGCAGATGCAGATAACATAGTTGTGCTTGACAGCGGCAGAGTTTCGGCAAACGGTACACATGATGAGCTTATGGAAAGCAGCAGTATTTACCGCAGACTGTGGCAGATGAGCCTTGAAGCAGGCAGCTGGAATATCGCCGTAAAGGAGGGCGCTGAAAATGTTTAAGTTCATAAAGAGAATAATGGGGCTTTCGGGCGAGTACCGCAAAAAGCTTGACCGTGCTTATGTGCTTTCTTTTTTTGAAAGCCTTGCGTCAAATGTTCCCATATGTATGCTGCTGTATGTTCTTATGACCATAATGAACGGCAGCTTCGGCAGGAATACTATCATCATTGCTTTTGTAGGTATCTTTGCAGGTGTTATCCTCAGAATGATATTCCGCTACCTGACCGATGTGAACCAGTCCGGAGTGGGATATGAGATATTCGCCCGTGAGCGTATGACCTTTGGTGACAGGATAAAGCGTTTCCCAATGGGATTTTTCTCTGAGGGTAATATCGGAAATGTAACTTCCGTAATTACAAACGATATTTCCTTTGTGGAAGAACACGGAATGGATACCCTCGGCAAAATAACAACTTCCGTTATCGGCATCGGCATATCATTTGTCTTTCTTCTTGTGCTTAATGTATGGGTAGCTTTGGCTATGGCAATTACTACTGCATTGTTTTTTGCGGCATTCGCTGCAGCTCACAAGGTCGCTTCGGAAGAGGCTGTAAACCAGCAGGAGGCACAGAACAAGCTCGTCGGAACGGTCATTGAATACATAAAGGGAATGCCTGTTGTAAAGGCATTCAACCTTGCGGGAAAAAGCCACAAGGCAACATCGGAGGATTTTCTCAGACTTACCGAGGCTCAGATAAAATTTGAGAAACGTTTTTCAACGCCCATTATCGTTTCGCAGTGCATGACTGGACTTTGCATTTCGGCAGTTATTTTTATCTGCGGATATGTGGGACTTAACGGCGGAATAGAGCTGCCTTTTGTTCTTGCAATGTCAGTGTTTGCCTTTGACCTTGCAGCGCCTATGCTTGCACTTATAAACATAACTGCATTCAGAGTTGCAGATGCTTCCCTTGACCGTTATGACAGAGTGAAGCAGACGGAGGTAATGGACGACAGCGGAAAAGCAGTCAAGCTCAAAAATTTTGATATTGATTTCAAAAACGTAACATTCGGATACAGTGAATCTGCTGTCATCAAGGACATGAGCTTCCATATACCACAGCACAGTATGACCGCACTTGTGGGAAAAAGCGGCTGCGGAAAAAGCACCGTCGTAAACCTTATTGCCCGTTTCTGGGATACCGATTCGGGTACGGTAAGCATTGGCGGAACGGATATAAAAACAATGACAACGGAAAGCCTTCTCGAAAATATCAGCGTGGTTTTTCAGAACGTATATCTTTTTAACGATACCGTGTTCAATAATGTTGCTTTCGGAAAAAAGGGAGCGACTAAGGAAGATGTTATCGCAGCCTGCAAAAAGGCTCGCTGCCATGAGTTCATATCCGCTCTTGAAAACGGGTATGACACTGTGATAGGCGAGGGCGGTTCAACACTTTCGGGAGGTGAGAAGCAGAGAATATCTATTGCAAGAGCAATCCTAAAAGATGCCCCCATAGTTCTGCTCGATGAAGCAACAGCCAGCATTGATCCCGATAATGAAGCATATATCCAGCAGGCTATAACCGAAATGGTAAAGGGAAAAACGCTTGTTGTAATTGCGCACAAGCTTTCGGCAGTAATGGGAGCGGATCAGATACTTATGATTGAAGACGGTCAGATAACCGCAAGAGGAACACATTCTCAGCTTCTTAAAGCAAGTCCTGCTTACCACGAGCTTTGGGAAAAGCAGAAGCAAAGCCTTGTCAGATAATTTTGATTTTATAAAACCCATAAATACGAATGGTGATATAATTGTTACTTAAATTGCGAAAACATTATATGTTTGTTAATCTGATTAGTCACCCTCTTATATCGAAAGGAACATCGTCTATTTAAGGTTTTCAGATAATACTATTGCATACTAAGAAACATACTGAAAGTCAGCTTGTTTTTAATCAGCTGACTTTTGGTATGTTTATTTATGTTAGCCATAATCTGCTTTCCTTATGTGGAGCACTATAAATAGTATTCATACGAAAATAACCCCGAACAGCTCAGAGAAGTGCATTTTGCCAAGGAAGAAAAGCGGCTGAGATATGAGTATCTCAGAGACCGCCTGATACTAATCACCAATAAAACTATAGACAAAAAATCATCGCATAATCCATATACGCAAGATTATACTCGATTTTTTGTATATTTTTTAATTGGTTCTTAGTATGAGAGAAAAAACAGGAATATGACAACACGCCCCACAGTAAGCCTGCGGGGCGTGTTTTGTCTATATTTCATTCCCTGTGCTTTGCAAAGCACTGCAAGAGGGGAGCGGCAAAGGCAAGAGCCAGAGAGATGAGCACCTGCTCACCGTTCAGAGGAACTGTTCTGAACACGGTCTGGAGGGGCGGAAAATAGATTGCGCCGAATATTGCCGCTGCCGAGCACAGCACCGCAAGTATAAGCTTGGGGTTGTTGAAGTAGGAAACGGTGAAGATGTTCTTTGTCTCGGATTTGCACTCGAAAACGTGGAAAAGCTGTGACATTACCAGCGTCAGCAGCGCTCCCGTGCGGGCGGCTCCCAGACCTGCGCCTGTGCGGAGCATTACCGTGAAGCATGCAAGGGTGCATATGCCGATGAGTATGCCCCTGAAAACTATGCGGAACATAAGTCCGCCTGAGAAAAAGCTTTCGTCCTTGTGGCGTGGGGGCTTTCTCATATTCTCCTCGCCGCAAGGCTCTACGCCCAGCGCCACGGCAGGCAGACCGTCGGTTACCAGATTTACCAGCAGTATCTGTGAGGGCATAAGCACCATGGGCATTCCCGAGATTATGCCGAGAAACATGGTCAGCACCTCGCCTATGTTGCAGGAAAGCAGGTAGCGGACAAATTTGCGGATATTTGCATATATGCCACGGCCCTGCTCCACGGCGCTTACAAGGGTGGCAAAGTTATCGTCCAGCAGCACCATATCCGCCGCCTGACGGGTAACGTCCGTGCCTGTGATGCCCATGGCAACGCCGATGTCCGCCTCCTTTACGGCAGGAGCGTCGTTCACGCCGTCGCCTGTCATGGTGACTATGTGCCCCAGACGCTTGTAGGCCCTGACTATCCTCAGCTTGTCGGCAGGGGAGACCCGTGCAAACACGTTTGCGCCTGCGGCTGCCTTTTCAAGCTCGCTGTCGGACATATTTTCCAGCTCCGCTCCCGTGATGACTGCGCTTTCGGGGGAGTTTTCCCTTAAAATGCCTGCCTGCCTTGCTACGGCGGCAGCGGTGTTCCTGTGGTCGCCTGTTATCATTACCGTCCTGATACCTGCTTCACGGCAGAGTCGGACGGCTTTTTTTGCCTCTTCACGGGGAGGGTCGGACATTCCCATAAGTCCGAGAAATACCATTCCCGAGTCGGGGCTGTTATCCCCCTTGGGCTTGTATGCAAATGCCAATACCCGCAGTGCTGCTGAGGACATTTCGGCGCAGGCATCTTCTATCCTTTTGCGTGTGCTGTAGCCCAGAGGCTTTACGCCGCCTGAGGTAAGTATCTCCGTGCAGCGGCTGAGGATAATATCCGCAGCGCCCTTGGTGTATGATGATGTGTCCCCCGAGGGAGTGCGGACGGTCACGGTCATTCGCCTTGTGTCGCTGTCAAAGGGTATCTCGTCCAGGCGCCTGAAAGCTGTCCTTTCGGCGCTGTGGCTCATTCCGCCCTTGGCTGCGGCAATAAGGAGAGCTGTTTCGGTGGGGTCGCCTGCGGCTGACCATTCGCCGATGTCAGATGTATCGCTTGCAATACTATCTTGGGTGGCAATATCGCCATTGTTGCAGAGCACTCCGCAGCGGAGCATTTCGCACAGGGGCTTGGAGGACATTTTTGTGACGATATCTTCTCCGCAGCGGATATTTCCCCCACGGCGGTAGCCCTGACCCGAAAAATCGTATTCGCCCTCATCTGTCCACGCCTTGCGGACGGTCATTTTGTTTTCGGTGATAGTTCCTGTCTTGTCGGTGCAGATGACCGATGTGCAGCCCAGAGTTTCCACGGAGTGGAGCTTGTGAACAAGGGCATTTTTGCTGAGCATTCGGCTGACAGCCAGCGCAAGCGCAATGGTGACTGTGGCGGGAAGCCCCTCGGGGATAGCCGCTATGGCGATCGTTATGCCTGTCATGAGCATATCGAAAACAGGCTCGCCCTTTAAAATGCCTGCCCCTGCCACAATGAAGCAGACGGCTATGCAGATGATTGCAACGATCTTTCCCAGCTCTCCGAGGCGCTTTTGCAGGGGAGTTTCCTCGTCCTCGATGTCGGTGAGCATATCGGATATTTTGCCCATCTGGGCATTAACGCCTGTGGCTATGACCTTTGCACGGGCTGTGCCTTTGGTTATCATGGTGCCGCTGTAGATGATGTTCTCCTTGCCTGCGGAGTTATCCTTGTCCGATGTGTTGCCGCAGCGCTTGGCAACAGGCTCGCTTTCCCCTGTTAGAATGCTTTCCTCCGCCATAAGTCCCTTGGCGGTGAGCAGAACTGCGTCCGCTGCCACCTTGTCGCCTGCCTCCACCGAGATGATGTCTCCCGGAACAAGCTGGGAAGCGGGGATAACTGTCATATGACCGTCACGGCAGACCTTTGCACTGGGGGCGGACATACTTTTAAGCGCCAGCAAAGTTTTTTCCGTGCGGTACTCCTGGATAAAGCCCAGTATGGCGTTGAGCATCACTATGATTATAATGGTCACAGCATCCGCAGTTTCGCCGATGAATGCGGATATTCCTGCGGCAATAAGGAGTATCATGACCATAACGTCCCTGAACTGCCCTAAGAATATCCTGAGAGGCTTTGCTTTCTTGTCCGATAGCAGAGTGTTCTCGCCGTATTCCTTTAACAGTGCCGCCGCCTCTTCCGAGGTAAGTCCCATTCCGCCGCCCTGCTTTTTCGGGCGGACTTCATATTCCCGTTCCAATATGCTTTGTGACATATCTGCGTCTCCTTTGGCTGTATGATTATCCTTGGTTGGTAATTTATATGTAAGGACAGCCGTTTAAAGAACAGGAGACAAAAAATCGGCTGTTACAGCAAAGCTGCAGCAGCCGATATGTTATACTAATTATTGCGCTTTAGCGGGGGCTTTGTACTTTGCAAGTGTTTTCATAACAGTGTCAAGCACCAGTGGCTTTGCCAGATGGTCGTTCATGCCTGCGCTTTTGCACTTCAGAACGTCCTCCGCAAAGGCGTTGGCGGTCATGGCGATTATGGGGATAGTTTTGGCGTCGGGTCTGTCATACTCTCTTATCGCCTTTGTGGCGGCATATCCGTCCATAACGGGCATCATTATATCCATAAGGATAGCGTCATATGTGCCCTCGGGCGATTGGGTGAACTTCTTCACAGCCTGCTCGCCGTCAGCGGCAGTGTCGGTAACTGCGCCTGCGTCTTCAAGGAGATATTTTGCTATTTCAAGGTTAAGCTCGTTATCCTCAACGATAAGCAGCTTCATTCCCGAGATATCCGCCTTGGTCCCGTCATCGGTAAGGGTGTGTACATCTTCCACGCTTGCTATCTCAAAGGGGAGGGACACGGTGAAGGTCGTTCCCACATCAGGCTCGCTCTGTATGTCGATAGTTCCGCCCATTTTGTCGATAAGGGTCTTGACTATTGCCATGCCCAGACCTGTTCCACGGTAGCTTGTGCGGGTGTCGCTTTCTTCCTGGGAGAATGGCTCGAAAATGTGTTCAAGGTAATCCTTGCTCATTCCTATGCCCGTGTCGGCGATGATGCACCTGTAATGAACGGTCTTATCGTCACTGCTTTCAAGCAGGACCTTGCAGGATATCTGACCCGAGGGCTTGTTGTACTTTATGGCATTGCTGAAAATGTTCAGGAATATCTGGCGGACGTGAAGAGGGCTGCCGTAAACATACGTATATCGGAACTGAGAGGAGCAGTCGCTGTGAACAAGGGTGATGCCCTCCTCTGCGGCACGCATTCCCGTAATGACAAGCACGTCCTCGGTGAGAGCCTTCAGATCAAAGGCCGTGTGTTCAAGCCTGGTGTTCTCGTCCTCCAGCCTGCTCATTTCCAGAACGTCGTTTATAAGGCTCAGCAGGTGATTTGCGGCTACCATTGCCTTATCACGGTTTTCCTGCTCGATCTGTTCATCATGGCACTTGCTGTTTATTTCAAGGATACCGATTATTCCGTTAAGGGGTGTTCTGATATCATGGGACATTCTTGAAAGAAAACGTGATTTTGCGGCGTTTGCTCTTTCTGCCTCCTGCTTTGCACGCTCAACATCGGCAAGAGCGTTTTTCAGCGCTTCGTTCTCGCTGACGGCGGGTATCATCTTCCTCAGCTTGTTTGTCTGCAGGGCGAACATGAAGAAAACGGTGCTATACACCATGGAAGTCCTGCCTATGCTCCTTATGCCGAAAGCTGCTTCCAGCACCATGGCAACAGTGATATATGCCATCACCAGCAGCATTACCTTTGATTCTATCCTTTTGTCAAAGATATGGGAGCGGATAGCACGTATCATCAGTATGAACATATACAATACGGTTATCACCTGGCAGAAGTAGCCCAGCGGACCTCTGTGGAACACGTTTTGTGCATCATAGCTGTAGGCGATATCCGTAAAGAATGCGGAGAACGACAGTATCACAGCCAGTACCCACGGCAATATCAGCAGCACCTCGTATATTTTCTTGTCTTCCACACGCTTTATGAGCTTGATAAGTATGTACGGTATCAGCGGCCGCAGTGAATAGCCCATGGCGGAAAGAAATATCCGCATATTTGTGGGGTAGTCGTATGATGCGGTAACAAGCTCAAGGTTATATGCTGTAAGCTCCAGCAGCTCAAATATCCAGATATGCAAAAACAGCTTCCTGTCGGGCAGATCCATGGTATCATTTTTTACTATAGTCATCAGCAGGAAAAGCAGACCCATTATAGGGGCAAGATTATTGGCGATGAATTCTTCTGCGGTCAATTCCGGCACCTCGTTTATAATTAGTATTATGCTTTTTTTGCTTTAAACCGTTGCAAACATATATGGTTAATTATATAACATAAACGCTCGGGTGTCAATATTCCTGCCCGGCTGTGAGATAAAAAATTTCTGACTGAAATAAATATCTGTAATTGAAAATGCTTTTATACTAAGCACCAATTAAAAACTATACAAAAAATCGAGCATGATCTTGCGTATATGGATCATGTGATGATTTTTGTCTATAGCTTTATTGGTGATCAGTATTATTCTGCCCTGTTCATAAAATTTTCAGCTTTGATACAACGACTTATTATAAATTCCTATTGACTTTGTAGGAGTTTGTGGTATAATACTTATTGAAAAGGTATGAATTTACAGCCTTGTTATGATAAAACGCACTCGGTATGCGGTTTATTACGGCTATATAATGTCTATCGGTAAGATATGATAAACTTTGCTGTGAAAGGGGCGGTGCCTATGATGATATCGTCTAAGGGGCGGTATGCGCTGCGTGTGATGCTTGATATGGCAGAGCAGCAGGGCGATGAAAATATCAGGCTCAAGGATATTGCACAGCGGCAGGATATTTCCAGAAAGTATCTGGAAAGCATTATGACCGAGCTTTGCAAGAAAGAGCTGGTGCAAAGCTCCATCGGCAAGGTGGGGGGCTACAGGCTCGTGCGTTCTCCATCGGAATACACCGTGGGGGAGATACTCAAAGCCGTCGAGGGCGACCTTATCCCCGTTGCCTGCCTTGCAAAGGACGGCAAAAAGTGTACGGGAAACTGTACCTGCTACACATTTCCGTTCTGGAACGGGCTTGCAGAGCAGATCAACGCTTATGTTGACAGCTACACGCTGAAAGACCTGCTGGACGACAAGGAAAAAACTCACTGCTGCTGCGGTGATTTTCATACCGATAACCAATAATTGAAAGGAAAAAGACTTATGAAAAAGAAACTGCTTGAAATACATGATCTCCACGTAAGCGTAGGCGATGCAAATATCGGCGAAAAGGAGATACTCCACGGCGTTGACCTTGAAATAGATCATGACGAGACCCACGTTCTCATGGGCCCCAACGGTACGGGCAAATCCACTCTCGGATATGCCATAACGGGAAATCCCGCTTACGACGTTACTCAGGGCGAGATAATCTTCAACGGTGAGAACATCACCGATATGCCCGTTAACGAAAGAGCAAAGAAGGGCATTTTCCTTTCTTTCCAGAATCCTCTGGAAGTTCCCGGAGTTACACTCAGCTCCTTTATCCGCAGCGCTCTTGAGCAGAAAACAGGCAGCCGTATCCGCCTGTGGGACTTCAAGAAGAAGCTTGCAGAGACAATGAAACTCCTTAATATGGACGAGTCCTATGCCGAGCGTGACCTTAACGTCGGCTTCTCGGGCGGCGAAAAGAAAAAGGCTGAAATTCTCCAGATGCTTATGCTTGAACCTCAGCTTGCTATCCTTGACGAGACCGACTCAGGCCTTGATGTTGATGCTGTACGCACCGTTTCCAACGGCGTAAAGATATTCCGTGAGAGAGTTCACGGCTCACTGCTCATCATCACCCACAGCACAAGGATACTTGAAGCACTTACCGTTGACGAGACCCATGTTATGGAAAACGGCGTTATTGTCCGCAACGGCGGTGCAGAGCTGGTTGAAGAGATAAACAGCAACGGCTTTGCTGGCGTTTGATCCCACGGAAAGGAATGACCTCACATGAAAGAAAAAAGTCAGGTTGCGGATATTGACCGCAGCATATATGATATACGGGACGAGGAAAACGACGCATACCGTATGCAGAGCGGCCTTACTCCCGAAATAATCGAAAAGCTCTCCAAGGAAAAGAACGACCCTGTCTGGATGCAGCAGTTCAGATTACAGTCCTTGCAGATATACAACGAAACTCCCGTTCCCAACTGGGGGCCCTCACTTGAAGGACTGGACATTGACAACATTGCCACATACGTCCGTCCCAACACAAAGATGCAGAACAACTGGGAAAACGTGCCCAAGGATATCAAGGACACCTTTGACCGTCTGGGAATACCTCAGGCGGAAAGAAAGTCCCTTGCAGGCGTGGGCGCTCAGTATGACTCCGAGCTTGTTTATCACAACGTAAGGGCGGAGGTCGCTGCCGAGGGCGTTGTTTATATGGATATCGAAAGCGCCATGAAGGGCGAATATGCCGATATGGTGAAGAAATATTTCATGAAGCTGGTAACTCCCCGTGACCACAAGTTTGCAGCTCTCCACGGTGCTGTGTGGTCGGGTGGCTCATTTGTGTATGTGCCCAAGGGCGTTCAGCTTTCTATCCCCCTCCAGTCCTATTTCAGACTGAATGCAAAGGGCGCAGGTCAGTTCGAGCATACCCTTATAATCGTTGACGAGGGCGCAAGCCTCCACTTCATCGAGGGCTGCTCCGCACCCAAGTACAATGTGGCAAACCTCCACGCAGGCTGCGTTGAGCTGTTTGTTAAAAAGGGCGCAAAGCTCCGCTACTCCACTATCGAGAACTGGTCAAAGAATATGTACAATCTTAATACCAAGCGTGCACTTGTTGAAGAGGGCGGCACTATTGAATGGGTATCAGGCTCATTCGGTTCTCATGTGGGCTGCCTTTATCCCATGAGCATTCTCAAGGGCGATAATTCCAAAATGGAGTTCACAGGCGTTACCTTTGCAGGCGCAGGTCAGAACCTTGACACAGGCGCAAAGGTAGTACACATCGGAAAGAACACAAGCTCCTTTATGAATACTCGTTCCATCAGCAAGAGCGGCGGCATAAGCACATTCCGCAGCAGCGTTGTGGTGGAAAAGAGCGCCAAAAAGGCAAAGTCCTCCGTATCCTGCCAGTCACTGATGCTGGATTCCGAGTCACGCTCGGATACTATCCCCGCAATGGATATCCGCACAAAGGACGCTGCTGTGGGACACGAGGCAAAGATCGGCAGCATAAGCGGAGATGCGATATTCTATCTTATGAGCCGAGGAATGACCGAGGAAGATGCCCGTGCACTTATCGTAAGCGGCTTTGCGGACAATGTTTCCAAGGAGCTGCCGCTGGAATATGCGGTAGAGATGAACAATCTTATCCGTCTTGAAATGAAAGGCAGCATCGGCTGATAAAGGGTGTTTGATATGTCAGAAAAGATACAGATAAACAAGCTGCCTGTGAACACATGGAACAGGCTGGGCGTAAATTACGCTGAGGTGGAGTGGGAAGAGACCGCTCCCGCAAAGCAGAGCATCACAGTAAAAAGCGGCGAAGCTCCCGAGCCTTTCAGGCTGGATTTTTCGGAAGCGGGCGACAGTGAGGTCTCCTTTACCGCAGAGGAGAACAGCAGCATTACGGTATATGAGCTGCACAGAAGCAACAGCGCCGTGAAGCTGAGCTTTGATATCGGAAAGAATGCTTCCGTAAAGCTCGTACAGCTTTTAAATCCCACAGAAAAGCTCCGCCACGAGACATTTGCAAACTGCTCCAAGGGCGGCAGATTTCAGATAATGACCATTATGACAGGCGACGGCAACATTTATTCGGATAACCGCACCGAGCTGGAGGGCGACAGCAGCTCCATAAATGTTGAAGTTGCATATCTGGGCAAAAATTCCCAGACTATTGATTATAATATCGCCGTAAACCACTGGGGCAAGGACACTCACAGCGAGATAAATGCCGCAGGTGCGCTTATGGACAGCGCAAAAAAGGTGTTCAGAGGAACTATCGACTTCAAGACAGGCTCTTCCGATTCAAAGGGCAGCGAGAACGAGACAGTCATCATGCTGGGCGACGATGTGGTAAACAAGACCGTTCCCCTTATCCTCTGCTCGGAGGAGAACGTTGAAGGCTCTCACGGCGCAACTATCGGCGAGCTGGACGATGACACGCTCTTCTATTTCGAGAGCCGTGGAATAGGCAGGGAAGAGGCTGAGCGCATAATGGCATATGCCGCTCTCAAGCGCCTTATCCGTCTGTCGGACGATAAGGCATTTGCGGAGCAGGCACAGAATGCCCTTGGAATAATAGATACCGACGAGGAATAAAAAATGATAACAGTGAAGGATTACAAGGCGGATTTCCCTCTGCTTATGCAGGACCCCACCATATATATTGACAACGCTGCCACAACTCAGCGCCCCGGGTGCGTACTTGACGCTGAGCGTGAGTTTTACGAAAAGCACAACGCCAATCCGCTGAGAGGCATTTATGACCTCAGCGTGGCGGCTACCGAGGCATACGAAAGCGCAAGGGATGCTGTGCGTGATTTTATCGGCGCACAGTCCTCTCAGGAGATAATCTTCACCCGCAACACCACAGAGAGCATAAATCTTGTGGCGTACAGCTACGGCCTTTCCGCAGTTCATGCGGGGGACGAGGTGGTTGTTTCCATAATGGAGCATCACAGCAATCTGCTTCCCTGGCAGATGGTCTGCCGTCAGACAGGTGCGGTGCTGAAATTCATCGAGTGCGAAAAGGACGGCAGCGTTGACCTTAACAAGGTGGAGGATATCATCACCGATAAGACCAAAATAGTTGCCATGACCCAGCTTTCAAACGTGCTGGGCAGAGAAAATCCCATTCGTCAGGTGGCTGAGATCGCTCACCGCAAGGGAGCTGTCATGCTGGTGGACGGCGCACAGAGCACTCCCCATATCCCCGTTAACGTAAGGGAGCTGGGAGCAGATTTCTTTGCATTCTCGGGTCACAAGCTTTATGCCCCTATGGGAATAGGCGTGCTTTACGGCAAAAAAGAGCTGCTGGATAAAATGCCTCCGTTCCTTACAGGCGGCGAGATGATAGAATCCGTTACAAGAACATCTGCGGTCTATGCGGAGCTTCCCCACAAGTTCGAGGCGGGAACCGTAAACGCAGCAGGTGCGGCAGGACTTAAAGCTGCCATTGGGTATATAAACAGCATTGGATTTGATAAGATACATGAGCTTGAAAGCAGCGTTACCGCTTACACCTTCAAGAAGATGCAGCAGATGGAGGGCATAAATATCATCGGCTCGGACAGGGCGGAGGATCACAGCGAGATAATCACCTTTACCGTGGACGATGTTCACCCTCACGACGTAAGCGAGATAATGGCTGCCGACGGCGTTGCGGTGCGTGCGGGACATCACTGCGCACAGCCGCTGCTCAGCTTCCTTGGCTGCCGTTCAACAGTCCGTGCAAGCTTTGCATTCTACAACACCTTTGATGATGCAGATAAATTTATAAACAGTCTTTCGACTGTCAGGGAGCGTATGGGATATGGAAAACAGAAGCTTTTATAATGAGATACTGACCGAACACAATATGCACCCCGACTTCAAGCATGACATTCCGGATGCGGACATTGTGCTTGACGGAGTAAACCCCAGCTGCGGCGATGAGATACAGCTTAAGCTGAAAACCGACGGCGACATCATCACCGACGGCGCATTTGTGGGCGACGGCTGCGCCATTTCTCAGGCATCTGCTGATATCATGCTTGGAATGGTAATAGGATGTAAGAAGGAAGATGCCCTCAAAAAGAGCGACATCTTCATGAGAATGATAAGGGGCGAGGCAACGGAAGAGGAGATAGAAAGCCTTGAAGAAGCCTCCGCTCTCAGGGACATTTCCCATATGCCCGCAAGAGTAAAGTGCGCTATGCTTGGCTGGAGAACTCTTTCCGAGGCACTTAACGGAGAACACAAGGAATAAGAATCTGTCTTCACAAGCGTATGCGAACGTCTTTTCGGCAAATTTTGCCTTAGACTGCGTTAAAAATCCTTGCCGGGCGGCAAGCCCGCCTGCGGATTTTTGCCTTGTCTTAGACAAAATTATGCTCGAAAATCCGCACACATTTCTTGTGAAGACAGGTTCTAAAATTTTTCCTTGACATATCCGCAAAAAGGGTGTATAATCAAGATACAACTTAACAAAGGGAATGAAGTGCTCCCTTGGGAAACCAAAACCGCTTATTAGCTGATGACTTCTGCGATATTACGCAGAAGCTGTCGGCTTTTTTGTTTTTAAGGAGGAGTAATATGTTAACATCACTGGCTTTTATTTTCCTTGCGGGGCTGCTTATGGCGGCTGTGTGCAAGCGGCTGAAGCTGCCCGGGATAATCGGTATGCTTATAACGGGAATTGTGCTGGGGCCGTATGTGCTTGACCTGCTTGACCCGTCGATACTTTCGGTATCCTCGGACCTGCGGCAGATGGCGCTTATCATTATCCTGCTCAAAGCGGGGCTGTCGCTTGATCTGTCCGACCTGAAAAAGGTGGGCAGACCTGCGATAATGATGTCATGTGTTCCCGCAAGCTGCGAGATACTGGCGTTTTTCCTGCTGGCGCCCTCTCTGCTGGGGGTAACACACATCGAGGCGGCAGTCATGGGAGCGGTGCTGGCTGCGGTATCGCCTGCGGTAGTGGTGCCCAGAATGGTGCGGCTCATGGACGAAAAATACGGCACGAAAAAAAGCATACCTCAGCTTATTCTTGCAGGAGCTTCCTGCGATGATATCTTTGTAATAGTGCTTTTTTCCACATTTTCGGGAATGGCACAGGGCGGCCATGCAAATGTCATGGGCTTTGTGAATATCCCCGTATCAATAGTTCTGGGCATAGCTCTGGGAGCTGCCGCAGGCTTTGTGCTGAGCGTATTTTTTGAGACATCATATGCCCACAGGCACTGCGTAAGAAACAGCGTCAAGGTGATAATAGTTCTGGGAGTGTCATTCCTGCTGATGGCGGTGGAGACATGGCTCAAGGGCATAGTTTCCGTTTCGGGACTGCTGGCTGTGGTAAGCATGGCGTGCGTTATAAGGATACGCTGCGTTCCGCAGGTGACGGCAAGGCTTTCGGAGAAGTTCGGAAAGCTGTGGCTTGCGGCGGAGGTCATACTCTTTGTGCTGGTAGGCGCAGCTGTGGATATCCGCTACACCCTTGAAGCTGGCATTGCAGCGGTGGCGATGATATTTGCGGCGCTCATCTTCCGTGGCATAGGCGTTTCGCTTTGCCTGGTAAAAACGTCCCTCAGCTTTAAGGAGCGGCTTTTCTGCATCATCGCATATCTGCCCAAGGCGACCGTTCAGGCGGCTATAGGCTCCGTTCCGCTGGCAATGGGGCTTCCCTGCGGCAAGATAGTGCTTTCCGTTGCGGTGCTTGCCATACTCATAACCGCCCCGCTCGGTGCTATCGGCATTGACTCTGCATATAAAAAGCTGCTTATCCATGAGGAAAACGGGTAAGCTACGTTCATTCAGACATGAATTTTTCATTTGCGGCTCGGTAACGGTAGTTTGAGAGAATGTCAGTTTTCGGATTATCGGTGTGTCACCGCAAATCGCTTTCACAGCACTCATAACGGGTGCTGTTTTTTTATAGCCGTAAATGTCATTTCAAAAGTCCTTGTAATATTGCTGCGGATATGGTATAATGTATGAAATAAGTCGGGGCACATTATTGCAAGAGGTGAGAATATGAATGCTGATTTTAGAATAAACGGAAAAATAATTGAAACAGAAAGGCTCATTCTCAGACCATTCACACAAGCAGATTTGGGCGACTTTTATGAATATGCGTCCGTCGAAGGCGTTGGTGAGATGGCAGGCTGGAAACATCATGAAAGTATTGATGAATCTCAAAAAATACTGAATTCATTTATCAATAATGATAAGGTATTTGCAATTTGCCTGAAGAAAAATAATAAAGTGATCGGTACTGTTGGCGTAGAAAAATATGGTTTGGAAGATGCTTTAACAGAATTTAAAGATTACTATGGCAGAGAATTAGGCTATGTTTTAAGTAAAGACTATTGGGGAAAAGGTCTTATGCCCGAAGCTGTGAATGCAGTTATAGATTATTTGTTCAATGAATTGGATCATGATTTTCTGCTTTGCGGTTATTATAGCTTTAATGAACGCTCTAAACGGGTTCAGGCAAAATGCGGCTTTAAACCATATCGTTCTTTGACTATGACAACACAAACAGGGGCAAAGGAGCAAGGAACTTTAACGCTGTTGATAAATCCTAACAAAAATATCAAATTAGAATTTTCTCACCCTGAAACCTTGATTTTTGTATAAATGTTAATTTGCGGTTCAACGGGTATATTCTTCTCACAGCACTCATAATGGGTGCTGTTTTTTATAGCCGTAAATGTCATTTCAAAAGTCCTTGTAATATTGCTGCGGGTATGGTATAATGGGTTTATAAGGGCGGATAATCCGCCCGATAAATCAAAATTTGACGGAGGTTAGAGATGAGAAAACGAATTAAATACTCGGTGCAGTTTTAAAACTGACAGCAGATTGTATCGAGGTTAATACAGAAGTTTAAATTTATGTTGTCAGGAACTGCACCGAACCTATATAAAAGATAAATTTAGGAAGGAAGCAGTTAAAAATGAATAAAACAGAATTAAAAGAAATATGGAAGAATGAAGAAAATGAAGCACATATTCACGGATGGGATTTTTCACATATACGTGGAAGATGTGAACAAATGGATTTACCATGGGATTATAAACAGCTTATAGAACGGTATATAAATAGCGATATGCACATCTTAGACTATGATACCGGTGGTGGAGAATTCTTATTATCTTTAAATCATCCATATGATAAAACATCGGCCACAGAAGGCTATCAACCAAATGTAGAGTTATGTAAGGAAACTTTATTACCACTCGGTATAGATTTTAAAGTATGTGATAATCCTGCAAGTATTCCATTTCAAAATGAAAGCTTTGACTTGATTATAAATAGACATGGGAGTTTTAATGCAAAAGAGATATACCGTTTGTTGAAAAAGGGCGGATTATTTATTACACAGCAGGTTGGTGAAGATAATGATAGAGATTTAGTTGAAATGGTACTTCCTAATACAGAGAACCCATTTTCACATTTAAATCTAAGAGAACAGAAAAAAGTATTTGAAAATGTTGGATTTCAAATTGTTGAAGAAGATGAGACCTATCGTCCAATTAAATTTTTCGATGTGGGTGCATTTGTGTGGTTTGCACATATTATCGAATGGAAATTTCCAAAGTTTTCGGTTGATAGATGCTTAGAACAGTTGTTAGAAATGCAAAAAAAGATTGATGACAAGGGATGTGTTGAAGGAACTATCCATCGTTATTTAATAATTGCAAAAAAGTAAAATTTTGATGTGTGGTAAGGTATACTTGCCACACACAAATTCCCATTTATCAAGCAGATAAGCGTTACCAAGGCACAAAACAAAAGAATTTTAACTATCTCAGCTGCACGACAGCGTTAATTTGAGTGAGACAGAGGATACCCAACCACATCACAGAGGTGAAAATATGAACACCGAAAAAAACACAGCACATTACCACCTTCCGGGGCTGTTTGAGTTTTATGAGCTGTACAGCGCATTTCTGCCGATGTATCGTGAGCATAGGGAGTATTTCTATGATTGGTGCGATATCGGCTCCATATACGGCGCTCCCTCGGACTGTATCTGGGGCGGCGGACGTGTGGGGTTCGGCGACCATGACCCCCGTGATGTGCTGGCGCTGATGAGGGAATATCATATTTCCCCACGACTCACGTTCAGCAATTCGCTTCTTAGGGAAGAGCATCTTGCGGACAGAAAATGCAACGCTCTGTGCGAATTGTTTGCCGAAAGCGAGCCTGCAAGCGGAGTTATCATCTGCTCGGATATGCTGATGGAATATCTTAAAAAGCATTACCCGAGCTTTTATTTTGTATCCTCCACCACAAAAGTGCTGACGGATTTTTCACGGTTTGAAGATGAGACCAAGCGTGATGATTTTATGTATGTTGTGCCCGATTTTCGCTTAAACAAGGCGTTTGGCAGGCTAAGTGCCATGACACGGGAACAGAAGGGCAAGACGGAATTTCTGTGCAACGAGTGCTGCTATATCGGCTGCAGGGACAGAAAAGTCTGCTACGAGAACGTGTGCCGCAAGAACCTTGGGGAAAGCTGCCCCGACCACATCTGCACCGCTCCGAATTCCGCCGACGGATATCTGTTTTCAAAGGCAATGGAAAACCCTGCATTTATCGGCACGGACGATATCCTGAACATCTATCTGCCAATGGGCTTTTCCAACTTCAAGATAGAGGGCAGGGGACTGGGCAGTGCACTGATACTGGAATTTCTGCTTTATTATATGACAAAGCCCGAGTATCAGCTGCGGGTGAGAGAAAAGATCTATCTTGACAGTATGCTTGATCTGTTCTGATACTGTTCACAAACGGGTAAGCTGTTTTGGCTGCTCCCTGCGGACGTGGTATAATTCTGATTTGTTAAGATGTTTAGTGTTAAGTTGTAAGTATAAGAACCTGTCTTCATAAGAAATGTGTGCGGATTTTCGAGCATAATTTTGTTGCAGAGTAGGCAAAAATCCGCAGGCGGGCTTTCGCCCGGCAAGGATTTTTAACGCAGTCTGCGGCAAAATTTGCCGAAAAGACGTGCGCATATGCTTGTGAAGACGGGTTCTAATAATATAGACCAAGGAGAATTATTATGACAGACAAGGAAATGAAAGTAGAACGCTACAGAGATCTTAACAAGACTGCCCTTAAAGGACAGGTAGTTTTCACAGGCTCTTCGCTTATGGAGATGTTCCCCATAAACAAGCTGCTGGAGGAGCATCACGACAGCACGGTTATCTACAACAGAGCCGTTGGCGGATTTATCACCGACGAGCTGCTCAAAGTGATAGATGTGTGTGCTGTTGACCTTATGCCCTCAAAGGTATTCATCAATATCGGTACAAATGACCTTAGCCGGTCATCTATCCCCATAAGTCAGGTCATTGACAACTACAGCAAGATACTTGGCGAGATAGAAAAAGTCCCCGATGTGAAGATATACCTCATGGCATATTATCCCGTAAATTACGAGGCTGCCGCTCCCGAAATGAAAGAGTGCCTGAAAATACGCACCAATGAGAAGATAGCTGCTGCCAATGCCGAGGTGAAGAAGCTGGCCGAGAGGCACGGTCAGCGCTATATCGACATCAGCCGCAACCTGAAAGATGACCGGGGCAGGCTGAAAGCGGAATACACCATCGAGGGAATGCACATCAAGGAAGAGGGCTACAGAGCCATTTACGACGACATAATGAAATATGTAAAGGAATAACATCATACCAAAATACCTGTTATCATTGCGGTGACAGGTATTTTTTTATTTCTGTTCATACTAAGCACCAATTAAAAACTATACAAAAAATTGAGCATAATCTTGCGTATATGGATTATGCGATGATTTTTTGTCTATAGTTTTATTGGTGATTAGTATCAGACCTGTTTATATTTGTAAAATCAAAGTGAAATACAAATCACCCTGTTTTCACTTTTCTGTGGTTTTGGATTTTACAATAGGGGAGTATCATATTAACTGTACCTGAAAGGACAAATAAAATAGGCAGCAAGAGCTGCCCGAAAGGAAAGAAAATTATGAAAACTTCTATTGTAAAAAAGATCGCATATATTGCAGCGGCTATGACCATGGCTGTATCTGCAACTGCCTGCGGAAGCACTGACAGCGGTTCTGCTGCAACAACCTCCGCTGCTGCCGATTCCGCAGCAACAGACAGCGCAGCAAATGCAGAAACAGCTGCTGCAGCAAAGCTCACTACAGACATCACCGTTGTTTCCCGTGAGGACGGTTCAGGCACAAGAGGCGCTTTCATTGAGCTTACAGGCGTTGAGGAAAAGGACGCTGACGGCAACAAGGCTGACCGCACCACAGAAGACGCTATCATCACAAACAGCACCGATGTTGTTATGACACAGGTTGCAGGCAATGAGTCCGCTATCGGATACATCTCCCTCGGCTCCCTCAACAACACCGTAAAGGCTCTCAGCGTTGACGGCACAGAGGCTTCCGTTGAAAACATCAAGGCAGGCACCTACTCCGTAGCAAGACCTTTCAACATTGCAGTCAAGGAAGGCCTCAGCGCACAGTCCCAGGATTTCATCGACTTCATCATGAGCACCGAGGGTCAGAAGGTAATTGAGGAAAACAAGTACATTCCTTCCGACGATACCCAGAGCTACACCGCAAGCGGCGCTTCCGGAAAGATCGTTGTAGCAGGCTCCTCCTCCGTAACACCTGTTATGGAAAAGCTTGCAGAAGCATACAAGGCACTTAACCCCGATGTTACCATCGAAGTTCAGCAGTCCGACTCCACCTCCGGTATGAAGGCAGCTATCGAGGGCACCTGCGATATCGGAATGGCTTCCCGTGACCTTAAGGACAGCGAGCTTGAAGCTGGTCTTACTCCTACCGCTATCGCAATGGACGGTATCGCAATCATCGTAAACAACCAGAACGGCCTTGATAACATTACTATGGATCAGATCAAGGGTATCTTCACAGGCGAGATCACTTCCTGGGGAGACGTTCAGTGAGTGAGGCGGCAATGACAACTGCCGCAGAGAAGAGCATGGAAACTAAAACAAGATCATCACATAAAATACTTGAGATTGTAATGCACGTCGTATTTTTACTTGCGGCGTGTGTTTCCATACTTGCAGTTGTACTTATCTGCCTGTTTATTTTCGTAAACGGCGTTCCCGCTATTTCAAAAATAGGCGTTTTTGACTTCCTGCTGGGCGAAAAGTGGAAGCCCAACGACACACCTGCAAGCTATGGCATACTCCCCATGATACTGGGCAGTATCTACATCACCGCAGGAGCGGTTCTGGTGGGCGTGCCCATAGGACTTCTCACAGCAATATTCATGTCACACTTCTGCCCAAAGAAGCTGTACGGCGTGTTCAAGCCCATGATAAACCTGCTGGCAGGCATTCCCTCCATCGTTTACGGCTTTTTCGGAATGATCGTTATCGTTCCCCTGGTAAGACAGCATATCGGCGGAGACGGAAACAGCATTCTCACAGCTTCCGTGCTGCTGGGTATAATGATACTTCCCACCGTTGTGGGACTTTCCGAGAGCAGCATGAACGCAGTGCCCTCCAGCTATTATGAGGGTGCGCTTGCTCTGGGAGCAACTCACGAAAGAGCTGTTGCAACGGTTATTTTCCCTGCCGCAAGATCGGGCATAATGTCCTCTGTTATTCTCGGCATAGGACGTGCTATCGGCGAGACCATGGCAGTTATCATGGTTGCGGGCAACCAGGCAAGAATGCCCAAGGGAATACTCACGGGCGTAAGGACCCTTACCGCAAACATCGTTACCGAAATGGGCTATGCAGCAGATCTTCACTATGATGCACTTATCGGAACAGGCGTTGTGCTGTTCGTATTCATACTCATTCTCAATATCTGCTTCTCACTGCTCAATAAGCAGAAGAACTGAGGAGGCTCATTATGACAAAGGCAGAAAAAGCCGGACTTTTTAAAACAAAGCTCAGGGAAAAGCTGAGAACATACAAGACCCACCCCTTTTCGCTGATAATGATGATACTTGTAACACTTGCCTGCGCAGTTACGATATTCCTGTTCATTGCGCTGGTAGGATATGTGTGCGTAAAGGGAATACCTTACCTTAAACCCAGCCTTTTCGCTCTGAACTATACCACGGAAAATGTATCAATGCTTCCCTCTATCATCACCACCGTTGAGATGGTAGGCATCACGCTGCTTATCGCAGTGCCTCTGGGCGTGTTCTGCGCAATATATCTCTGCGAATATGCAAAGAGAGGCAACAAGCTGGTAAAGATCATCAGACTTGCCACCGAGACGCTTTCGGGCATTCCCTCTATCATCTACGGACTTTTCGGAATGCTCTTCTTCGTAACAGCTGTAAAGTGGGGATATTCCATTCTGGCAGGCTCCTTTACGCTGGCTATAATGGTGCTTCCCACCATAATCCGCTCCACCGAGGAGGCTCTCCTCGCTGTTGATGACAGCTACCGTGAGGGAAGCTTCGGTCTTGGAGCAGGCAAGCTGAGAACTGTGTTCGTAATAGTTCTCCCCTCCGCAGCAAGCGGTATCCTTTCGGGAATAATCCTTTCCATAGGCCGTATTGTGGGCGAAACAGCTGCCCTTATCTACACAGCAGGTACTGTGGCAAAGATACCCGAATCCGTTCTCGACTCCGCAAGAACCATGTCCATTCATATGTACTCCCTTTCAAGAGAGGGACTTCACGTGGGTGAGGCTTCCGCAACGGCTGTTATCCTGCTGGTTACAGTTCTTCTCCTTAACACTATTGCAGAGATGATCGCACGAAGATTTGCCGCCCGTCAGGGAGCATGATAAAATTATTAGGAGCTATTTTATGGATAATGAAAATATTGTAAAGCCTTCCGACTATAAACTCAGCATATCGGGCTGCGACCTTTATTACGGGGATTTCCACGCCCTGAAAAATGTGAGCCTTAACATCGCACCCAATGAAGTAACGGCATTCATTGGCCCCTCGGGCTGCGGCAAATCCACACTGCTCAAATCCATCAACCGCATGAACGACCTTGTTGAGGGCTGCAAGATCACGGGAGAATTTCTCCTTGACGGTCAGAACATATACAAGGACATTGAGATAACAGAGCTGAGAAGACGTGTGGGCATGGTTTTCCAGAAGCCCAATCCTTTCCCTATGAGCATTTATGACAATATCGCCTACGGCCCCCGCACCCACGGTATCCGCAGAAAGGCTGACCTTGATGAGATAATCGAAAAGAGCCTCAGGCAGGCATCTATCTGGGACGAGGTAAAGGACAGACTGAAAAAGTCCGCCCTTGGAATGTCAGGCGGTCAGCAGCAGAGACTTTGTATTGCAAGAGCGCTGGCAGTAAAGCCTGAGGTAATACTCATGGACGAACCTACATCTGCCCTAGACCCTATCTCCACCATGAAGATAGAGGAGCTTTGCTTTGACCTGAAAAAAGATTATACCATCGTAATAGTTACACATAATATGCAGCAGGCCACCCGTATTTCCGACAAGACTGCATTTTTCCTTCACGGCGAGATAGTGGAATTCGGTGAGACCGAAAAGCTGTTCTCCATGCCTACAGACAAGAGAACAGAGGACTACATCACAGGCAGATTCGGTTAATGAAAGGAAGATGGCATTGAGAAGGCAATTTGACGAACAGCTCAAGGAGCTTAATCTTGAAATGGTTCGCATGGGCGGAATGGTTGAAAACGCCATAACTGCCGCTGTCAACGGACTGGTGCGCCGTGATGATGAGCTTAACAAAAAGGCGATAGAGGCTGACTGCAACATTGACGAGATGGAAAAGCAGATAGAGAGCCGCTGCCTGAGAATAATCCTCCAGCAGCAGCCTGTGGCTTCCGACCTGAGACGTGTTTCCGCAGCGCTTAAAATGATAACCGATATGGAGCGCATAGGCGACCATGCGGTGGATATCTCCGAGATAGCTTTGTTTCTGGACGAAGGCCCTGACAAGCCCGACCTGGCGGATATACCCAAAATGGCTGATGAAGCTGTCAAGATGCTCACAGGGGCAATAAACGCATATGTGTATAACGATGAAGCCCTTGCAAAGAGCGTTATCGAGTCCGACGACATAGTAGATGATCTTTTCCTGCGTGTAAAGACCGAGCTTACCGATATGATAGTCAAGGACAGCAGCAAGGCAAACAGCGCCCTTGACCTGCTTATGATAGCAAAATATATGGAGCGTATCGCTGACCATGCCACAAATATTGCGGAATGGGTGGTATTTTCCATCACAGGCGTACACAAGGACGCACAGCTCATCTGAGTCAACACACATCTTATATGAATATGAGGGCATCGCATCACTGCGGTGCTTTTTTTATGCCCATATGCAAATAGGCTATACACAAAAATGAATGATAAATATAATAAAATGTCATAATTTTGCGGAAGTAACTGTATAAAACGGATAATATAGTCTTAAAATGCAAGTCAAAATATATTTAATTGCATAAATTTTCAAAAACCCCTTGACATGGGCGGAATTAAGGAGTATAATACAGACATAAAGAAAAAAACAGCAACGGCGCTGAAAAAATGTGTATCTGTCAGGGAATACTCATTTTTACGGTGCCGTTGTGTGTTTTAATGGAGGGTGATTAAAAATGACTGAAGCAAATATCTTATCAACAATAAGTGAGGCAGTCAATGCCGAGGCCTTCGGTATATGGTTCCTCATAGGAGCTGCACTGGTGTTCTTTATGCAGGCAGGCTTCGCAATGGTTGAGACGGGCTTTACAAGAGCAAAGAACGCCGGCAACATCATCATGAAAAACCTGATGGACTTCTGTATCGGTACAGTAATGTTCATTCTTATCGGTTTCGGATTCCTTCTTGGTGAGGACGTTGCGGGATTTATCGGCAAGCCCGGCTTTGATCTTTTCACAGCATATGATAACTTCAACTTCTCAGGCTTCGTATTCAACCTTGTGTTCTGCGCAACAGCAGCTACCATCGTTTCGGGAGCTATGGCAGAAAGAACAAAGTTCCTTTCTTACTGCATCTACTCGGGCGTTATCTCCGCTCTTATCTATCCCATTGAGGCTCACTGGATCTGGGGCGGCGGCTGGCTGGCTCAGATGGGCTTCCACGATTTTGCAGGTTCCTGCGCTATCCACATGGTCGGCGGTATCTCCGCTCTCATCGGCGCAAAGCTCCTTGGTCCCCGTATCGGCAAGTTCGTTAAGGACAAGGACGGCAAGATCGTAAAGGTAAAGGCTATCCCCGGTCACTCTCTGACGATCGGTGCCCTCGGCTGCTTCATTCTCTGGTTCGGTTGGTACGGCTTCAACGGTGCTGCTGCAACAAGCGGCCCTCAGCTCGGATCTATATTCCTTACCACAACAGTTGCTCCCGCAGTTGCAACAGTTGTCTGCATGATCTTCACATGGCTCAAGTACGGCAAGCCCGATGTTTCAATGTGCCTTAACGCTTCCCTTGCAGGTCTTGTCGGTATCACCGCAGGCTGCGATGTTATGGATTGCTTCGGCGCTATCATGGTCGGCATCGTTTCAGGACTTCTGGTTCCCTTCGGTGTATGGTTCCTTGATTACAAGCTCCACATTGATGACCCCGTTGGTGCGGTCGCAGTACACTGCCTTAACGGTATCTGGGGAACTCTTGCAGTTGGTCTTTTCGCAACATCTAAGGCTCCCGGCTATTCTATCCCCGTAAATGCAAGTGCAGATGAGTTCACAGCACTTAACGGTCTTTTCTACGGCGGCGGCTTCCAGCTTCTCGGCCGTCAGGCTCTCGGCGTTCTTACAGTAGGCGCTTGGGCAGCTATCACTATCACAATTACATTCCTTATCATCAAGGCAACTATCGGTCTGAGAGTTTCCGCTCACGAAGAGGTTGTTGGTCTGGATATCGAAGAGCACGGTATCGAAAGCTCTTACTCCGGATTTGTTATGGCAGTTGATACAGAGGCATATGCTGAAGCAGGCGAGCCTGTTCCCGTAAATGCAGCTGTTCCCGTTGAGACCTACAAGCCTTCCAAGGCTTCTGATGCAGCAATTCCCGAAGGCGGACTCAAATACACTCAGATCTCCATTGTGTGCAAGCAGAACAAGTTCGAGACTCTCAAGAGATCTCTTGCAGATATCGGCGTAACAGGTATCACAGTTACACAGGTACTTGGCTGCGGTACTCAGAGAGGTGCTGCCGAGTACTACAGAGGTACTCCTGTTGAACCCTCACTGCTTCCTAAGGTAAAGGTCGATGTTGTGGTTTGCAAGGTTCCTGTTGAAACAGTTATCACAGCCGCAAGAAAGGCACTTTACTCCGGCCACATCGGTGACGGTAAGATCTTCGTTTACAATGTTGAGGACGTTGTTCGTGTAAGAACCGGTGAAGTCGGATACGACGCTCTCCAGGATAACGAAGAGGACTAAAAGCTATCTCCATCCCTGAAAATAACAATGCAAGGAAATGCGCTCCGATAGGGTAATACCGATAAGCATATTTTATCGGTACTGTGCCCCCTTAGGGGCGCATTTTCCTGTTTTCAGACCAATTACAAAAATAATGAAAAAATGTTTGAAATTTGCCGACAGATATGCTATAATGATAAAAGGTATCGAATTATGAAGAGACAAAAAATTATAGCTTTCGGAGGTAATTATGGCTAAAAAATTTTCTGCTGATAAAAAGCGCTCACCTGTCAATATTATTGAGGGTATAGTGATAACAGTTCTTATCGTGCTTATAATCTTTATGCTGGTGGTTTATTTTGCGTTCAGCAAAACAGGCGCAACACCCAAGTTCTTCGGATACACCTTCTACCGCACAATGGCGGTGAATATGGAGACCGATATCCCCGCAGGCACGGCGATAATCGCAAAGGCTTCCGAGATAGACAATATCAAGGAGGGCAGCGTGGTGCTTTGCAAGGTCGATGAGACCACGGTGCTTACCAGAGTTGTGCAGATAGTGAACGAGAACGGTCAGCTTTCCTACGTGGTAAAGTTTGACACAGCTCCCGCTGCGGATACGTTCAAGATACCCGGGGATAATGTTATTGCAAAGGCTATCTACCAGAGCGCAGGCCTTGGCTCAATGCTGGGCTTTGTAACTTCTACTTTCGGAATAATGCTGATAATCATTATCCCCAGCTTTATTATAATAGTGTTCCAGGTGATAAGGATAATCAACGTAAAGCGCAAGGAAGAGGACGCTTCCTCTCTGGACGATCTGGACGAGATAATGAAGGATTCCGACAACAGATTTGAGGATATGTTCAGCGACGATATCCCCGCCGATGAAGAGCCGAAGCTCAGACCCATTGCCAAGAAGGCAGATGAGGCGGCAGGCGTTCTCACCGTTGATGACAGCGGCAAGGCTGCCGAGATAGATAAGGACGGTCCTATCTTCACCTTTGAAAAGCCCGAGGCAGAGAAGAAAAAGGAAAAGCCCAAGCACGTTATCCCCAAGCCCAAGACACCCAATACCGACAGCTTCTATTCCTACCTTTCCGATAAGGCTGATGACCAGCTTTACGGCGGCAGAATAAAGCGTCAGGAGATAGTTGAGGACGAGGAAGAGCAGGCAAACGACAGAAAGTCTGCAGGATTTTTCACTATTGGTCACGAGCTTCATAAGGATAAGAAGCCCGAGACAGCAAGTGAGAATATATCTAAGGAAGCTCCTGCAGCTGTTGAAGCTGCACCGACAGCTCCCGTTCAGGAAGCGGTTTCACACAATGAAGCACAGCACACTGTAATTCCGGAAGTAAAACAGCCCGTCAGGGAAGCTGTTAAGGAGGTCAAGGCACCTCAGCCCGCAGCACCTCAAAAGCGCAGAAATACAGATCAGGCAATAAGCGAGCTTATGGGCATGATAAACGCAGAGGAGAAGAAACTGCATAAATGATGTATATGGATATAGCAGCCGATGAGGCTTACAAGGGTATCAGAAACGGCGAGGGCGGTCCGTTCGGTGCCGTTATCGTAAGGGACGGCGAGATGATCGGAAAAGGTCACAACCGAGTGCTTGCCGACCATGACCCAACAATGCACGGCGAGGTTGCGGCAATAAGAGATGCCTGCAAAAATATCGGCAGCCACGACCTGAGCGGTTGTACGCTTTATACCACCGCTTACCCCTGCCCCATGTGCCTGAGCGCAGCAATGTGGGCAAATATCAGCCGCATAGTTTACGGCTGCACCGCTCACGACACCGCAGAAATAGGCTTCAGGGACGAGGATTTCTACACCGCACTGAAAAACGGCATGAAAATTATCCCGCTGGAATGTGAGCAGAGGGAAGATTGCCTGAAAGTGTTCGAGGAATATTGTAAGCTCAAAGGCAAAAGATATTGATAAAAAAACGCACGGTTGAACTTTTAACTTCAACCGTGCGTTTTTTTGCATTTATTCATATATCCTTGAATCCATGTTGAAAATAAGCCTCCATTTGTCCCCCTTTTTCCATGTGGAGGTGATGTGGAACCTGCCTGCAAGATCCTGATTTTCAGGCTTTTCAGCCACTGTTTCAATGATGTAGTGAACTTGAACAATATCATTGCTTTGAGCAATGATTTCAAAATCGGATATTTTGTAGGACTTGCAGTCAAATTCGCTTATGATACGGGCGTAGTCAGCACCGGTGCATTTGGATCCGCCGCATACCATGACCGCAGATCCGCTTACGACCTCAAGAAAAGCGGATCTGTCACAGCGTCTTGCAGCTTCCCACATAGCGGCTTCGTGGCTCATAATAATATCTTTTATCATCAAATAGCCTCCAATAAAAAATGCGTGTTACTGAAAAAACAAAAGCTGCCGCATTACCGCAGCAGCCATTGTATCTTATTCAGGTGTTACTTTATCTCAGGTCCGTTGTAGTTGTCATCATTATCGTCTCTTTTTGACTCACCGAAAAGTCTGTTGTCAGCAGGCTGAGAGGGAGCAGTGGGTTGATATGGCTCGTAGCCCTGATGATCGGAGTAGCCCATGGGCTGACCGAAAGGCTGTGCGTTTGCGGCACGGCCGTACAGTCCGTCAAGCTCATCTCTGGAAGAAATGCCTGTTGCAATAGCTTTTTCCTTCATGCAGCAGTAGAACTCTGCAAGTGTTGCGTAAAGATAGGGGTAAATGAGAGCCATTCCCGCTGCGGTGGCAGCGCTGCCAAGCAGAACGCCGAGGAACGCAGTAAAGATGCTTCCTGCCAGTCCGCCGAGGATAAGCCAGCCGATAAAGGACATCTGGAGACCGAAGCAGTGCATTTTCTCGCCCTTCATTGTCTGAGAGCTTATCTCAAAGGCACGGTTGGGGGTGATGTTGGGGTTTTCTGCGGTTATGTAGGGAACAAGAAAGTACTCGTACTTCTTTATTATCTGAGGGATAAGTGCTACAAAATACAGGGGAATAACTATAAGAATTGAAAGAACAAGCGATCCCATTATATCTCTGCTGTCGGATTTTGCAAAAATCAGAACTCCGATGCCGATAGGGATAAGAACCAGCAGCGACCAGAGGAAAAGCCTAAGCTTGAGGAAGAACATATTCTTTACGGTTGCCATGTAATGACCATGCTTAAACTGGGAGAAGAGCTCGCCCACGCCAGCATTTCCCGTGCGTGCGTTGAGGAAGAAATTGTTGTAGCCGACTGTAAGGGGATTTGCAAAGAAGATGTTGTAAGCCAGCGTAACTATCATTACAATGATCACCACTGCGATAGCTACAGATATTATTGCCGAGACACTGGTATCGCCCAGCATATCGCCGAAGCCCGAGAACATATCGTTGAATATCTGCTCATAATCGTCCTGAGAGAATGAGCTGTCGATATCATCATCGTAGTCGTAGCTGTAATCATAATCATCGTCGCTGCTGTAATCGCCATAGTCGTAGCTGCTGTCGGAGGAATTGCTGTAGTTATTGTAATACTCGTTTATGAACTCGTCTGAGGAGCCGCCTCCCGAGCTGCTTGAACCTGTGCCTGTCAGCAGGATAAAGATGAGAGAAACGAGAAAAGCAGGCCAGTAAAAGTTTTTCAGTGCCGCTTTTGCGTTCTCTTTAAGCATTGAAACTGTCCACATAAAACATAATCCTTTCGTCATGATGCTCCGTCAGATAATAACGGGGCGTTTGTTTTTCTTAACAATTATTATGATATCATAAGTTACACAAAATAGCAATGATTTTTTAGTATTTTAATCCTATTTTAATCCATAAATTTTCTCAGGTCGTTAGTATTAAAGGCAAATTCTTCGCCTGCGTCGGTGCGGACAATAAGCCTGCCGCCCTTTTCCCAGCGAACAAAGTCGATATCCTCAAACCTGTCATAATCATGCTCGGGATTTACTATAGGGAAGAGCGTGGTCATCTTCTCAGGCTCTTTCATGGGCTCTGATAGGTCGATAAGTGCCACATCATACGGATATGCCCAGAAGCAGCCGCCTGCTGCCGCAATTCGGTTTTCGCTGCAATAGTGCAGGTCGGTGATGATAAATGACTCACCCGAATTGCCACGGGGGACATAGTGCATTTGTTCCATATCGGAAAGCCGCAGCACGCTGTAGCCGTAAAGCCCCTCGGTATAGAAAAAGTACAGTCCCTCGGGAGCGGATAACACCTGTACCGCAGTCTCATGAAAGCTGCTGTAATAAAATGTGTAGCCATAGATCATTTTGCCCTCGGGGGAAAACAGCCTGCATCTGTATGAACAATCGCTGCCGCTGCGGTGGGCAAATTCTCCCACCCACAGGCTGTAGCCCATGTCAAGCCTTATAGTCCGCTCTTCACGGCACAGGTCGGATATGTTTTCCTCTTTTTGTACCATGAAGCGGCGGTATTCATCGGTGTGATAAATGTTATCAAATTCGTTCATTGCCGCTCCTTATATTTCTGCGCTTTCAATGCTTTCAACGATAGGTGCCTTTGCTATGTGCGAGCCTGGGATAACGGAGGATACAGCTGCCGCCAGATAGGACACAGCCGTTGCGATAACGATGTACTTTATGGGGGCAAGATAGGAGAATGCAAAGCCCAGATCGTCCATATCCAGGTCGTGGAAATGGGTCATAAAGGGTATCTGTATCACCAAAATCGCAAGCTCGGTAATCAGAAGTGAGGCGATGCCTGCCATTACCGCATAGAAAAGGCTTTCGGTGAGCATAAGCCTGCTCAGCTGCTTTTTGGACATTCCGCAGGCACGGAGCATTGCAAGCTCGGAAGTTCTGCCCGTAACGTTGGAGGAGATGATATTCACCACGTTGATAAGGGCAATGAGGGCGATAAGCACTATCACCGCATAGCCTGCTGTTTTTATCATGCTGAGCAGTGCGTAGGAAAGGTTCATATCGGAAAGGTTGTTGCTGTAGGAATTGTAGAAGTGGTTGTTCATATAAACCTCTGCCTGCTCTTCCATGCCGACTGCTGCATTTGCCGAGATAGTTCTGCTGTAAACTATTATCTCGCTGCCGTCGGAAACGGCTATTGATGATGTGCCGGAGTCTGCACCGCACTGAGCAAAAAGCTCATTGTAGCTTTCCTCTGCCATAACAGCGGAAATACGGCCGTCTGTAGAGCGATATACCCTGTTGTCGGTGGTGTAGATGCCTGCCGTATCAAAGCTGCGCTCGTCAAGGAGATCTACTTTGTAATCCACAAAGGGAGCGGCGGAAATGCTTTCGGGGACGCTGCTGTAAACGGTATAAAGCAGCTTTCCTGCTTTGGAGTACATTCCGCTGCAAAGCATGAGCTGACCGTTTGAAAGATCGTCGTAGCTTACATCGGACTGAATGTATTTTTCATATGTCTCACGGTTTACGGGGTGAATGTAGATGAAAACAGTCTCGCTCTTTGAAAGCTCCGTTCCGTCATCAACGCCTGCGGAAGATGTCATGCCGAACAGCGACAGGTGAGCGTCATACTGAACATCGGTGAAATATCCCGACTGCTTCATCAGCTCCGCTCTTTCATAAACGGTCTGAGGGTCGGTGACGCTGAGGTTTGCGGTGTAGTCGTAGGGCATACGCTTAACATCGAACTCATTCTGCAGATTGCCCGTTGCGATCTCAATTCCGTAGGAGAACACGGTGAAAAGCACGATACTCATTACCATTGATACCAGCGTGATGATATAGCGCTTTTTGTTGCGCTTTGCGCTGAGTGCGGAGTATGCGCTGATAAAGCCGTGACCCTGCTCGATTCCCGAGCCGTGGCGTGAGGGCTTTATCTTCTCTTTCTTGGCAGCGGCTCTCATTGCATCTACAGGGGAAGCCTTGATGGAGCGCATACCCGTGGATATTGCCGAAACGAACACCCACAGGAAGCCGATAATAGCCGAGGAGATATAAACATAAGGCTTGATATCAAATTCCAGCATGGAAGCCAGGTCGTAATCAAGGGAAACATCGTGGAGATAGGGCAGGTTCTTTACTGCGGAGAATATAGCTGCCGAGCTGCTCAGACCTGCAAGGATACCAAGGATAACGCCGGGGACTGCCAGATAAAATGCCTCCCACATTACCAGGGAGAACACCTGCTTTTTGGAAGCACCCACGGCTTTGAGCAGACCGAACTGCTTTATGCGCTCCTTTGAAGCCAGCTCAAATGAGTTGTCTATTACCATTCTTATGCAGAACATGAAGAACAGTACTACCAGATATTCCACAGCAAAGGAAAGCGCCTGGGAGAAGCGGGCGGTAACGCCTCTGCCCTCCATGTTAAGCAGCTCCTGATTCATGCCGTAGTCAAAGTCATCTATCTCATAGCCCAGAGCGGAAAATGACCTGTCCATATCCCAGTAAAAGTCATTGGCGCTGTCGGAGAAGCGGGCAACAAGATTGTCCGAAAGATAGTTGTAGGATTTGAGCTGAGTATCGTTGTAGCTTACCATATTTATAGTGTCGCTGTAGCCCACAACGGTAAAGGAAATTTCCCTTATCTCTGTGATATCAAAATTCTCAGCCAGTATCATAGGCGTGCCCGCAGGAGTTTCAGCTCCCGTTTTAACGCCGCAGACAAACAGCTCCGCATTGACGGTGCTGCCTATTTCGGGGTATCCCCACTGCTCGGCGTTGGCACTGTTGATAACAAGCTCGCCGTCCTTTTCGGGAAGCCGTCCGCCGGTAACGGTGCGCATGGAGGGGGGCAGCAGGTCGCAGTCATCGGCGTTGAGCCTTAGAAAGTTATCATCAACAGGCAGACCGTTCACCAGCAGATATTCCACCTTTGCGTTGTCCTCCGCCATTTTAACGAAGTCCATATCAACGCTGCTCGAATAGGAGGAAATGCTGTATATCTCAGTTTTTTCAAAAATATCCATGCTGCGGATATCAATGAGCTGCTGCTTGTCCAGACCGTTGAATACTATATGATATGTGCCGTTGGTCTCACGGGAGATATTCAGCGAAGCCGCACGGTAAACCGAAACTGCGGACAGGATTATGGTCATGAACGCAACTGAAACGATTATGGCAAGGACAGTCAGCACCGTATGCTTTTTCTGACCTTTAAGGTATCGCAGAACTATTTCATTGAGCTTCATCATAGCACCGCCTTTCAGTTTATCTTTGATTTCAGCTCGTCCAGCTGGGCGAGCCAGAGGGCAGCCGATGCGTCGGAGGGCATACGCCAGTCACCACGGGGTGAAAGCGTAACGCTTCCCACTTTGGGGCCGTCGGGGAGACAGGAGCGCTTGAACTGCTGGGAGAAAAATCTCCATGTGAATGTCCTGAGCCATTTGAGGATAGTAGCATCGTCATATCTGCCTGCAAAGGCGCATTTTGCAATGCGGAATATTTTCTTGGGGGTAAAGCCCATGCGGACGGTGTAGTAAAGAAAGAAATCGTGCAGCTCGTAGGGGCCTACGATATCCTCTGTTTTCTGTGAAATCGTGCCGTCCTCGGAGGGGGGGAGCAGCTCGGGGGAAACGGGGGTGTCAAGGATATCACGAAGCACCTCGGAAAGCTGACCCTCCGACATCTGCGCCTCATATGCCACCAGATGGCGAACAAGGGTCTTGGGGATAGAGCAGTTAACGCCGTACATGGACATATGGTCGCCGTTGTAGGTAGCCCAGCCCAGCGCCAGCTCGGAAAGGTCTCCGGTGCCGATAACTATGCCGCCTGATTTGTTGGCGATATCCATTATCACCTGAGTGCGCTCTCTTGCCTGGCAGTTTTCGTAGGTAACGTCGTGAACGCTTTCCTCCTGACCGATATCCTCAAAATGCTGCCTTACGGACTTTGTAATATCTATCTCACGGATAGAAGCGCCATAGGCTTCCGCCAGGATAAGCGCATTGCTCTTGGTGCGCTTTGTGGTGCCGAAGCATGGCATGGTCACGGCGATTATGCCCTTGCGGTCAAGGGAGAGCATATCAAAGGCGTGAACAGTGACGATAAGAGCAAGAGTGGAGTCCAGTCCGCCCGATAGACCGATAACGCAGGTCTTGCAGCCGATGTGCCTAAGGCGTGTGGCAAGTCCTGTTGCCTGCATGGTGAGGATCTCCTCGCAGCGTGCGGAAAGGTCTGCCTTGTCTGCGGGGACAAAGGGCATTGGTGCGTAAAAACGCTTTATCTCCTTATTTTCGGGGATATCCATGCTGAAAGTGATAAGGGGGAGCTTATATTCTGCGGAATTTCCGTAGGTGGTCATCTTTCTGCGCTCGCTTGCCAGACGTTCAAGGTCAAGGTCGGCGTAAATGATGCCGCTGCCGCTGAATGTCCTTTTCTCAGAAAGAACGGAGCCGTTCTCGCAGATAAGGCAGTGACCCGAAAAGACCATGTCCTGGGTTGACTCACCGAAGCCGCAGTCGGTGTAGATATATCCGCCCACAAGCCTTGCACTCTGCATTCTTACCAGGTCACGGCGGTATTCCTTTTTGCCTATGACCTCATCGGAAGCGGAGGGATTGCAGATGATAACAGCGCCGCCCTCTGACAGCGTTACCGAGGGGGGATCGGGTACCCACAGGTCCTCGCATATCTCAGCAGCTATCATAAGCTGTGGGAAGTTTTGGCACGAGAAGATAAGTTCGCCCATGGGAACGGTATAGCCCAGACCCATATCAATATTAACACAGTCATTTTCGTCCCAGCCCATTTCCCAGCGGGAAAAATGCCTTGCCTCGTAAAATTCGGAATAGTTGGGGATATTGCGCTTGGGGACAAGACCCAGCAGCCTGCCCTTGCAGCACACTGCGGCGCAGTTATAGAGCCTGTTGAGGTGGGGGACGGGAAGTCCGACAATGAAAAGTATATCAAGCTCGGCTGTGGCGGCAAGTATGTTTTTGAGCGCAGCAGCAGCGCCGTTTTTCAGTGTTTCGGAGAGAAAAAGGTCTCCGCAGGTGTAGCCTGTGATGCAAAGCTCGGGGAAAACCAGCACCGAACAGCCGTTTTCGGCAGCTTCACGAACCTTTTCGATTATCTTTTCGGCATTGAAGGCGCAGTCTGCCACCTTGATATCGGGCACAGCACTGCCGCATCTTACAAATCCGTCGTTCATAATATATTATCGTTCCTTTCTGAGAAGTATATTTATAAAATGACATTATTTATTATTATAACATATAGGGGCTGAAATAGCAATAAAAAAATCAGGGTTTGGCACTGTATGGGGGAGCAGATCGGGTCAAATATCTATCTTATTCCTCGGGTGCTTGGCGGAAAGTATCTCACGCTGTTTTGACATGGCAACGTGGGTGTATATCTGGGTGGTGGTGATGGAGCTGTGCCCAAGAAGCCGCTGTATGTAGCGGATATCCACGTCCTCCTCCAGCAGAAGCGTGGCAAAGGAATGCCTGAACATATGGGGCGTGATGTGTATGTCCTCACGGCACAAAAGGGCGTATTTGTTTATTATCTCCCGCACGGACTGCTCGGAAAGCCGCCTGTGGAGCCTGTTTACAAAGAAATATCCCGAGAATATGATATCCGAGCTGAATGCGCTGCTGTATTCCCTGAGGATCTCCAGCACGTCTGTATTTTCGATCTGCACTATGCGCTCTTTTGAGCCTTTGCCGAATATCCTGACGGAATGGTACTCCAGATCAATGTCATCGGGAGTAAGGGAGCACATTTCCGACACCCTTGCGCCTGTGGCAAAGAGCATTTCCAGTATGGCGATGTCACGCAGGCACATTTTGTCCGAATAAGCAGTTTTGGCAAGCTTGCGTTCGTTGTACGCAGCTTTGAGAATGCAGTTTATGATGCTCAGCGGTATCGTCCTCGGCAGCAGCGACGGTTCACGGAATGATGCGTCTATTTTGTCAAATGGGTTGCTGTCTATAATGTCGTCTATAAGCAGAAAGTGTACAAAAGCCTTGATAACGGCGATCTTTCGGCGGCAGGTTCGGGGCTTATAGTTTTTGTGAAGATGGGATATGTACCGGCAGATAGATGCTTTGCTCAGGTCGCCGTGGGTACGCTCCCAAAGCTGATTCAGGTCAATGGAATATGCCCGCAGTGTTTTGGCGCTAAGCCCCTTGTGCAGCCTGCAATAGTTTATGAAATCATTTGTGTAGATCGACAGATCCTTCATTTTACATAACTCCTTATATAATAATTTTCTATTTATTATAAGGCAAATAAGGGGATTTTTTCTTTAATGTTCTTTACAAAGGTATTATAATAACGTATAATATTTGAAAAGGGGGCTTTTTTATGGCTGATATTTCAATAGACTTCTTTTCAAATTCGTTGATGCGCAGCGTTACTTTTAAAATGTATATCCCGAATGATTTTCGTGCGGATATCCCACGGGAGGAAACGGAGTATTCAAAGCGAAAAATGAAAACTCTTTTTCTGCTCCATGGCTACACGGATAAGGCTTTCAACTGGATGCCGACATGGGTGGCGGAGAAGTATAATTTTGCCGTGGTCATGCCCAGCGGCGAGAATTCCTTCTGGCTGAACGGAGCTGCCACAGGGCGGAAGTTCTGCACCTATGTGGGTGATGAGCTGGTAAGATATGTGCGAAAGACCTTCGGTCTGGCAATGAGCGCCGATGAGACATATATAATGGGGCTTTCCATGGGCGGCTTCGGCGCACTTCACACGGCATTTGCGTACCCCGATAATTTCGGCAAGGTCACAGCTCTTTCCTCTGCGCTGATAGTGCACCGGATCGCACACATGAAAGAGGGGGAGAACAACGGCGTTGCCAATTATGACTATTACCGCAGCTGCTTCGGTGACCTTGATACCGTGGAACAAAGCGACAACAATCCCGAGGTGCTGGCGGAAAGACTTCACAAAAGCGGCAGGCTTCCCGAGATATTCATGGCCTGCGGAACAGAGGATTTTCTTCTGGCTGAAAACAGGCAGTTCCACTTGTTCCTTGACAGCATAGGCGCAAAGCACATATATCTTGAAAGCAAGGGCGGTCATGATATGACTTTCTGGAACGAATATGCCATAAAGTTTGGCGAGATGATGTTCGGATAATAGGTGGTTTGATGTTAAAATCTTTCGTTTTGTGACAGGCAAACAAAAGGTGGTGTGCATATGACTTGGTTATATTTAATTATTATTGTTTTTTCGGCTTTAACGCTATACTTTGTTTATGGCGATTATAGGAAAAAACAGTTTTCTCAAAAAGCATTTACTATTGTTAGTATTATGGAAATGGTTGTAATTATTATTTCTGCTGCTTTGTTAATAAAATCATTCTGACAAAATTCAATATCGCTGACAGTTAAATGAACATTACCAATATGCAAGTGAGGAGTTTTCACCAAATCTTTCAGCGGAACGTCAGCAGACATTGCGCACTATATCGGGTCAATGATACATCCGCCGCCGTGATTTTGCACAAAAACACACTAACAGTCAAAAAATAAGTCGTGAATATAAATATTGACATTGCAAATATCATTTGCTATACTTAGCAAACTCGGACGGTGCATACAAGCACCTTGCAAGGTGTTTCACTTTTTAAGTGAGATTCCCGGATGGACATGATCATCATGAGCCAGATAAGATGTTATTCTTATCTGGCTTTATTTTTTGGAGGAATAGCTATGGACTTATACTAATCAGTTTTAAGCGTTCAAAGATCATTGTGCATATCACTGCTCAGGAATATCCTGCTCAGCAGCATTGCCATCATTACATTCCCCATATTATTCGGCGGCAGCAGCTTATGGGTGGTAATGCCGGTTGTGGAGGCTATCGTTTTGATTGTAAGTTTGGTATTTGTAATACTAAGCACCAATTAAAAACTATAAAAAAAATCGAGCATAATCTTGCGTATATGGATTATGTGATGATTTTTTTGTCTATAGTTTTATTGGTGATTAGTATAAGATCATCAAAAGTATCTCATTGAAAAAAGTAATAATGCAAGAAACAGGGCTGTTACGGTATATCCGCAGCAGCCCTGTTTGATATTAGAACCCGTCTTCACAAGCATATGCGCACGTCTTTTCGGCAAATTTTGCCGCAGACTGCGTTAAAAATCCTTGCCGGGCGAAAGCCCGCCTGCGGATTTTTGCCTACTCTGCAACAAAATTATGCTCGAAAATCCGCACACATTTCTTATGAAGACAGGTTCTTACTTCTCAAAAATGCAGCGGGCGCTCATGGTTTCGCCCGGCTCGACCCGCCTGAGACTTGTGATGTCGTCCTGCCTGTACTTGTCAGTGTCCTCCCACAGCACGGGGAGATAGACCTCGTTGTTCTGCGTGTCGGGTATGCCGTCGTTTATCGGCACCCTTTCGCACATTCCGCTGGGGTAGTAGAGCATTGCTTCGGTGCAGTCCTCAAAGAAGCGATTTTCATAAAGCACCTTTGGAGCGCTGAGACATGGGTTATCGCTTGTGTTTGTCATGTCTATATCGGTGTAGGACTTATTCTTGTAGGCAGTGACTGTTACGGAAAAGCCGTCGATATCATAGCTTTCGGATATTCCCTCGTCTTCCGTCTGTGAGGTTTCCGCCTGCGTCTCTTCGGTCTGTGCGGCGGTCACTTCCGTTTCCGCTTCATCAGCTTTGTACATAACGGTGGTGGTTTTGTCGGGGAATATGACGGAAAGACTTTTGCCGTCCTTTGAAATTAAAACTATGCCGAGCAGGGTGCCGTCATATTTTGGATTATCCGATGTAAGGCTGGCATAAACCGTTGTGCCCTTTTCGGCGGGAACTGCGGAAACGGAGCCTGCGGCGGTGTCGCCGTTGAAACACAGCGCATATCCGTAGCTTTCGTCAATGATGATATATCCCTGCTCATTTTCCCACTTGCCCACGCACATAGGGTAAAGGGTTTCAAGGTCATAGGAATGGTCGTTGGCGGCATCTACAAATGCGTCGATAAGATATTCGTCAGGGTCATGTGCCTGCTCCTGCGGAGTGTATTCAGGCATTCTGTTCGATGAGCTGTTGTCCGAGGCGAGTATAGACATGGGCCAGACGATAAACAGCATGATAGCTATGATGACGGCTGCAACGCCCACCCATTTGGGCATATTTGAGGGGCTTTCGGATATAAAGCGTGTGCGGCGGCGTGATGCCTTAGGTGTTATCAGCCGAACCTGCCACTCGTTGGAAATGGAGTTGACGCAGATGTATGAAGCGCCGTGACCGAAGCAGTAGGCGATAAGGTTTGCCACTTCCTTGGTGTATGTGGTGCGGTAAAGCAGCGAGGTGGCTTCCAGGCGGAAGTCCTCATCTGCTGCCAGACGGGAAAAGTCGTGGCTGTTCAGCAGCTCGTACCACAGCTGATAATTGTCGGCAGTGGATTTTTTCATTACCATGCGGCGTATCTTTTCAAGATAGAACTTCCGCATAGCTTCCATGCGCTCTTCATCTGTCTGATTGAGCTTTTCGGGGTCAAGGGAGCTGAAATCAAAGTCGCCGATTTCTTCATCATCGGTGTCAGGCTTTGGTGCTTCATCTACAGAGGAAAAGTCAAGGGCATTATCCTCTTTTTTATCTTCCCTTTGCGGCTGAGGCTTTGCGCTATCATTTACATTGGAGAAATCAAAGGCATTTTCCTGCCCGTTTTCCTGCGACTGAGACTGCTCCTGTTTTGGTGCAAAGGAAAGGTTCAGACCCTCTTGGGTGGTGTCGGGCTTCTGCGGCTCTGGCGTGTTCTTCGAACGTGCATATGCGCAGGCGGACTTGTAAGCGTCAAATATCCGCTTGAACTCCTCGGGGTGTTCTTCGGGATTGTACTGCTTTGCAAGCTTTGCGTAAGCCGCTTTTATGGTTTTTATGTCCTTTGTAGGTTCAATTCCAAGTATATTCCACATTTATATGTAAATGCCTTTCGTTAGTTTTGGCTTATGAAAAATACTGCTGTAACAGGCTGCCTGCCAGTACAAGAGCAAAGAATATCAAAGATATGATAACCATGGTCATAAGCTGCGGAGCGGTGCGATGAAGCAGGCTTGGGCCGCCCATATAGCTTGGCACCTTGTAGCTTTCCGGGGGCTTTTTGCCGCTGTGGGAGATGTAAACCGCCCATTTGTCGCCCTTTTTCTGCGGCAAAGCCCGTGAGCCACGGCTGAACCTGCTTGCAATGTATGACGATACATTCGGTGCAAGAAGCTCCTTGTCAAGCAGCTTCTGAGCCTTTTTTCTGAAGCCCTTGTCATCGCATACGGACAGAAATGTGGGCTTTCCCAGCAGCCATTTCCAGCAGGAGATATCGTCACGCTTGTTTTTGTCGGAAAGTATGAGAGCCATGTTCTGCAAAAACTTTTCCTGAGCCAGCTGTGGAGTTATCTCAAAGTCGGGAAAAATATCCACGGAGGTGAAGTTGAACTCAGTCTGTTCTGACTGCTCATGCTGCTCAGGCTGTAGCTGTTCCTGCTCTTTCACTTCGGGAGCGGCTGCTGTGATCGTAACGATCGGATCGCTGCGGCGCTCATTTACCGATCTTGCCAGGGCAGAGGCGGACTTGTAAGCGTCAAAAATCCTCTTGAACTCCTCGGGGTGTTCTTCGGGATTGTACTGCTTTGCAAGGCGGGCATAGGCACGCTTTATCTCCCTTATGTCCTTTGTAGGCTCAATTCCAAGTATATTCCACATATCAGTATTCCAGATTGTCCAGAAGAGCGGTCAGATCCTCCGCAGCTTCGTGAATGCGGCGGTTGTTCTGCATATTAAGTGCTGCCTTGAAGCTGCCCAGAGCATTGTCTATCATATAGCGCTCCTCAGGCAGAGCTTCCTCATAAATGCGCTCGGCACGGGCAATGAGCAGGCGGTTCTCTTCCTTGTCCGCAGGGCTTATTTTAAGAGTTTCCATTTTTTTGAGGGCGGCGTTTATCTCCTCATCGCTCATGTTGTTTGAACTGCTGAGCATTACGTGGCTGTAGTGCTTGTTATCCGCTAAAGTGGTGACATCGACCACAAGTATTCCGTTGATGTCATAGGTCATGCGGGCGGTGCAGGTGGGCTGATGCTTTCGTGCAGGCGGGTGCTTTACACAAAGCTCGCCTATGTAGAGGTTGCGTGAGGGCACACGGCTCTCGCCCTGATAGAACTTGAACTTTGACACGGTCTGACCGTCGTTCACGGCGCTGTAGATATGCTCACGGCTGGTGGGCAGGGGAGAGTTGCGGTCGATGATGAAGTCCATTACCGATTCACGGCTCTGTATGTCAAGAACGTCCGTTCCCAGGGAAAAGGGGCAGATATCGGTGAGGATAATGTCTTTCAGCTTGTCGTTTCTGTCCTTTATGCCTGCAAAAATGCCTGCTCCCTGAGCAATGGCAGTGTCGGGGTCGATATCTGTACAGGGGCGCTTGCCTGTTATCTTTTCGATGAACGCCCTGACTGTGGGCATTTTGCATGAGCCGCCCACAAGTATTATATCGTCGATATCATCAATACTGAGACGGCTGTCGTGGAGCGCTTTTCTTACAGGCGATGCCACTCTCTCAAACACTGCGGAGCAGACCTCTATGAGCTTGTTGTTGTCAAGGGTCAGCGAAAGCTGCTTGCTGCCGATGTTTGCTATCATCATTGCCATTGGCTGGGTGGTGAGGGATATTTTGCATTCCTCTGCCAGCCTATATACTATCGCCTTGTCATCGGGGGAGAGGGTGTTCATGTCAATGCCGTTTTCCTTGCAGAAGTAGTAGGCAATGGCTTCGTTAAAGTCCTTACCGCCCAGATGATTGTCGCCTGCAACGGCAAGTATCTCCATAACGCTGTCAAAGGAATCGACTATGGAGATATCAAGGGTGCCTCCGCCGAAATCCACTATCATATATGTGCCGTCCCCGAAGCCGTGGCGTGCCTGATAGGCAAGTGCTGCGGCGGATGGCTCATTTACCAGCCTTTCAACATAAATGCCGGAAAGCTTTGCGGCAAGCTTGGTGGCGGTTCGGCAGTTATCGTCAAAATATGCGGGCACGCTGATGACAGCCTCGGTCACAGGCTCGCCCAGATAGGCTTCCGCATCTTCCTTTATCCTGCGCAGCACAAGGGAGGACAGCTCCTCGGGAGAGAAGCTCCGTCCGCTGAGAGTTACGGTCTGGCGCAGACCCATTATCCGCTTGAACTCTGCCGCTGTGGCGCTGGGGTGGGATATAAGCCGCTCCTTTGCCACCCTGCCCACAAGTATCTCGCCATTGTCGTCAATGCTGACAACAGAGGGAAGATAGTTATCTCCCAGACTGTTTTTTATAATCTCAGCCTTTTCGTTCCTGTAGCATACGGCAAGGCTGTTTGTAGTTCCCAGATCAATTCCTATGATAGCCATAATTACCCCCAAAAATGTCTTTTAATGATTATAACACTATTGTAACATTGATGTCAATAATTTGCAGGAATTTTAATTGAATAAAGTTCACATCAAGCAGCGTCGGCACAGCTTGAAATATTTATGCTGATGTGATATTATATTAAAGCCGCATATTATTTCCAAAAGGAATGGTCATAAAATGGATACAAACGAACTGTTTGGCAAGGAGAAGATAAGCAAAGTTCTGCTGAAGCTTGCTCCGCCTGTAATGCTGGCGCAGCTTATTCAGGCGCTTTATAACATAGTTGACAGCTTTTTCGTTGGCAGGGCTTCCGATTCGGGACTTACCGCCCTTTCAATAATCTATCCCATACAGCTGCTGATGATAGCCTTTGCCGTGGGAACGGGCGTGGGAATAAACACCGCCATGGCAGCAAAGCTTGGCACGGGCGGAACAAAGGAAGCCGACGAGTATGCGGGAGTGGGAACTCCGCTGGCTGTGGTGATGTGGCTGCTGTTTGCCGCTGTGTGCTATGCAATAATGCCCGCATATGCAAAAATGTCCACCGACTCGCCTGCGGTCATTGCCGATGTTATCGCATACGGCAGGATAGTGTGCGTGTTCAGCTTCGGGCTTTTCCTTGAAAGCGTGTGGACAAAGATCCTGCAGGCTCACGGCGATATGAAAACGCCTATGGCGGCGCAGATAATAGGTGCGATCACCAACATTATCCTTGACCCTCTGCTTATTTTCGGAATGTTCGGGCTTCCCAAAATGGGCATATCGGGAGCGGCTGCCGCTACAGTTGCGGGTCAGATAGCTGCGGCGCTGGTTGTTATGAAAAAAGGCTTCCGCAGGTCTCCCGACAGGAGAAAATACCCTGCATACATAAAGCGCATATTCGCTCTTGGCACGCCGAATATCCTTATGCAGTCCGCATACACGTTCTATATCCTTGGACTTAACCTTATACTTTCAGGCTTTTCGGATCAGGCAGTCACAGCGCTGGGACTTTACTACAAGTGGCAGACCTTCTTCTTTATCCCCCTGGGAGCAATGCAGACCTGCATAGTGCCTGTCATAAGCTTCAACTATGCGGCGCACAATATCGAGCGCTGCAAAAAGACATTGTCCGCCTCGGTCATATTCGGCATAGCGCTTATGTCGCTGGGAACATTATGTTTTGCAGTTATCCCCGAGCAGATGCTGAGGGTGTTCAGTTCTGACGAGCAGGTGGTGGCGATAGGAACATTCGGGCTCAGGATAATCGGCATAAGCTTTATCCCCATGGTTACGTCGCTTATTTTCCCCGTGTTCTTTCAGGCGGTGGGAAGCAGCGTGAAAAGCTCATTGCTGACAGTTATAAGAACGGTCATACTGTTCGTTCCGCTGGGATATATCTTCTCACGGTTCGGACTGGAAAGGTTCTGGCTCACATTCCCTGTTACGGAGATCATCACAACCACAGTCGGATTTATCTTTTACCATAGATTTCTTGAAACGCCTTATGTGCAAAAGGGCTTGGATAAATAAGAACCTGTCTTCATAAGAAATGTGTGCGGATTTTCGAGCATAATTTTGTTGCAGAGTAGGCAAAAATCCGCAGGCGGGCTTTCGCCCGGCAAGGATTTTTAACGCAGTCTGCGGCAAAATTTGCCGAAAAGACGTGCGCATATGCTTGTGAAGACAGGTTCTAAAAATGCCGCCGTATCGGAAATATCCGATACGGCGGTTTTGGTTAGTATAATTATCTTTCCTCACGGAAATAGTTCACGCCGCAGGAAGCTGGCTGTGAACGCTCCTTGGACTTCTTTACGGAGGTGATGACAAGCACCAGCGCCGTTACAAGGTAGGGGAGCATATCAAAGAATGATTCGGGAACGGTAAATCCCAGGTCTTTTGGGAAGTAATATTTCAGCACCATAAATGCGCCGAAAATGTATGCGCCGTATATTGCCTTTGCGGGGTTCCATACTGCGAATATTACCAGCGCAACGGCTATCCAGCCCAGTCCGTTTACGCTGTTTGCCATCCAAACGCCGCCGTTTATTACCATTGAGCAGAACGCTCCGCCGATGCCGCATATTCCGCCGCCGATAAGCACGTTGATGTACTTGTACTTCACAACGTTTATTCCCACAGCGTCCGCAACTGCGGGACTTTCGCCAATAGTCCTCAGGTTAAGACCTGTTTTTGTCTTGTTCAGGTAGATGAACATGATTATCGCAATTACGATGCTGATATATGTGAATATGTTCTGGTTGAAAAGCACACCGCCCAGCACTGGGATATCGCCAAGCAGAGGAATCTTAATGTTTTTCAGCGCTGCCGATACATTTTCGGGCAGCTTCAGGTTTCCTGTTTCCGAAGCGGTTATCATCTGCTCGCCGATGAAGTTTGAAAGACCTGTGCCGAAAATGGTAAGGGTAAGACCCGTAACGTTCTGGTTTGCCATCATGGTGATGGTAAGGAATGCGTAGATTAGCGAAACTGCCATTCCGACAATAAAAGCCATTATCAGCGCCAGCACAAGGCTGCCCGTTTTGTAGGCGGTCATAAAGCCTGCGCAGGCTCCCATAGCCATAATGCCCTCAACGCCCAGGTTAAGGTGGCCCGACTTCTCGTTCTGTATCTCACCCACAGTGCCGAAAAGCAGGGGAGTGCCCATATATACCGCATGAGCAAGAAATGCAATAAGTCTTTCCATATCACTTTTCCTCCTTATGACGGAAGATGAATTTATATCTGATAAAGAACTCGCAGCCCAGCACGAAGAACAGGATTATTCCCTGCAATACTGGTGAGCAGTAGGGTGACAGATTAAATTCGGAGGAAACTACCGTGCTTCCCTTCTGGAGCACTGCAAAGAGGAAGGAAACTATCACAATGCCTACGGGGCTGAGGTTTGCAAGCCATGCAACGATGATTGCTGTGAAGCCCACGCCGCCTGCTACCGATCTGGAAAGGGTATGTTCTGTTCCGCACGCCTGCACCATGCCTGCGATTCCGCAGACAGCGCCGCTGAGGAACATTGTTCTAATGGTTATCTTTCCGGGGTTCATGCCGGCGTATCTTGCGGTGGCGTGGCTGTCGGAAACTACCATTATCTCATAACCCTGCTTGGTGTATCGGAGATATACGAATATAACTGCCGCCAGCACAAGACCTATTACCCAGCCAATCTGAATGCCGCCCAGCGAGTCAAGCCAAGCGTTTTTGTCAAAGGTCGCTATCTTGGGGTAGCCCTTTGATTCGGGATCCTGCCAAGCGCCCTTTGTCAGCCAGTCGATGATGTACAGGGCGATGTAGTTTAGCATCAGCGTCAGCAGAGTTTCGTTTGTATCAAACTTTGCCTTAAAGAATGCGGGTATCATTCCGTAAAGTCCGCCGCCTATCATTGCCGCTATAAACATGAGTATGAACAGCAGATAATGGGGCAGGTCATAGTGGAAAAGTGCAAAGTATGAAGCGAATATGCCGCCCATGATTATCTGACCCTCTGCGCCAATGTTCCAGAATTTCATCTTGAACGCCAGCGTTATGCCCAGAGAGGATATGAGCAGGGGTATCATTATCTTTATGGTCTCACGGAAAGGCATCATGGGATTTTTTGGGTTCTTGCCTATGAATGCTCCCGCAGCCATCTTGCTGTAGTAAAGAAACGGATTTTTACCCAGTATCAGAATGAAAATTCCGCCTGCGCATATGGCAAGAAGCACGGAGAGAAGCCTTAAAACCAGCTTTTCCCTGTTGGAGCGCTCGGCTCTTTTGGCAATTCTGATAAGGGGTTCTTTTTTTATGGCTTTAGCCTCACTCATCGCCCATTACCTCCTCCATAGTTGAGCCTGTCATCATAAGGCCTATCTTTTCCTTTGTAAGCTTCTTTGCGTCGCATATGCCCGTTATCTTTCCGTGGCACAGCACCATTATCCTGTCGCACAGCTCCAGCAGAACGTCAAGGCTCTCGCCGATGAACAGCACGGCAGTGTTTTTCTTTTTCTGCTCGTTGAGCAGGGAGTATATCATGTAAGAGGAGTTGATGTCCAGACCTCTTACGGGATATGCGGTTATGAGCAGGTCGGGCTGGCTTTGTATCTCACGTCCCAGCAGGACTTTCTGAACGTTTCCGCCCGAAAGCATTCTTACGGGCTGCTCGGTGGAGGCTGTCTTTATCTCAAGGCTGTCGATAAGCTCCTTGGAGAGCGCTCTTGCAGGCTTTCTGTCCACAAAGCAGAATTTGCCCTTTTTGTAGGTTTTCAGAAGCATATTGTCCGTCATTCCTGCGGAAGCCACCAGACCCATTCCCAGACGGTCCTCGGGGATAAAGCTCATGCTTATGCCAAGCTCAATTATCTGCTTGGGAGTTTTTCCGATGATGTTTTCCTTGTTATAAAGCACAGCGCCCTTTTCTATCTTCCGGAGGCCTGCGATAGTCTCGCAAAGCTCCTTCTGACCGCTGCCTGCGATGCCTGCAACGCCCAGTATCTCGCCCCTGTTGATGACAAAGCTTACGTCGTTGAGGGCGATGCTTCCCTCGGAGTTCTTTACCGTCAGGTCAACTACATTGAGTATGGGTGTTACATTCTCAGGCTCGGGGCGCTCGATGGAAAGGTCAACCGGCTTGCCCACCATAAGTTCGGTGAGCTTTTTCTCACTGCTTTCGGCGGTCTGCACCGTTTCAACGCTCTTTCCCTTGCGGAGAATGGTAACTCTGTCGGATATCTCCATTACCTCGTCCAGCTTGTGGGTGATGATGATAATGGCACAGCCCTGAGCTTTCATCTTTTTAAGGATAGCGAAGAGCTTTTCCGTTTCCTGAGGGGTAAGCACGGCGGTAGGCTCGTCAAGGATAAGTATTTTTGCGCCTCTGTAAAGGACTTTAAGTATCTCAACCGTCTGCTTTTCGCTGACGGACATATTATATACCTTTTTGTCGGGGTCAACTTCCAGTCCCAACTGTTCGGATATCTTGTTTATCTCGTCCCTTACAGCTCCCTTGCCTTTAAGGCTGCCCTTTGTGCCTGCAACGATGTTGTCCGCTGCGGTGAACACCTCCACCAGCTTGAAGTGCTGATGTATCATGCCTATTCCCAGTGCAATGGAGTCCTTGGGTGAATTTATGGCAACAGTTTTGCCCGAAATGGCTATGGTGCCCTTGTCGGGGTGATAGATGCCCGAGAGCATATTCATAAGAGTTGTTTTGCCCGAGCCGTTCTCGCCCAGAAGAGCCAGTATCTCGCCGTATTTTACTTCGAGATTTATATCGTCGTTTGCCACAACGCCGCCGAAGGTCTTGGTTATCCCGCTGCATTTTACGGCGATCTCATTCCCGCTCATATGATCTTCCTTTCCTTTTCAGTTTGATATTCATCAGAAAGCGGCGGTATCAGCTGCCGTTTTCTCATGGATACCATAAAAATAGGGCGGCAGAATCAATATAATATAAATCCTGCCGCTCTGTTTGGTTTTATTGTCGATTACTTTACTTCAACAGTCTTGAAGTACCAGTTGATGCCGCCTGTGATGGTTGCATCGTCGAGAGTGGAGCCTTCCTCGCCTACGGTCTGACCGTCGTTTGTTTCGATAACGCCGTCAAATACGTTGAAGGAACCGTCCATGATCTTTGCTTTTGCTGCGTCAACAGCTGCCTGCATCTCATCGGTGCAGATGTCCATATTGAGGGGAGAGATATCAACGAGACCGTCAGCCATGCCGCCGTAGTAGTTCTCGCAGGTCCAGCCGCCGTCAACGATCTGCTTTACCTGATAGGTGTAGTAAGCGTCCCAGTGCCAGATAGTGGAAGTAAGGGTAGCCTTGGGAGCGTCCTTGGACATATCGGTGTTGTAGCCTACGCCCCACTTGCCTGCGCTCTCAGCTTCGAGCTGGGGGTTGGGGGTATCGCAGTGCTGAGCGATAACGTCGCAGCCCTCGGAAAGAAGAGCCTTGGCAGCGTTTGTCTCCTCTGTGGGGGAGTACCAGCTGTTTGTTACCTTTACATAAACCTTAGCGTCGGGATTTACGGAATAAACGCCCATTGCAAAAGCGTCAATGCCGCCTGTGCACTCGGAGTTCTCAACGCCCATTGCGGAAACGTAGCCGATGAGGTTGGACTCGGTCTTCATACCTGCAACGATACCGGAAAGATATCTTGCCTGGTAGATTCTGCCGAAGTAGTTGTTGAGGTTAGTGCCGTTGTTCTTGTAGCCTGTGCCGTGGCAGAAGTAAACGTCGGGGAACTCAGCTGCCAGAGACTCCATCTTGTCCATGTAGCCCCAGCTTGTGCCGAAGATGATGTTGCAGCCTTCCTCGATGCACTCACGGATAGCTGTTTCGGTTGCGGCAGGGTCGCTGTCGCTTACGTTGTTCTTTCTTACGATCTGGTCATCTCTGAGACCAAGCTCCTGCTGCATACCTACGATACCCTGATCGTGAGCGTATGTATATCCGGAGCCGTCAGCAGGGTTGCCGATGTGGATAACGCCGATCTTTACATCGTCATAGGTGAGTGTCTGAACAGCAGCTGTGTCAGCTCCGTCGGAGCCTGCTGCGTCTGTGCCTGCATTTGCTGTATCGTCAGCGGCTGTTGTGCAGGCAGTGAATGCGAATGCAGACATGAGCGCTGAGAGAGCAAGTGCCAGAAAGCGGTTTTTCTTCATTTTTCTTCCTCCATAAAACTTTTTTCCTGTACGCTGTCAGTTATAACAGCTATATTAACGCCTTTTGCGTTAATCTCTGAACACGATCTTGCCGTCGTCCATGGAATCTATTATTGCAAGGGATTCCAGCTTTATTCCCATGTCACGGATAGTCTGTCCGCCCACCTGGAAGCCCTTTTCAATAACGATGCCTGCGCCTACCAGATCGGCGCCTGACTGCTCGACGATATGTATAAGACCCATAAGAGCGCAGCCGTTTGCAAGGAAATCATCAATGATAAGGACCTTATCGCCCTTGCCGAGGTATTTCTTTGAGACCATTACATCATAAGTAACGCCCTTTGTGTAGGACTTTACCTGAGTGATGTACATCTGACCGTCAAGGTTCTGGCTGAGGGTCTTTTTGGCAAAGATAATGGGACAGTTGTTAAAATGCTGGGCTGCGATGCAGGCGATGCCGATACCCGAAGCCTCGATGGTAAGTATCTTGTTTACGCCCAGACCCGCAAAACGCCTTGCAAATTCCTCGCCGATGTCGTTAAAAAGCTTAACGTCCATCTGGTGATTGAGGAACTTATCCACTTTAAGGACGTTTCCCTTTTTTACAACGCCGTCCTTTAAAATTCGCTGCTTTAAAATCTCCATCTCATTTTCTCCCGTAAAAATAACAAAAATTACAAAATTCATCAAAAAAAGACTATATAAAAAAATTATATACCTTTTCTTTTCAATATTCATTTAATATAGGATATCAAATTATTATTTTTTTGTGAATATTACGCCAATTTGTTATAAAATTTATGAGAGTGATACGTTAATACGGTGAAACTCAGGTGAAAACGCTATGTTTAATATTCAAAAATAACTTGCCCTATCCTGTTGATTTCTCAGCCGATTTGTGGTAATCTTATATAATGATATAGTTATGTCGTTTGTGTTCGGCATAAACATATGCCCTGCATAAACAGGCGGAATGGAGGATATTATGAATTTTTTGATAGTTACGGGTCTTTCAGGCTCAGGCAAATCGGGTGCGGTGAACGCTCTTGAGGATATCGGCTACTACTGCATAGATAATATCCCTCCCCAGCTTATACCGAAATTCGCGGATATCTGCGTAAAATCCCACGGACATATGAGCAAGGTGGCTATAGTTACCGATATCCGTGGCGGTGAGCTTTTCTATGAGCTGGACAGCAGCCTTGATTATCTCAGAAAATCGGGACTTGAAGTAAAGGTGCTTTTCCTCGACGCATCGGACGAAGTGCTTATCAAGCGCTATAAGGAGACACGCCGCCGTCACCCGCTGGACGAACAGTCCCACGGCAGCCTGCAAAAGGCTATAACCATGGAAAGAGGCATACTTTCCCACATCAGGGAGGCTTCCGACTACACCATAGACACCTCCGACATGACCATTGCCCAGCTGAGAGAGACTATTTTCGACCTCTTTATGGATAATCCCGACGACAGAATGTCCGTCAAGGTAATGTCCTTCGGATTCAAGTACGGAAACTGCCGTGAGGCTGACCTTGTTTTTGACGTAAGATGCCTGCCCAACCCCTTTTATATCCCCGAGCTTAAAAAGCACACAGGGCTTGAAAGCTGCGTAAGGGACTATGTTATGAGCTTTGACAGCTCCAAGGAGCTTGATAAAAAGCTCAAAGACCTTATCGACTTCCTTCTCCCTTTGTACCGCCACGAGGGAAAGACCTCCCTTGTCATCGCATTCGGCTGCACAGGCGGAAAGCACAGAAGCGTTACCTTTGCGGAAAATATTTATCATTATCTTGATGATAAGGGCGTTAAATCAAGAGTGTGCCACAGGGATATCGAGGTCGGAAAGCTGTAATTCGGAAGCAATGAAAGAGGGATAAGATGTCATTTTCACAAAGCGTAAAAGAGGAGCTTTGCTCCGTTATAACCGACCGTGACAAGGAGTATGCCTGCCTTTACGGAATGCTGCTCTTCTGCCGCCGTTTCGGTGCGGAGGAGATACAGTTCCAGACAGAGAACCGACTGGCGGCGGATATGTTTTCAAGGCTTTCAGACAAGATAATCGGCAGGAGCGGCACTGTTGCCATAAACGAGACCAAAAAGAAAAACGGCTCATCGCTCTACAGCCTTACAGTTCCCGCCGAGCCTGACAGGGAAGAGCTGATATTCCGTTTCAGGATATCTTCCAGCAAGCTCATTCACCGTATTCAGGAGGATATCATAGACAATAACAATGTCTATGCGTTCCTTGCAGGGGCGTTCATTTCTTGCGGAAGCGTCACCGAGCCGATAAAGGAGTATCATCTGGAATTTGCGGTTCCTTTTGAGGAGCTTTGCACCGACCTGAAAAATCTGCTGGAACGTCTGGGCATAATGTCAAAATACGTGGAGCGCAAAGGGCTTTATGTGCTGTATTTCAAGGGCAGCGAGGATATTGAGGATATGCTGACGCTGATGGGTGCCACAAAATCCTCCATTGAGCTGATGAACGTGAAAATTCTCAAAGACGTGCGCAACAAGGCAAACCGCATAGCAAACTGTGATGCGGCAAATATCGAGCGAACCCTCAAAGCCTCCGAAAAGCAGATAGAGGACATTGAGTACATAATGAACACCGAGGGACTGGAGAGCCTTACCCCCGAGCTTCGGAATATGGCGGAGCTGCGGCTGGAAAATCCCGATGTTTCGCTGAAAGAGCTGGGCGAGATGCTTGACAAGCCCGTGGGACGTTCGGGGGCAAATCACAGGCTGAAAAAGCTTATGGAAATAGCCGAGCAGATACGTGAGGACAGGAGCAAGGCAGGAAAAGAATAATTTCGGGAGTAATGACATGAAAAAGGCAGCACGGATAACGGGGATTGTTTTAGGGTGTGTTTTTCTGATAATATGCGCACTGCCCATTGTCGGCGCAGCTGTGAACATTGCGGACGGGCATATCCGTGCGGACAGGGCGGAAAAGCTTATAAGCGATATGGGAGGAGAGATTTGCGGCAGCTTTGTTTACACGGGCAACACAAGCGGAACGGGCAATCATACGGAAAATCAGCTGCTTTTCGTTGTGCGCACAAACGTGCCTATGGATATCCAAAAGGAGCTTGGCGATATCGGCAGCGCAGATGTTTATCCCTCTTCCGAGGCGTGGCAGAGGTTTTATATGTTTGACCCTTTTGAAGAAATGGATATACCCCGTGAGGACGGATATTATATCGCCGATATAATATGCCCTGCGCCTTTCGGGGATAATATTATGGGTCACTGATTTTATGCGGCAATTATATGGGATAATTACGGGAAAGGAGCCGTCATATGTTTGTAAATCTTCATGTTCACAGCGAATACAGCCTGCTTGACGGCGCCTGCCGCATAAAGGATATGGTGAGCCGTGCAAAGGAAATGGGGCAGACTGCCCTTGCCGTGACCGATCACGGAAATATGTTTGCGGCTGTGGATTTCTACAACGAGTGCAAAGCTCAGGGGATAAAGCCTATCATCGGCTGCGAGGTGTATGTTGCCCGCAGGACGAGGTTTGACAAGGATTTCGGGCTGGATTCCCACCCGTATCATCTTATACTGCTGTGCAAAAATGAAAAGGGCTACAAAAATCTTATAAAAATGGTGTCGCTGAGCTATACCGAAGGCTTTTACAGCAAGCCGAGAGTTGACCTGGAGCTTCTCAGGGAACATTCCGAGGGGCTTGTCTGTCTTTCGGGCTGTATTGCGGGAGAAGTGCCAAGGCATATTGCCGAGGGCGACTTTGAAAAGGCAAAGCAGACAGCTCTTTTATACAATGATATTTTCGGCGCAGGCAACTATTATATCGAGGTGCAGAACCATTCCACTCCCGAGGACGCAAAAATTCTCCCTGCCCTTTACAGGCTTTCGATGCAGACAAATATCCCCCTTGCCGCCACAAATGACGCTCATTATGTGCGCAGGGAAGATGCAAGGGTGCAGAGAGTGCTGCTTGCTATCCAGACCAATACCACTCTGGCGGACAGGCTGAACATCGCCTTTCCCAACGATGAATTTTACCTTAAAAGCGAGGGAGAGATGCTTCCCCTTTTCCGAGGAAGACCAGATGCTGTGGCGAACACCGCAAAAATTGCGGAGATGTGCTCCTTTGAAATGGAGTTCGGCAAGCTGAAGCTCCCACGCTTTGACCTTTCCGAAAAACAGAAGCAGATAGGCGCAGACAATGAGACTTTTTTCAGGAATATGTGCCATATGGGGCTTAAAAAGCGCTATGATAACATCACCCCCGAGATAAAAGAACGGCTGGAATATGAGCTGGACGTGGTGGTCAGGATGGGCTACACCGACTACTATCTTATTGTGTGGGATTTTATCGCATACGCCAAAAGCAAGGATATCCCCGTAGGCCCGGGACGTGGTTCGGGAGCAGGCTCCCTTGCGGCGTACTGCATTGGCATCACTGACATTGACCCTATCAGATACAATCTGCTGTTTGAGCGTTTTCTCAACCCCGAAAGAGTTTCCATGCCCGATTTTGATATCGACTTCTGTTACGAAAGGCGGCAGGAGGTCATTGACTATGTTATCAGGCGGTACGGCAGTGACAGGGTGGCGCAGATAGTTACTTTCGGAACCATGGCGGCAAAGGCTGCCATACGTGATATTGCCCGTGTGTCCGACCTGCCTTACAGCGTGGGAGACACAGTTTCAAAGCTTATCCCACAGTCGCTGCATATGACTCTTGACAAGGCGCTTGATGGTTCTGCGGAGCTTAAAAGTCTTTACGAGACCGATATGAAGGTGCATGAGCTTATAGACACGGCACGCTCTATTGAGGGAATGCCACGAAACACCTCCACCCATGCGGCGGGAGTTGTTATATGCGATGCTCCCGTCAGCGATTATGTTCCGCTGGTGTGCCGTGACGGCGTGGTTGCCACACAATACACCATGACAGCCCTTGAAAGCGTGGGACTGCTCAAAATGGACTTTCTGGGGCTTCGCAACCTTACCATTATCCATGACTGCGAAAAGGCGGTAAGGAAGCATATCCCCGATTTTGATATAAGAAAAGTCCCCGATGATGATACCGAGACCTTTGCAATGCTTTCCGCAGGGGATACATCTGGCGTGTTCCAGTTTGAAAGCGGCGGCATGACAAGCCTTCTGATGAAGCTCAGACCCCGTTCGATAGAGGATCTGACTGCGGCATTGTCACTTTACCGTCCCGGACCTATGGACAGCATTCCAAAGTACCTTGAAAACCGCCGTCACCCCGAAAAGATAACCTATGCTCACCCCATTTTAAAGGATATCCTGGACGTTACCTGCGGCTGCATAGTTTATCAGGAGCAGGTAATGGAGATTTGCCGCAAAATGGCGGGCTATTCCTATGGCAGAGCCGACCTTGTGCGCCGTGCCATGGCAAAGAAAAAGCACGATGTTATGGAAAAGGAGCGGGATATCTTCATTGCGGGAGCGGTGAAGAACAACGTGCCCGAAAAGGTGGCTCAGGACGTTTTCGGCGAGATGGCGGGCTTTGCTTCCTATGCCTTCAACAAGTCCCATGCGGCGGCTTATTCGGTGGTGGCATACCGAACGGCGTACCTAAAATGCCACTTCTATAAGGAATATATGGCGGCGCTTATGTCCGCCTTTACGGAATATACGGGCAAGCTCATGGAATATATCTCCGAGTGCGGCAGGCATGGGGTGAAGATACTCCGCCCCGACATCAACGAAAGCGATATGGGCTTTACCGCCGCAGAGGACGGCATTCGCTTTTCACTGCTGGCGGCGAAAAATCTCGGCAGGGGAATGATAAGCGAGATAATAGAAGAGCGTGAGAAAAACGGCAGATACGTGAGCCTCACCGACCTTGTAAAACGAATGAACGGTCATGATTTCAGCCGCAGATGTGCCGAGAGCCTTATAAAATGCGGGGCGCTGGACGGCTTTGCCCTCAACAGGCGGCAGATGCTTGAAAACTATGACCTTATTGCAAATGCCTGTGCTGATTATTCAAGGGGCACTATAGAGGGTCAGCTGGACTTTTTCGGAATGTCCGACAGCGGAAGCTCTGCGGCGGATATCGAAAGCACCCTCCCCAAAAGTGATGAGTTCGGCTCCTCCGAGCTGCTGGAAATGGAAAAGGAGATACTGGGCATTTACATTTCGGGGCACCCTCTAAAAAATATGCGCACACTGGCTCAGGCAATGCGCCTGCCCGATATCGCATCGGCGATGAAGCTTAAAGAGGGCGCAAAGACCGCTTTCGTATGCACTCTTACGGGGGTAAAAAAGCACGCTGCCAAAAGCGGAGAGATGGCTTTCCTTTCCGTGGAGGATATGAGCGGCGAATGTGAGTGCGTAGTGTTCCCATCGGTATATGTGACCGCAAAGCCATTGCTTGAAAGCGGCAGGCGTGTTTACATCGAGGGCAGGCTTTCGCCCTCAAGGGACGGCGGAATGAACATTCTGGCGGACAGGATACTTTCGGAGGAGGAGTTTACAAAGAAGGTATGTGGCGGCAAGCTGTTTATCAGGTGCAAAAGCACCGACGGGGATATAATCTCCGCCTGCACCGATATCCTGCGAAAGCACCAAGGCAGCTCGCCCGTGCTGTTCAGGTTTTCCGACATCAGCCGAACCATTGCCCACAGGAAGATAAAGACCTGCGGCATATCGGCGGAGCTGATAGAGGAGCTGTCTGAGGCTGCGGGAACGGAAAATACGGCGCTTTCGGTTGTGATTTAGCACATCTGGGTGTGCGTCAGCGCTTTAATGTTGTGAAAGTTTACAGAAAATAAGCATTCCCCCCTTGACAAAGAGGGGCGATATGTGTAAAATAGTAGAGGAACGTAAAACGTTTTCTATATTTTTGTATGAAAGGCGGCAGGGCTTTGTTAAAGCATATTGCCGCTGATTATAAAAAATCGGAGGAAAGAATTATGCAGAAGGCTATTGGCGTATTAACAAGCGGAGGCGACGCTCCCGGAATGAATGCGGCTGTAAGAGCCGTAACAAGAGCTGCTATCAACAAGGGATACAGAGTTATCGGTATCCAGAGAGGTTACAACGGTCTGCTTCATGGCGAATGCGTTGAACTCAGCTGCCGTGACGTTTCAGATATCATTCAGAGAGGCGGCACTATCCTTTACACCGCAAGATGTCTCGAATTCAAGCAGGAGGAATATATTCTCAAGGCTGCTGAAAAGTGCAAGAGCCTTAATATGGAAGGTCTTGTTGTAATCGGCGGCGACGGTTCATTCAGAGGCGCTGCAGATCTTTCCCGTCTGGGCAATATCCGTTGCATAGGTCTCCCCGGAACCATTGATAACGATATCCAGTGTACCGAGTACACTATTGGCTACGATACTGCAATGAACACCGCTATGGAAATGATCGACAAGCTGAGAGACACCAGCCAGTCCCACGACAGATGCTCTGTTGTTGAGGTAATGGGCAGAAATGCAGGCTGGATCGCTCTTAACGTTGCCATCGCTTCAGGTGCTATTGCCTGCATCACTCCCGAGATGCCTTATGATATGAATGCTATTGCAGAAAAGATCAAGAAGGCACATGAGGCTCAGAAGGAGCACTTCATCGTTGTTGTTGCCGAGGGCGTTAACAACTCTGAGGGCATCACCAAGGGAATCCAGGAGCTTACAGGCATTGAGACCAGACTTACAGTTCTCGGTCACGTTCAGAGAGGCGGTATGCCTACCCTGAGAGACAGAGTTGCTGCAAGCCAGATGGGCTACCGTGCTGTTGAGCTTATCGACAGCGGCGCTACAAACAGAGTCGTAGGCATGAAGGATAACAAGATCATCGACGTTGATATCCAGGAAGCTCTTGCTATGAAGAAGCCCTTTGATACTGAGCTTTACAGAGTCTGCAACGAGATCACATTCTAAAAAAAATCACGCATTACAGAGTAGATGACTGTGCGTTTGGAGCCTGAATACAGGCACCGCAGTGTCCCGACAACGGGGAGTTGTGTCGGGGACGAAATTTTCCGCTGAAAAGCGGAAATGCGGTACAGTCATCGCATCCCGCTGAATGCATTATACAAAAGGAGCTTTTCATTCTCCTCAGATATAATGCACAAGGCAAGAGAGCTGCGCATTATTTTAAGGAGGTTCTATAATGAAAAGCTTTTTTAATTTATTTGCCGAGTCGGCAAAATCGCTGAAAAATCTGAGGACTATCGCCACAACAGGTATGCTGCTTGCAATGGCGATAGCTATCCGCTCGCTGGCGATACAGGTAACACCGGATCTCAGAATAGTGTTCACCTGCATACCCATAAGCCTTATCGGACTGCTTTACGGCCCCGTGGTGTGCGGAATGTCCACATTTGCCCTTGACCTTATCGGCTTCCTTATCGACAACAAGTCGGCAAGAGGCTACAGCATAGAGCTGGCACTGGTGGTCATTCTTTCGGGCATTATCTACGGCATATTCCTTTACAAGCAGACCATTAAGCCCCAGTGGAGCGATATTCTCAGAGTTGCACTGGCAAGATTTTCGGTAATACTCATCTGCAACATATGCCTTAATTCGTACTTTATATACACACTCTACGTAAATCCCGATTTTACTCTTCTTGGAGCAAACGAGACCATGATGAACGGATTCTTTGTTTGGATACTCCCGAGAGTTGTGAAAAATCTGGGACAGTTCCCCATTGACGTGGCGCTTCTGTCTATGACGGTGCCTGCGGCTCAGGCAGCGTATTGCAGAGTGCGATCGCAGTACGGGCAGGCAAAATAAAAAGGAGCTTGACTTATGATAAAAGTTGGTTTTCTCGGCACTGGAAATATGGGCGGCGCCATTATCAGAGGAATTGCCGCAGCATATAAGTCCGAAGCGGAAATATACGCATACGATCTCGACGCTGCAAAGCTTGCCGAGCTTGAAAAGCAGGGCGTAAAGGCGGTTTCCTCCGAGGGCGAGATATGCGACAAGTGCAAATATGTGTTCCTTGCAATAAAACCTCAGGTGTTTGATTCCGTTCTCCCCAAGCTTGCCGATCACGTTAAGGAGGATACAGTCATCGTATCCATCGCAGCAGGCATCACGGAAGAGTACATCATGAAGACCACAAAGGACAAGGTGCATACCGTTATCGTAATGCCCAATACTCCTTTCCTGCTGGGCGAGGGCGCAACCGCTCTTGCAAAGGGAACCTACACCACCGACGAGGAATTTGAGGTGGTAAAGAGCATCTTCTCCACAGGCGGTATCGCTGAGGTAGTTCCCATGGACAAGATGAAGGAGATCATCGCAATCAACGGCAGCTCTCCTGCATTCATCTATCTGTATGCCAAGGGCTTTATCGACTACGCTAAGGAAAACGGCATTGACGGCGACGCTGCTCTCAGGCTGTTTGCAAAGTCCCTTATCGGCTCCGCAAAGATGATGACCGAGTCGGGCAAGACCATTGACGAGCTTATCAAAATGGTATCCTCTCCCGGAGGAACCACCCTTGCAGGTCTTGACGGACTGTATCAGGGCAAGCTTACCGATGTTGTCAAGGACTGCTGCGAGAGATGCACAAAGAGAGCATACGAGCTTTCAAAATAAAGTAATTTTATTGCGGTCGTCCGCATAAGCTTTGTATAAGCAATACTGCAAATACAAAACAAAGGACGATTGATAATATGACCGTAAATGTTCAGAAAAGACGGCGGTACAGAGTGCGCCGCATGACCCGTGAACTGCCTGCCGAAAGGGAGATGTCCCCCGGCAGACGGCTTTATATGCTGCTGACAGTTATTGCGGCGGCAGGGGTGTTTGTTGGAGCATATTCCTACAGCGGCGGGGAGGTAAATGCCGGGGGCGGCTTTGTGTCCGCCTTTGTGACAAGCCTTTGCTCTGTGGGGATATACGTTCTGCTGTTCTTTTTCGGCGGACTTTCCGCTGCGGGTCAGCCTATGGGATATATACTGTGCTTTTTTAAAGGGCTTGGCACAGGGTATCTGGCTGCATATGCTGCCTGCGCAATGAAAAGCGGAGATGTCTGCGCTGCTCTGAACATTCTTCCCTTTGAGGCTGTGAGCATGGTAACGGTCATTCTTGGGGCTAGGGAAAATATAAGAATGTCCTCCTACATTTCGGGCAGGTCATTCGGAGCTTCGGGCGAAGCCTCCGACGAGGGCAGCCTGCGGCTTTATCTTGCAAAATTTGCGCTGATATTGCTTACCGGCATCGCCGCAGCTGCGATGCGTGGACTTATGGCAGCAGTGCTTTAAACCAAGCACCAACAAAACCGGCTTTTAATTGGCGCTTAGTATCAAATGGGGAATAAAATATTTAAGGAAGTGTAGTCATTGTCATTCTTAGGCTTCGGAGCCGACTATGAAAAAGCAGGCTCGGGCATATCCAAAAATGCCCCAAAAAAGAAACCGTTTTTCCTGTTCTGGGAAATGTATTTCGGAAGATTCTGGAAGCTTATCAAGCTGAGTCTCCTGACCTTTGTGTTCTGTATCCCCGTTGTTACCATTGGTCCTGCCATAGCGGGCATGACAAAGGTGCTGCGGTGCTATCAGCTGGATAAGGATACGTTCATCTGGCACGAGTTCTGGAAGGGCTTCTCCCAGAACTGGAAGAAATCTCTCCCTGCTGGACTTATCGACGTGGCGTTCGGAGTGTCGCTCATATGCGCACTGAACGTGTATCCTGCCATGGCTAAGGCAGCGGCGCAGTCGGGCGGCAGCGGAACCATCTACTATGTTCTGTGCGTGATATCCGTAAGCTTTGCGCTGACGGTACTTATGATGAATTTTTACGCATTCCCCATGATAGTTGCCACAGAGCTTTCATTCAAGAATATCATCAAAAATTCCTTTTTCCTTACCTGTCTCGGGCTTAAAAAGAATATAATCACACTGCTTATCCTGTTCCTTATCACAGCGATAATCGTTGTCGGAACGGTGGTAAATCCTCTGACGCTTATCCTTGTGCCCGTGTGGGCGCTGAGCTTTATGGGATTTGTGGTCATCTTCAACAGCTATCCTCTTATCCAGAAGTACGTTATAGATCCGTTCTATGCGGAAAAGGGTCAGGATAATCCTGAGTATGACTATCTCAAGCCCCTTGATGCCGAGGACGCTGTGTTCCTTGACAAGGGCGGCGAGGAAGCTCCCATCGAGGGCAAAAAGAAAAAATCCAAGGGCAGGACAATATCCTGATATATACGGCTGTATCACTTGATGCAGCCGTTTTTGTATGTAGAGTGAAATGAATTTTCTGCATTCACAATTTGTTTACTTACCGAAAACCATTATATTTTTTCGTATTCGCTTGATTTACGCCGTAAAGTGTGCTATAATAAAATAAGTTATGGCATAATGTACGTGTGCGTGCCTATAGGTTCGCACCTGTTCGTAAAAATAAATGATTCAGGGAGTATTTACAATGATAAAGAGCATGACAGGCTTCGGCAGAGCCGAGGAAATTATCAGCGGCAGAGACATTATTGTTGAGATCCGCTCCGTAAATCACCGCTATTTTGAATTTTCCGCCCGTGTTCCCAGAGCTTACGGCTACCTTGAGGAAAAACTCAAGAGCTACATAAGCGGAAAGATATCCCGTGGAAAGGTGGAGGTGAGCGTTACTGTCACCGCTGTGGAGACAAGCGATGCGCTTATCGAGGTCAACAAGAGCGTTGCCAAGGGCTATGTTGATGCTCTCAGAAGCGCCAACGAAGAGCTTGGTCTTACCGATGACCTGACTCTTTCAAAGCTTATCCGCCTGCCCGATATCTTCTCCGTCAGAAAAACTGCCGAGGATGAAGAGGTCATCTGGAATGATGTAAAGACCGTTGCCGACAAGGCTTCCGACTGCTTCATCAAGATGCGTGAGACCGAGGGCGAGAAGATGAAGGAGGACGTCCTTGAAAGAGCGGACGCTATTGAAGAAATGGTGTTCGAGATAGAAAGACTTTCCCCCATTTCCGCAGAAAGCTACAGAAACAAGCTCTACGCACGTTTATGCGAGGTGCTTGCCGACAAGAATATTGATGAGCAGAGGATAGTTACCGAGGCTGCCATTTTTGCAGATAAGACTGCCGTTGCAGAGGAGACTGTCCGCCTGAAGAGCCATCTGAAGCAGCTGAACGATATGCTCAGTCTCAGCGAGCCTGTGGGCAGGAAGCTTGATTTCCTTATCCAGGAGTTCAACCGTGAGGCAAACACTATCGGCTCCAAGGCACAGGATATCGCCATTACTAAGCTTGTGGTCGATCTTAAATCCGAGATCGAAAAGATAAGAGAGCAGATCCAGAACATAGAATAACGGACGGAGGAACAGATATGCAGCTTATTCCCATCGGCTACGGAAATGCCGTTTCGGCTTCACGCCTTGTGGCAGTGGTAAGTCCCGAATCAGCGCCCATAAAGCGCATAATCCAGGACGCCCGTGACAGAGGAATGCTCATTGACGCCACCTACGGCAGAAAGACCAAGTCCGTTCTTGTTATGGACAGCGACCATGTTATCCTCTCCGCTTCATCGCCTGCGTCCATTTCCGGCCGTGCCGAGGACACGGAGGAAGATGAGGAAGAGGAGTAACATATTCTCTTAAAATACACACCGAAAGGAACATTAAAATGTCAAAAGGACTTTTAATTGTTGTTTCCGCACCGTCAGGCTGCGGAAAGGGCACTATTCTTGCACAGGTGCTCAAAAATGATAATTTCTACTATTCCGTATCCGCTACCACCCGTTTCCCCAGAGAGGGCGAGGTTGACGGCGTGAACTACCATTTCCTCACCAAGGAGGGCTTCGGGAAGCTCATTGCTGAGGACGGTATGCTTGAGCACGCCTGCTACTGCGGCAACTACTACGGCACTCCCCGCAAGGCTGTTTTCGACAAGCTTGAAGAGGGCAAGGACGTTATACTTGAAATTGAAGTGCAGGGCGCTATGAAGATCAAGGAAAAATGCCCCGATGCTGTGTTCGTGTTCATTCTCCCTCCATCGTTGGGAACCCTCCGCCACCGCCTTGAAAAGCGTGGCACCGAAACTCCCGAGGTCATAGACAAGCGTGTGGGCGAGGCTGCGGGCGAGATAGAAAAGGCTCACAATTATGATTATATCATAGTCAACGACGATCTGGATGACGCTGTGGCTGATTTTCTTGCAGTCGTAAAGGCTGAGAAAATGACCGTAAAGCGTTCTTCCGAAACAATAGATGAAATATTAAACAAATAATTTTGGAGGTAATTTATTATGTTAAGACCTGCTATGAATCAGATCGCTACTCACGGTGAAAGCTGCTATTCTGTAGTTATCGGCGTTGCAAAGCGTGCAAGAGAGATCGCTGACGAGCTTAGCGAGAACAATCAGATACTTGAAGAAAAGCCTGTTAAGACTGCTGTTGACGAGTTTGCGGCTCACAAGTTCTCTATCATTGAGGATCCTGCTGTAAGACCCGGCAAATCCACAGAGGGCACAGTCTGAGCCAAGTGGACTGCATTACTGCACTGGTGGGCGTCAGCGGCACAAATGACGCTTTCGACATTGCCTACAGCTACATCGTTCCGCCTGAGCTTGAGGGCAAAGTCTCTGTTGGAAAAAGGGTCATAGTCCCTTTCGGCAGAGGAAACCGCCGCAGGACGGGCATCGTGGTGGGTATGGAGGTCTCCGACGGCAAGGGCTGCAAGGAGATAAGCTCCGTTATCGACAGCGAGCCTGTTATCGGTGAAGAACAGCTGGAGCTGCTCATGTGGCTCAAAGATACGGTGTTCTGCACCTATTTTGAGGCGTTCCGTGCCCTTATCCCGCCTGGACTTGGCGTGAACTTTGTGAGCAAGTACCGCCTGGGTGCAAAAAAACCGAAGAAAGATCAGGTCTCCGATAAGGCGCTGGGGCTTTATATGTCTGCAGCCGAGGCGGAGGACGGCGATGAGCTGGATATGATCCTTTCCTCCGACCTTACCCTTGCAAACGAGCTTGTTTCGGGCGGCTTTGTTGAGGAAACCGACATTGCAAAGCAGAGGGTGAAGGACGACACCGTAAGCATGGTGCGCCTTACCGACGCATATGCACAGGGCAGTATAAAGCTCACCCCAAAGCAGACTGCCGCCGCTCAGATACTTGAGCGTGAGGGCTGCGCTTCCGTCAAGGAGCTTTGCTATATGTGCGGCTGTACGGCTCAGGTGGTAAAGAATATGGTCAAGTGCGGCGCTGCGGAGCTTTTCGACTATGAGGTGCTGAAAACGCCCGAGGCGGTGCAGCGTGACGATATCTCAAAAATAACCCTGAACCATTACCAGCAGGCGGCTTTTGAGGGCATATCCCAGATGATAGCCGAGAAAAAGCCTGCTGCGGCTTTGCTTTTCGGCGTTACGGGCAGCGGAAAAACTCCCGTATTCGCAAAGCTGATAGAATACACGCTGAACATGGGCAGAAACGTTATAATGCTCATTCCCGAAATATCTCTCACTCCCCAGACGCTCAACCGTTTCAGGGGGCTTTTCGGAGAGACTGTGGCTGTTATGCACAGCGGACTTTCCCTTTCCATGCGCTCAAACGAGTACAAGAGGGTTAAGTCAGGTCAGTGCAGGATAGTCGTTGGGACAAGAAGCGCCGTTTTTGCTCCCCTTGACAACATAGGGCTTATAATCGTGGACGAGGAGGGCGAACGCACCTACAAATCCGAGTCCAGCCCCAGATACAACGCAAAGGACGCTGCCGCAAGGCGGTGCCTTTATCATAAGAGCGTGCTTCTGTGTGCGTCGGCAACGCCGTCCATAGAAAGCTATTACAATGCGCTTAGAGGAAAATCAAAGCTGTTTGTTATGCCCGAGCGCTACTGCGCCGACCCTTACAGAAAGCCTGAGATGCCCCGTGCCGAGATAGTCGATATGACGGGAACGGGACGGGTGTTCAGCACCGAGCTTATTGAGGCTGTCAACGGCAATCTTGAAAGGGGGGAGCAGTCCATACTGCTCCTTAACCGCAGAGGATACCACACCTATATTTCCTGCTGTGACTGCAAAGAGCCTGTTTCCTGCCCTAACTGCAGCGTTCCAATGACCTATCATAAGGTGAACAACCGCCTGATATGCCACTACTGCGGATATTCCGAGGACTATGTGCAGAAGTGCCCCAAGTGCGGCAGCACTCACCTGAAAGCCAGCGGAATGGGCACTCAGCGGCTTGAGGACGAGCTGGCGGAGTTCTTTCCCAATGCCCGTATCCTGCGAATGGACGCTGACACCACATATTCCCGCTACGCATATGACAAGCGGTTCACCGCTTTCGGCAACGGGGAGTATGACATTATGGTGGGCACCCAGATGATAGCAAAGGGACTGGATTTCCCCAACGTTACCCTTGCTGGCGTGCTAAATGCGGATAAGGCTCTCTTTTCGGGGGATTTTCGCAGCTATGAGCGGACGTTCTCTCTCATTACTCAGGTAGTGGGACGAAGCGGCAGAGCAAAGGCAGGGGGACGGGCGATAATACAGACCTATGTTCCAGACCACTACGTCATCAATCTTGCGGCACAGCAGAATTACACGGCCTTTTACAGCCAGGAGATAGCCATGAGGCGGGCGCTTATCTATCCGCCTTTCTGCGACATATGCGTGATAGGCTTCTCGGGCGCTGATGAAAAGGAGGTCTCGGCTGCGGCAGAGCTTTTTGCTGCGAAAATTGCCGAGGGCGTGGAGAAGATGGCGGAAAAGATGCCAATACGTGTGCTTGGACCGTCAAAATGCACTTTTGAAAAGATCAACGGAAAATTCCGCTACAGGATAATCATCAAATGCCGCAACAATTCCGCATTCCGCAGCTTTATAAGCGGTATCAGGAATGAAACAGCGGGGCAGATGAGAAAGATTTCCGTTTTTATTGATATGAACGGCGATATATCGCTGTAACTGAAAGGAAAGTTAATATGGCACTTCGCAATATCTATGTTGAGGGCGACCCTATTCTCAGAAAGGTCTGCCGCCCTGTGGAAAAGTTTGACGAGAAGCTGGCAACGCTCCTCGACGATATGCACGAGACCCTTGACAAGGCAGAGGGCGTAGGACTTGCCGCTCCTCAGGTGGGAATGTGCAGGCGCATATTCATCATGCACCTTGGAGATGATGACAAGGTGGAGGCTGTCAACCCCGAGATACTCAAAACCAGCGGATCTCAGCACGTTGTTGAAGGCTGCCTTTCCTGCCCCGACAAGTGGGGATATGTAACACGCCCCAAAAAGGCTGTGCTCAGAGCGCAGGACAGAAACGGAAACTGGTATGAAAGAGAGTTCGAGGATCTGGGCGCTCAGTGCGTATGCCACGAGAACGCTCATCTGGACGGTCAGCTTTTCGTTGATATAGTTGAGGAATTTGTGCGCCCCGAGGATATGCAGGAGGAGCGCAAAACAAGAAAGAAGCTCAAAGTTAAGGTAAAGAGCGCAGAATAAGTTTTTTGAAAGGCGGTGCCACGATGAACATTGTATTTATGGGAACTCCCGATTTTGCCGTTCCCTGCCTTAAAGCTCTGGTGGAAAGCGGCGAAAACGTTACGGCGGTATTTTCTCAGCCCGATAAGCCCAAGGGAAGAGGCTACAAGCTCACTCCGCCGCCTGTAAAGGAATATGCGGTCTCGCAGAATATACCCGTATATCAGCCTGCAAGCCTTAAAAAGGGCGATGACGCTGAGGAAGCATATGAAACGCTGAAAAAGCTTGCTCCCGACCTTATTGTGGTTGTGGCTTACGGAAAGATACTTCCCAAGCGTATATTGGACCTGCCTAAGACATATTGTATAAATATCCACGCTTCGCTGCTGCCAAAATACAGAGGTGCCGGCCCCATTCAGTGGTGCATACTCAAGGGCGAGAGCGAGACCGGTGTTACCTCTATGATAATGGGCGAGGGTCTTGACACAGGCGATATGCTCATCAAGGCTGCCACCGAGATCGGCGTAAACGAAACTGCCGACGAGCTTCATGACAGGCTTGCCGTAATTGGTGCGGACGTGCTGCTTGAAACGGTAAAGGCTGTAAAGACAGGGGATATCCACCCCCAGCCGCAGGACGATGAGATGTCATGCTATGCGCCAATGCTCACCAAGGAGCTTTGCCCCATTGACTTCAGCAAGACGGCAAAAGAGATACACGATCAGATAAGAGGTCTTTCCTCATGGCCCTGCGCTGTGGCACAGATAGCGGGAAGACGCTTAAAGGTATATCACAGCGAGCTTGACGGAAAGCGTCACGAGGGCTATGCTGCGGGGGATATTTGCGACAAAGACAAGTTCACCGTTGTATGCGGCGACGGCTTCGGCATCACCTTCACCGAGGTGCAGGCAGATGGCGGAAAGCGCATGAAAACAGCGGATTATCTCAGGGGAAACAAGCTTTGATTTATTGATTTAAAGGAGAATGCTTCATGTACTGGGATCAGACAATTATAATCCTCATTCCTGCCTTGATATTCAGCCTTATTGCACAGCTGATGGTAAAGGGCGCTTTTTCAAAATACAGCGGAGTGAGGAACAGCAGAGGATACACTGGAGCGGACGCTGCCAGAGCCATTCTGGACAGGAACGGACTTTCCTATATCCGCATCGAGCATATAAACGGCGAGCTTACCGACCACTACGATCCGAGTGCCAACGTTATCCGCCTGTCGGACAGCGTTTATAACAATGACAGCGTGGCGGCTGTGGGCGTTGCGGCTCATGAGGCAGGCCATGCGGTACAGTATGCGGAGGGCTACGGTCCCATAAAGGTAAGGAGCGCCATTATCCCCATAACCCAGTTCGGCTCCAATCTTTCAACGCCCCTGGTAATATTTGGCATAATATTTTCAAGCAACGTGCTTATTACAGCAGGTATCCTGCTTTTCTGCACGGTGGTGCTTTTTCAGGCGATAACCTTGCCTGTGGAGTTCAATGCCAGCGGACGTGCCCTTAAAGTTCTCAGAGAAGAGCATTTCCTTGACGATGATGAGATGAAGGGCGCAAAAAGCGTTCTTACAGCGGCGGCGCTCACATATGTGGCGGCAATGTTCTCGGCTCTTGCTTCCCTTGCAAGACTGCTGCTCATAAGGAACAGGAACAATAGCAGAAGATAACATTTTTTGGGACAGCTTATATTTGCGAAGGAGTGAACGGATTGAACTGGGGAATGACGCTTTTTATCATCATTCTTTCCTATGCGGTGAGCATAGGCGCACGTCTGATGATAAAGCTTACTTTTTTGAAATATGATGATATCGCAACAGCCAAAAAGATATCCGGCGCTGAGGCGGCAAGGGCTGTTCTTGACGGCAGGGGACTTTCGTATGTTTCTGTGGAGCGTATCAGGTCGGATCTTTCAGACAGCAGCACGCTCATGAGAGTGGAGCTTTCCGAAAGCACCTTTGACAGTGACAGTGTGGCGGCGGTAGGCATGGCTGCTTATCAGGCGGGTCATGTGATGCAGCGGGCTGACGGCTACAGCCTTAACAGTCTGACAGGCGTTGCGGGAAATGTATCGGCGATATGTTCGCAGTTCCTTGTTGTCGTGCTTTTTCTCGGTTCACTGTTTTCTATAGAACCGCTTATCAGGCTGGGAACTGTGCTGTTTATCGTAATGGCAGTATTTCAGGCTGTGATGTTCATTTCGGAGGCAGATGCGGGAAAGCGTGCCATTGCCTCTCTTCGTCAGGAAAATATCCTTGATGACAGCGAGCTTGAAGGTGCGCAGAAGGTCATAAGGACTGCCTCTCTTGTTTACGCTGCGGCGCTTGCATCGCTTCTTGCGTCACTGGTGCGCATGATGACAGGCGCAAACAACAAATGATTTTTAATGTAAAGGTGTGATAAAATGTCCGCAAGGTATGCTGCATACAAGCTTATCGAAAAAGTCGAAACGGGAGGATACTCCAATATCGCTCTGGGCGGTATGTTCTCAAAATCAGACTCCCTTTCCGACAGGGATAAGGCGTTTGCGGCAAGGCTGTTTTACGGTGTTACCGAGCGGAAGCTTACGCTGGAGCACATCATAGGCGCATATGTTTCAAAGCCCCTGCAAAAGCTTGACAGGCAGGTGCGCATAACGCTTATGATGGGCGTTTATCAGATAATGTACATGGATAATGTGCCCGACAGCGCTGCGGTCAACGAGTCGGTGAGCCTGGTCAAAAAGCTTGGCAAGGCATCGGCTTCGGGAATGGTCAATGCGGTGCTGAGAAGTATTATCCGTGACGGTAAGAAAATACCGCCTGTTAAGGGCGATAAATACGATAAAATGGCTGTGGAATACTCCTGCCCCGCCGAGCTTATCAGGCGGATATGCAAGGGCTACGGCGAGGAAAACACAGTATCTTTATTGGAAGCATCATTGCTTCCCTCGGTGACGGTTCTCAGGACAAATGTGCTGAAAACCTCATCTGAGGAGCTTATAGCTTCTCTTAAAAGCAGAGGGATATCCGCACAGGCAAGCGAATTTGAGGAAAATGCGGTCATCTGTGACGACCTGCGGGACGTGGAGCGTGACCCTGACTTTATTGCGGGAAATTATCACGTTCAGGACTATTCCTCTCAGCTTTGCTGCAAGGCGGTCTCTCCCCGAAAGGGAGAAACGGTCATCGACATCTGCGCTGCTCCGGGAGGAAAGACCTTCACCATGGCGGAGATGATGGGCGATGAGGGTAGGATATTCGCCTGCGAGCTTCACGAGAAGCGGACGGGACTTATAGTAAAGGGAGCAGAGCGGCTTGGCATAAGCTGCATTGAAGCTGTCACCAACGATGCGAGGGTTTATAACGAAAAGCTGCCCGTGGCGGACAGAGTTCTATGCGATGTGCCTTGCAGCGGATACGGAGTTATAAGAGGAAAGCCCGAGATAAGGTACAAGCCCCTTTCGGAAGCGCAGCGCCTCCCCGAGATACAGCTGGATATCCTGCGGACAGCCTGCCGATATGTAAAGGACGGCGGACTTCTGGTATATTCCACCTGCACGGTGAATATAGAGGAAAACGAGTGTGTTATCGAAAAATTCCTTGCGGAAAACAGTGATTTTCACGGCGAAGAGTTCCCCAAGGATATGGGAGATTTCTTCCGGGGAAAATTCATGTCAGCCATTTTTTCAAAGCAGTTCGGCGGCGACGGATTTTTCATCTGCCGCATGAGGAAAGGAAAAAAGTAATGGAAAAGACCGATATTTTATCCCTCAGCCTTGAGGAGCTTATCATTGCCCTTGACGCTCTGGGAGAGAAGAAATTCCGTGCCGAACAAATTTTTTCATGGCTTCATGTAAAAAAAGTCACAGAATTTGAAGAAATGACTAATATTTCCTTGGAGCTTCGCACAAAGTTATCTGAAAATTTTTATATAAAACGACTAAATATTGCTAAAAGGCTTGAATCTTGTACGGATAATACGATAAAATATCTTTATGAGCTGGACGACGGCAATCATATCGAGACAGTTCTGATGGAATATAAGCACGGAAACAGCATCTGCATATCCACTCAGGTGGGCTGCAAAATGGGCTGCAAGTTCTGCGCTTCCACCATTGCAGGATTCAGAAGGAACCTTGCTCCGTCGGAAATGCTCATGCAGATATACATGGCGGAAAAGGACAGCGGCAGGCATGTGGACAGCCTTGTGCTCATGGGCATAGGCGAGCCGCTGGATAATTACGATAATGTTATAAAGTTCCTGGAGCTGCTTTCATCTCCCAAGGGCAGGAATATGAGCCTGCGGCACGTTTCCCTCTCCACCTGTGGAGTCGTGCCAAAAATAAGGGAGCTTGCAAAGCTCAGAACGGGACTTACACTGTCGGTCTCCCTTCACGCTGCGGACGACAAGAGCAGGAGCGAGATAATGCCCGTAAACAATGCGTGGCAGATATCCGAGCTGCTTGGTGCCTGCAGGGATTACATAAGGGATACGGGCAGGCGCATATCCTTTGAATATGCGGTCATAAGCGGAGTCAACGATTCTTCGGAGGACGCACGCAGGCTTGCGGCGCTGCTCCGTGGGATAAATTGCCATATAAATCTCATTCCCGTAAACAAGATCAAGGAGAGGAGCTATACCGCCGACAGGCAGTGCGTGGCGGTGTTTGCAAAGAGACTCACTGATCTGGGGATGAACGTTACCGTGAGAAGAACGCTGGGTGCTGATATCAACGCAGCCTGCGGTCAGCTCAGACGGGAATACGAAATTTAAAGATCACGGCGTTTCGGCACGGGTCTTGCGGTGAAAGGACGGAAGTAGGCTATGATGGTCTATACTCACACAGATATAGGGCACAAGCGCTCTGAAAATCAGGACAGCACGGGTGTTGCTGTGCTTGACGGCGCTGTGTTTGCGGTCGTGTGCGATGGTATGGGCGGCTCAAATGCGGGCAGCGAGGCAAGCAGCCGTGCTGTTTCCGTTATTACCGAAAGGATTCAGAAAAGCTACCGCAGCGATTACGATGACAACAAGATACGAAATCTCCTTGTTGCGGCTGTAAAGACTGCCAATGCGGTCATATATGACCTTGCTTCGGCTGTGCCCGAATGGAGGGGCATGGGTACTACCTGTGTTGCCGCCATTGCCAGGGGAGATATGCTGCATACGGTGAATGTGGGCGATTCCAGAGGGTATCTTATCACCCACCAGATATCCCAGATAACGAAGGATCATTCAATGGTAATGAACCTTTACGAGCGTGGGGATATCACCAAGGAGCAGCTTAAAAATCACCCGAAGAAAAACATCATCACCAGAGCTGTGGGTGTTGCGCAGGACGTGGAGCCCGACTATTTTGAAAGCGAGCTTCCCAAGGGAGCTGCTGTTCTTCTGTGTTCGGACGGACTGTCAAACTTTTGCGATGAGGGCGTTATTTTCAGGACAGTGAAGGATCTTCCCCCCGAGGAAGTGCCTCATGCGCTTGTTAAGGTCGCTCTTGACAACGGCGGTTCTGACAATATTACAGCTGTGCTCATGAAGTGACGCACACCCATAACAGAAATAATTGGAGTGAATTTGATTGATGGATAAATATATCGGCAAAAAGCTGGACGGCCGTTACGAGATAACCGAGCTTATCGGCATCGGCGGAATGGCTGACGTTTACAAGGCTGTTGACCTTATGGAGGACAACAAGGTCGTGGCAGTAAAGATCCTCAAGAGCGAATTTGCCGACAACGACGATTTCGTCCGCAGATTCAGGAACGAGTCAAAGGCTATTGCCGTGCTCAGCCACCCCAATATCGTTAAGATATACGACGTTGGATTCAGCGACAAGATCCAGTTCATCGTAATGGAATATATCGACGGCATCACCCTCAAGGAATTTATGGAGCAGCAGGGCGTTCTTAAATGGAAGGACACCGTTCACTTCATAATCCAGATACTGAGGGCATTGCAGCACGCTCACGACAGGGGAATAGTTCACAGAGACATCAAGCCCCAGAACATCATGCTTTTCCCCGACGGCACCATAAAGGTCATGGATTTCGGCATCGCACGGTTTGCCCGTGAAGAGGGAAAGACCATTTCCGACAAGGCAATAGGCAGCGTTCACTACATCAGCCCCGAGCAGGCAAGGGGAGATATCACCGACGAAAAGAGCGATATCTACTCCGTAGGCGTTATGATGTACGAGATGCTCACAGGTGTGAAGCCCTTTGATGCGGATACTCCCGTTGCTGTGGCTGTTATGCACATGCAGAACGCTCCCAGACCTCCCAGACAGATAAACGACACCATTCCCGAGGGGCTGGAGGCCATAGTTCTCAGAGCCATGCAGAAGGACGCTTCAAAGCGATATCAGTCCGCATCGGAAATGATAAAGGATATCGAGGAATTCAAGCGAAATCCCAGCATTGTTTTTGAATATAACCTTCCCGCAGGGGAGGAGGAAAAGACCCAGTATTTCCGCAAGCCCGATGCCGTTCAGGCTGTTACGGATGAGGAGATACCCGCAGGTCCCAGATTCAAGGATCCTGAGCCTGAGAAAAAGGCTCAGAAAAAAGAGGTGAGAAAAACGAAGACCGCAAAGCCACAGAAACAGAAGATACAGGAACCCGAATATGACGAGGACGATGATTACGATGAGGACGAGGAGGATACCGAGGTATCCAAGTCATCTTATTTCGTAGTTGCCCTTACAGCTATTGCAGCGGCAGTCATAATCATTGCGGTGGTTTTCATCACTATTGTTATTCTCAAGAATTTCGGCGGAAGCACCGATACCGAGGAAATGGTTAATCTGGTAGGATATGACTATCAGGAGTGCAAGAGCACATATGCCCAGTATTTTGACCTGGTTGTAGATCAGGAAAAGTACGATTCCGAGATACCTCAGGGTTGCATCATTTCACATACCCCCAAGGCAGGCACGCCTATCATCGTGGGCAACACTCAGGTAAAGGCAGTTGTCAGCAAGGGCCCTCAGATGGTAATTGTGCCAAACGTTTACTCGCTGGAGCCGAATACGGCTACAAGTATGCTGAAGGGTGCGGGACTTAACGTAAGCATCGTAATGCAGAACAGCGATATCGACAAGAACACGGTCATCGAGACCGATCCTCCCAGAAATGCCGAGGCGGAGATAGGCTCTACAGTCCTTATGTACGTAAGCCTTGGCCCCGAGATATATGACGTGGTAATGCCTAACGTTGTGGGTACAAAGAAAGCAGAGGCTGTGGCTACTCTGGAGGGCATGGGCTTTACAGTACAGCTCCAGGCAGAGGATTCAGCCGAGGAAGAGGATACCGTTATTTCGCAGAGCATTCCCGCTCTTACCGAGGACGGCGAGTCCAACGTTGTAAGCCCCGACCAGACAGTGGTGCTCACATACAGCTCAGGAAAGCTTCCCACTGCAGAGGTAAGCATCACATTTGCAGTTCCCGACAGCCTCAAGGGCAAGGCAATATTCAATGCCTATGTCAACGGCAATATTGCAGGAACAATATCTGTGGATAACATCGCATATGTTTCCACTATCTCCGTTCCCGTTGAGGGCACCGATACCCAGAAGGTAGTTCTTGAAGCTGCGGACAGCAAGGGCGATACAAACATCATCGGTGAATATACCATTGACTTCACTGCTCAGACCGTTACCGAGCTTAAATTCGACAAGGATCTGCTCAGGCAGATGTTCGGCGTTCCCGGGGAAACCACCACAGTAACCCAGCCCATCGGCGGCGGAAGCTTCAGTGACCCTTATGACCCGAACCTTGACGGAAACGGCGGATATGATGACTGGTGGAACAGCATTATCAACGCTTATTGATAACTTTTTATAAAACTACAGCGGCGCCTGCAAAACATCGGCTTTTGCAGGCGCTTGTTTGAAAGGAACGTACTGAATGGAAAAAGGGCTTATACTTGAATCCCTTGGCGGACTTTACACTGTGGAGACCGAAAGCGGCATTGTCCAGCTCAAAGCGAGAGGAATATTCAGAAAGGACGGGCTTTCTCCATGTGCAGGCGACAGATGCACCGTTGAGGGCGGAGTTATCAGCAGCATTGACGAGCGCAAAAACAGCATTATCCGTCCGCCGCTGGCAAATCTGGACGTGATGGTGTTTGTTATCTCCACCTGCGAGCCGACGCCCAACCTGACGCTGGTGGATAAGTTCATAGCGGTGTGCGAGTATAAGTCCATACAGCCCATGATCGCCATAACAAAGGTTGATCTTAAAGAGTGCGGCAATATCCCCGACATTTACGGAAAAATAGGCATTCCGACGATCGTGTGCGACTACAGTGACCCTGCGAGCCTTGAACCTGTCAAGGCGGCTGTGGAGGGGAAGATATGCGCATTCACAGGCAACACTGGTGCGGGAAAATCCACACTTCTGAACCACATTGCTCCCGAACTGGAGCTTAAAACGGCTGAGATAAGCCGAAAGCTTGGCAGAGGCCGCCACACAACAAGAGTTTCAAGGCTCTACAAGCTTTTCGGCGGATATATTGCCGACACCCCCGGCTTTTCCAGCTTTGAGACCATGCAGTATGCGGTCATTCTGAAAGATGAGCTGAAATACTGCTTCCGTGAGTTTGAGGAGTACGAGGGCAAGTGCCGCTTTGCGGACTGCAATCACATCGGCGAAAAGGGCTGCGCTGTGGCTGCTGCCGCAGAAAACGGAGATATTGCAAAAAGCAGATACGAAAGCTATCTGGAAATGTTTGAGGAAGCAAAGAATATCAAGGAATGGGAGATAGGCAGATGATATGCGTTATTGCAGGCGGCGGAGAAGCTCGCTTTCCCGACACAAAGGACGCTTTTGTTATCGCTGCGGACAGCGGATATAACAGGTGCGTGGAAAATAACATCGCCCCCGACCTGCTGGTGGGGGATATGGACAGCATAAAGGGCAGCGTCCCCGATGCTTCGGATATCCCCATAGTCCGTGCCCCCTGCGAAAAGGACGATACGGACACTATGCTTGCCATAAAGATAGGCTTTGAGCGTGGATACAGGGATTTCGTTCTGACTGGCGTTACAGGCGGAAAAAGGCTTGACCACACGCTTGCTGCCATATCCTCCCTTGAATATATCGCAGATCACGGCGGCGAGGGCTGCATCATCGACAGCAGCTGCAAGATGTTCGTGCAGACCGAGGGCACAAGGCGATACGAGGGCAGGGGAGCGGGATATATTTCCGTGTTCTCCCTGACCGACAGTTCACAGCTTGCCATGCGTGGGCTGAAATACGGCGGCGAGGATATGACCGTCACCCGTGACTTCCCCTTGGGCGTAAGCAACAATTTCAGGGAAGAATACGGCGAGATACAGGTATATGAGGGAAAAATCCTGGTAATTATCGAATACTGAGTGTCAAAAAGCATAAAACCGAATAATATAAGATATAAACATTTCGGAGGTGCTTTTATGAAAATGGTAGTTGTGAAGAGCCCCAAGTTTCTGGCAGGTCTGTTCAGGATAATTTTCAGGATAAAAAAAGAACCCCTTGACGAAAGCTGACATATTATCGCAGACCGTTTCATACCTATGTATGAGACGGTTTTGTCATGAATGGAGGGCTTTCAATGAAATGCACATTTTCCGAACTGAGGGACAGAGAGGTCATAAGCACGTCCAGCGGCACAAGGATAGGCTATATCGATGACATGGAGATAGACACGGAGTCGGGAAAGATAAAGTCGCTCATTATCTGCGGCAGACCACGCATGATGGGGCTTCTGGGCAGAGATGAGGACATAGTGATACCCTGCTCGGACATCGAAAAAATAGGCACAGATACGGTGCTGGTGTCGGCAAAGGACGATGAATTGTATAAAAGCACTAAAAACAGAGGCGTAAGTTTGTTTGAATAATGTTAAAAAGCCTATTGAAAACAAACGGGTGATATGGTATAATATTAAAGCAATTCGCACGCAGATGTTTTCGGTGATGGTGTCTCTTCTCACGGAGGGATTTTAACCGAGCTAAACACGGCGGAGGAAAATTTATTTTTTTACTAACCAGGAGGAAATTAAAATGGGCGTAGTATCAATGAAGCAGCTCCTCGAAGCTGGCGTACACTTTGGTCATCAGACAAGAAGATGGAACCCTAAAATGGCTCCCTACATCTTCACCGAGAGAAACGGTATCTACATTATCGATCTCCAGAAGACTGTAAAGAAGCTTGACGAAGCTTATGCTTTCATCAAGAGCGTTGCTGAGAACGGCGACAATGTTCTTTTCGTAGGAACCAAGAAGCAGGCAGGCGATTCCGTTAAGGAAGAGGCTCTCCGTGCAGGCGCTTACTATGTAAACGCAAGATGGCTCGGCGGTATGATGACTAACTTCAAGACCATTCAGAGAAGAATCGCAAGACTTGAGCAGCTCCACACCATGCAGGAAGACGGCACTTTCAACCTTCTCCCCAAGAAGGAAGTTGTTAAGCTTGAGCTTGAGATCGAGAAGCTCGAGAAGTACCTCGGCGGTATCAAGGACATGAAGAAGCTCCCCGGCGCTCTCTTTATCGTTGACCCCCGCAAGGAAAAGATCGCTGTTTCCGAAGCTAAGAAGCTCGGTATCCCCGTTGTTGCAATCGTAGATACAAACTGCGATCCCGATGACGCTGATTATGTGATCCCCGGCAACGATGATGCTATCAGAGCCGTTAAGCTCATTGCAGGCGCAATGGCTGACGCTATCATCGAAGGCAGACAGGGCGAGCAGCAGGCTGCAGAAGCTGCTGAGGCTGAGTCCGAAGAGGCTGCTGAATAATCAAGCAATAGCAATAAATGTAATGCGAAATGCCCGAATGACCGAAAAGCGTTCGGGCATTTTAAGAATGTAAGATAAAATACGAAAACTCGAAAAATTTTAGGAGGATAAAGTTATGGCAAAGGCATCACCTGCTGAAATCAAGGAACTTATGAAAGCAACCGGCGTTGGCATGATGGAGTGCAAGAAGGCTATCGAAGAGGCTGACGGCGATAAGGAAAAGGCAATCACTCTTCTCCGTGAAAAGGGTCTCGCTACCCAGGCTAAGAAGAGCGGCAGAGCTGCAGCAGAGGGTATCGTTACCGCTATCGTTGACGGCAATGTGGGCGTTCTTCTCGAGGTAAACACCGAGACTGACTTCGCAGCTAACACTGACGATATCAAGAACTTCGTTGCTGCTGTTGCTAAGACTATCATCGAAACCAATCCTGCTGACGTTGAGGACCTCAAGACCAAGACCATCAGCGGCGGTACTTCCACCGTTGGCGAAGTTCTCACTGAGCTTGCTGGTATGAAGATCAGAGAAAACATCGTTATCCGTCGTTTCGAGAGAAGAGAGGGCGTTCTCGCTTCCTATATCCACAATGGCGGTTCTATCGGCGTTCTCGTAAGAATGGAAACCAATCTTTCTGCTGACCAGGTTGCAGAGGTTGGTAAGAACGTTGCAATGCAGTCCGCTGCTATGAACGCTTCCTACCTCAACAGAGAGGCTGTTCCTGCTGAAGTTCTCGAGAACGAAAAGACCATCATCATGGCTCAGATGGCTGAGGATCCTAAGATGGCTTCCAAGCCCGAGCAGGTAAGAGCTAAGATCGCTGAAGGCAAGGTTGGCAAGTACTACTCTGAGAACTGCCTCCTTGAGCAGACCTTCGTAAGAAGCGACCTTTTCGAAGGCACTGTTGCTAAGTATGTTGCAGATGCAGCTAAGAAGCTCGGCGGCACCATCGAAGTTGTTGAGTGCATTCGTTACGAGCGTGGCGAAGGCGTTGAGAAGAAGGCAGACGATTTCGCTGCTGAAGTTGCTGCAATGGCTAAGGGCAACTGATTACAATAAGAATTTATACAAAGGGCGGGACATTTTGTTCCGCTCTTTTTTTTATCAAAATACGGTTACAAAATTTAATAATTGTTGAAAATATCGGTAATATGTTGTATAATGAAATTACAAAATGTTATTTGGATTTTCATTTGTCATAAAGGAGTGTCGTATTTTGAAAAAGGCAGCATCGTTTTTACTTGCAGTGCTTATTGCGGCGGGAACTGTACCCATGGCAGGGAATACATCGGCTGAGATAGATATGAATGATCTTCCCACACCAATTTCTTCCGATGCAAAGGCGGTAAAGAGCTTTAAGGGATCAAAGCCCGGGCTTGCTGTCACCTGCGAGAAGCCGGACAGCGGCTATATGAACTGGGAGGGTGCATTTGCAGAGGTAGGTCTTGAGTGGGAGCCTGTGAAAAATGCACTGTATTACAATGTTTACAAGAAAGTCGGAGATTACGATTACAAGCTTGTCGAAGCAACTTTTGACACGAATTACAGTGAGAATATCTTCGAATTCACGTCCTATCGTGTCACAGCCGTTACCTTTACCTATGACGATGAGATGGTGGAGACGGATTTTTCAAACACTGTACACGCATCTGTTTCCACCCTTTCATCTGATGAAACGGCTGTGAAGGCTTTCAAAAAGTCAAAGCCCAGGCTCAAAGGCGGTCTCCAGGAGGACAGCAACAGAGTGGAGCTTTACTGGAAGCCTGTGAAAAATGCGCTGTATTACAATATTTATGTCAAGAAAAATGGAGAAAAGGAATATTCTCTTGACGTATCACTGTTCGGAACGGAATACGAAGATTATGTGGGAAAATCGGCGGAATACTGCATAACCGCAGTTGCCGTGACCGATGAGGGCGAAAAGGTCGAGACGGCTTTTTCAAACACGGTAAAGGTTAGACGTCCACGGCCGTCCGTTCACGGAGGAATCTCTATCGATGCGGGAGAGGGCGTTGACAGCGAGGATTCGGAAATATTGGAAGAAACAGATGATTATTATGACAGTGAACGCTATGCCGAAAATACCGAGGAATATTCCGACGCAAAGGAAAGCGGCTATAAAAATGCCGTTACCGACCCTGTATCCACATTCTCCGCAGACGTGGATACAGCTTCATACGCAAATCTCAGGCGGCTCATAAAGGGCGGAGATACTATTTCCGAAGATGCTGTCCGCATTGAGGAAATGCTCAATTATTTTGACTACAACTACGTTCAGCCCACGGGCGAGTCACCCTTTTCCCTTACCTATGAGCTTTCCGACTGCCCCTGGAACAAGGGCAGCAAGCTTATGATGATAGGCGTTCAGGGCAGGGATATCCCCGAAGAGAAAACCCCAAATTCAAATCTGGTGTTCCTTATTGATGTCAGCGGTTCAATGTACAGCAATGATAAGCTGCCGCTGGTAATCGAGTCAGTAAACACTCTTATGGACACTATGACGGAGAATGACAGGATCTCCGTCATAACCTATTCGGGCAATGAGCGCATTGTTCTTGCAGGGGCAAGGGGCAATCAGACAAAGACTGTGGAAACTGTGACAGGTATGCTTGATGCAAACGGCTGTACTGACGGCGAAAGCGGCATAAGGGCTGCATATGAGCTGGCTGAGAAGTATTACATCAAGGGCGGCAACAACCGCATTATTCTCGCCTCCGACGGCGACCTTAACGTGGGCATAACCGACACCGACGAGCTTGTTAAGCTTATTGAGGAAAAGCGTGAGAGCGGCATATATCTCACCACTCTGGGCTTCGGCGGGGACAATCTCAAGGACGAGAAGATGGAAGCTCTGGCTGACAACGGCAACGGAAGCTATCACTATATTGACTCCGCAAAGGAAGCACGAAAGGTACTTTTGGAGGAGCGTAACAGCACCCTTTACACCATTGCCAAGGACGTTAAGCTACAGGTGGAGTTCAATCCCCAAAACGTGAAGAGCTATCGTCTGGTGGGCTATGACAACCGCAGACTTAACAATGAGGACTTTGAAAATGATGCCAAGGACGCAGGAGATGTGGGCGCAGGTCACAGCGTGACCGTGCTTTACGAGATAATCCCCGCCGATGGCAGCAAGACAGGCGGACTTAAATATCAGCAGAACACAGGCAAAAATTCCGACGAGTGGTGTACATTAAAGGTGCGCTACAAGCTCCCGGAGGAAACAAAGTCCAGAATGATATCCGCAGCCATAAAGGGCAGCCTGTACTCGCCTGCGGAGAAGATGAGCACAAGAATGAGGTTTGCCTGCGCTGTCACCGAGTTCGGGCTTATACTTAAAGACAGCGACTACAAGGGCACGGCAAGCCTTTCCGACATCAAAAAGCTGCTTTCGGGCATAGGAAGCAAGATCGGCTGCAGTGATGATCTTGAAGAGCTTGTAAGGCTTTACGAGGAAAAATACGGTGAATAATTAAAGATCAGTATGACATGCCGCTCCGGAGCGATGCTTTGGGGCGGCATTTTTGAGGTGTTATACTAATCTTTAATCGTTCTATAGACAAAGCCGACAGATGAAATAAGACCAGTCTAGGAAAGCGACTGCAGGCGGGCTTGTCGCCCGGCAAGGGAGCTTGACGAAGAATGGGCTTATTTCAGCCGAGGATTTGTCTATAGGTTGATTGAGGATTAGTATTATACAGCTGAGCAATGCGTTCGGTGCGGTATGCCTGCCACTCATCGTCCATACCGTGATTATCCATGCCCTCCACAGCAGCAAAGACTATCTTTACGCCGCTGTCGAGAACTTCCTTATGAACCTTAAACTCCATTATTTTTGCTGTTCCTGCCTCTGGTAGTGTGCAGCGGATCCTTTATGAGAAGATATATGACCCAGACTGTCAGCGCCAGAGCTGTTACCGAAAGCCCGAGGTAACCATCGTTCAGCATATCCTGAGCGGAGGGAACGAAAAATTCCACACCCGCTTCAAGATACTCAACAACAGCATCTACCAGCCACATAAGGGACGCTCCCCAGAACATATACATAAGCAGACTTATCTTCATATTTCTTGCCTTTTCCGATACATACCAGACAAGTGTTGATATGACCGCCGCAAATACGGTTATAAGCAGGGTCATGCGCCTGCCCCCGATCTTGCGGTATCGGTGTCTCTGCTCTTTGATTTTGCCGAAATAAGCACATACACTGCCCATACAGCAGTTACAAGCAGAGCCATTGCCGTTCCGGAAACTGCCATCTCGTGGAGCATTTCCGCTGTCTGTGCAGGGTCGGAAGCGGCTGTAAGGAACGGGAACGAGGGTATTATCTCGCCGTGCCATACGTGCTCGAAAGCGAGCAGACCAGAGCCGCCCCAGAGCAGACCGTTCAGCACACTGAGCTTTTCGGAAAATCTTGATGTCTTTTCCGTGCCGTTATTATCTTCTTTTCTTTTTACTATTTTCTGTACAGCGGTGGTAACTATTGCCTCCGCTGCGGGAACTATAAAGCAAGCCATATTTATAACCTTTTCCTTTTATATTTTTATTTATCCCAGCCAAGAGCCTTTCTCTTTGCCTTCATGTCGGCAACTATCTTTTCGCCCAGCTTTACAGGATCGGTATCAACGTTCATTGTAGAGCCGAGAGTTTCAAGTGTGCCGTATTTAAGAAACTCTATTACGTTCTTTGAGCCGTATATCTGAGCCTCAACACAGTGATAGGAACTGATACCGTTAAGACGGAAGCCCAAAGCTGCATCGATGCCTTTTTCATTGCCCCACTCAGGTGAGCTGAATGCAAAGGGAAGCTCGTACATCTTATGACCGAGAGCGCCTGCAATTCCTGCGAATATTCCGCTGGATCTTGTGTTGTCGATACACTCGCCGACGTGCCATACAGGAGGAAGATCAGGCTCCAGGAACTCACGAAGGGACTCCCCTGCCTTTTCCTTGCCTGAGATCGCACAGTAGCCAAGCTTCATAAGCGGGAAGGAAGCACAGCCGTTTGAAAGGATAAGAATGTTGTTTTTCAGCAGAACATCTGCCACGTCAACAATACACTTCTCGTAAAGCACCTTGGGGTTATTGCAGCCGACCATGTTTACGATACCGAGTATCCTGCCGTCTCTTAAAGCGTCTGCAAGGGGCTTCATACTGCCGAAGCGCTTACAGATATATTCTACAGAGAAGCCGACTTCTGCCTCTACCTCATAGGGCGGGATATATACGGGAATTCCCTTTCTCTGCTCGAAGCTTTCTATTGCACGGCGGACTATCTTTTCAGCCAGCGCCTTTGTTTCGTCAATGTTGAAGTGGTGATGATCGTACTCATATCGCTCCGCACCGGGAAGCCTTGCGGATTCGCTGGTGGTGACAACTGTGGTCTTGAAACAGTGAGCAACCTCCATGATAGAGGGGAAAACGTCCTGAACATCTGCAACCCACAGGTCAAGTGCACCTGTGCCAAGTACCAGCTCGGCAGATACGGCGTTTGAAAGAGGTATTACGCCTGCATAGCGGTACATTGCGGAAAGACCCGAGCAGCAGATGCCGTAAAATCTTATGCCCTTTGCACCCTTGGACTTTGCAAGCTCGATAAGATCCTCACGCTTGCCCGCCTCAACTATCTGGCTTACCAACAGAGGAAGATGACCGTGAACGGCAATATTTACATAGCCCTTTTCAAGAGCGCCGATATTTACCTTTGAGGTAACACGGTCGCCTACGCCGAAAAGGCTGTCGGTTGCGATGGAAGCGCCTACTACGCCTGAGAACGTGAAAGCAAGTCCGCAGCGCAGGAACTGCTGCATTACCGATTTCCAGTCGCCGTCAGTGGCGCAGCCGGATTTATGATATGCTTCAAACACCTCGTGATATGCGCTGACAGGGAGGATATCAAGCTCCTTCCATACCTGCTGTCTTTCGGGAGCAGCGCAGGCGGAAATGGTCTTGTATTCATCGGGAACAGTTCTTGAAAGGTCTTCAAGAAGAGCGTCAGCCAGGTCTCTTGCAACGTTTTTCAGCTGACGGTTCTTCTGCTTGATACCGAAAGCCTCGGCAGTCGAACGTATCTTCTGCTCGCCCAGGATAGGCACATCAAGCTTGCCCTCAGCAGCCCATTTAAGAGCCAGCATTACTTCTCTTGCGTGCATACCGTGCTGTGCAGCACCTGCGGCAGCTGAACGGAGCAGATTTCTTGCAACGATAAGGTCAGCGTCAGCACCGCAGACACCCTTGGGAGACTTTGCAGTAACACGGCAGGGACCCATATTGCATATCTTACAGCAAATTCCCGCCAGTCCGAAATTACACTGGGGCTTCTGCTGGTCAAATCTGTCAAAGCAGGTATCTATTCCCAGCTGATCCATTCTGAGCAGCATTTCACGCACTGCAGGGTCGGGGGTCTGGTCGATAACATCCTGCTTGGAGGGATATGTTTTGCGGTATCTGGAAACTGCGTTCATGTAGTCCCTGATAAATGCCTGAGGATCGTCCTCTTCTCCCTCGCCGTGGCTTGCCTTAAGGATTACGGTAGGGATACCGTTTTCATCAAAGCCGATTATATTTCTGTGGGAATGTATATGTGCTGGACCGTGGTCATGGTCATGATGATGCTCATGCTGGTGGTCATGATGCTCATGTTCCTGACATCGCTCGTGTTCATGATCGTGTGTATGTGTATGCTCGCTCATTATATATCCTCCTGAATTTGGTATTAAATGTAGTACTCAATATAGGTATCAGCCTTCATATTGAACAGCTCGAATATCTTGTCACGTACATAGAAGAAATCCTCGGCAGTTCTGTCACGGTGTGAGCCCAGAGGGACCTTGACAACGCTCTTTATTCTTCCGGGATTTGCCATCATGACAACAATTCTGTCTGCCAGAAAAACGGCTTCCTCAATATCGTGAGTAACAAATATGATAGTTTTCTTTTCTTCTCTGGATATCCTGAGGATATCCTCCTGGAGCTTCATTCTTGTGATAGCGTCCAGAGCTCCGAAGGGTTCGTCCATGAAAATTATATCGGGGTCAACTGCCAGACCTCTTGCAATGGCAACTCTCTGCTGCTGACCGCCCGAAAGCTGACGGGGGTGACGCTCCTCGAAGCCTTTGAGACCAACAAGGTCGATATACTTGCGTGCGATATCTGCACGCTCTTCCTTGGGTATCTTCTTGGATTCAAGACCAAGCTCCACATTTTTGAGAACATTTCTCCATGGGAGCAGTCCGTAATTCTGGAAAATGGTGATATTGTTGATGGACGGCTCTGTAACTTCCTTGCCGTCGATCTTAACGCTGCCGCTGTTTACCCTGTCAAAGCCGGCAAGGGCATTGAGAAGTGTGCTTTTACCGCAGCCTGAGGGTCCCAGCAGGCAGATGAACTCGCCCTTTTCGATATCAAGGGAAACATGGTCAAGAGCCACAAATTCTTTTCCGTCCTGAACGAACCTTTTGCAGGCGTCCTTTACTTCAATATACATCAGTGAACGCCTCCCCATGATTTAAGTATCTGCTTCTCGATGAGCTTAAGAAGTCCGTCGAGAAGTATTCCTATAACGCCGATAACGAATATGGTCGCAAGCAGGATATCCGCACGGATATTGTTTCTTGCGTCGATTATCTGGTAGCCGAGACCCGACTGAGCGCCGACCATCTCACCTGCTACCAGGAATATCCATGCAGTTCCCAGAGCAAGGTGGATACCGTTTGCTATCTGGGGAAATGCTGCGGGAAGTATTACCTTCCAGGTAAGCTCGGGCTGCTTTATGCCGAAGTTCTTTGCGACTTTAAGATAGATAGGGTCAATGTTTGCCACAGCCCCAACAGTTGAAAGCAGAACAGGAAAAAATGCCGCAATAAAAATGATAACGACAGCAGGCATATCACCGATACCGAAAAGAAGCACTATAAAAGGCATCCATGCTGTGGGAGAAATGGGTCTGAGAAGCTGAACGGCAGGATTTATGTACTGGAACACCTTTGGAAGCCTGCCAAGGATAAGTCCCAGCACCACTGCCACCGCTACAGAGCTTATATATCCCGCAGCAAAGCGGAACATACTTGTTTTGATATTCTCAAACAGCTTGCCGTTCTGTATCATCTCGATAAGAGCGTCAAGCGCCATTTTCGGTGAGGGGAAAAGTGCCGCATCAAAGCTGCTTACCATAAAAAGCAGCTGCCATATCAGAATAAGAATGGCTACGGATATGATTACATTTTTTACTGAAAGCAATTTTTTCATGTTATCACGCCTTATCAGAAATCAGTCTTAACAAAATCGGAATATGCGGGAGGATTATCGGACAGACCGTATTCCTTTACCCTTTCTACAAGCTGGCCATAGGTCTCTTCGGTTATATCAAGGTCGTTGTAGGATATCCACTGAAGAGAGATGTCAAGAACATCATCAGTCTGGCTGAGATATTTCTTTGCAACTTCCTTTGCTTTTTCCTTGTCAAGATTGTTGCCCGCTGCCTTGTAGCTCTGAACAAATTCCTTAGCCTGCTCGGGACGCTCCTCAATGAATTTATCGGTGAGGACAAGTCCGCAGCAGAGAGAATCGGGCCACAGCTCTTCTGAGCTGTAAAGCACCTTTCCTGCGCCAAGTGATACGCCCATTGCTCCGAAAGGCTCCGCAACGCAGTAGCCGTCTATCTGACCGCTGGCAAGTGCGGAAGGCATTTCTGTGGGTGCAAGCTCGGTAACATTTACATCGTCAACGGTAAGACCTGCTGTCGCAAGTGTTTCATTGAGCAGAATATTGTGGGAGGACTGCCTGTGAGGGATAGCAAAGGTCTTTCCCTTAAGGTCGGCTGCGGTGTTGATATCGTTTGAAACGATGACCACGTTGCCGTCACGGTGACCAAGTGCCACTGCCTTTAAGCCTATGCCCTCCTGCTTTGATTTCATCGCAAGCTCGATAAGAACGGATGCTCCGTCAACTCTTCCAGTGTTAAGAGCGTCCAGAAGCTCGGGCCATGAGCCGTATTTTACCAGCTCTACCTTGATGCCGTCACCTGTCTCCAGCTCATCGGCCTCTTCAAGAACGGCCAGTGAATGGGTTATAGGCAGGTATGCTATTTTTACGACATTTTCATCATTGCTGTCGGCCTTGCTTCCGCAGGCTGTGGCAGAAAGTGCCAGTGCAAGTGATAATGTCAATGCGGTTATTTTACGGTTCATAACTCTCATCCTTTCCATCAGCAAATATAGAATTACTGTTTAAAACTCTTAATCACAAGTAATCATATAAATTTACTATGCTTTAGATTATACATCTCTTATCCTACAATGTCAATAGGAATTGAGAAGTTTGAGTAAAAACCGTGTTTATGTATAAATCATATACATAAAACCGCCGCATACATTGTGCATTATCAATAGCAAAATTTACCAAAAAACCTCATCGGAATGATCAGACCTGCTGTTTTACCCCTGCATTCTGCTTATATTCGGTGCCCCATCTTGCCATAGCGTCAAGTATTGGCGACATACTTCTGCCAAGCTCCGTAAGGGTGTATTCCACTCTTGGCGGGACTTCGGGGAATACCTCACGGGAAAGCAGTCCGTTTTCCTCCATATCCCTGAGATTTGACGTAAGCACCTTCTGAGAAATTCCGCTGACTGATTTTTTCAGCTCGCCGAAACGCTTTGTGCCACTCATAAGGTCACGGAGGATAAGCATCTTCCACTTATCGCCAATGAGCATAAGAGTAGTTTCCACAGGGCAGGCGGGAAGCTCAGAGCTGTTTATCATTATAACACCACCTTTCACAGTATCAAATCAGCTGTTAGTTTCCGCAAGATACATTTTAGCACACAGCCGCAAAACTGTCAAGCAAAGTATCTTCATAAAATGTTTACATTTGTTTTTGATACACTCCGACGGCGCAGCTGCGCATTAGTTACCCTGCGAAAACTATGGCACAAAAAAGTGCCTTCTTTACAAGCGCAGACATATGTGTTATCATAAAATCACAGAAAGAGATCAAGCGCCCGAATCTCCCGAAAGAATAAGAACCCGTCTTCACAAGCATATGCGCACGTCTTTTCGGCAAATTTTGCCGCAGACTGCGTTAAAAATCCTTGCCGGGCGAAAGCCCGCCTGCGGATTTTTGCCTACTCTGCAACAAAATTATGCTCGAAAATCCGCACACATTTCTTATGAAGACAGGTTCTAAATCAACCGAATATTTTTCAGGAGGTACAAGCCATGAATAAGAACACATTTACAGCAGTCAAGCCCGCCAAGGGTGAAATGAACGTTTACGACTTCGGCACAGTAAAGCTCCACGCTTACAAGACCAACGATTTCATTGACAACGAGGTTTTCATTGTAGAAAAGAACGGCAAGGCTGTTATCATTGAGTCCCCTTGCTTCTTTGACAACATAAGCGAGCTGGAGGAATATCTCAAGGACACAGAAGTGTGCGGAATGCTCATTGCATACCACGGTGCAGGCGCATCGTTCCTGCCAGGCGTTCCAAGATATGCCACCAAGAATGCTGTGGAATATTCCGAAAATGGCGGTGGAAAGGCACTTATCAATAATTTCACCGCAGCATTCGGTCAGGCTTTTGATAATAGCGTTCATCAGATAACAGACATCATCGAAGAGGGCTGGTATGCGGCAAGCGGCAGATACAGCGATTTTCTCCGCCGCCATAAGGGACTGCACATACTTTTCCTTGAACTGGGCGTAGGCTTCAACACTCCCGCTATCATAAAATATTCGTTTATGCAGATGACAGCGGAAAACAGCAATGCAGTCTATGCCTGCATAAATCTTGGGGAATGCTTTTGCCCCGATGAGATATCACACAGATCTGTCTGCATTGACGGAGATATACATGATGTGCTCACTGAGCTTGCTTCCCATATATAAATTAAAAATCGGTTGTTTTTACAGGCAGCCGATTTTTTATAAAAGCATATTGACACGCTGTCAGAATTGTGCTATAATATCCTCAAAAAGCAAAATGACACTGTGTCAGAATACATCTTATGAAAGGAAGTGAGCATATGCCAAAAGGCTCGGACGAGCTTACTCAGTCAAGAAAGGACGAGATAGTTTCCGCCTGCGAAGAGCTGTACAAAACCATGAGCTTCAAGGATATCACCGTCAAGGAAATAGGCTGCGTTACCTCCTTTACTCGCACATCTATCTACAACTATTTCATCACCAAGGAAGAGATATTCCTAGCGCTGCTCCAAAGGGAATACACTCTTTGGATAGAACAGCTGAAAAAGCTGCGTGCGGATAATATTGAAATGAGCAGAGCTGAATTTGCCTCCGCTCTGGCACATTCCCTTGAAGAGCGGGAAAATCTGCTGAAGCTACTCTCCATGAACCATTATGACATGGAAGCCAACAGCAGAATGGAACGGCTGGTGGAGTTCAAGAAGGTTTACGGTCAGGCTCTTGCCGAGGTAAAAAACTGCCTGACACAGTTCTTTGACGATATGTCAGAAGAGGATAAGCGGGACTTTATATTCTCGTTTTTCCCCTTTATGTTCGGAATTTACCCTTACACAGTCGTTACCGACAAGCAAAGGGAAGCCATGAAGCTGGCGGGTGTGGATTACACCTATAAGTCCATTTATGATCTGACTTTTACTCAGGCAAAAAAGCTGCTTGGAATATGAAAGGTGGTTTATACTAATCACCAATAAAACTATAGACAAAAAATCATCGCATAATCCATATACGCAAGATTATGCTCAATTTTTTGTATAGTTTTTAATTGGTGCTTAGTATGAATTACAATGACGACAACTGCCGTGCAAATCTTGAGATGAACGACGATTCCGCAAGGCCCGCCATTTCAGGCGATATGACCGCTCTTACCGAATATGACACCGTATTTATTGGATATCCTATCTGGTGGGGAACGGCTCCCAGGATCATTGACACGTTCTTTGAAAGCTATGATATGAGCGGAAAGACCGTTTACACCTTCTGCACATCAAGCGGAAGCGGCATCGGTCAGAGCATAGACGACCTGACAAGCCTTTGCCCCGATGTGACCATATCCGACGGCAGGCGCTTTAATGCAGGAGCAACGGAAGATGATGTACGTCAGTGGATGGACGGACTTGACAGCTGATAAAGGAGGAACATTTATGGAATACACAAAGCTTGGTAAAACCGACATTGAAGTATCAAAGCTGTGCATCGGCTGCATGAGCTTCGGCAAGGCAGGCACCATGCACGACTGGACTCTGGACGAAAAGCAGAGCGAGGAGGTCATAAAGCACGCCCTTTCCCTCGGCATCAACTTTTTTGACACTGCCAACGGATATTCCGCAGGCACAAGCGAGGAATATCTCGGAAGAGCAATAAAAAATAACATTTCCCGTGACAAGGTAGTCATTGCCTCAAAGGTGTATTTCAACGAGGGCAGGCTTTCACGAAAAGCCATTATGCGTGAGATTGACGGAACTCTCTCCCGTCTCGGAATAGATTACCTCGACCTGTACATAATCCACAGATTTGACTATGATACCCCCATTGAAGAAACAATGGAAGCCCTTAATGATCTTGTAAAGGCAGGAAAAGTACGTGCTATAGGCGCTTCCGCAATGTACGGATATCAGTTTTATAATATGCAGCTGGCTGCAAGGGATAACGGCTGGACACCGTTCTCGGCTATGGAAAATCACTACAATCTGCTTTACAAGGAGGACGAGCGTGAGCTTATCCCCATTTGCAGGCAGATGGGTGTTTCACTCATGCCATACAGCCCTCTGGCGGCGGGACATCTTGCAAGGGCAAGCTGGGAATCAGATTCACTGAGAGGAACTACCGACCGTGTGGCAAGAGGAAAATATGACCGCATGGAGCAGCAGGATATGCTTATTGTAAAGCGTGTTAGCGAGCTTGCCGAAAAGCACGGCTGCAAAATGTCACAGATAGCCATTGCATGGCAGTGGGCAAAGGGCGTTGCTTCCCCAATAATCGGCGCAACAAAGGCGGGATATCTTGACGATGCTGTGGGCGCACTTGATGTAAAGCTCTCAGATGAAGATATCAGCTACCTTGAAGAAATGTATGTACCTCACCCCATCGTGGGAGCTATCGACAAAAATCCTGCGCAGGGTGTTATACTATTAGATGAAAAGAAATAAGGAGAAAAATATTATGGCAAAGATTCTTACAGCATATTTCAGCGCAAGCGGCGTTACCGCAAAGCTGGCTCAGCGTTTCGCAAAGGCAGTGAACTCAGACCTGTTCGAGATAAAGCCTGTGAAACCCTACACAAACGCTGACCTTAACTGGATGGACAGCAGCAGCCGAAGCAGCGTTGAGATGAAAAACAAGAGCTTCCGCCCCGAGGTTTCGGAGAAAGTGGAAAACATAGAGCAATACGACATTATTTTTGTTGCCTTCCCTATCTGGTGGTACGTTGCCCCCACTATAATCAACACATTTCTGGAGCAGTATGACCTGACAGGCAAGGTGGTAGTACCCATGGCAACATCGGGCGGCAGCGGAATGGGCAAAACCAACTCCGAGCTTGAGCCTTCCTGCAAGGGTGCTGTTCTCAAAGAGGGAAAGCGCTTTGCAGCAAATGCAGGTGAAGACGAGCTGAGAAAATGGGCTGAACAGTTTATAAAGTAATATCCCACACAAAATACAGAAACCCCGTTATACTAATCTTTAATCGTTCTATAGACAAAGCCGACAGATGAAATAAGACCAGTCTAGGAAAGCGACTGCAGGCGGGCTTGTCGCCCGGCAAGGGAGCTTGACGAAGAATGGGCTTATTTCAGCCGAGGATTTGTCTATAGGTTGATTGAGGATTAGTATTAATGTCCAAAAGTCGGATGTTCACGGGGTTTTTCTATTATTTTTATATTATTTGCCGTTGTATTCGGAGCAAATCTTATCAAAATCAAGGCAGCCGCCGAAAATATCCAGCGCACTTCCCACAGTAAAATCAATGCGTCCTCTGCCGAGAGCTTTCAGCTTCCGGATATCTTCGTAAGAGCCGATTCCTCCCGCATATGTGGTTGTAATGCCGTCAATGCTGCCAAGAAGAGAAACGATATCGCTTTCAATGCCGTGCTGCTTGCCCTCAACGTCAACAGCATGGATAAGGAATTCATCGCAGTAGCCACGGAGCATTTCAATGCTTTCGGCTGTGACCTCGGTATCGGTAAACTTCTGCCACCTGTCGGTAACTATGTAATATTTTCCGTCACGCCTGCGGCAGGAAAGGTCAAGGACTACCCTGTCCTTTCCCACAGCCGAACAAAGCTTTTCGAGGCGCTCAAAGCTAATTTTTCCGTCCTTGAACACATAGGAAGTTACAATTACATGGGAAGCTCCATGGCTGATATACTCAGCCGCATTGTCCACATTCACTCCGCCGCCTATCTGCAGCCCCATTGGGTACTTTTCCAGCGCCGAAAAAGCCTGCCTGCGGTCAGCCTCGTAATATTCCGAGCCTGCAGGATTTAAAATAATGATATGTCCCCCTGATAATCCCCTGCTTTTATAAAGCTCCGCATAATATCCGCCGCCGTATTCTGAAACGAAATTCTCATCGGCAGCGGAATTTTTATCCGCCAGGCTTCCGCCCACTATCTGCTTTACGCAGCCGTTGTGTATATCTATACATGGTCTGAATTTCATATTATCAGCCTTTCATCAGTTATTTCCATACCGCCCCATTCTGACTGAGTCGGCTATTTCCTTGAAAACAGGGCCGCAGGTGATATTTCCCGAAATACCCTCTTCTATCATTACCGTGACAGCGTACTGCGGCTCGTCGGCAGGGAAAAATCCCGTGAACCAGCAGTTGAGCTTTTCATTGCCGTATTCATCATATGTCCACGTCTGAGCGGTGGAGGTCTTTCCACCTGCTGTGGTAAACTCGGGCACAGCCATGGAATTTTCCTTGTAAACCGTATCTATCATATAGCTTTTCAGCTTATCGGCAGTGGAGCCTTTCATTACTCTGGTAAATCTTGGCGGAGCTGCCGCTGCCTGAACTCCGTTGATGCTGTCCGACGCACCGTGCACCAGTATCGGCTCGGGCATCTGACCGCCGTTCGCTATGGCAGCTGTCATTCGGGTTATCTGCAAGGGAGTGGCAGTGAGCTTTCCTTGACCGAAAGCAAAATTCGCCTTTTCCGCAGGGACAAGCAGCTCGGAAAATGAGGTAAGATATCCCGACGATGAGGATATGCCTGCCGTAAGGCGGTTTTCCTTGCCCAAACAAAGCCTCTCCGCAAAGCTGTGAAGAAAATCCGTAGAAATATCTTGGGCAAGGCAGATGAAGTAAGGATTGCAGGATTCCACAATAGCTTTTCGCATATCAAGCTCGCCGTGTCCGCCGAAACGATGGCAGTCAAACTCCTGACCGTTTACTGTTATTGAACCGTCACAGTTATAGGTATATTCATCGGAAATACCATATTCCAGCGCTGCCCCTGCGGTAACAAGCTTGAAAACAGACCCTACGCTGTATGCGGAAAAGGCTCTGTTCACAAAGGGAGAATTATCCGAATCAAGGCTGTTTTCAGGGTGAGAGGGGTCATAGCCGGGCTTGCTCACCACAGCGCATATCTCACCTGTGGAGATGTCCATTACCACGGCTGCGCCCTTTTCCACGTTCCGCATGGCTTTTTCACAAACAGACTGCATGCCGTAGTCAATGGAAGTGCGTATGCCTGTGCGGAAGCTGTCCTCCCAGTGCATGGTCACGCCCTGACCTTCAAGCAGTCCGCCGCCTGCGTCAACGCTGTAGCTCAGGGTAACGGAGCTTTTGGGCTGCCGCAGGATATCATCATAAGCGCATTCAAGCCCGCACACTCCGCCGTTTTCTCCGATATATCCGATAATGTGGGTGCAAAGACTGTTATCATAACGCTGACTTACGGGTATCACCGTAACTGAGGGAATCTTATCGCAGTCAATACCGCAGAGGAAAAGTGCATCGCCGTCAATACAGCTCTCATACTTTTCCGTGTCGGTGATATGCGGCTCAATTACCTCTCTGTTTACTGCCTTGGGATTTATGACCGCAAGATACTTTTCACTGCGGTTAACAAGCTTGACACCGTTCCTGTCGTAAATATCGCCATAGGAACAGACCACAGTCACCTTTCTGGGAACGGAAACGTCATACCCCAGATAAAAACTGCGGTTCAGGTGGATATAAAAAAGCCTCCCCATCAGCCCCACGCCGAATATGGCAATAACGGCTGCCGTTATGATTATTCTTCTCCCGATGATCTGCATAGCTATCCCCTCCGCCGTAATTATGGGCAGGATAAGGGATCTTTATACTGTATCAGGCTTATTTTCTGCCCGTGCGCTTCTCCTCTTCTTCAAGGATACGGCGGCGGTAGGCAAGGGCTGCCTGCTCGCTCTTGTTTTCGCCGAAATGGTAATACACCCTGTCCTTGATAGGGTCGGGCAGATACTGCTGCTTGACATAATGATTGGGATAGTCGTGAGGATAAAGGTAATGCTGACCCTTCACCTGTGCGTCCTCGCCGTCACAGTGCTTGTTCTGGAGATGACGTGGGAAGTCGCCGCATTCTTTGGTGCGCACGTCCTCAAGGGCGGAATTTATCGCCATATAGCCTGAGTTGGACTTTGGAGCGGTGGCAAGAAGCACCACAGCATCTCCCAGAGGAATACGTGCTTCGGGAAGACCCAGCTGCATTGCGCTGTCAACGCAGGCTTTTACTATGGGTATCGCCTGAGGGTAGGCAAGTCCCACGTCCTCCGCCGCTATAACAAGGAGCCGCCTTGAAAGGGAGATAATGTCCCCTGCTTCGATAAGGCGTGCGGCATAATGCACCGCAGCATTTTCATCGGAACCACGAATGGACTTTTGCAGCGCCGACAGAATATCATAATGCTGATCGCCGTCACGGTCATAGTGCATATTGCTGCGCTGAGTAAGAGATTTTGCCTCTTCAAGAGTTATCCTTGCTTCTTCACCGTTGTTTTCCGCACCTAAAAAGCACAGCTCGCACACGCTGACAGACTTTCTCACATCGCCGCCGCAGCCACGGGCAATATATTCGCACACGCCCTTTTCCGTTTTTATCTTAACGCCAGACTCCTGAGAGAGAAATCTGAACGCCCTTTCAACGGCAGGGACGATATCCTCTGCCGTAACGGGCTTGAACTCAAAAACGGCGCTTCGGCTGAGTATAGCATTATAAACGTAGAAATATGGATTTTCGGTAGTGGAAGCTATGAGCGTTATCTGCCCGTTCTCGATATATTCAAGCAAGGACTGCTGCTGCTTTTTGTTAAGATACTGTATCTCATCAAGGTACAGCAGAACTCCGTTCATGCCGTCAATGGTGTCCGTATCGGCAATAACGTCCTTGATGTCGGATATTCCCGCTGAGGTTCCGTTGAGCTTGTGGAGCTTCATTCCCGAATTTTCAGCAATAATGCGGGCAACAGTGGTCTTGCCAACTCCCGAGGGACCGTAAAATATCATATTGGGGATATTTCCGCCGTCTATTATTCTCCGCAGATATTTTCCTTTATCCAGCAGATGGCGCTGTCCCACCACCTCGTCAAGAGTTTTGGGGCGTATTCTGTCTGCAAGAGGTGCGGACATTTTCATCACTTCCTTTTATGATATTAAACGTGCCATTTATCAAGCGTATCAAGTATAATGGCAAGAGTATCCTTTCTTGCCTGCTCACATTCCTTGGGAAAATGCTTTTCACGGGGCAGAAACTTATTGTTTACAGGGAAATAGCCCAGATTATGGCTGCCCGTTTCAGAATTGATATGCTTATAGTTATACTTAAAGCCGCACCTTTCCAGACGTGCTGTGAGAAGCTCAGCATCACGCTTGGCGGGGACAGATTCATCATGTGTAGATGTCAGGAAAAGTATGTCTCCCTTGATATTTTCCACAGGTATCTCATTTTCCTCAGTGCCCTTTTTATCCCATTCATCGAAGAAATAAAGGGTTCTTATATTGTGCTCCTTGAAGCATCTTTTCATAAAACCGGAAAATATATGCTCTGCGGGAACATATGGGAAATCTTTACCGTTAAATGAGACCATCGCCTTGCAGGGCGACTCATTATCCTTGCCGTTTCCCTGCATGATATGACCGAAAGATGACGCTGCTATAACAAGGCTGATATCGGGAACTACGCTTGCCGCAAGGAGAGCCATTCCCGCACCCTTGGAATTTCCGTATATCCCGAATCTTTTAAATCTGCCGCCGTCATACGATTTAAGGCTATCCACAGCCCTCTGGAACTGCTCCAGCGGAATTGCCCTCATATTGTCAGGCTGACCTTCTGCACCGTAATACTGCAGCGCAAGGGTAGAATATCCCTTTACCGAAAACAGCTGAGCATACTTTTCAGGAAGCTCCAGTCCTTTAAGTCCCTGTATCACTATCAGAAGCCTGTCGTCTGAATTTTGTGCATCATATAATTTGACTTCAAAACCATCTGCGGTGTAATGAAATTCTTTAGTTATCATCTTTGCACTCCTTTATATCAGTAAATAACAGTTTCAATAAAGTCTGCTCCAATGATGATATGCCATGTGTCACTTTCTTGCGTTATAATAAAATTTATCGGCAGCCTCACGGTCTTTTCCCGTAAAAATAGCCTTGGTAAGGCTGCGGTTCTTTACAAGATACCAGTCGCCAAACTGGTCAAATTTTCTGCTGGAGGTAACGATGTATGATTTTTTAAGCACGCCGTATTTCTTCCCGCAGCTGTCTCCCAGCTGTTTTAAGCGTATGGCAAAGTCCATATCCTCAACGCTTACCATGCTTTCGTCAAAGCCGCCCAGCTTTTTAAAATCCTCACGATAGCACCAGAACATTCCGCCCATAAGAGCCGTCTTGTGCTTTTTCATTATTGGGATTATCTGCGTGGCAATATAAGCGGAACTTACTATTATGCCAAGGGACATTCTGTCGAATTTTGCCCGTGTTCCACCGCCTATAAACTCACCTGATGAGAGCATTTCACGAATTTCAGTCAGGGAGCCTTCGGACATACAGCTGTCGGCATCTATAAAAATAAGTATCCTGCCCTTTGCAAGAGCAGCACCCTGATTTCTTACAACGCTTATACATCTGACAGTGTTTTCGCATACCTCTGCGCCCATTCTGCGTGATATTGCCACTGTTTCATCGGTACAGCGATTGGCGGAAACTATTATCTGAACCGCTTCCTTATCAAAATGAGCGGAGGCTGCTCTTATTGCTTCAATACATTTGCCTATGTATTTCTCTTCATTGTGTGCGGGAATTACTATTGTGAATATGGGAGCGTTCATATGATCTGTCCTCATTTCTGTATATTGTTTGTGTTACTGCATCACGATGTCACTTATTTCCATTCCCTGAGCAGGCTGCCGTCATAATTCAAGGCATAATGACAGCCCTGCCAGTCGCACAGCAATATTTCGTCCTTTGTCATCTCAAAGCAGCATTCATTATTGCAGGAAACAAAAATGTCATGACCTGAAAAGGACCATATTTTATTAAAGTCTCTATTAAGTCCGATGATCTCCATCTCGCCGTAAATTATCCAGCCGTTCTCTGCTTTGCACAGCTCAAAGGAACAGCCATAAAGCTCAATTTCCCTGCGGAGAATAATTTCAAGATCATCAAGCCGCAGCTTATATAAATAACCGTCGCACAGAATAACGATCATATCATCTTCCAAAACGGCAGACGGCGTTCCTCCTGCGTTATTATTTGTGATAAGCAAAGCCGTCCTCGGCATATCGCCATAAACCGTAATGCTAAGACATATGCAGTCATTGGGTCGTCTGAGCTGCTCGGGATTGAGCACAATATCATATTTCCTGTTATCAACAGAGCCGAGAGTATATGTATTATCTATTTGAAGATCCACCGTATATCTGTCGCCGCAAAGTGTCATATCATACCTCAAAAAAGAGGCAGGAGACAAACTGCCTCCTGCCTCCGAAATATTCTTATTCGTAAAGAGGGTGCTTCTTGCAGATCTCTGTAACGCCTGCACGGATATTTTCAACATTGCCGTCGAAATCCTTAGCTGCAAGGTACATAAATTCTGCGATCTTCTCCATATCGGAGGTGTCCAGACCTCTTGTTGTAACTGCGGGAGTACCTACTCTTACGCCGCTTGTAACGAAGGGCTTCTGAGGGTCGTTGGGGATAGCGTTCTTGTTGACGGTGATATAAACCTCATCAAGACGGCGCTCGAATTCCTTACCGGTAAGGTCAAAGGGACGAAGGTCAACCAGCATAAGGTGATTGTCTGTACCGCCGGATACAAGGTCAAAGCCCCTGTCAAGAAGACCCTTTGCAAGAGCCTGTGCATTCTCAACGATCTTTCTGCCGTACTCCTTGAACTCAGGCTTGAGAGCCTCGCCGAAGCATACAGCCTTACCTGCGATAACGTGCATAAGAGGTCCGCCCTGTGTACCTGGGAAGATAGCGGAATTGATCTTCTTTGCAAGATACTCGTTATTTGTAAGGATAAGACCGCCTCTGGGGCCTCTGAGGGTCTTGTGAGTAGTTGTTGTAACGATATCGGCATAAGGAACGGGAGACTGATGCTGACCTGCTGCAACAAGACCTGCGATGTGAGCCATATCTACCATAAGATATGCGCCTACAGCTCTTGAGATCTCGGAGAGCTTTTCAAAATCAATAGCTCTGGGGTATGCGGAAGCACCTGCAACGATAAGCTTGGGCTTGCACTTGTTAGCTTCCTTGTAAAGAGCCTCATAGTCTATATAGCCCTCATCATTTGTGCCATAGGGAACAAAGTTGAAGTATTTTCCGGAAATATTTACGGGAGAACCGTGAGTAAGGTGGCCGCCGTGAGCAAGGCTCATGCCCATTACAGTATCACCGGGTGTAAGGAGAGCCACATAAACAGCTGTATTTGCCTGTGCGCCCGAATGAGCCTGAACATTTGCATACTTTGCTCCGAAAAGCTTCTTGGCTCTTTCGATAGCAATGGTCTCAACGATATCAACGTCCTCGCAGCCGCCGTAATATCTCTTTCCGGGGTAGCCCTCAGCATACTTGTTGGTAAGAACGCTGCCCATAGCAGCCATTACTGCGGGGGAAACGATGTTTTCACTGGCGATAAGCTCAAGGTTTCTCTTCTGACGTGCAAGCTCCTTTGCCATAGCGTCGCCGACTTCGGGGTCAGCCTGCTGAACAAAGCCGATAGTATCAATGATATTCTCGTACATTTTTAACTCTCCTTTGAATTAAGTTTGATGCAGCAGCTCTTTTCCCGTGCCGCTGCGTATAACGATGGTACTATTATACAATATTTCCGAAAAAAATGCAACCGTTTTTGAAAATTTTCTGATACACCCAAAAATAAAAAGGACTGCACATATAACAGGCAGTCCGAATATTACTTTATTTTGTCACATTCAAGCTCATATATAACGATATCGCCCTTTTCAAAGGTCTTTTTCAGGTCGATTATCCTCTGGTTTTCCGAGCCTCTGAACGCAAGGCTGATGTTCTTCTTTTCCTCTACAAATTCGCCGTCAACAAGAACATCAATGTATGACAGCAGCTCATCGGTACACTCGCACCTTGCACGGCTCTCCTCTGTCAGCTCCTCAAAGGTATAACCCGAATAGCACCAAATGTCCTTTTCGGGGAAAAGCAGCTTTACACGCTTGACCAGCGAAAGCAGCGCACGCTGATTATCAGGCTCCATAGGCTCGCCGCCCAGAAGAGTAAGTCCGTTTATATATGACGGACGGAGCATATCGGTAATGCTCTCCTCCGTCTCTGTGGTATAAGGCATACCATAATCAAAATCCCATGTATCGGGATTGAAGCAACCCTTGCAGTGATGGGTGCAGCCCGAGACGAAGAGCGTTACTCTTACGCCCTCGCCGTTGGCTATATCACAGTTTTTTATTTCACCGTACCTCATTACAGATGAAGCACCCTCTCCTTGATCTCCTGAGTTCTTCCCTGATTCCAGAACTGGGTGCCGATGTATCCGCAGGTACGTCTGGCAACGTTCATCTTGTCCTGATTACGGTTTCCGCACTGAGGGCACTCCCATACCAGCTTGCCGTCGTCCTCGACGATCTTTATCTCGCCGTCGTAGCCGCATACCTGGCAATAGTCGCTCTTGGTGTTGAGCTCGGCATACATGATATTGTCATAGATAAATCTGATGACCTGCATTACAGCAGAAATGTTGTGGAGCATATTTGGCACCTCAACATAGCTGATAGCTCCTCCGGGAGAAAGCGCCTGGAACTCGGATTCCAACTTCAGCTTTGTGAAAGCGTCCACAGGCTCGGTAACGTGAACATGATAGCTGTTTGTGATGTAATTCTTATCGGTAACGCCCTTTACGATGCCAAAGCGCTTCTGGAGGCACTTTGCAAACTCGTAGGTGGTGGATTCGAGAGGAGTTCCGTAGATACTGTAGTCGATGTTTTCCTCATCCTTCCACTTAGCGCAGTACTCATTGAGCTTGCGCATTATCTCAAGTCCAAGCTCCTTGCCCTCAGGCTCGGTGAGCTTCTTGCCGATAAGGCTGTAAACGCACTCCCAAAGACCTGCATAGCCAAGGGAAATGGTGGAATATCCGTCGTAAAGCAGCCTGTCTATCTCCTCGCCCTTTTTCAGTCGGGCAAGAGCGCCGTACTGCCAGAGGATAGGCGCAACATCGGAAAGAGTACCCTTGAGACGTTCGTGGCGGCATCTGAGTGCTCTGTGGCAAAGATCCATTCTTTCGTCGAATATCGACCAGAACTTGTTCATATCCTTGCCTGCGCTGAGTCCGATATCTACCAGATTGATGGTAACAACGCCCTGATTGAAGCGTCCGTAATATTTATGCTCGCCTTCCTTGTAGTTTCCTGCATTTGCAAGGTTGCCCTTCTTGTAAGAACGGTCGGCGGTAAGGAATGAACGGCAGCCCATGCAGGTGTAAACGTCACCTTTAAGCTCCTTCATCTTCTTTTCGGAAATATAGTCGGGAACCATTCTCTTTGCGGTGCATTTAGCCGCAAGCTCGGTCAGATAATAATACTCGGAGCCTTCGTCAACGTTATCGTCCTCAAGCACATAAATAAGCTTGGGGAATGCGGGAGTTACCCACACGCCTGACTCGTTCTTTACGCCCTGGTATCTCTGCCTGAGAGTTTCCTCGATTATCATTGCAAGGTCTTTCTTCTCACGCTCGTTCTTTGCTTCGTTAAGGTACATGAATACGGTAACAAAGGGAGCCTGTCCGTTGGTGGTCAAAAGAGTTACGACCTGATACTGGATAGTCTGAACGCCTCTTGTTATCTCCTTGCGCAGGCGATCCTCAACTATTCTTGCTCTTGTTTCCTCATCGGGATCACAGCCCAGCTCCTTGACCTCGGCATCAAACTCACGTTTTATCTTCTCACGGGATATCTGAACAAATGGAGCCAGATGTGCAAGGCTGATACTCTGACCGCCGTACTGGTTGGAAGCAACCTGTGCGATTATCTGAGTAGCGATGTTGCAGGCTGTGGAAAAGCTGTGGGGCTTTTCAATAAGAGTCTCGCTGATAACAGTGCCGTTCTGGAGCATATCCTCCAGATTTACAAGGTCACAGTTGTGCATATGCTGAGCAAAATAATCCGCATCATGGAAGTGGATTATGCCCTGCTCGTGAGCTTCTATAATATCCTGAGGGAGCAGCAGTCTCTTTGTAAGGTCACGGCTGACCTCGCCTGCCATATAGTCACGCTGAACGCTGTTGACTGTAGGGTTCTTGTTGGAGTTTTCCTGCTTGACCTCTTCATTGCTGCACTCGATAAGGGTAAGTATCTTATTGTCGGTAGTGTTGGCTTTACGGATAAGGGAACGGGTATAGCGATATCTTACATATCTTCTTGCCAACTCAAAAGCGCCCTTTGCCATAAGCTGATTTTCCACCATATCCTGGATCTCCTCCACGGATACGGCTCTGTTCATCTTATTGCACTTATATTCAACGTAATCGGCAACGTCCTCTATTTCCTCTGCGGAAATAGCTCCCTTTTCGCACGCCTTGTTAGCCTTTGCAACGGCAGCGGAGATCTTTGAAACGTCAAAATTCTCTTCCGATCCGTTTCTTTTGATAATCTTCATTAAATCTACTCATCCTTTCAAAGCCCTGCCTTCCGATCAGCCCGAGAAGCAGCATAACCCCGTCTCCTTTGATATCGTTCAAGCCTGAACGACATGAATTTCAACTCATTTTATGTCTTGATATATGTTTTGCGTAAAAAAATCCTGTGTATATCTGCCGTCCCGTTCTTAGGCGGAACACTATATACACGGGTCTGTCATCCGCAAAACCACTATATCTAGTATTATACAACCTTTTTCTATATTTGGCAAGTGTAATTTTTCATACTATTGACGTGCGTTTATTATGCAATCCTACAATTTTTTACAAATAGCTTGACAGGATCTGCGGCTTAAAAAAGCGGCTTTTAACAACTGCATAAAAGCGTTTTCAATAAGCAGCAGATTTTTGTTGATTATCGCTTAATATCAAAAGTAATATGTATATAACTGCATATTGGTGCAAAAATAACCTGCACCTATGCCCATAATATGCACAGATGCAGAGTTATGATCAGAATATTTGCTCAGGAAACTTACGCTCCGTAAGCCATTTTCTCAAATTCAGCCAGAGGGACAGGCTTTGAATACAAAAAGCCTTGAACCGTATCGCAGCCGCACTGGGAAAGAAAGCTTGCCTGCTCCTTTGTCTCAACGCCCTCAGCCACCATATCAAGACCGATGTCCTTTGACATTGCAATAGTGTGGGCGATTATCTTCTTGCCCCTTTCGGAAAGCATAAATTCGCTGAAAAACGCCCTGTCTATCTTGATAACGTCAAAAGGAGTGCTTTTGAGAGTATTGAGGGAGGAATATCCCGAACCAAAATCGTCCATCAGCAGCACATAGCCGTTGTCTTTAAGCTCACGCACAGCATTTTCCGTTCTGGAATTTTCCACTGTTTCGGTTATTTCCGTCTCAATATACTTCTGGGGAATATCATACTTTTTGATAAGCGCATTGAGCTTGCCGATAAAGTCACCGCTGTCAAGATGCACCCTTGAAATATTTATGGAAATAGTCACAGGTTCACGGCCCATATCTATCCACTTGCGCACAGCCTTGCACGCCTGCTCCCAGATGTATTCATCAAGCTTGATGATAAATCCGTTCTGCTCGAACACGGGAATAAAGTCTGCAGGAGAAATAAGACCGTACTCGGGGTGCCGCCATCTTGCCAGCGCCTCAGCGCCAACTATCTTATTGGCTTCAATGCTGTACTTTGGCTGAAGATACATCTCAAACTCGTTATGCTCCAGCGCATAATACATTCTTTCCTCTATCTGCCTGCGGAGATTAAGCATATTTTCCTGATTTTTGGCGTAATAGCCCACATTTTTCAGTGCACTGCCCTTTACAGATTCCCTTGCCAGAGCCACACGGTCCATAAGTATGCGCACAGGAGCCGTCTTATCCCCTTCATCGGCAAAATACACGCCGAACACAAGCTTATATTCAATGCTGCCGTATCGGCTGAGAAGCCTGTTTATATTTCCGATAAGAACATCTATTTCGTCACGGCTGTTATAAGCCGTGACTATAACATAAATATCGGCGGCAAGACGAAAATGCACCTGCTTCTCGGCGCATATGACATCAAGGCCGTTTCTTATGTGATCAAGTATGTCATTGCCTGTTTTTTCGCTGTATTCGATGTTTATAAACCTGAATTTTTCAATATCGAACTGTACAAAAGCTGTGTTCGCTCCGCTTTCGAGAATGGAGCGAACTCTGTTTTCATAAACCTTGGGGTGAGTATCATTGGTGAAGCTGTCAACTATATCCTTATTGACAAGCTCCTCGGCGGTCATAATATGGATACAGCCGATAATGCTGTTTATATTGTCATTGCCGTCGCTGCGTGGGATAATATTCATTACCACCCACTCATATACAGGCGACTTTGCTTCCACTGTATTGAGGCGGAAGCTTATGCTGAGGCTGCCGTCACGCTCGGAGACACCTTTGGGCGCCAGCAACTCGCCGCAGAACATTGACACCATTTCCCTGTCCGCAGGGTGAACGGCATCGCCCTTTTGCAGCTGCACTATGGGATTTATCCCCTCGACAAACACGCTTTTGAAATGCCCCGAGCTGTTTTCAATACTGAAAGTGCCGTCAGAAAGGTCGCAGACAAAGCCGAAGCATCTGTCGCATTCGCTGATATATTCGCTGAACGCCTCCGCAAATGCCTTGCTCACCGTCTCCTACCTTCCTTCTGCCTTAATGAACGTTGGTATGCTCCAGCGACTTATGAAGCGCTGTTGTAAACGTTGGAATATTTATAACATGAAGTCCGCTTTTGTTCAGATATCCGTTTACCACCTTTTTATCCTTGAAAAAGTCGGCTGCGGAATTTGCCGAAAACTCAAACAGCTCGCCGGTGTTGCTTACAGCAGCATACATCACCGAATCAAAGGGCGACTTGTACTGATTGATAATATAGAATGCAGTAGAGTGCTTTCTCTCTTCATATGTAAGCTTTGCCAGAGCGTGCTTACTGTCGGTTATCTTTACAACAGAATTTTCAAGCTTTGCGTTGTATATCTCACGGTGAACTATTTTCTGGGTTATCTCAGCGATATCATACTCGCTGACCGACATACTGTCCTCATCAAATACCACAAAAGATATCTTGCCCTGCTCATCAGGTACCTTGCATATCAGATATTCATTCATCAGCCGTTATCCTTTCTTTGTTGTAGCCAGATGAAACAGCTTAGTACATTTTGTTATACAGCTGCTCATACCATATCCATTTATTATATAATAATAACATAAAAGGCTCTATTTTTCAAGAGCGTTTATGTATTTTTATACAAATTAAATAAAAAATGCCGGTATTTTTTCTATAAAGCTTATTATTGAGGTCTGCTCATGTATAAATGTATATGCGAATATGAATAATTTTATATTTTACAAACAGCATTTTGTGTGATAAAATAAGGCTATGAGGTAATATTTTTGGTGAATATTACAAATATAGTTATCTGCAAATAAATAAGGAGGTTTATTTTATGGCAAGATTTACATTACCGAGAGATATTTACCACGGAAAGGGTTGCCTTGAAACTCTGAAGACTCTCGAAGGAAAGAGAGCTATGATCTGCGTGGGCGGCGGCTCAATGAAGAGAAACGGTTTTCTCGACAAAGCTGTGGAATACCTCAAGGAAGCAGGCATGGAGGTTCAGCTTTATGAAGGCATCGAGCCTGACCCCTCAGTTGAAACTGTTATGAAGGGCGCTGACGCTATGCTCAAGTTCCAGCCTGACTGGATAATTGCTATGGGCGGCGGCTCACCTATCGACGCTGCAAAGGCTATGTGGATAAAGTACGAATATCCCGATGTAACATTTGAGGATATGTGCAAGGTATTCGGTCTTCCCAAGCTGCGCAAGAAGGCTCATTTCTGCGCTATCCCCTCCACATCGGGCACAGCTACCGAGGTAACTGCTTTCTCTATCATCACCGACTACAGCAAGGGAATAAAGTATCCTATCGCTGACTTTGAGATCACCCCCGATGTTGCTATCGTTGACCCTGACCTGGCTGAAACAATGCCCAAGAAGCTTGTTGCTCACACAGGTATGGACGCTATGACACACGCAATCGAGGCATATGTTTCCACCGCACACTGTGATTACTCCGACCCTCTCGCTCTCCACGCTATCAAGATGATCGAGCATGACCTTATCGATTCCTACAACGGCGATATGGCTAAGAGAGATTCTATGCACAACGCACAGTGCCTGGCAGGTATGGCATTCTCCAATGCTCTTCTGGGTATCGTTCACTCCATGGCTCACAAGACAGGCGCAGCTTTTGCCGATTACGGCTCTCACATTATCCACGGCGCCGCAAACGCAATGTATCTGCCCAAGGTAATCGCATACAACGCAAAGAATCCCGAGGCAGCAGACCGTTACGCTGAGATCTCCGACTTTATGAGTCTGGGCGGAAACAGCAAGGAAGAAAAGATACAGCTTCTCATTACATACCTCAGAGGCATGAATGACAAGCTGAACATTCCTCACAGCATCAACCACTACGGTGCTGACAGCTATCCCGCAGAGCAGGGCTTCGTTCCCGAGAACGTATTCCTGGAGAGACTTCCCGAGATCGCAAAGAACGCCATTGCAGATGCGTGCACAGGTTCCAACCCCCGTCAGCCTTCTCAGGAAGAGATGGAAAAGCTGCTTAAGTGCTGCTACTACGACACTGAAGTTGATTTCTGATAAAACAGTTCTGAGATGAATAAAAAAAGCCGCCGCTTCCGAAATAAAACGGAAGCGGCGGCTTTTATTGTTATAACCGATTCATTTATCCTCCAAAAAGGGTGGGGAGCATTATATGTAAAAAGCAGCGAAATGATCTCTGATCATTTAAACTTATTGCCCCTAAAATCTCTTTCCGCTTATC
>ENA-ORMN01000029-ORMN01000029.1-human-gut-metagenome-genome-assembly--contig:-NODE-29-length-174314-cov-8.003225_pt1 | contig 174314 bp, 159 predicted proteins | sample MGYA00242102_ERZ508993 | MGnify/ENA primary metagenome ERZ508993 (study PRJEB26280, sample SAMEA2338770) | human gut metagenome | biome: human gut; feature: human-associated habitat; material: faeces...
CAATCGATAGTGTAGCCGACCGAGATTTGCAAAGCACTTGCCGTGCGGAGAGACCGCTACGCTTTCTAGCGGCCGGAGCACGTGCAATATGTGCTTTGACAAATCGCAGGGGAGTCAAGTGTGATTGCGGTTATAGGAAATACCCATTTAGAGTATATGATACTTTATGGAATGATTACATTTTAAGCAGCGAGCCGAGATCCACGGTATCCGCCTGCTCTCTGGCAGCTTTCTCTGCCGCAGCCTGCGAGGAAAGATCCATATAACGGACGAGCACGTCGGAAATCTCACATCCGTCTTCATTGGCAATCTTCATAAATATCGGTTTCAATTTATCAATCTGCTGCGAGGTAGTAGCGGTCGCACGCTGATTCGGATCACTGTTGATCGATTTCTTGTTGATATAGGCAGTGATACGATCTAAAAATGCCTGATCTTCTTTTGTCATAACAAACCATCCTTTCTTTGTGAAACACATCTTATCATTTTTCACATGCACTGTCAAAAAAGTTTACTTACCCTGCCAAATTTGCTATACTATACATGTTATATAAAATTATCACTTACAGGAGAACATGCATGGCAGATATCAAACCATTTTGCAGTATCAGACCGGGAAAGGGATTGGAAGCGAATGTAGCAGCACTTCCGTATGATGTCTATAACAGACAGGAAGCCAAAGAAGCTGTGAAAGGCAATCCGCTTTCCTTTTTAAATATCGACAGAGCGGAAACAGGGCTTGCAGACGAGGTGGACACCTATGATCCAAAGGTGTACGAGCGGGCACAGCAGCTTTTGACCGGTCAGATCGCGGATGGAACCTATATACAGGATGAGAAGCCGTGCTATTACTTATATGAGCTGACGATGCAGGGAAGAAGCCAGACCGGTATCGTAGCCTGTGCAAGTGTGGATGATTACCTGTCAGGCGTGATCATGAAGCATGAAAATACGCGTGCGGAAAAAGAAGCGGACAGGATCCGTCATGTAGACACGCTCTCTGCCCAGACAGGGCCGATCTTTCTGGCATATCGGACAGATGATGCACTTGAACAGATCAAGCAGACAGAGAAACAGAACATGCCATATGCGGATTTTACTTCCGAAGACGGGATTAGACATCGGATGTGGCAGATTACAGATGTTGACCGAATCAGTCAAATTCAAAATTGCTTTGCAAATATGGAGAAAATCTATATTGCGGATGGGCATCACCGCTGTGCTTCCGCAGTAAAAGTATCTTTGAAACGACGCGAAGAAAATCCGGGCTATACGGGAAACGAAGAATTCAATTATTTCCTTTCCGTTTTATTTGCGGAGTCGGAGCTGCATATCATGGACTATAACAGAGTGGTAAAAGATCTGAACGGACTTTCGCCGGAGGCGTTTCTGGAAAAAGTCAGAGAGAAATTTACAGTGCATCTGAACGGTGATGGGACAGAGGCTGTACACTGTGACAGAAAAGGCATGTTTGGCATGTATCTGGAGAACCGGTGGTATGTGCTTACACAGATCGGGAAAAAAAGCGAAGATCCTGTGGAAGCACTGGATGTTTCTGTATTGCAGAATGACCTTCTGGCACCGATCTTAAATATCCGGGATCCAAAAACGGATCACCGCATTGACTTTGTGGGAGGCATACGTGGGCTGGCAGAGCTGGAGCGGCGCTGTCACACAGACTGTCAGGCGGCTTTCTGCCTGTATCCGACTTCCATGGAGGAGCTGTTTGCCGTAGCAGACGCAGACCGTCTGATGCCACCGAAGTCCACATGGTTTGAACCAAAGCTGAGAAGTGGATTATTTATACATAAAATATAATGATGCCAGAGTCAAAAGGTCTAAAACCACGTGAGCATCAAAGCCGGGGCTTTTGACCCCGACATCATATAATAATTGCAAATAGGTAAAAGCAGAGAAATGCCTGCAATGAAATGGGAGGATGTTACATGACAAAGAAATTATACAAACTGATGAACTGGGCAGATGTGGAAGGTATTGTGTATGCGGAGGAGGATGATCCGCACAGATTGCTCGGTCCTCATGTAAGAGGCATGAATACCATGATCCAGTTCTTTTATCCGGGCGCGGTCAGTGCTGTGATCGTGATCGGTAAAAACAGATATGCCATGGAGCTTGCTGATGAAGAGGGATATTTTGCAGCGCTTGTTCCAAAGGCAGAGAAAACAGACTGTTATACCGTGGAAGTACGGATGCAGGACGGACAGATCAAGGAAGTATGTGATCCCTATTGTTTTGGACCTGTGATCACAAAAAAAGATACAGAAAAATTCAACCATGGAATCCATTATAATGTATACGACATTCTTGGCGCACACCCGATGAAGATCAACGGCATTTCCGGTGTTCACTTTGCAGTCTGGGCACCAAATGCCATGCGTGTCAGTGTTGTAGGGGATTTCAACGGATGGGACGGTAGATTTCATCAGATGCGCCGCCTGTGGGACAGCGGTATTTTTGAACTCTTTATTCCGTGTGCCAATGTCGGAGATAATTATAAGTATGAGATCAAATTAAAAGGCGGAAAGACCTTTTTAAAGGCAGATCCTTACGGAAATCAGGCGCAGCTCCGCCCAAACACTGCTTCTGTTGTGGCAGATCTTTCCAAGTTTAAATGGTCGGATGAAAACTGGCTGGCAGATAGAAAGAATTTCAAACCGGAAAAGGAAGCAATGTCTGTTTACGAAGTATATCTCGGTTCCTTTGCAAGAGGCGAGGATGGATCGTATGTAAATTACAGAGAACTGGCACCGAAGATCATTTCCTATGTGAAGGAAATGGGCTATACACACATTGAACTGATGCCTGTTATGGAGCACCCGCTGGACGCTTCCTGGGGCTATCAGGTAATTGGTTACTATGCACCGACTTCCCGTTATGGTTCTCCGGAAGATTTTATGTTCTTTATGAATGAGATGCACAAGCATGGGATTGGTGTTATCTTAGACTGGGTTCCGGCGCATTTCCCGAAGGACGAACAGGGACTGGCAACCTTTGACGGAACATGCCTGTATGAGCATGCTGACTGGAGACAGGGATGTCATCCGCATTGGGGAACTCTTATTTACAATTATGGCAGACCTGAAGTGAAGAACTATCTGATCGCCAATGCATTGTTCTGGATCAATGTATTCCATGCGGACGGAATCCGTATGGACGCTGTGGCATCTATGCTCTATCTGGATTACGGCAAGAACGAAGGCGAATGGATCCCGAATATTTACGGTGGAAAGGAAAATCTGGAAGCGATCGAATTTTTAAAGCATCTGAACAGTGTGATCCATAAGCAGAAGGACGGAGTTATCACGATCGCAGAAGAATCGACTGCATGGCCGAAGGTAACAGAGCCTGTTGAAAAGGACGGACTTGGTTTTGATCTGAAATGGAATATGGGCTGGATGAATGATTTTACGGGCTATATGCATCTGGATCCTTATTTCAGAGGCCAGCACCATGGTGAGCTGACCTTCAGTATGATCTACGCATACAGTGAAAAATTCATGCTGGTACTTTCCCATGATGAGGTTGTGCACGGCAAATCTTCCATGATCGGCAAAATGCCGGGCGAGATTCCGGATAAGTTTAAAAACCTGCGTGCAGCCTACGGCTTTATGATGGCACATCCGGGCAAAAAGCTGCTGTTCATGGGTCAGGACATTGCAGAGTTTGATGAATGGAATGAGAACAGAAGCGTGGAATGGGAGCTTTTGCAGTATGACCAGCATAAACAGATGCAGGAATATGTTAAGAAACTGAACAGCATGTACAGGGAATACCCTGCGTTATATGCGGAGGATAACGATCCGGAAGGCTTTGAATGGATCAATAATATTTCTGCAAATGAAAATGTTATTGTATTTTTGCGGAAAACGGCAAAGGATAAGGATACCCTGCTGGTTGTCTGCAACTTTGCCAATGAAAAACGGACAGATTACAAGATCGGTGTTCCGTATCCGGGCAAATATAAGGAAATTCTGAATTCCGATGCGCGTAAGTTTGGCGGCGAAAATGATATCAATGTAAGAGCCATTGCATCAAAAGAAGAGGAATGTGATGGCAGAGAAGACAGTATCCGTATCAAAATGCCGGCGTTAAGCATGCAGATATTCAGCTATACACCTTTTACAGCAAAGGAAAAGGCAGAGATTGAACGCCTGAAGGAAGAAGAAAGACAGAGAAAACTGGAGCAGGAAAAACTGGAGCAGGCAAAGGCAGCGGAGACAGAAGCACGAAAACTGGCAGATGAAGCCAAGGAACAGGCGAAACGTGCACAGGAAGAAGCCAAGGAAGCCCTGAAACGTGCCATGAAAGAAGCCAAATATGCGGAAGAACTGGAAAAAGAAGCACGCGAGCTGGAAGAAGAGGCATTAAAACGGAAACAGGAAAGTGAAAAGGTAAAAGAAGAAGCAAAATTCCTGTAAAATGCCATGGTAGAAAATAACAGAGGTAATGAAAATGAATGATGCAGTAACAGAAGTGATGGACAATGCGGTTGCAGATGTGACAAATGCCGTAGGTGATGCTGTTCCGACAGATGTAACGGAAAAGATCGGTTTTGTTGAGCGGTATTTGAATGAACTGCCGCAGAAAGCATTGAACCTGGGAATCCGTGTAGTACTTGCGCTTGTTTTTTTCTTCGTTGGTGTGCAGGTGATCAAACTGATCCGCCGTATTGTCAAGAAGTCCCTGAAACGTGCAAATGCTGATCTTGGTGTGATCCAGTTTCTGGATTCGCTGATCAAGGCGATCCTGTATATGATTCTTTTGTTTATGATCGCATCGGGTTTTGGACTGGATGCAACCAGTGTTGTGGCAGTGGTCGGTTCTGCCGGTGTGGCACTTGGTCTTGCCCTGCAGGGAAGTCTTTCCAACTTTGCAGGTGGTGTGCTGATCCTGTTATTAAAACCATTCCGCGTTGGTGATTACATCATTGAAGACAATAAAGGGAATGAAGGAACCGTTAAGGAAATCCAGCTTTTTTACACGAAGCTGTTGACACCGGATGATAAAGTGATCATTCTGCCGAATGGCACACTTGCCAATACATCCCTGACCAATGTGACTGCAACAGATATCCGCCGCCTGGATCTTTCGGTCGGTATTTCCTATACGGCAGATCTGAAAAAAGCAAAAGAGATCGCAATGCAGGAGCTTACAGCGGATACTGCCTGTCTGAAAGAGAAGGAAAAAGATGTCTTTGTCAATAACCTCGGTGATTCAGCAGTAGAGCTGATCGTGCGCTGCTATGTTAAAAATGAGGATTACTGGCCGGCGCGTGGCAGGCTGTTGGAAAAAGTGAAGCTTGCTTATGATGCGAACGGCATTGAAATACCGTTTAATCAGCTGGATGTGCATGTTGATCGGGAATTGGAGAAATAAAAAAGAAAACAGTTGCATTCTGCTTCCGTTTTCGATATAATACATTTTTGTAAGCGTAAGTTTACAGGATGTATGCTGAAATAGCTCAGTTGGTAGAGCACTTCACTCGTAATGAAGGGGTCGTGGGTTCGAGTCCCATTTTCAGCTTTTTATGTAGCCTCAGTCATGTTCGCATGTCTGAGGTTTTTTTGTATGGCGACGAGGAAAATGCACGCATTTATGTGGTGCATATGACAACCTCTGATCAGAGTGGGATTTGCAGAGTATAGCTCTTCTCTGCGTCATACAGCTGATATCGTTTATATCTTCACACTGAGCCGGCGTTCAATCATCTGGATCAGGCTGTACAGACAGACGGCTATGAAACAGAGAATCAGAATACACAGGATCAGCCAGTCGAGCTTAAAAACCTGGCTGGCATAAATGATCAGATATCCCAGTCCCTGTCTGGCAGCTAAAAATTCCCCAATCATAACACCTACAAGCGCAAGCCCGATATTGACCTTCATGTTGCTCAGAATCGTTTCGCGGGCGGCTGGCAGAACGACCATAAAGAAGATATGTCTTTTTTTTCCACCCAGAATACGGATCAGCTTTTGTTTTTCAGAATCGGTATTTTTAAAGCAGGTATACAAATTGATGATACAGCCGAAAATCGCAACGGAAATTCCCGCGATCACGATTGTGCGGATCCCTGTTCCGAGCCAGACGATGATGAGTGGTGCAAGTGCTGACTTTGGCAGGGAATTGAGAAGTACAAAAACCGGTTCCACAACACTGGACATTGTCTGAAAACGCCAGAGCAGTGAGGCGACCAGTACAGATCCGATCATGATAATGAAAAAGCTCAGGATTGTTTCATATAAGCTCACACCAATATGCATAAATAACTGATTATTTTTTGTCATTTCCAGAAAGCACCTTGCGATCCTTGTCGGGCAACTGTAAAAAAAGACATCGATAAGACCACATCTTGCGGTGATTTCCCATATTGCAAGAAAACCAAGCAACACAAGAATACGCGAAATGCGGATCAGGAGCTTTCTCTTTTTTTCGACCTGTAAAAAGAGAAGCTGGTTTTGGCTCATGTTGTATTAAGCTCCTTCCATATAAGATTGAAATAAGTGGAAAATTCGGGCAGGTTCCGTATTTCCAGAGAGGAGAGGCCTGTATTTTGGAATGGCAGAACAAATTCCTTTACGATCGTTGCCGGCCGCTTGCTCAGAACGAGGACACGGCTGGACAGACTGATGGCTTCTCCGATGTCATGGGTAACAAGAACAGCTGTTTTTCCTTCCTTTTGTATGATTTTTCCGATATCGTCTGCTGCATTCAGACGGCTCTGGTAATCCAGTGCACTGAATGGTTCATCCAGATATAAGAGCTCGGGTTTCATGGCAAGCGTGCGGATCAGCGCTGCACGTTGGCGCATACCGCCGGATAACTGGGATGGTTTTTTATGAGCAAAGGAATCAAGCTGATAACGTGTAAGCAGGGTGTGAAGATATTCCTTGCATGCATTGTCCAGACAATGATTGATCTTTGGCCCAAGACAGACATTATCCCAGATATCATACCATTCAAGCAGGTGATCCTGCTGCAGCATATACCCGTAAAAGGACTGAGTTCCCTTTTGCTTATAGTGAATTTTGATACTACCTTCCTCCGGACTTAAAATGCCGGTTAACAGACCAAGTAAAGTGGATTTTCCACAACCGCTTGGACCTACAATGGAGACAAATTCTCCTTTATGGATCCGGAAGCTGACAGACTTTATGACAGAAATTTCTCCCGTATGAGTGTGATAGGAAAAAGATAGATCGTTGCATTCCAATAATAACAAGACACAGATCCTGCCACTTCTTTTTTATTAGGATATGTGTGCAAAGCAGGAAAGGTGAGTGCGGAAAAAGAATTATTCTGCCCAAAAGCACAGAAAGGTATTGCAAACAAAGTCATTTTTGATTAAAATTAAATTTGAATTTTACATTCATACAGGAAATACGGAGGTAAGACAAATGGCACAGCTTTGGGGCGGTCGCTTTACAAAGGATACAGATCAGCTTGTATACAATTTTAATGCATCGATCTCATTCGATCAGAAGTTTTTTCATCAGGATATAGAGGGCAGCATTGCACATACCGTAATGCTTGCAAAGCAGAAGATATTGACAGAAGAAGAAAAGGATGCGATCGTAAAGGGGCTGACCGGGATCCGGGAAGATGTGGATGCAGGGAAGCTGCAGATCACAAGTGCCTATGAAGATATCCACAGCTTTGTGGAGGCAAATCTGATCGACCGGATCGGAGATGCAGGGAAGAAGCTGCATACAGGCAGAAGCAGAAACGATCAGGTTGCACTGGATATGAAGCTCTATACGAGAGATGAAATTTCTAATGTCGATGATCTTTTAAAAGATCTTCTTGCAGAGCTCCTTATTATTATGAAGGAAAACACAGAGACTTATATGCCGGGCTTTACCCATCTGCAGAAAGCACAGCCGATCACACTGGCACATCATATGGGTGCTTATTTTGAAATGTTCAAGCGTGACAGAAGCCGTATGGCAGATATTTATAAAAGAATGAATTATTGTCCGCTCGGAAGCGGCGCACTTGCCGGGACAACCTATCCGCTCGACAGAGAGTATACTGCCTCATTGCTCGGCTTTGAAGGCCCGACACTGAACAGTATGGATTCTGTGGCTGACAGAGATTATCTGATTGAGTTTTTAAGTGCACTTTCCACGATCATGATGCATCTGAGCCGTTTTTCGGAAGAGATTATTATCTGGAACTCCAATGAATATAAATTTATAGAGATCGATGATGCCTATTCGACCGGAAGCAGCATTATGCCGCAAAAAAAGAATCCGGATATTGCCGAGCTGGTCCGCGGAAAGACGGGACGCGTTTATGGCGCACTGATGTCACTTCTGACAACAATGAAAGGTATTCCGCTTGCCTATAATAAAGATATGCAGGAAGACAAGGAACTGACCTTTGATGCGATTGATACCGTGAAAGGCTGTCTGGCACTTTTCACAGGCATGATCCGTACAATGAAATTCAATAAAGATATTATGGAAAAAAGTGCAATGCATGGCTTTACCAATGCGACGGATGCAGCTGATTATCTGGTAAAACACGGAGTTCCGTTCCGTGATGCCCATTCGATCATCGGACATCTTGTGCTGACCTGTATCGAAAAGGGAAAAGCCATTGATGAAATGAGCATTGAAGAGCTCAAAGAAATCAGTGATGTGTTTGAGCCGGACATTTACGATGCGATTTCTTTAAAGACATGTGTGGAAAAGAGACTGACGATCGGTGCACCGAGCAAGACTTCCATGGAGCAGGCAATCGCAGCATATGAGGCATATCTTAAAGAATAGAAACGAAACAGTGAATTCCCGGTCACAGGCCGGTGATAATAAAAAATACGAGGAGAAGAAAAATGAGTGATAAGTTAAAAGTCGGTATCTTAGGTGGAACAGGTATGGTAGGACAGCGTTTTATTTCGTTGCTCGAGAATCATCCATGGTTTGAGGTAACAACAATTGCAGCAAGCCCACGTTCTGCAGGTAAGAAATATGTGGAAGCTGTCGGTGACAGATGGAAAATGGATACACCAATGCCTGAAAACGTAAAAGATATTGTTGTTATGAATGTAAATGAAGTAGAGGCAGTTGCTTCTCAGGTTGATTTTGTGTTTTCCGCAGTTGATATGTCCAAGGATGAGATCCGTGCGATCGAAGAGGCATATGCCAAGACAGAAACACCTGTTGTTTCCAACAACTCCGCACACAGATGGACACCGGATGTTCCGATGATCATTCCGGAGATCAATGATAACCATACAGATGTGATCGAGTTCCAGAAGAAGAGACTCGGTACAACAAAGGGCTTCATCGCCGTAAAACCAAACTGCTCTATCCAGAGCTACGCTCCGGTTTTATATGCATGGAGAGAGTTCGAGCCATATGAAGTAGTTGCTACAACATACCAGGCAATCTCAGGTGCAGGTAAGACCTTTAAAGACTGGCCTGAAATGGTTGGCAATATCATCCCTTACATCGGTGGAGAGGAAGAAAAGAGTGAACAGGAACCGCTTCGTGTATTCGGTAAAGTAGAAAACGGTGTGATCGTAAAGGCAGAAGAGCCAAAGATCACATGTCAGTGTATCCGTGTCCCTGTACTCAACGGTCATACAGCAGCTGTATTTGTAAAATTCAAAAAGAAACCAACGAAAGAACAGCTGATCGAAAAGCTTGAAAGCTACAGCGGTGCTCCGCAGGCACTCAAGCTGCCAAGCGCTCCAAAGCAGTTTATGCGTTACATGACAGAAGATAACAGACCACAGGTAACAGAAGATGTCAATTATGAAAACGGAATGGGAATTTCTATCGGACGTATCCGTGAAGACAGCATTTATGATTACAAATTCGTTGGCCTTTCTCATAACACAGTACGTGGAGCGGCAGGTGGGGCTGTGCTTTGCGCTGAGCTGTTAAAAGCAAAGGGATTTATCACGAAAAAATAAGCTGCGCTGCAGTATATTTGGGGTGTATAAGAATGAATGAGATGCATTATCAGTTGGATCTTCTGACTGCAATGAATCAAAAGCTAATGGGCAATGAAAAGATGTTCCGCATGATCTGCGGAACATCTTCCAATGCCTTTTTATATTACATATTTTCCGAAGACCGCTTTGAAATGCTTGGATTGTGGCAGCATTATTTTGATTTTCCGATCCGTTCCGCTTCAGATCTGCATAAGCTGATCAACTGCGCAAAGGCAGAGTATATTTCTGAACTGGAAGAAGCTCTTTTCTGTGAAAATAAGCACAAAGAGTCGCAGATCACAGAATGCGAAATGCAGGATAAGAAGTGGCTTGAATTTGAGGTAACGGTCACTTACAGCGAAACGGATGAGCCAAGTGAAAAAATCATCAGAATCCGGGATGTGACAAAACGGAAGAAACAGACGGAAGAACTCAAATATATGGCGTATTATGATTCTTTGACAGGTTTGTACAACCGGAATTATTTTGTCAGGATACTCAGTGAATGGGTTCGGAAAGCCCAGACTGAAAAAGCAACGATCGACGTGCTCTGCATCCGGATGGATGATTTCAAACGGATCAATGATTCCATGGGAATGATTGCAGGGGATGAGATTCTGCAGGCATTTGGGCTTTTTTTACGGGATCTGCAAAGCGAGGATATCATAGTATCCCATTTTAATGATGATATCTATTATCTTGCTATTTATAATCCGTACGGAAATCACAATGTTGATGCTGTATACAGGAAAATAGGCCAGAGAACGGAACAGCCGTTTCAGATGATGGGAAACATTGAACAGAAAATCACAGTCAGTATCGGTGTTGCCAATTATCCGGAATCGGCCAGAAATTCTTTGGAGATCATCAATTGTGCGGAAATCGTACAGTCGCAGAAAAAAGAGTCCGGAACAAACAGCATTGCCTATTTTGAAGCTCCCATTCTGACGGATTTTATTGAAAACATCCAGATCGAGAATAAACTGAAAGAAGCAATTGAGGATCATGCATTTGAATTGTATTATCAGCCGCAGTATGATGCAGGTTCCAAAAAACTGCGTGGCGTAGAGGCATTGATCCGCTGGCGCGGACAGGATGGCAAATTTGTCAGCCCGGCAGTTTTCATTCCGCTTGCGGAAAAAGACGGATTGATCGTTCAAATCGGTAACTGGGTACTCGAGGAAGGTATCCGGGTCTACGCAGACTGGTATCGGAAATATGGATATCCGATGGTATTGTCTTTAAATATCTCAGCACTGCAATATAAAAAAGCGGATTTTGTGCATCATCTGCTGGTGTTGATTGAAAAGTATCAGGTTGATCCTGCTCTGATCGAATTGGAAATAACGGAAAGCGTACTGATCGAAGATTTTAATTCAGTGGTGGATAAGCTGAATACCCTAAAGGAATATGGAATTAAAATTTCCTTAGATGACTTTGGAACCGGCTTTTCTTCTCTTTCTTATCTGAAGGGGCTTCCTATCGATACATTAAAAATCGATAAGTCTTTTATTGATACAGTTATCAATGATCACCCGACGCGTGTAATTACAGAATCCATTATTGCGATGGTAAAGAAGCTTGGCTGTGAAACAGTGGCGGAAGGTGTGGAGACACAGGAGCAGTATGATTATCTGAAGGCAGTCAACTGTGATAACATACAGGGATTTCTGCTTGGCAAGCCTATGCCGGCAGAAGGCGTTGAAAAAATACTTTCTTCCATAAAAAAATGAGAGGATGCATATGCTGAAAGGAAGAGAACGCGAACTTGCATATCTGAATAAAGAATACCAAAGCGGTTCTGACAGGCTGCTTGTTTTGTATGGACAGAAGGATGTTGGGAAAACTGCACTTCTGGCTGCTTTTACGGAAGACAAAAAGGCCTTTTACTATCAGGCTGAAGAAGGCAGTGAGAGACAACAGCTTTATCTGCTTGGCAGACAGCTGCAGCGGATTGGCTTTTCACTGCCATTATATCCGACTTATGAGGAAGTTTTTCAGTGTCTGGATCGGAAACTGCTGGTAATAGATGAGTTTCAGTATCTGCTCAAGACCGGAAATGGTTTTGTACAGGCTCTTGATTCATTTCTTCAGAATAAAACAGACCCCTGTATGGTGCTATTATGCAGTTCCTCTATTTCTTTTGTGGAAAATCATATGGTTGCAAAACTGGGAAAACTGGCACATAAGCTGACCGGCTTCTTAAAATTGAAGGAATTGCAGCTTTGGGATGTTGCAGCATATTTCCCGGACTATTCCCGGGAAGACTGTGTGAAGGTTTACGCCATTTTAGGTGGTCTGCCAGGACTATGGCAGGCGTTTGATCCTGCTGTTTCTGTTTCGGAAAATATTTGCAGGGTTCTTCTTTCCCCGGGTGGAAGACTGCGGGAAGAAGGAGCGCATATTGTCAGCAGACAGCTTCGGGAATGTGGTGTCTACTTTTCGATTTTAGGTGCCTTGGCACAGGGCAAAAATAAATTAAATGAATTATATCAGCACACAGGATTTTCAAGGGCGAAGATCAGTGTATATTTGAAAAATCTTATGGAGCTGGAGCTGGTGGAAAAGGTGTTTTCCCTGGATACACCCGGCCGCGATAATCAACGTAAGGCTGTTTATCGTATTTCGCATCCTCTGGTACGTTTCTGGTTTTGTTTCCTGTATGCGGACAGCAGTCTGCTTTTGCGGATGACACCCCTGGCATATTACGAACAGCTGGTAGAGCCGGCATTGACGATTTATTGTGAAAGCTGCTTTTCTAAAGTATGTCAGGAATATATGCAGAGGGAAAACGCAAGGCATTCGCTTCCGATTGAAATCACAGAGTTTGGCAGTTTTGCAGGAAAAGCAGGATCGATCGACTATATCGGGCATAATGAATCCGGACGATATATTGTGGCATTTGCGGATTATAGGGATCCGGTCTTTTTGTATGAAAAATACTTGCAGGCAAAGGCTCTGACAGGGCAGGCGGGGATCCGGCCGGATTATATGTATCTGTTTTCCGGGCATAGCTTTGATGCAAAGCTGGAAGCACTGGAAAAAGAGCTGGATACGCTGATATTGATTAGAATGGATGATTTATAAATATGGGAAAACAGGTTTTTATAGCAGAAAAACCGAGTGTAGCAAGAGAATTTGCGAAAGCATTAAAATATAATATGAAATCCCGTGATGGCTATATGGAGTCCGATGAGGCGATCGTTACATGGTGTGTCGGACATCTGGTTACTATGAGCTATCCTGAAGCATATGATGAAAAATGGAAAAGATGGACGATCGAGCCGCTTCCTTTCATTCCAAAGGAATTCAAATACGAAGTGATCGACGGCGTTAAAAAGCAGTTTCAGATCGTCAGCGGTATATTGAACCGGCCGGATGTGGATATTATTTACGTCTGTACCGACTCGGGGCGGGAAGGAGAATACATATACAGGCTTGTGGAAATGCAGGCACATGTGACAGGCAAGGAAAGAAGACGTGTCTGGATCGATTCCCAGACGGAAGAAGAAATCCTGCGTGGCATCCGGGAAGCGAAAGATCTGTCCGCGTATGACAATCTGTGTTCTTCCGCTTATCTGCGGGCAAAAGAAGATTATCTGATGGGCATTAATTTTTCACGCGTGCTGACCTTGAAATATGGGTATAACGTCAAAAAATTTCTGGATCAGGACCGGGTAGTGATCTCGGTCGGCCGTGTCATGACCTGTGTGCTTGGCATGGTAGTGGACAGAGAACGGGAGATCCGTAATTTTGTCAAAACACCGTTTTACCGTGTCCTTGCCAGCCTGCAGATCGGCGATAAGGCAGTGGATGCAGAATGGAGAGCTGTCAAGGGATCTGCTTACTTTGAATCACCGCTTCTGTATAAAGAAAACGGATTCAAAAAGCAGGAAGATGCGCAGAAACTGATCGACGCACTAATGCAGCCACAGCCGTTGCAGTTTCAGGTGGTAAAAGCAGAGAAAAAGAAAGAAACGAAAAATCCACCACTTTTGTTTAATCTGGCGGAGCTGCAGAACGAATGCTCCAAGCTGTTTAAGATCAGCCCGGATCAGACACTGCAGATCGTGCAGGAGCTGTATGAAAAGAAGCTGACAACCTATCCGCGTACGGATGCCCGTGTGCTTTCCACAGCGGTTTCCAAGGAAATTACAAAAAATATCAGCGGTCTTGCATCGTATCCGGGCGTCGGGCCGTATGTGAAATATATTCTGGAAAAGAAAACTTATCAGAATCTGGCAAAGACAAAATATGTCAATGACAAGCAGATCACGGATCACTATGCGATCATTCCGACCGGTCAGGGACTTGCGGCACTTTCTTCATTGCATGCAACGTCTGCAAAGGTATATGAGGTCATTGTCAGACGATTCCTTTCCATTTTCTGCCCGCCGGCTGTTTACCAGAAGATCGCACTTTGCGTGCAGCGTGGCAGCGAACAGTTTTTTGCCAACTTTAAAGTACTTTCGAGCGCAGGGTATCTGGAACTGATGCAGTACAGCTTTGGTAAAAAGACAGAAGAAGCGGAAAAAACAAAGGAAAAAGAGCAGGAGGAAGAAACAGATACCGCTTGTGATGAGAATTTGTTAAAAATACTGTCTTCTCTGAAAAAAAATGATATAATAGATGGGAACGGTTTCTCAATAAAGGAAGGAGAGACTTCACCGCCAAAACGATACAATTCAGGATCGATGATCCTTGCTATGGAAAACGCAGGGCAGCTGATCGAAGATGAAGAACTCAGGGCACAGATCAAAGGAAGCGGGATCGGTACTTCTGCCACAAGAGCGGAGATCCTGAAAAAACTGGTCAATAACAAGTATCTGGCACTGAATAAAAAGACGCAGATCATTACGCCGACACTGCTTGGTGAGAGTATTTATGAAGTCGTTAACTGTTCTATCCGGTCACTTCTTGATCCAAAGCTTACCGCAAGCTGGGAGAAGGGGCTGACACAGGTCGCAGACGGCGTGATCAGTCAGGATGAATATCTGGAAAAGCTGGAAGGCTTTATCGTCCGCAGAACGGAATATGTCAAACAGACAAACCAGCGCAGTCTGCTGGAGCACAGATTCTGCGAAGCAGCAAAATATTATCCTGCTGTCAAAAATAAAAAATCATAACTTATGGAGGAAAATCAAATGGAATTATTTCAGGTATCAAAGTATCTTGATGTTGAACACACCATCGCAAAATACATGTTTGATCCGGTGGAGAATCCTTGGGAGGTTCTGCCATCGATCAGTATTTTTATTGAACAGTTGGGGCCGATGCTGCCAAGTGAGGAATTTGAGCAGCGCGGCAGTAATGTATGGATCTCAAAATCAGCAGTCATTGCACCGACCGCTTATATCGGCGGTCCGTGTATCATCGATGCAGGCACGGAAGTCCGTCACTGCGCATTTATCCGTGGCAGTGCGATCATTGGCAAAAACTGCGTGATCGGTAATTCCACAGAGGTTAAGAACAGTATCATCTTTGATGAGGTACAGATCCCACATTACAATTATGTCGGTGACAGTATTTTAGGCTTCCGTTCCCATCTCGGAGCAGGTGCAATTACATCTAACGTCAAAAACGACAAGAGCAATGTAGAAGTGAATTTTGCACTCGGCAAAATGGATACCAAGCTGCGCAAGTTTGGTGCGATTGTCGGAGATTTTTCCCAGATCGGCTGTAACAGCGTTTTGAATCCCGGTACGATCATCGGCAGAAACTGCAGCATTTATCCGCTTTCCAATGTCAGAGGACTTGTAAATGAAAACTCCATTTATAAGGCACCGGGCAAGGTTGTACAGAAGGTAAAACTCAAGAAGGATCCCAAATAAGTAAAAATGGCTGTTTTCTGCAGAAAACCATGCAGCGTGTATATGGAAAAAAACATAAAAATGACTGGATTTTTTTGTGGAAATATGCGAAAATGATAACGGTGATTTTGACAAAATATACATGTGATATTTTGTTGATAAAATAAAGTACATTTTGAAAGGAGTTTTCACATGATTTATTCAAAAGAAGTGGAAGAAATGTGTCCAGTTGCACAGGGCGTTCATCATGGCTGTGCACCAATCCCAGAAGAAGCAAAATGGGTTCAGGCAAAAGAAGTGAAGGATATTTCTGGCTATACACACGGTATTGGCTGGTGTGCACCACAGCAGGGTGCTTGTAAATTATCCTTAAACGTTAAGGAAGGTATTATCCAGGAAGCTTTAGTTGAGACAATCGGATGTTCCGGTATGACTCATTCAGCAGCTATGGCAGCAGAAATCCTTCCGGGCTTAACAGTTATGGAAGCATTAAATACAGACCTTGTATGTGATGCAATCAACACTGCTATGAGAGAGTTGTTCTTACAGATCGTTTACGGTCGTTCACAGTCTGCCTTCTCTGAAGACGGTCTTGCAATCGGTGCCGGTCTGGAAGATCTTGGTAAAGGAACCCGTTCTATGGTTGGTACTACATACGGAACTCTTTCCAAAGGACCTAGATACCTTGAACTTACAGATGGTTATATTACAGGTATTGCCCTTGACGAAGCTGATGAGATCATCGGTTACAAATATGTAAACTTCGGTAAGATGATGGACTTCATCAAAGCCGGCGATGATGCTGCTACAGCATATGAAAAAGCTTCAGGTCAGTATGGTCGTGTACAGGATGCTGTACGTGTAATTGACCCTAGAAAAGAGTAAGGAATAGGAGGATAAATAGATGGCATTATTTGAATCATATGAAAGAAGAGAGCCTCAGATTCTTGCTGTATTAAAAGAGTATGGCATTAATTCAATTGAGGAATGTAAAGATATTACAATGGCTGCTGGAATCGATGTTTACAGTCTGATCGAAGGCATTCAGCCAATCTGTTTTGAAAATGCAAAATGGGCTTACACAGTAGGTGCAGCAATCGCAATCAAGAAAAACTGCCGCAAGGCTGCTGATGCTGCTGCAGCAATCGGCGAAGGACTTCAGGCTTTCTGTATTCCTGGCTCTGTAGCTGATACACGTAAGGTAGGTCTTGGACATGGTAACCTTGGTAAAATGCTTCTGGAAGAGGATACAGAGTGTTTCGCTTTCTTAGCCGGTCATGAATCATTCGCAGCCGCTGAAGGTGCGATCGGTATCGCAGAAAAGGCTAACAAGGTTCGTCAGAAACCTCTCCGTGTTATCTTAAACGGTCTTGGAAAAGACGCAGCTCAGATCATTTCCCGTATCAACGGATTTACATTTGTTGAGACAGAATATGATCCATATACAAATACAGTAAAAGAAGTATCACGCAAGTGCTACTCTAAAGACGCTGATTCTCCACGTGCCAAGGTTAACTGCTACGGTGCAAACTCTGTTCCGGAAGGCGTTGCAATCATGTGGAAAGAAAATGTAGACGTATCTATCACAGGTAACTCTACAAACCCGACTCGTTTCCAGCATCCGGTAGCAGGTACTTATAAGAAAGAAAGACTTGAAGCCGGTAAGAAGTACTTCTCAGTAGCATCAGGCGGTGGTACAGGACGTACACTTCACCCGGATAACATGGCTGCAGGTCCTGCTTCTTATGGTATGACAGATACAATGGGCCGTATGCATTCAGATGCACAGTTCGCTGGTTCTTCATCAGTTCCTGCTCACGTAGAAATGATGGGTCTGATCGGCGCTGGTAATAACCCAATGGTAGGTATGACTGTTTCTACAGCCGTTTCTATCGAAGAAGCTGCAAAGGCTGGTAAATTCTAAATATTGATTTAAAATGAAAATTTTAGGGCTATTCAAACAGAGTATATGTTTGAATAGCCCTATTTTAGATGATATGCCACAAATTATTCTAATAAAAGAATTGAAGAACAAATGTGGTAGGTATTTTTCATCAGCTTGAAAATTATTTGCAAAAGTTATAATTGTTTATAGGTACATCCCCGTCACACTGTCATCTTTTTCAAATCCCAGTTCTGCTAATGCGTTATACGCTTTCTTGGCAATCGATTCATTTGCACCCCAGGAAATATTCAAAAGACCATGACCACCGCCAAAACCAATGATAAAAGCATCCTGTGAGTTATCTTCCTGTGTAAGCATAACGGTCAGTGATACAGCACTTTCAACTCTGTAATAATACTCTTCAAAACAGATAAGAATTGCTTTTCCCCCGGCTTTCTGTACCCGGCAGATCTTGTGAATAGACATTTTGCGGATGAAATCATTCGCCAGCATTGCGAGCGTTGTATTCTCATCACTATTGTTTCGTTTCATGGTTATTACTTCTGACATAGTTAATTCCCCTTTTTGTGTTGATGCATACGTGATTTAGCGGTATTATATTGATTATAACATATTTTTTCTTTACAAACTATAGGAATCACATTTATAAAAAGACTGTAAATAAACCTTATTTACAAAAATGCAATTCTATTTATCGACAGAGTGAAAAGTAGAAAGGAAAGACTTATGAAGAAAAATCAAATATATAATCCATTTTTACCGCTTTATGAATATATTCCGGATGGAGAACCGCATGTGTTCGGTGACAGGATATATCATTATGGTTCGCATGACAAGGAAGGCGGCGACACTTTCTGTATGCTCGATTATGTCTGTTATTCCGCACCGGTAAATGATCTGACGGACTGGCGGTATGAGGGAGTGATCTATCAGGCAAAACAGGATCCGCGTTATCCCGCTCCGCAGTATATGTATGCACCGGATGTGGTACAGGGCAATGATGGTCGTTTTTATCTGTATTACTGCATGGGCGGAGATTATGGACAGGGTGGTTATCAGGGGCCCGTCAGTGTGGCTGTCTGTGATACACCGGCCGGGCAGTATGAATATCTGGGTGTTGTGAAAAATCCGGATGGCAGTCCGATGCTGAAATATATCTGTTTTGATCCGGCAGTACTCAATGATGACGGAACGATCCGGCTTTATTACGGAACACAGTATGACTATGAGGAACGCAACGATTTTTTGACAAATGATTTTTACCTGCAGGATGAGATAGAAATGTTTGGACGGAGCCGGGAAGAAATTTTCAGTTATCCGGACAGTATCATGGGACCGGTCATGGCAGTTCTTTCCAATGATATGCTGACGGTAAAGGAAGAAGCAAAGCATATTATTCCGTATCGGGTAAAAGGCACAAGCTTTGAAGCACACCCGTTTTTTGAAGGTTCATCCATGCGTAAGGTCGGAAAGAAGTATTATTTTATCTATTCCTCCTGGCAGAATCATGAGCTCTGTTATGCAACGAGTGATCAGCCTGATCGGGACTTTGTTTTCGGCGGAACGATCGTATCCAATGGTGATATCGGTTATCGCGGCAGAGATGCACAGCACAAGCTGAATATGACAGGAACTACACATGGCAGCATCATTGAAATTAATGGGCAATGGTATGTTTTTTACCATCGTCTGACACATAAATCCGATTACAGCAGACAGGCATGTGCGGAGAAAATACGTATTTTGGAAGATGGCAGCATTCCACAGGCAGAAATGACAAGCTGCGGATTGAATGATGGACCGCTGTCAGCAGAAGGCACCTATCCGGCAGTGATCGCCTGCAATCTGACAAACGGACATATGCCACACGGGTCTAACAGTGTGTTTCAGATCTCGTTTCCAAATGTTACACATAAGGGGCAGGAGCGGTTTATTGCGGAAATAGAAGATCACACCCTGATCGGTTATAAATATTTCGAATGCAGGTCTGTAAAGCAATTTGGGATTACCTATCGGATGGAAACCGAGAAGAATCGCGTGATCTTTGACGGAAGATATCGTACGGATATCCGCAGCCAGGATGACGAGAATTTTGCGAATACTTATGCTGAAAAAGATACTTTGACCGATATAGTCAAACCGAGACAGTCAACAGAAAATGCGCCGCAATTCGGGATATGCATTGATACAGCAGAAAATGAAATAGGAACGCTTTTACTGGATGAAAAGGCGGAAGACTGGAAAAAAGTAACTGTACAGATAGAAATACCGGATGGTGTCCATGCTTTATATCTTGTTTATAAAGGACAGGCTAAAGTACAGTTAATAGAGATCCATTTCTAACGAATGTTATTGTAATATGAATGAGGGAGGATGCAATGAAGAAACGAATTCTGCAGATTATGAGCTGGCTTTTATTGTTTACAACACTTGTTGTAACACCGGTTATGGCACAGAAGCCATCTGTTTGTTCCAAAGAAGAGTGGGAGGTTTTAAAGCTGACCAATCAAAAAAGACTAAATCTGGGGTTAGAACCTTTATCTACGACGAAGAAGCTGCAGAAAGCGGCAGGTATCCGTGTGGCAGAAACAGAAAGCTATTTTTCGCATACGCGTCCGGACGGAACAACCTGTTTTTCTGTTTTAGTTGAGCAGGATATCTTTTACCGGAGTGTTGCCGAAAATATAGCAGCCGGTCAGTCATCGGCAGAACAGGTGATAAACAGTTGGTGGAACAGCCCGGGGCATAAACAGAATATGATGAATGCATCGCTGACACATTTAGGCGTCGGTTACAGTCAGGATACAAATGGTTATTTCAGACATTACTGGGTACAGCTTTTTGTGGGAGGATGTCAGTTCGAATCTCTTTCCGTAAAGGGCGGTACGGGTCTCAGTGTCAAAAAAGGCAGTACCATATCCGATATGGACTTGTATCTGGTTGCAGATTGTAAATGGCACGGAAACAGTTATGTTCCGATCAGTGATAAAATGTGCAGCGGATACAATAAAAACAAGACCGGAAAACAGACCGTAACGGTATCTTATCAAAAGCTGACGACTACATTTACAGTGACAGTTACCGGAACAGGCAAAACAACATCTGATCAGAATACACAGAAAAAAGCAGTCTGCCTGAAATGGAAGAAAGTGGCAAATGCAGATGGATATGTGATTTATCGTGCAACATCCAAAAATGGAAAATATCAAAAAATAAAAACGATCCAAAAGGGCAGGATCACAGAATATACCGATAAAAAAGTGAAGACCAGAAAAAAATATTATTATAAAGTAAAAAGCTTTCAGAAGAAAAACAATAAACTGAAACTCGGGAAAACAGTCAGGCTGCGTTCTCAAAAATGGGTAAAATTGTAGTTGAGAATTATATATTATATACAAAAAGAAATTGTAATTGCAGAGGGGATTTGTTATAATTTGACATATAAAAACAAATATGTATGATTTAGGCAAGGAGGTTTTTCATATGAATACAATTATTACAATCGGACGTCAATTTGGTTCGGCCGGACGTGAAATCGGCGAAAAACTTGCAGAGGAGCTTGGTATCAAATGCTATGACAAAGAGCTTTTGACAAGAGCGGCAAAGGAGAGTGGATTCTGTGAGGAATTGATCCATACACATGATGAAAGGCCAACCAACAGTTTTTTGTATAATCTGGTTATGGATACTTATTCCTTTGGGTACAATGCCGCAGGACTTGTAGACATGCCAATCAGTCAGAAAGTATTTCTGGCACAATTTGATGCGATTAAGAAGATCGCGGCTGAAGGACCTTGTATCATTGTAGGTCGTTGTGCGGATTATGCACTGGCTGACAATCCAAATTGTATCAGTGTTTTTATCCATGGCGATATGGATGTCAAGATCAAACGTATTATGAAAAAATATGATCTGACAGAATCTAAAGCCAAAGAAATGATCCTGAAAAAGGATAAGCAGCGTCAGAGCTATTATAATTATTATTCTTCCAAGCGATGGGGCTTCAGTGATTCCTATGATCTCTCTGTTAACAGCAGTATTTTAGGAATTGAAGGAACGGTAAATTTATTAAAGCAGTTTATTCTGGATTTTGAAAATCGCGAGAAATAAACAGGATATAAGAAACAAAATCAGCAATAGAAGGAAACTGTAAAATGAAATTTCGTTTTGAAAAAAAATATGTATACTGGGGAGTGACTGCTTTTCTGGTCATAGCAGCCTCTTTGATCTTTTATTACCTTTTATTCCATATGAATAATGTACGGGCAGGTTTCCGGACATTTACAAAAACATGTATGCCTATCATTGATGGTCTTGTTCTGGCATATCTGATGACACCACTTGTCAAGCATATGGAAAGAGATTTTTTTATACCGCTGTGTAAAAGGCTGAATCTGAATACAGAAAGTGCAAAGACAAAGAAGGGGATGCGCTTGTTGTCTGCTCTGATTACGGTTATATTTGTATTTGTACTGCTTTATCTGCTTTGTGCATCTATTATCCCGCAGCTTATTGTCAGTATCCAGAATATTGCTTTGCAGCTTCCTGTGTATGCAACAAATCTGCAGGACTGGATACAAAAGCTTTTTGAGAACAATGATGATCTGGCGGGAATAGTAACATCCCTGATCAACCAGTATTCCAATGAACTGGAAGATTATCTGAATAGCAAGCTGGTTCCGCAGCTTAATGTAATATTGACGCGGTTTTCGAGCAGTATTTTTTCCAGTATGCTGGGATTGCTTGTGACAGCGTGGAATCTGCTGATTGGACTGATCATTTCCGTGTATCTGCTGGTCAGCAAAGAGAGTTTTGCAGGGCAATCTAAAAAGATCATATATGCAATCTGGGAAGAGGAGACAGCTAATAAGCTGATTTCCAATATCCGTTTTGTCAATGCTACATTTGGTGGTTTTATTAATGGTAAGCTGGTAGATTCACTGATCATTGGTTTAATATGCTTCATTGGCATGACATTATTACAATTACCATATCCGCTTCTGATCAGTGTGATCGTAGGAATTACAAATATTATTCCATTTTTCGGACCATATCTTGGAGCGATTCCAAGTATCGTTCTGATTTTAATGGTAAATCCAAAACAGGCATTGTATTTTGCTATATTTGTTTTGATTCTGCAGCAGTTTGACGGCAATTTTTTAGGACCGAAGATTCTTGGAAACAAAACCGGTTTATCCAGCTTCTGGGTTATCTTTTCTATCACATTATTTGGTGGTTACTGGGGGATTCTGGGTATGGCAATCGGGGTTCCTGTATTTGCAGTTATTTATGCCGGCATAAAAGCGCTTGTCAATCAGCAGCTTGTAAAGCGAGGCTTTTCAACCAATACTAAGGATTATATGTTCTTGTCGGAAATAAAGGATAATCATTTTATAGAATTGCCTCCACCGAAGCAAAAAGAACGCAAGGGCATAAAAAAAGAAACTGAATCAAAAGAGTCTGAGAAAACAGAAATAAAATAAATAAGGTAAGAGAATAAGCTCTGTGTATAGCAGAGCTTATTTCTTTGACGAAAGTTCTTCCCAGCATGCGTCTACATAGCCTTTTGTCAGATCAACATTATTCAGATCTTTTAATTTATATTTTGGTTTGGCAGATTTTGTAACTCGCTTTTTGTGCTTTGATTTTACAGAACTGTTTCGAATTACGGTAAATTTTTTCCGAAGGTGTTTTTTTCGGAGCCCTGGATGGGTAACACCAATGAGAAGTATTGCAAAAGGTGCAATTGTACATAAAATTGCAAATGTATCTGCAGTCATAAATAAGTCCCTCCGTTGTATAGCAGCTTGACGCATAAGAGAGTGTGCATTGAGGCAAATAGAACTATTCGCAAAAGAATAGTTTATCGAATAGTTACGGCTGCAAATTGGCTCTATCTACAGTTGGCAGCTTGAAATTTACTGGATCGTATCCAGTGTATCTTAATGCAGGATCGTCTGCAGTCTGGCATCGTTTTTGACGAGATCTTTTGCCATATCCCGATATTTCTGTTCATGTAAATAGGTATGTCTGTTTTTCAGTGTTGGTGCCAGATCGATGGCATCTAAAAAATCCTGTTTTTTCATATCAAGTGTTGCCACATAGTCAAAGAATCCCGTATCATTTAAAACGGTTTCCACACGCACATAACGATGATCCTGTACCTTGCTCATAATATAGGTTGCAATACCAACCTGGACACCATGGAGCTGCGGATGTTCAAGCAGCTTGTCAAGTGCATGGGAAATCAGATGTTCGCTACCGGATACAGGTGCGCTGCTTCCGGCAATTTCATTGGCAATTCCACTCATGGCAAGGGAATCCACGAGTTCTTTTAAGAACAGATTTTCATGGATATCCTGATAAGGTGTTCTGACAAAGCTGTTAACGGCTTTTTTAGCGATCATCATGGCAAAATCATCCACCTTTGTAAAGCCACATTTTTCTTCATATTGCCAGTCGTAAATAGATGTGATCTTCGAGATCATATCGCCGATTCCGGAATAGATAAACTTCACAGGTGCAGTTTTGATGATCTGTGTGTCGACGACAATGCCATAGGCGAGTCTTGCAGGAACAGATACTCTTCTCTCTTCTATCTTTAAAGAAGCACTGGAGCTTGCAAAACCATCACTGGATGTGGAGGTTGGAATGCTGATAAACGATAATTTCTTTAGAAATCCCATATATTTTGCTGCATCAATAACTTTACCGCCGCCGATACCGATCACTGCCTGCGCCTTTGGGGATATAGAAAATGCCATCTGCATAATATCATTTAAGGCAATGGTGTCGATTTCTTTATATTCGAGAACATCTACCTGTGCATCTTTCAAAGAATTCATCACTTTGGAACCAAACATCTCGATCAGATCATTTCCAAAATATAAGACAACACGGTTGATGCCCTGATTTTGTAAAATGGAGCCAAGATCATCCAGTGCATTGTCATAGACCTTTAAAAAAGATGGAATATGGATAGAATGCTGTACGTTCATGTATGGTTACCTCCTGCTAATTTCCGTGAAATTTACGATAGTTCTAAGTTATTCGTGTAAATATCTGTTATAAAAGGTTCTTTTTTTATCAATATCAGTATTTCATATTACAAGGGATTAAGCAAGTACAATTTAATTTTCAGCAGATACAAGAAATTTTACAACAAACTCACTTTTACAAAATAGTTTAGGAGTGATTGCTAAATTCGTGCTACAATGTTGACGAAGAAATATCTGCCGGGAGGATGTTTATGAAATTACAACGTTTATTAAGCCTGACAAGGCAGGCAATAGATGCATATGATATGATCGAGGAAGGCGACAGGATTGCGGTCGGAATATCCGGCGGCAAGGATTCGTTGACACTTTTATATGCGCTGCAGATGTTAAGTAAATTTTATCCGAAGCATTTTGAAGTATATGCGGTTACGGTGGATCTGGGGTTTGAGAATCTGGATCTGACACAGATAAAGGCTTTTTGTGAGAAACTGCAGGTGCCTTATACGATCATCAAAACACAGATCGCTGAAATTGTGTTCCAGACGCGCAAGGAATCCAATCCGTGCTCACTATGCGCAAAGCTGCGGAAAGGTGCTTTGAATGATGAAATGAAGCGTTTGGGCTGCAATAAGGTGGCTTATGCGCACCATAAGGATGATGTCATTGATACGATGCTGCTTTCTCTCCTGTTTGAAGGGAAATTTACGTCATTTTTACCGAAAACATATTTGGATCGTGTACAGTTGACCGTGATCCGGCCGCTTATTTATGTGGATGAAGCAGATGTGATCGGCTTTGTGCATAAGTATAATCTGCCGGTAGCCAAAAGTCCATGCCCGGTAGACGGAAGTACCAAAAGAGAGTACGCGGATCAGCTGTTGAAGCAGTTGATCCGCGAAAACAAAGGGGTAAAGGAACGGTTATTTTCTGCCATAGAAAATGGAAATATAGAAGGCTGGCAGAAGGGCACGTTTATGCCGAAATGATGATCTAAAGTAGCATAAGGTATTTTATGGGCAATGTAAAGCAGACTTTACAAACTATTTTTCTCCTATTAAAATAGTAAAGGAAGAAAAGCAAAACATAACTATGAAGGTTAAATATGAGCGAACACAGTTATCATGATCAGGTGAATAAAGAAAATATCGAAAAGATGCGGGCAGTCCTACAGGAGCTTCCGAAGTTCTGCAAGCAGTTTTTCCGCGGGATTGAAAATACGACTTCCACACGGACAAGACTGGGCTATGCACTGGATCTTCGTATTTTTTTTGAATTTATCCAGCAAAATAACAATGCCCTGAGAAGAACGCCGATCCAGGAGTATCCGCTCAGCCTGCTCGATCAGCTTGGTAGGGAGGATATCGAGGAATATTTGGATTATCTGGAGTTATATTATAAGGATGACAAAGAATATCGCAATGATGAACGCGGAAAGTCCAGAAAGCTGGCAAGTCTGCGTAGTATGTATCACTATTTCTATACAAGCGAACTGATCGAAAAGGATGTGGCAGCACTTGTTCCTATGCCTAAGCTGCATGAAAAAGAAATTATCCGGTTAGATCCCGATGAAGTTGCTACGCTCTTAGAGCTGGTGGAAAACGGGGAAGAACTGACCGAGACAGAAAAAAGGTATCACAGAGTTACCAAAACAAGGGATCTGGCACTTCTTACTCTTCTGCTTGGTACGGGAATCCGTGTTTCGGAATGCGTAGGGCTGAATCTGAATGATGTAGATTTCAAAAACGGAGGAATCCGGATCGTACGAAAGGGCGGTTATGAAGCAGTTGTATATTTTGGAGAAGAGGTCGAGGATGCGCTCCTCGACTACTGGGATGAACGCACCCACAAGACAGCTGCTACGGGGCATGAAGATGCACTGTTTCTATCCATGCAGAATAAGCGGATCAGCGTCCGTGCTGTAGAAAAGCTGGTCAAAAAATATGCATCGAAAGTAACTTCTTTAAAGAAGATCACACCACATAAGCTGCGCAGTACCTATGGTACGAATCTGTACCGTGAAACAGGTGACATCTATCTGGTGGCAGATGTACTCGGTCATAAGGATGTCAATACAACGAGGAAGCACTATGCTGCCCAGCAGGAAGAAAACCGCAGACGGGCGGCAAAGGCAGTGAAGCTCAGGGAGCCTTAACATAATTACTTGATAAATTCATTGGAATAATATGGCACGATGATCCGGTCTCCGGCTTTGATCGTGTCATTTTTTAAGGAATTGATCGAACGCATTTCTTTCACACAATCCTGTATGGCTGCTGCAGAGCCGTCTGTATAAACTGCTGCGATCGTCCATAAGCTGTCTCCTTTGGAAATCTCTATGCTTTTATAATATTTATAGGTATGTGTCAGAGCTTCTTCCTTTGTGGTAGCCTGTGCGCTGATCGCATTAATGGATACAGCAAGGAGAATGACTGCACAAAGTGTGAAAATGCTGTTTCTGATCAGGCATTTCATCCGCATGACCTGTCTGCGGCGCTGTGCTGCTCTTCTGTTCTTAATGCGAGCAGGTATTCTCTTCATAGAATCCTCCGGCTGTATAAAATGCATGATCTGTAGTTCTCTTCCTGTTGTTTCCATACTTGCTATCCTCCGATTTATCGAACATACGATACGAACACTCGTTCTTATACCTGCATTATACCGAACAGGTATTCTGGTGTCAAGCAAAAAACGAACAAATTTTCGGAATATACGTTTGCTTTTGCAACAAATATCTGTTATACTTAATTTAAATGATGCCGGGGTCAAAAGCCCCAACTTTGATGTCCGTGAATGAGAACAGGGAGGATATAGGATATGGCTAACGGAAAGATCAGTAAGAAACAGTCAGAAATTTTGGAATATATAAAGGAACAGATTTTAGAGAAAGGTTATCCGCCGGCTGTTCGTGAGATCTGTGAAGCGGTACATCTGAAATCCACTTCTTCCGTGCATGCGCATCTGGAAACGCTCGAGAAGAACGGTTATATCCGCCGTGATCCGACTAAGCCGCGTGCGATTGAGATCTGCGATGACAGCTTTCAGCTTGTCAGAAATGAAATGACAAGCATTCCGATTATTGGCACTGTTGCTGCAGGTCAGCCAATCCTTGCAGCAGAGAATATCGAAGGATATTTCCCGGTTCCGGTCGATATGGTTCCAAATGCAGAGACTTTTATTTTAAAGGTAAAGGGCGACAGCATGATCAATGCAGGTATCTTCAGCGGGGATCAGATTTTTGTAGAGCGCACCAATGTAGCCAGAAACGGAGATATGGTTGTTGCACTTGTGGATGATTCCGCAACGGTTAAGACATTTTATAAAGAACAGGGACATGTCCGTCTGCAGCCGGAAAATGATACCATGGATCCGATCATTGTAGATGATTGTGATATTCTTGGTAAAGTATTCGGTGTATTCCGGTTATATCGCTAATAAAGAATATATGATCCCAACATCGAATATATTATAGTGCATAAAAATCCCGACAGTTCATATACTGCCGGGATTTCATATTATTCTGCGCTCTTTAAGTCTTCTTCCGTAACTTCTTTTCCATCTCTCCAGATGCGTTCCAGATCATAAAAGCTTCTGCTTTCCTTATCAAAAACATGGATAATAATATCTTTAAAGTCAAGCAGAATCCAGTTTGCACTGTCATAGCCCTCAATTGGTCTTCTTTCATATCCGAGTCTGCCTAAAAGCTCTTCCACATTGTCAGCAAGTGCCTGTACCTGATTGCGGTTTGTTCCGTTTGCGATGATAAAATAATCGGCTAACGGGGAAACTTCGCTGATATCGATCACACGGATATCTTCTGCTTTTTTATCTTCCAGTGCGTCGATCGCTGCAAGCGCCATTTTCTTTGATATACTATTCGTCATGGGTATCTCCTTTTTGTGCTTCGTTATCATGCTGCACACGTTCTTTATAATACGTGTATGTTTCCATTGTGATCTGATCGATCGCTGCGCCTTTTTTTTCTAAAAATGCAAGGGTGCTTTCCAGAATATGAAGCATACAGGCATCAAGATCTGTAAAAGCCAGTTTTCTGGTCACTTCCATGCCCGGTAGCTTTTTCCGGTTGATCTCAATGTAATCGGCAATATAAATAATCTGTTCCAGCGTTGTCATGGCAGGTTTGCCTGTCGTGTGATACAGAATAGAGGAAAGAATCTCCGGATCTTCTACCTGATATCTTTCTTTTGCCAGAAAACTGCCCAGCTTGGCATGCAACAGATCGGGATTTTTCTGTTCTGCTGTATTTATTTCAAGCTTATATTTCCCGCATAGAGCCAGTTTCTTTTTATCCTCGATACATTTTGCATTATCGTGAAGAAGTCCTGCCAGATAAGCCCTGTAAGGATCCTCATCAAAGCGCATTGCCATACAGGCTGCGGTATCAGCCACGGAAAGTGTATGGGTATATCGCTTTTTATCCAGTCTGTTCTTTAAATCTTTGCTGATCTTCTGAAATGTACTCATATTTACTGTATCCTTTGTTGTTTGTTCTTCATACATTATTTTTCAGATGAGGTTTCCTGCCGGTATAAATGATTCTTCTGTATAAAACGGATGACCTGATCAGGCAGCATATAGCGGACAGATTTCCCTTCCCGGATCATCCGGCGGATTTTCGTAGAAGAAATATCTATTCTGTTTGCAGGCAGGATTTTGATATCTGCCTGATATTTGTCTGTCAGATAAATAATTTGCTTTTCAAGTCCTTCTCTGTCGCAATCATCCCGCACTGCAACAAGTAATGTGCATTCTGTCATCAGACGGTCAGGGTGCTTCCAGCGTTCAATTTCCAGAAGAGAATCAGCTCCCATGATAAAATAAAAATCTGTCTTTGGCTGCATTCTTTTAAGTTCTTCCACCGTTTCGTAGGAATAGGAATTTCCCTCCCGGTCAATCTCGATGGTAGATAATGCAAAATCAGGATTATCCTCGATTGCCATGCCCGTCATGGAAACACGCTTGTTTTTGGATAATACCTTTGTAGACTCCTTCAGCCATGGTGTTCCGCTCGGAACAAACAAAATCTCATCCAGAGAAAAGGTATCCAGTGCATTTTGGGCGAGTATCAGATGCCCATAATGGATCGGATCAAAAGTCCCACCCATAATACCGACTTTTTTATTTTGGCAGCTCAATTTTCTTATGCTCCTTTGATTCTTTATACAGAACGATCTTCTTGCCGATCACCTGTACAACCTGTGCATGTGTTCGTTCTGCAAGCATACGTGCGATCTCATTTGGATCATCCATACAGTTTTTCAGAACGGTGATCTTGATCAGTTCTTTTGTGTTAAATGCTTCTCCGATCGCTTCCGTTACTTCCGGTGTCAGACTTGATTTTCCAATCTGGAAGATCGGTTCCAGATTCATGGCAAGTCCTTTTAAATATGCTCTTTGTTTGCTTGTCATCTGTAGCTCCTCATTATTTATAATAGTCAAAAGATAATCCGTACATACGGACCGTGTCACCTTCCTGGATGCCAAGGTCTTCCAGTTGTTTTAAAATACCGTTTGTCTTCATGAAATTCTGGAAAAACTGGAAGCCTTTTTCAGACTCCAGATTTGTATAGCCCAGCATTTTTTCAATCTTCGGTCCTTCCACCACGTATTCGTCTTCTGCTGCGTCGTAGGTTACGGTAAACGGATCATCGTCATACGCCTGTTCTTCCTCCGGGAAGTATTCCTGCTCAAATACAAACGGCTTATGCTCAAAATCCTTAAGCAGTCCGGAAACCGCCTGCAACAGTGTATCCACATTTTTCCCGCTGACAGCAGAGATTGGAATTACCTGAATGCCCTTTGGCTCAAACTCCTGCTTCAGCTTTGTGATCACTTCATTTTCATCCCCGTAGATCGCATCGATCTTATTGGCTGCAATGATCTGCGGCTTCTGGGCAATTTCTGCATTATAGGCTGAAAGCTCTTTGTTGATCGCATAAATATCTGCGATCGGATCACGTCCTTCTGTAGAAGCAGCATCTACCATATGAATGATCACCTTTGTACGTTCGATGTGACGCAGAAATTCATGGCCGAGACCAATGCCTTCCGATGCCCCTTCGATCAGTCCGGGGATATCTGCGATCACAAAACCATCCGCACCATCATGCAGATCCACAACACCGAGATTTGGATTTAAGGTTGTAAAATGATAGTTGGCAATCTTTGGGCGTGCATTCGTTACACGGGAAAGCAGGGTGGATTTTCCGACATTCGGAAAACCAACCAGACCTACATCTGCGATCACCTTCAGCTCCAGAAACAGGTTCAGCTCTCTTGCCGGCTGACCGGGCTGGGCATATTTAGGTGCCTGCATGGTAGATGTGGCATAATGCTGGTTGCCGTTTCCGCCTTTGCCACCTTTCAGGATCATATATCTTCTGTTATCACCGGACATATCTGCAATGACTTTTCCGGTGGATTCTTCTTTGATCACGGTTCCTTCCGGAACTTTTAATACAATATCTGCACCGTTTTTACCGCGGCAGTTCTTCTTACCGCCTTCTTCGCCGTTTTGGGCACAGAATTTGTGTTTGTGTCTGTAATCGGTCAGTGTATTCAATCCTTCATCCACTTCAAAATAAACACTGCCGCCATCACCGCCGTCGCCACCATCCGGGCCGCCGTCCGGCACATATTTTTCACGGCGGAAGCTGACATGTCCGTCTCCGCCTTTTCCACTTCTGATATAAATTTTTGCTCTGTCTGCAAACATATCGTATTCTCCATATGCGATATAAAATCAAAATTTTCACATTCAACAACAAAGAGCCTCAAACGTTAGTTTGAGGCTCCACGCAATTTCGTAATTAGTCTTCTACCGGATAAACGGAAGCCTGTTTTTTATCTCTTCCTTTTCTTTCGAATCTAACAACACCGTCTACTAATGCGTATAATGTATCATCTCCACCAAGTCCGACATTAACACCCGGATGGATCTTAGTACCACGCTGTCTGTATAAAATATTTCCAGCCTTTACAAACTGTCCGTCTGCTCTCTTAGCACCTAATCTCTTAGACTCAGAGTCACGACCGTTCTTAGTAGAACCTACTCCCTTTTTATGAGCGAAGAATTGAAGGTTTAAGTTTAACATGAGTTACACCTCCTTGTTTTTTAATCGTACATATTTTCTGTAACTTTTTTCCAGTTGTGATAAACCGAGAACCATGGAACTGATCAGAAGCTGTGACTTGTCAGAAGCATTTTCATCAAGCATGAGCTTCATATATCCGGTTTCTTCATTTTCCTCATAGGAAAAGAAATCATCGGTAAAGGTTTCGATCGAATTAATCGTATTTGTCGTCAGCACGGAAATTGCAGCACAGACGATATCTGCTCCGCTCTTCGCATAGCCGGCGTGTCCGCTTAATTCAAACCCTTTGTACGTTCCGTTTTTGTTCTGGTATATGGTAACTGTTGTCATATCTAACCTGCATCAATTAAGCGTTGATCTTTTCAATCTTAACCTTAGTGTATGCTTGTCTATGACCGTTCTTCTTGTGATAACCTGTTTTTCTTTTGTACTTGTAAACGATGACTTTTTTGCCTTTACCCTGTTTAACGACTGTACCGGAAACAGAAGCAGATGCAACATCAGCGCCAACCTTTAAAGCGTTATCACTTACTGCAAGAACCTGATCAAATGTAACAGCACTTCCTTCTTCTGCGTCGAGCTTTTCTACGAAAATTTCATCGCCTTCAGATACTTTGTACTGTTTTCCACCTGTTGCAATAATTGCGTACATAGGACACCTCCTGTAAATTTACTCGCTAGCTTCGGTGATGCATAGGCATACTTTTACCCCGCTATGCGGCATACGCATATTATAATAGCATTCGCAGACTGATGCGTCAAGCTTTTTTTATTTATTTACAAAGAAATACGCGGCAAGCTGGCTTCTGGAAGAAAATTCCTCTGTCTGCAGCATTTCCCGAAGCTGCGTCTTTGTATAAAAGGCAGCCCGGATCTGTTCATTAGCGGAAGTATGTTCGCCTGTGATCGCACCTTCTGCTTCCACGATCGCGATATTTGTCTTGACATCCGATATTGCAACTGCGGAATAGGATGGCGGAAGGATCTGCACGATTTTTTTAACGGAAAGACCTGTTTCTTCATAAAGCTCACGCCGGATACAGTCTTCCATGGATTCACCTTCATTGAGCATGCCCGCACAGAGATTATAGACAGATTTGTTGATTCCCATACGGAATTCCTTTAACAGGAGCAATTTATCGCCCTGAAAGGCAATGATCGATACACCGCTTGTACTTCTGCCAAGATCTGCCGTGTCATGCAGTTCTTTCCGGCTGACAATCTCGTAGACCTTGTTTCTGCCTGCCTTATTTTCATAGGTCAGCTCATAATTTTTCAGATATCGACCATCATGTACCTTTTTCAATGAAAGAAGTTTCATTATAGAGTTTCCTTTCTGCTGCGCCCAAGTTTTTCTGCCAGAGAGGCCGCTGTTTTCTTGCGGGTAATCTCTATAAGACCAAGCTTTGTCAGATCGACAAAAACGGTTTGGATCGGATCCTTCCGAAGCTGCTCTTTTAACAGGGTAAGCAGCGTTTCCTGATCGGCTTTGCTTTCCATATTGATAAAATCAATGAGTATCATACCTGAAATATTACGCACACGGAGCTGTCTGGCAGCTTCTATGGCAGCTTCTTTATTTGTCTGAAAATAAAAAGCTTCCCGTTCTTTCTTTTTGCCGGGGGCTTTGCCTGTATTGACATCGATGACCGTCAGTGCTTCTGTCGGATCGATGATCAGATAACCGCCGCTTTTCAGCCATACACGTCTGCTGAGTGCGTTTTCAATCTGCCCTTTCAGTCCATACAGGGCAAACAGAGAAAGCTGTTTATCTTCATACAGTCTGATCGTAAGTCCCATGCTTTCCTGTATTTTGGCAGCGATTTTTGCCTGATCGGTGATAATCTCTGTATCCTCCAGATCATACTGATTACGGATCGCCTGTTCAAACAGATCCGCTTCTCTGTAGATACAGGAATAAACAGTTCGCTTATCTGCGGTCTGCAATACCTTGGAGGCTTTATGGAACAGATCATGCAGCTCCTGAAACAGTATCGTTTCCTCTGCAAGCACGGCATTTGTCCGGACGATCAGACCATAGCGGTCCAGAAAGACCGCCAGATCGCCAAATAACATTGGCATGATCTTATCGAGCATCTGCCAAAGAATCTGTTTTTGCTGTTCCGTGATTTTTTTGGAATAATGGATTCCGTGGCTTTTCGGTACCAGCACAAAATAAGTACCGGCAAAGCTGATATCGCAGGTCAGCGCAGCATCCTTTGTCTTGATCGGCTCTTTTGCGATCTGCACCAGCACTTCATCTTCGCATTTCAGTTCATTGGCATCTCTGCGGTTTAAGATGGCAGACATACGCAGATCTGCCAGTGGCAGAAATCCCATACAGCCTTTTTTATATTCCACAAAGGCAGCACTTAAATTTCCGGCTATATTTTTGACTTTTCCGATATAAATATCTCCGATCTTATCCTGATCGGATTTTTCCAAAGAGATCTGCGCAAGCTGTCCTTCTTCTAACAAAAACGCAGCATCATAGTCTTGGTAGGTTGTCAGCAGTAACTGATTTTTCAACTTCTCATCTCCTGTTACGCTGTAATCTGATCCAGTGGGATCAGGTTTCCGTCTGCATCTTCCGTATACGTATCTTCTCTTGTGATCACAAAAGCAAATTCCGACGGCTCCTGTCCCAGATAATGGTAAATATGTTCCATGATAAAGCCAGGCTTTACATTACCGCTGCTGGAAGCATTGACAAGCATGTAGATCTCCTGCTTTTCTTTATCCCAGGACAATTCGTAAATTGCCTGCTTCAGATCAAATTCCACAGTATTTTTCTTTGTCTGCTTGACCGCCGGAAGTGTTTCCTGCCTGTAGTACTCTTCCAGATGGTCAAACAGCTCAAAGTCTGGCTCATACCCTTCGCGGAAACGGACTGTATAGCGGGCTGCAGCAACACTTGCCATGGCATTTCCGGCTGTTTCCGGCAGAATGGTCACGGAAAGGATATCCACACCCTCTACCATCTGCGCCTGTAATCGTTCTTTGATATCTTCTGCATCTGTGATGGAATCCATTCCGATGTCCATATATTCGCCGTTGGAATACATGCCGACACCGAGTGGTGCGGCAAAGGACATGATCTGATGCGGGCTGAAGCCTGTGGAATATGTAATATCCAGCTCTGCCCTGCGGATCGCCTTTTGAAAATACCGCATCATATCCAGATGCCCGATGAAGATCATTGAGCTGTATTTTGAAAATTTAATTCTGACTTTCATTCTGATAAATTGCCTCCTGCTTTAGGCTCCCTGCAAACGCCGACACCATATCTGGCTGCACCACAGCCCTGACATGCCATCCGGCAGTTTGGCGATACGGTCTCCTGATTCGCTTTTTTCCATTCACGGAGCAAGAATGCTTTTGTTACGCCGCAGGATATAAAATCCCATGGAAAGATTTCGTCATCGCTTCTGTATCTGGTCGTATAGAAAGCAGGATCGATCCCTTCCTCCGCAAATGTTTCCAGCCAGATATCATTTTTGAAATATTCGCTCCAGGCATCAAATATACAGCCTTTTTTGTAAGCACCGTAAATGACACGGCAAAGCTTTCTGTCGCCACGGGCAAAGACGCCTTCCAGTTCTGAAACATCTGCTTCGTGCCAGTTGTATTTGATACTCTTCTGGTTGAGCTGGCTCTTGACCGCATCCCTGACAATATGTGCCTTTTCCAGAAATTCATCTCTTGTATTCATCTGCGCCCACTGGAACGGGGTAAAAGGCTTAGGAATAAAGAAGGAAGTGCTTGTCACGATCTGTACTTTCCCGTTCCTCTTTTCCTTCGGAACCGTCTCATAGTAAGCCTTGGCTATCTCATTGGACAATACAGCAATGCCTTCGATATCTTCTTTCGTTTCTGTTGGCAGGCCAAGCATAAAATACAGCTTTACCTTGTTCCAGCCACCCTGGAATGCTGTGGTCGCACCGCCAAGGATATCATCGATCGTAAGGCCCTTGTTGATGACATCACGCATACGCTGTGTACCTGCTTCCGGTGCAAAGGTCAGGGAGCTCTTCTTGACATCCTGCACCTTGCTCATAACGTCCAGCGAAAAAGCATCGATACGCAGGGAAGGCAGGGAAATATTGATCTTCTTTCTGTCACATTCTTCGATCAAATAGTCGATAAGCTCCGGAAGCTTGGAGTAATCACTCGAGCTTAATGAGCTTAAGGAAATCTCTTCATGACCTGTATTTTTCAGCATGGCAGAGGCATACTCTTTCAGCTCGTCCACATTACGTTCCCGCAGCGGTCTGTAAAGCTGTCCTGCCTGACAGAATCTGCAGCCGCGGATACAGCCGCGCATGATCTCCAGTACGACACGATCCTGTGTTACCTTGATAAAAGGCACAACAGGTGCCAGTGGATACACCGCAGCCTCTGCATCGAGATCTGTTACGATCTCTTTATCGATCTTAGCCGGTACATCATCGTAAAGCGGTGTAAAGGCTGCGATCGTGCCATCCTCTTTATAGCTTGTCTCATAAAGCTGCGGGCAGTAAATGCCGGGAAGCCGGCCTGCTTCATGTAAAAACTGTGCCCTTGTCATATCAGATGCCTGATATTCCTTATACAGATCTAAAAGACGGCGGTACATGGTCTCGCCCTCTCCGATATAAAACAGATCAAAAAAATCTGCGATCGGTTCCGGATTGTACGTGCATGGTCCGCCTCCTATTACGATCGGATCTTCTTTTGTTCTGTCGCACGCCATGATCGGGATCTGAGAAAGATCTAAGATCTGCAGGATATTGGTATAACACATTTCGTACTGGATCGTGATTGCCAGAAAATCAAACTCCCTGATCGGATCCTGCGATTCCAAGGCAAAAAGCGGAATATACTCCCTGCGCATGATCTCATCCAGATCTGTCCATGGAGAATACACTCGCTCGCACCAGGTATCTTCATAGCGGTTGAACATATCATACAGGATCTGGATCCCGAGATGAGACATACCAATCTCATAAACATCCGGGAAGCACATGGCAACCCGGATGTCGATCTTTTCCTTCTCTTTCATGACTGAATTGACTTCTCCGCCCAGATAACGGGCAGGTTTTTCGATTTTTAACAGGATTTCATCCTTTAACATTCGTTTTCTCATAAGGTAAAGTATACGGTATCTGTCTGATAAAATCAAACATATTTTCCGAATAATCTGTTTCAATCTGTCCCTTGATCGTATTTATGTACTGCCGCGTTTTGGGTTCCGTGGTCTGCCCTAAGATCAGAAAGATAAACAGACAGGCAAGTGCGATCAGACATCTGAAGAAAAAAGAACCTGATAGCAGTTTTGGCTCATAGGGTTCCTCTTCCCGCACAGATGCTGCACTGTCTGTCTGTTTGGTAAAATCGATCCTGTCAGCAGGCTGCCCGTTTAAAATAGCATCCGCCTGATACAGTCTTTGTTTATTTTCTGCTGCACTCCTTCTCAGAAATGAGATGGTTTCCAGCTTTCGTTCCGTAGAAAAATGCTGTTTTCTTTCTTCTCGTTCCATACCTGCTCCGCTTATCCTTTTTAGCAGTATATGGACTTACCTCAGAAGAAAGAACCGAAACTGCCGTTTTACAGTTTCATGGGAATGAGATCTCTGTAAAAGCAGCTGTAATTGCCTGTATGACAGGCTGCACCAATCTGTTTGACTTTGGCAAGCAGTGTATCGTTGTCGCAGTCAATGGAAAGTGCTTTGACATATTGGAAATGACCGCTTGTCATGCCTTTGATCCAAAGCTCCTTACGGCTTCTGCTGTAATAGGTCATCTTGCCCGTCCGCAGTGTTGTCAGATACGCTTCTTCATTCATGTAAGCGACCATCAGGACATCCTTTGTCTGGTAGTCCTGCACAACAACCGGGATCAGACCGTCTGAAAGCAGCTTAAACTCCGAAAAAGCCATCGGTGCTTCAAAGGAATGTACAGAAATGCCTCTTTCCCGGCAAAGTGATTTGAGTGCTGTGATCACCTTGCAGTTTTCATTGACAATATTACCGGACAGACCGGATACATTTGGCTTTTCCATCATGGAAAGCAGCTTATCCAGTGAGATTTCCGGCAAAAATACAATACATGGCAGTGTGCTTGCACCGAGACAGTTTTTCAGGGCATGTTCATCAATGAGCACAAGCTCTGATGCATTTTCTTCCAGAATTGCCTTATTGATCACAATATTATCCGCACTGGCAATGGAAACCGCGATCCGGTTTCTGCCATAGGCGTCTGCCACCTGACGGAGCAGGTCGTGGCACTCTTTGCCGAAATTTAACACAACCTTTTCACAGCCTGCGGTAAACAGATCTGCGACATCTTCCGCACTGTTGATATGACCGCCGCCGTAAACCGGGATATTGACCACATCACAGATATCCTTGTATAAAAGAAGCGACTGGATATGGTTCTCTCCTGCGGAAACATCGAATAAAAGAAGCGCGTCCGCATCATCATCGCTGTACTGCTCTGCCAGTCTGACCGGATCATCAAAAATTATGGTGTGGTCGGTAAAGCTTTTGACCGCCTTACCGTTATCTATAAACATACATGCTACAAATTTCTTATCCATAGTGATCTCCCGTTATAAAGAACCTTTTGTACTCAATACGCCACTGATCCGCTCATCCATGCTGACCGCCTGATCCAGTGCCTTGCCGAATGCCTTGAAAATGGCTTCGATCTTATGGTGATCATTCTGTCCTGCCAGAAGCCGGATATGCAGATTCATCTGGGCATTGCTTGCCAGAGCATAGAAAAATTCCGTGACAAGCTGCGTTTCAAAATCGCCGACACGTTCTGTCTGAAACTCTCCGTCAAAGGAAAAATACGCTCTGCCGCCAAGATCTACCGCACATAAGGCAAGTGCATCGTCCATAGGCAGGATAAAATAGCCGAAACGCTTCATCCCTGCCTTGTCACCGACTGCCTGACGGATCGCCTGTCCCAGCACAATGCCGACATCCTCTACCGTATGATGACCGTCTACATGCAGATCACCTTTTGCATGCACAGAAAGATCAAAAAAGCCGTGCTTGGAAAAGCCCTCCAGCATATGGTCGAAAAAGCCGATCCCTGTGCTGACATCGCTTTTGCCTGTCCCGTCCAGTTGTAAGGACAGCTTGATCTGTGTTTCCTTTGTATTTCGTTCTATTGTACCGATTCGTTCCATGCTCTGTTCCTTTCGTATTCAACTCATATAGGGGCATTATCTGTCTGACAGGTTACTCAAAACGCACTTTAATGGAATTTTCGTGTGCTGTCAGCCCTTCCTTACGGGCAAATAATTCAATATCCTTGTGAACTGCCTCAAGTGCCTCTCTGGAATAAGAGATAATACTGGACTTCTTGATATAATCATCCACGGAAAGCGGTGAGAAGAATTTGGCTGTTCCGTTTGTCGGCAGTACATGATTCGGTCCTGCGAAATAATCGCCAAGCGGTTCAGAGGAATAGTTTCCAAGGAACATTGCTCCTGCATGGCGGATCTTTGTCATTGTTTCATATGGATTCTTTGTCAGGATCTCCATATGCTCGGATGCGATCTCGTTTGCTGCATCGATGGCATCCTCCATCGTATCTGCCACAAGAATATAACCATAGTTGTCCAGACTCTTCTGGATGATCTCTTTGCGGGCAAGCTGCTCTGTAAATTCCTTCGTCTGTCTGGAAACTTCTTTTGCCAGTTCTTCACTTGTCGTGATCAAGATCGCGGAAGCCAGCTCATCGTGCTCTGCCTGGGATAACAGATCCGCAGCCACATAACGTGGATTGGCTGTTTCATCCGCCAGTACAAGTATCTCACTCGGACCTGCAATGGAATCGATGCTGACATAGCCATAAACAGCCTTCTTTGCCAGAGCCACAAAAATATTCCCCGGTCCTACGATCTTGTCTACCTTCGGAACGGACTGCGTTCCGAACGCAAGTGCTGCGATCGCCTGTGCGCCGCCTGTTTTGTAGATTTCATCGACACCTGCGATCTTTGCCGCAACAAGTGTGCCCGGATTGACTTTTCCATCCGGTCCTGCAGGAGTTGTCATAACGATCTTCCCTACGCCTGCCACTTTTGCAGGGATCGTTGTCATCAGTGTAGAGCTTGGATAAACAGCTTTTCCGCCCGGAACATAAACACCGACACTGTCAAGCGGCGTGATACGCTGTCCTAAGATACTGCCATCCGGCTTTGTATCGATCCAGCTTGTCCGGACCTGTTTTTGGTGATAGCTGACGATGTTAGCTGCGGCTTTCTTCATAACCTCGACAAATTCCGGCTCGATCAGGGAAAAGGCTTCTTCGATCTCTGCCTCTGTTACCTTGAAATCTGCTGCTGTAATATTGTTTTTATCAAATTTATGTGCCAGCTCATATAAAGCACTGTCGCCGTTTTCCCTGACATCCGCAATGATGTCTGCGACTACCTTCTCATACTGTCCGTAGTTGTTCGGGCTTCTTTTTAACAGATCATTTAATAATGTTTTTTTACTTTCCTGTGTCAGTTTTACTATTCTCATGAAAGACGCTCCTTTAATTGTGAGATCAGTTTACGAATCCGTTCTGCTTCCATTTTCATACTTACCTGATTGACGATCATACGGGCTGACAGCGGGCAGATCTCTTCCAGTACTTCCAAACCGTTCTCCCGGAGTGTGGATCCTGTTTCCACAATATCAACGATGACATCGGAAAGACCGACGATCGGGCCAAGCTCCACAGACCCGTTTAATTTGATAATATCAACAGTCTGATGCTTTTTATTGTAAAAATAATCTTTTGCGATATTCGGATATTTAGAGGCAACACGGATCATTTCGTGGTGCTGCAGAAGTTCTTTCGCACTCTGCGGACCGCAGACACACATTCTGCACTTTCCAAAGCCGAGATCCAGTACTTCATAAGCTCTGCGCTGTTCCTCCAGCAAAGTATCTTTTCCTACAACGCCGATATCTGCTGCCCCGTATTCGACATAAGTCGGTACATCAGGACCTTTTGCCAGGAAAAACTTCAGCTTCTGTTCTTCATTGACAAAGATCAGCTTTCTTGATTCCTTATCTTTCATTTCCTCACAGGTAATACCGATCTCCTCGAGAAGCTCCAGTGTTTTATTTGCAAGTCTGCCTTTGCCGAGCGCAAAGGTCAGATAACGTGTTTCTTCACTCATGCCTTCTTCCTCCATGTAAATGCTTTCAGATCTGCGTTGTCTACAGGTAACCCATCAGGGCTGTCATCTGCAAGATCATAAGTCAGAACTTTTTCCTCATTGGTCAGATGATACAGCTTGGATACCATATTGTGGTAGCCATAGGCAACATAATCATCGATCTTTTTACCTGTTGCAAACTGTACACATTCGATACAAAGTCCGTCCTTGCGCATTTTGTCAGCCAGTTTACCGGCCTTTTTTGCCATTCCCTTATCATATAAGAGATAATCAATATATTTTTCTTCGTCAGGAGACAGCTTCTGACTGTCTAAGGCGATCATCAGATCATCCACCAGGATCATAAAGCCGATCGCCGGTGCTTCCTTTCCGAAATGAGAAAGCAGCTTATCATATCGTCCGCCGCGCAGCACCGTATCGCCTACGCCGTATGTATATGCCTTGAAGATGATGCCTGTATAGTAATTATAATTGCTGACCATGCCAAGATCGAAGGAAATATATTTCTCATCGCCGAGCTCTTCGAGAGTTTCATACAGTTCCTGCAGTCTGCCGACCGCTTTTAAGCTCATTTCATTTTTTACGATCAGCTTTGCTTCCTGCAGACATTCATAAGAGCCGAACAACTCAACCACTTTCAGGAAGGATTCGGCTTTTTCTTTTTTGATGCCTGCTTCTAAAATATATTCTTCCACACCGAAATAGTTTTTATTGGAAATCAGCTCTCTGACCTGTTCTACCATTTCATCCGATAAGCCTGCTTCTTCGCAAAGCCCCTTGAAAAATTCAATCTCACCGATGCAGATCTGGAATTCCTTCAGTCCGGCTGCTTTTAATGCGCTGACCGCCATATGGATCAGCTCCGCATCCGCACTTCTATGTCCGTCACCGATCAGCTCTACGCCGGTTTCTGTCATCTCTTTTAATTTACCCTGCAGATTGGAAGTATTGGTAAAGACATTTCCGCAGTAAGAAAAACGAACCGGGATATCTTCTTCCATAAAATATTTTGCTGCACATCTTGCCATGGATGGGGTGAAATCCGGGCGGAGCACAAGCGTATTTCCTTCTTTGTCAAAAAACTTATACAGCTCGTTGCTTCTGGTCGTACCGATTTCGCTGCCAAACACGTCAAAAAATTCAAATACCGGTGTCTGGATATTTTTATAGCCGAAGGATGCAAAGGTATGCATCAGCTTATCCTGCACAGTCAGTTTTTTCAAAAGCTCTCTGCCATAAATATCACGCACTCCCTCAGGCGTATGTAACAATCTTTTTTCTGCATATTTATCCATGAGTCGTATCTGCCTCCTGTTATTTATATACTTTAGCACAGTAACGTGATAATTCGCTACCACGTAAAACTATCGCTAGTATACATGGAAAAGTATGTCTTGTCAAACTTCTTCGTCTCTTTCCAGCAGATCCTTCTGCAGCATTTCCAGATAGGGTACGAAAACACCGCTTTTTTTCGGGAGCTGATAAGTCATATCAAGTTCTTCCAGACGAAAGCTTTTTCTGCCGCCTTCCTGTGCTCTGTTCCAAAATTCCAGCAATCTGCGGAAGGTCAGATAATACAATGTATCCCGATGTGTATAATATAAAAGGAAAAAAGCAACGCCCTTCTGCTTTTCAAAATCGCGCATAAAAGCGACCTGATGCGCATGGATGTTTTGGAGAGAAAACGTGTCCACCGCACATTCCTTGGCATCGAAACAGACGGGAATTCCCTGTACACTTCCTATATAATCGACCGTACTTTTCTGATCGAAATAGGCAAGTGTGATATGCCTGGATTCCTTATCGATCTTCATTGGCGTGATCGGTGTCGGGATCTTCTGGATCAGGGCAAGCCCGTTCTCTCTGTACTTTTCATTTGTACGGTTGATGAGTTCCTCTAAGGTAGAACCTCTGAGTCCTCTTGAATTCCATGTTGCCATATCTGCTGTTCTTCTCTTTCCAAACAGATCGTATCGCCGGTCCGCAGGCCGCGACTCTGTCCTTTTTTCATTGTTTTTCTATCCGGGAAAAGCTGTCAGGCGCAGGGGCTGTGAACACTTTACCGCTTAAAGGCGCAAGCGGATCGTCCCCCGGCAAAGCCGGAAATTCCAGCCTGTAAGCATGTAATAACTGGCTTTTTATGCCATATCTGTCATTCAGCTTTCTGTTGCCGTATTTATAATCCCCCAGGATCGGATGCCCGATCGATGCAAGATGGGCACGGATCTGATGCGTTTTTCCTGTGATCAGATGAATCTCCAAAAGGGAAAGACCGCCTTGATACTGCCTGATCGGTACTATGCTTGTCTCGATATAAGAAGCACCGGGAAAGCTTGTCTGCCGCAAGGTTACTTTATTTGTTTTTTCATCTTTTGTCAGATAGCCTGTCAGCGTGATCTTTTCATTGACTGATCCGGTCACAATGCAGCGATAGAACTTCCCGATACGCCGTTCTTTGATCAGGGCATTCATTTCCTTCAAGCCTTCATATGTTTTGCCGCAGATCAAAATGCCGGATGTATTGCGGTCAAGCCGGTTGCAGATCGATGGCGTGCAGGTTGCCATCTGTTCCTGTGTCAGCTTTCCTTCCTGCAGCAGATAGGCAAGAAACATTTCATTGACAGATATATCATCAGGCTCTGCCTTTTGTGACAGAAGTCCTGCCGGTTTGTTGTAAAGCAGGATATTGGCATCTTCATACAGAATACGTTCTTTTTGCAGTGCATGCGCCTGCGTGAGTCCCTGCTTCTTTTCTGCCTGTGTATCTGTACCGGAAAATTTCAGAAATGTTTCTTCCGCAAAAAAGATCCGTATAGTATCTCCCGGTTTTAAGCATTCTGTTCCGTCGGTTTTTTTTCCGTTTAAGGTAATATTTTTTTTGCGTAGCATCTTATAGACAAAAGAGGTGCCTGCATTGGGCAGGATACGACAGATATATTTGACACATTTCTGCCCCTGATCTCTTTCGGAAACAACAAATTCTCTCATAAGCCGTTTTTCTTCCTGTTTTGCATATCTTTTCTCTTATAAAGTGATCTCGTGGATAATTTCCCTGACAGCCAGATCCTTTTCCGGTGTAGCATCTTCCAGTTCCTTGATGGTAGACAGTCTGTTTTGATAGCTTTCCAGCTTGTCGAAAATCTTTGTGTTGATCTGATAACCTTCTTTTTTGGCACATTCCGTAATGTGGTCTTCCAGCTTTTTCAGATCTTTGTAAGGCTTTGCCACATAACCGCAGACATTTCCGTTACGGATCACAACGGAAGGTACCTCATAGGTTTTTTCGTAGGTCGTAAAGATATTGTCATAGCTGTTGCAGAGGGGTACAACCGCCTCCTTTATCGCTTCGTGGTCAGCTTCTGAGATTCCATGTGCCTTCAGATACATGATCATTGATACAAGCTGTTTACTGGCAGGCAGCATGCCCAAAATAGCTACGATCGTTAAAACATTCAGGCGGGATTTTGTTGTTGCATATCCGGCAATATACAGAGATAATGGTATTGCAAAAAATACAATTGTTTTGAGAATCTCTGTTTTTTTCTTGTGGCCGATGTAACCAAAGTCGCCCTGTTTTATCTTTTGTCTGTTCATTTATTTCACTCCTCGCAGTAATCTGGCATAAATATATAAAATCCATTTTTGCGGTACATATTTCACAAGAATGCGTAAAAGCTTCATAGACAGACCGTATACGGAAATGTCCTTTTTCCGCATGGCATCGTGCAGTGCTTTTGCGACTACTTTCTCTTTTCTTGCCATAAAATATTTCTTCAGGCCGAAAGGGGATCCGGTCTCTTCTGCAATGGAGAAAAAGGCAGTGTCAACAGGCCCCGGGCAGATGGCTGTCACAAAGATCTGTCTGCTGCGGAGTTCTTCTCTCAGTGCACGGGTCAAAGAAAGTACATAAGCCTTGGAAGCTGCATAGACGGCAAAATTAGGCTGTGGCAGAATTCCCGCAATGGAAGCAAACTGGATCAGATAGCTCCGTTTTGGCATATAAGGCAGAACCAGATATGTCATTTTCGTCAGTGCGCGGCAGTTCAGATCGATCATACCAAGTGTATCCGCTTCCGGGATCGTCTCAAACGGTCCTGTCTTGCCGTAGCCTGCACAGTTGATCATGACACGTACCTTTGGCTGCTCTTTTCCCAGAAGCTCTGTAAGCGGCTTATAATCTGCATCGTCCGTCAGATCCATGCTGAAGGTCCTGACCTCTACCGGCAGTTCTTTGGCAAGGGAAGCAAGGCGTTCGCTTCTTCTGGCGATCAACCATACTTCATCCAGCCCCAGTACCTTTTCGGTAAGCTGTCTGGCAAATTCTTTTCCCATACCGGAAGATGCTCCGGTAATAATTGCTATATTCATCTTCTTTTCTTTCCTTCTTTCCCGGTTTTCTGATTCTTTCCATTTCTATTTTTATTCTGATGCGTATCTTTTGCTTTTTCTGCTCCGGTATTCGGTTTCCTGCTCCCGGTTTTCTGCTTATGAGGCACATGCGCAGAAACTGCCATCTTACGCGGTGGGATCAGTGCATGGGCATCAAATCCGATCAGATCTTCTCTGTGTGCCAGATGCAGAGCCTCCTTTACCAGCTCATAGTTTTCCGGATTTTTATACTGGATGAGTGCGCGCTGCATTGCCTTTTCATGTGGATTATGCACCACATAGACAGGTGACATATCTCGCGGGTCGATCCCTGTGTAGTACATGACCGTCGACATCGTGGAAGGCGTCGGATAAAAATCCTGTACCTGCTGCGGCATATAGCCGAGATCCCGGATATATTCGGCAAGCGCAACTGCTTCCTTTAAGGTGGAGCCCGGATGCGAGCTCATCAGATACGGTACCACGTACTGATCCATATGGAATTGTTCGTTTTTCTGCTTATATTTTTTTAAAAACTGCTGAAATACAGCATTTTCCGGTTTTCCCATCCGTTTTAGCACCGCATCGCAGATATGCTCCGGCGCAACCTTTAGCTGTCCGCTGATATGGTATTTGATCAGCTCGTCAAAGAACGTTTCGTCTTTATCTGCCAAAAGATAATCAAACCGGATCCCTGACCGGATAAATACCTTTTTTACCCCCGGCAGCTTCCGCAGCTTGCGGAGCAGTGCCACATAATCGGAATGATCTGCGTTCATATTGGCACAAGGCTTCGGAAACAGGCATTGTTTATTTTTGCAGACGCCGTATTTTAACTGCTTTTCACACGATGGCTGCCTGAAATTAGCGGTCGGACCACCGACATCATGGATATACCCTTTAAATTCTTTATCCTGCGTCATCTGCTCTGCTTCTTTCAGAATGGACGAATGGCTTCTTGTCTGAATGATCCTGCCCTGATGAAACGTCAGGGCACAGAAGCTGCAGCCACCGAAACACCCACGGTTACTGATCAGGGAAAACTGGATCTCTTTTGTCGCCGGAACACCGCCTAAGGCATCATAGCTTGGATGGGCGCGCCTTGTATAAGGCAGTGCATAAATATCATCCATTTCTTCCTGGGTAAGTGGCATTGCAGGCGGATTCTGTACCACATATACTTCGTGCGGATAGGCTTCCACCAGCATCTTTCCGGTAAACGGATCGGTGTTGTCATACTGAATCTTAAAGCTCTGTGCATACAGCTTTTTGTCTGCTTTCATTTCTTCGTAAGCCGGCAGATAGATCTCATCATAAAAGCTGTTTTTATTGCGGGCTTTAAATACCGTTCCCCTGACATAAGTAATGTCGGATACATCCATACCGGATGCCAGTGCATCCGCGATCTCCACGATGGATTTTTCCCCCATGCCATAGGAGATCAGATCTGCACCGCTGTCCAGCAGTACGGAACGTTTAAAGGAATTTGACCAGTAATCGTAATGGGCAAGCCTGCGCAGACTCGCTTCGATCCCGCCGATGATGATCGGTGTTTTTTTGTAGGAACGGCGGATCAGATTCCCGTATACGATCGTGGCATGATCCGGTCTGTGATACGGCTTTCCGCCCGGTGTGTAGGAATCTGTCTGTCTGTGCTTTTTGGAAACATAGTAATGGTTTACCATGGAATCCATATTTCCCGCACTGACCAAAAAGCCGAGCCTTGGCTCTCCTAAAATACGGATGCTGGCATCGTCCTTCCAGTCGGGCTGTGCAATAATACCGACGGAATAGCCATGTGCTTCCAAAACTCTTGAAATGATCGCCACACCAAAGGAGGGGTGATCCACATAAGCATCTCCTGTTACATATATAAAATCAAGTTGTCTGATATGCGCCTTTTCCATATCTTCTTTGGAAACCGGCAAAAAATCATTCATTGTTATCCTCACCTGTCAGTTGTTTCATTTCTTCTTTAGTCAGTGCTCTGTATGTCCCTTTTGCAAGTGACGGATCCAGCAAAACGCTTCCGATCGCTGTCCGCTTTAAATAGGTCACTTTTACGCCTAATTTTAAAAGCATGCGCTTTACCTGATGGTAACGCCCCTCCTGCAAAATGATCGTCCCGCAGATTGTCTGCTTTCCCTGATCCGCCTTTAAAACCGTAAGCTGAGCAGGCAATGTCGGCTTCTCATCCCCGATATCGATGCCCAAAAGCACCTGCTTTTTGGCATCTTCTGCCAGAAGCCCTTCCGCTTCAAAATAATAGGTCTTGTCCACATGGTGGCGCGGACTCATCAGCCGGTGGGAAAACATGCCGTCATTTGTCACGATCAGAAAGCCTTCCGTATCCTTATCCAGTCTGCCGCAGAGGATCATATGCTTTCTTTCCGCTTCCGGGAAATAATCAAGCACTGTCCTGCCGGCGTCTTCCGTTGCACTGACACAGCCCGCCGGCTTGTGGAACATATAATAGACATTGCCTTTCTGCCCGATCTGCCTGCCCTGATAACAGACGCTGTCCTGCTCTGTCACCTGAAAGCCCGGATCGGTTACGGGCAGATCATTGACCAGCACCTGTTTTTTCCGGATGTAATTTTTCACTTCACTTCTTGTACCGACACCGGCGTCTGCCAGCCATTTATCAAGTCTCATCTTTTTCATCCTGCTGCATAATTTTTATACATAAAAATACTATTTTAGTATACACTATTTTGTTTGATTTATGGAGTGGTTTATGAAAATTTCACAGAAAAACCTTCTGATCGTATGCTTTCTGTTTCTGTTGCTTGTCTGTATTCTATGTAACAGTAAAAAAACAGCGGAATTTGCCTATATCGGACTAAATACCTGGTATCTGAACATGATCCCGTCTCTGTTTCCGTTTATGGTACTTCTGAACCTGCTGATCTCTACCGGGCTTTCCTACTGGTTTATGAAACCATTTTCTGTTTTCTTAAAACCGTTCCGTAATACGGAGGATGCCTGCTTTGTTCTGTTCTTCGGCTTTTTGTGCGGATTTCCGCTTGGTGCGAAATGTGTTGTGGATCTGTACCGACGCGGAAGGTTGTCCGAGGCTAACTCTGATTATCTGCTCAGCTTCACGAACAATATCGGTCCTGCATATTTTTGCGGTTTTGTGCTTGGACAGATCTATCCGACTCCCTCTTTAGGGAAATCATTATTTGTTATGTACGGTCTGCCACTTTTATACGGGCTTTTCCTGCGTCATACGCGGTATCGCCGGATACTGGACAGAGAACTTATGACGCGACGGCCTGAGCCACCGGTGATAAAACCGGTACTGCAGTGTCTGCCGGATGCGATCTCTTCTGCCCTGACACAGATCACAGTGCTTGGCGGCTATATGATCGTATTTAATGCACTCCGTATTCTGCCGGAACTTTTATTTACAAAAAATCCATATCTGTATCTTGCCGGGCAAAGTATTCTGGAAATATCAGGCGGTCTGTTATGTATTAAAACATTTGTGAAATCTACAGTTCTGACGATCGTTCTGGCACATACCTGTCTCGCCTTTGGGGGGCTGAGCTGTTTCTTCCAGACAACGGCACTTTTTCAGAATACACCGTTTTCAGGCAAAAAATATATGCTGCATAAGCTTCTGTTATGCAGCATATCTATGATTGTTTCGTATGTTCTGTTTCGATAACCTTTACATTGGCTGTGGACCGTTATCTGCCGGATTTGCAGAGGCTGATGATGTATGGTCTGCTTCAACCTGCGCCATCTCATCAACCGGATACAGCTGTGCCCTGTTATTCTGGATGATCGTAATACAATCCTGCAACTGTGTCATCAACTTTTCATAGTTGAAAGCCGCGATATCGATGGAATGAGATAAAATATCCTCTACATTTCCCAGATTATCGTCGGTATAGCTGATCGCAGCCGCTCTCATTTCATTGGCTTCCGTTGTTGCCTTATCTAAGATCTCCTGTGCACGCTGTGTGGCAAGTTCGACGATCTCCTGTGCCTGTGCATGTGCCTGCTGCATGATCTCATGCTCGCTGACCAGCTCATTTGTATGGATCGCAGCTTCATTGATCAGGGCTTCTGCCTTCTGTCTGGCATCATTCAGGATCGCTTCTTTATTGCTGATGATCTTCTGATACCGTTTGATCTCATCCGGTGTCTTCATACGGAGATCACGAAGCAGTTCTTCGATCTCGTCCTTATTGACCTTGATCATATTATTGGATAATGGAACGTATTTACAATTTTCAATATAGTCTTCGATCTCATCAATCAACTGTTCGATTTTTGTACTCATAACGATTCTCCTTACTAAATCTTATCTGGCTACCTTATACTTGTCATAAATCTGTTTTGCAACAAAATCAGGCACGCAGGCTTCAATATTACCACCGAAGCTGGCAATCTCCTTCACACTCGAAGAACTGAGATACGCATATTCCAGTGAAGTGGTCAGAAACATCGTATCAAGTGTTTCACCGGATAATTTTCGGTTTGTCTGTGCAATCTGAAGCTCATATTCGAAATCTGTGATCGCCCGAAGTCCCCTGATCACAACATGAATATTTTTGGAACGCGCATAATCGATCAAAAGTCCCTGAAAGCTCTCTACTTTCACGTTTTTCATGTCTTTTGTCGCTTCTTTCAATATATTAACACGTTCTTCTACAGAAAACAATGCAGTTTTATTTACATTATTTAGTACACTTACCGTTAATTCGTCAAATATTTCAGCAGATCTGCGGATGATATCCATATGTCCGTATGTCATCGGGTCAAAGCTGCCCGGATAAATTGCTTTGCTACTCATCTTTTGCTCCTCTGCACAAAGACATGCTTGTTTGTCTTGTATTTTTTCTCTTTGATCAGTTCGTAACCCAGATCCTCCAGATAAGAGATATCCGTATCTAAAGATGCTTCAAAAATGATCAGGGTATCCTCATGGATCAGCTTCGACATCGTCAGATATTCCAGAACGCGCCTTTCAAGCTCTTTATCATATGGCGGATCCATGAAAACAATATCAAATTCATATTTATATTCCAATGACTGCAGGCTGACAAATACATCCTGCTTGTAAATGCCTGCTTTGTCATTCAGACCTGTATGCTTCAGATTCTCTTCGATACAGGTCAGGGCATTTTTATCATTTTCCACAAAAACCGCATAATCTGCCCCGCGGCTGAGCGCTTCGATACCGATCGCACCGCTTCCGGCAAACAGATCCAGAAACACACTGCCCGGCACTTCATTTTGTATCATATTGAACAAAGTTTCCTTGATACGGTCTGTTGTAGGTCTTGTATTGTCACCGAGCGGTGTCTTTAACAGAAGCCGCCTTGCACTTCCTGCTATAACTCGCATATGATTCCTCCTTATACCCGGACTTTGACACCCTTTGCGTCACGTTTGCCCAGTTTTAATTTATTCAGTTCGATCGTCTTTTCCTTGTAGACGATGCTCCGGTCGGAAATTGCCTGTGTCAGATAGGCTTCTTCAAGCAGATCTCCGGCTCCCAGTTTCATGCCTCTGACACCGATCGCATTTTTCTTTTTGTCCGGGATCTCTTCCAGTGCAAAACGCAGGAAATACCCATCCCTGCTCTGCAGGATCATGTTACGCTGGTCTTTGATCACTTCGACCAGAAGCACACGGTCATTCTCCTGCAGCTTGGTGGCAGCCACACTGCGCTTGCTGACATCAAACTCGCCTCCATCCACGATCTTCAGCATTGCCTGTTCTGTGACAAAAGCGATCCGGTACAGATTCAGCTCTGACTGGCTGGCAGCACAGATGATCCGCTCTTTTGCCGTATCATAACCGCTGACATTATCGATCGGGATTCCTTTATCTCGGAATTTCCCGAATGGCAGATCTGCTGCCTTGACGGTGTAAAGCTGCCCCATATCCGTGAAGATACAGATCTTACCGGTATTTTTACAGGTAAAGACATATTTGTTTTCCGCAAGTGCGGCTTCTTTGTTCCGCTCAAAGGTCGGCAGATCGATCGTTTTGGCATAACCGAAGCGATCCATTAAGAAGCAGACATCCATTTCATCCATCTTCTTTTCCACATAAACAGTCTGCTCTGTATTTTCGATCACAGTCCTGCGTTTTCTGCCGAATTCTTTCTTCAGATCATCAAGCTCTGATTCGATCACCATGGTCATGGAATCATGGCTGGATAAAATATCTTCATAGCGGTAAATATTTGCCATTGTCTCATCATGCTCTTTGATGAGCGCTTCGATCTCCAGACCGATCAGCTTATACAGACGCATTTCCAGAATGGCATTTGCCTGCCTTTCGGTAAATTTGAGCTGCTCTGCCATAATGCTGGATTCTCTGGATTTAAACTGAATCCCCGTTGTATCGCCTTCGACCAGACATTTTTTTGCCATTGCCCGGTCCTTGGAGCCGCGCAGAATCTCAATGATCAGGTCAATGACACTGCACGCCTTGATCAGACCTTCCTGTACTTCTCTCTTTTCCTTCTCCTTTTGCAGGAGATTGTTGTACTTTCTTGTATTGACCTCAAACTGGAAGTCAATGACATGCTTCAGGATCGCTTTCAGCCCCATTGTTTCCGGCCTGCCGTCTGCAACCGCCAGCATATTGACACCAAAGGTGTCTTCCAGCTTGGTCTTTTTATATAACATACTGATGAAGTGATCTACATCTGCATCTTTGCGCAGTTCGATCACGATACGGATACCGTCTTTAGAGGACTGGTTTGTGATATCCACAATGTCATTAGTCTTTTTTGTTTCAGACAGTGCTGCCACATCAAGCAGAAATTTGGAAATACCCATTCCTATCATCGTATATGGGATCTCGGAGATCACAACATTGGTCTTGCCGGCCTTTCCTTTTTCGATATCTACTTTACCGCGTAGCCTGAGCTTTCCGCTTCCGGTCTCATAGACAGAAACCAGATCATCTTTATTACATACTATGCCGCCTGTCGGAAAATCGGGACCTTTCAGGTAATGCAGAAGCTCTCGCGTGGAAATTCCTGTATTGCGCATATAGGCTTTTGCTGCATCGATCACTTCCCCTAAATTATGCGGCGGAATACTGGTTGCCATACCGACAGCAATACCTTCCGCACCATTCACCAGAATATTCGGGATCTTGACCGGCAGTACGACCGGCTCTTTTTCCGTTTCATCGAAGTTTGGCATAAAATCCACAACATCTTTATCCAGATCCTCCAGAAATGCGATCTGTGTGATCTTTTGGAGCCTTGCTTCCGTATAACGCATGGCCGCAGCACCGTCTCCTTCGATGGAACCGAAGTTACCGTGCCCGTCTACCAGAGGAAGACCTTTTTTGAAATCCTGTGCCATGACAACAAGTGCATCGTAAATGGAACTGTCTCCGTGTGGATGGTATTTACCCATAGTATCTCCGACAATACGGGCAGATTTACGATATGGCTTGTCATACCGGATCCCAAGCTCCTGCATATCGTACAGGGTTCTTCTCTGTACCGGCTTCAATCCGTCTCTGACATCCGGCAGCGCTCTTGCAATGATAACAGACATCGCATAATCGATATAGTTTTTTTCCATAACCTCCGAATATTCTGTCTGTATGATTTTTTCGCTCATGTAAGTCCTTCCTTTGGTTAAAAGTCTAATAATGCTTCTTCCGCATGCTCGTAAATAAATGTCTTACGCGGTACAACATCCGTTCCCATCAGCTTTTCCGTGACTCTGTCTGCCAGAAAGCTGTCATCGATCTCCACACGTTTTAAATAGCGCGTTTCCGGATCAAGTGTTGTTTCCCAGAGCTGCTGGGCGTCCATTTCACCCAGACCTTTGTAACGCTGCAGGGTAAAGCTGCTTTTATGTGTTTTTCTGTACTTGGCAAGTGCTTTGTCATCGTACAGATATTCTTCTTTCCCTCTTGCCGGGATCACTTTGTAAAGAGGCGGCATGGCAATATATACATGTCCTTCCATGATCAGTTCCGGCATAAAGCGGTAAAACAGCGTCAGGAGAAGTGTGCAGATATGCGCACCGTCTACATCCGCATCCGCCATAATGATGATCTTATCATAACGAAGCTTTGTAATATCAAAATCATTGCCATAGCCTTCTGAAAATCCGCATCCAAAAGCATTGATCATCGTTTTGATCTCTGCATTGGCAAGTACCTTGTCGATGCTTGCTTTTTCTACGTTTAAGATCTTACCGCGGATTGGCATGATCGCCTGATACAGACGGTTTCGTGCCATTTTGGCGGAACCGCCGGCGGAATCACCCTCTACGATAAAGATCTCGCATTTGGATGCGTCTCTTGATTCGCAGTTTGCCAGCTTCCCGTTAGAATCAAACGAAAACTTCTGCTTTGTCAGCATATTGGTTTTGGCTTTTTCTTCTGTTTTACGGATCTTGGCTGCTTTTTCCGCACAGCCGATGATACTTTTGAGCGTTTCCAGATTTCGGTCAAAATATCTTGTGATCTCATCCCCGACGACTTTGGAAACAACCTTGGCTGCATCCTGGTTATCAAGCTTTGTTTTGGTCTGCCCTTCAAAACGCGGATCCGGGTGCTTGATGGAAACAACCGCTGTCATACCGTTACGGACATCAGGTCCTGTGAAATTTGCGTCTTTTTCCTTTAAAATGTTGAGCTGGCGGGCATAGCTGTTGATGACCGTCGTAAAGATCGTTTTAAAACCGGTCAGATGTGTTCCGCCCTCTGCGTTGAAAATATTATTACAAAAACCCATGACATTTTCATGGAATTCATTGACGTACTGGAAAGCCGCTTCTACCGTAATACCGTCACTTTCACCTTTAACATAGATAACTTCATGCACGGTATCTTTATTCCGGTTGATGCTTTTGACAAACCCTACGATACCTTCCGGCTCGTGATAGATAATGCTCTCTGGTTCACTGCCTCTCCGGTCTTCAAAGCAGATCGTCAGGGCAGGATTCAGATAAGCCGTTTCATGCAGACGATTTTTCACTTCCTCCGCTTTAAATACAGTATGGTCAAAAATTTCATCATCCGGCATAAACCGGATACTGGTTCCTGTATCTTTGGATTTTCCGACAACCGGCAGAAGCCCGTTCTGCAGCTCTACAGTCGGAATACCGCGTTCATAAGCATCCTCATAGATATGTCCGCCGCGCCTGATCCGTACTTTCATCCAGACGGAAAGTGCATTGACGACCGAAGAACCGACACCATGCAGACCACCGCTTGTCTTATAAGCGGAATCATCAAATTTACCACCTGCATGAAGCGTCGTAAAAACAAGGCGTTCCGCACTGATCCCTTTTTCGTGCAGATCGACCGGAATACCACGTCCGTTATCCTCTACAGTCACGGAACCGTCTTTTTCCAGATAAACATGTATCTCACTGCAATAACCGGCAAGATGCTCATCAACTGCATTATCCACGATCTCGTAGATCAGATGGTTCAGTCCTTTTGTCGACACACTGCCGATATACATACCCGGTCTGACACGGACTGCCTCCAGTCCTTCCAGCACCGTTATATTTTCTGCATTATATGTCTCTTTTGGCATATTTTATTTCCTCTTTACTTTTATAGTCTCCTGCATATACCGGAATATTCTACTCTGCAATAAGATTCCGGGTGCAGGCAAGCGCAAGCGCGCCCGGACCGATATGGCACGCCACACTCAAAGAAAGTGGTGCCATCTTAAGCCGGAAGCCCGGAAATGCTTCCATTACTTCCTGCTTCCAAAGCTCTGCTTCTTCTGCATCCTTTGTATAGGCAATATGCAGCATTACACGCTCCTTTGCGCTCTCATCAAAGCCGCCGAAGCGGTTTTCTATATCATTTTTGATCGCCTGCAGCATCATCGACTTGCCGGCAGACTTTGTTCTTGCTTTTGCAAATGCATCCAGCTTTTCGCCCTGGATCTGCAATACCGGCTTCAGCTTTAAAAGCGTACCGAGTGCAGCCGCCGCAGGTGTGATCCTGCCGCCTTTTTTCAGGTAGAAAAGGGTATCCAGCATAATATAGATGCTGGAATTGAACTTGTCCTCTTCCAGTATCTTCTTGATCTGTGCACCGTCATAGCCTTTTTTGGCAAGCTCCACGGCATCAAGTACAGACTGGGTCTGCGTAACGGAAATACGCTGATTGTTTACCACAAATACTTTCCCGTCAAATTCCGGCTCCTGTGCCAGCATGCAAGCCGTCTGACAGCTTCCGGAAAGTCCGCTCGACATCGGGATATGCACTACTTCATCATACTCTGCCAGAAGCTTATGGAACATATGGATCAGAGAGTCCGGTGATGGCTGTGAGGTCGATACAACCGCATCGTTTTCCAAAAACTCATAAAATCTGTCCTGTGTCAGGTTGATATCTTCAAAATATGTTGCGTCATTGATCATGAATGGCATCGGTAATACAGAGATACCAAGCCCGGCAGCTTCCTTCTGGGTAATCCCACTATTGCTGTCCGTCATAATTGCAATCTTTTTCAATTTCAATTCCTCCCTATTTGAACCGGAAAAGCATTATAGTACATGCAGATATCCATGTGTCTGATAACTTTCCAATTTCCTTTTTAATGGTAAATGAGAATCCGAAAGAAGTAAAGAGTTACTTTTCAAAATTTTGGCAGCATCCGCCGCCGCATCCATTAAAAGGGCACTGTCCTGATAGACATCCGCAAAGCGGAAAGCAAATGCACCGCTCTGCTGAATGCCCATAAAATCCCCCGGACCGCGCAGCTTCAGATCAGCATTTGCGATTTCAAAACCGTCATTGGATCTGTTTAAGATCGCCAGTCTTTCATTCTGTTTTTTCTTCTCTGCCGATTCCATAAAGATACAGTAGGACTGTAGATCGGATCTACCCACCCTGCCACGGATCTGATGCAGTGTTGCAAGCCCGAAACGCTCTGCATTTTCAACCATCATGACAGTTGCGTTCGGTACATTGATCCCTACCTCAATAACCGTTGTGGAAACCAGAACATCGATCTCCCCCGCTGCAAACCTTGTCATGATCTCATTCTTCAGCTTTGGACGCATTTTGCCGTGCAGATAGGCAATTCTCGTCTGCGGTGAAAAAAACGCCTGTATCGTTTTGGAATAGTCTACTACATTTTCAAGCTCATCCATCACACCGGGCTCTGCCATCGGACAGATGATATAAACCTGGTGTCCCGCATCTACTTCCTTTTGCATAAACCGGTAAGCTGTCTGCCTGTAGCTCTGATTGACCACGCAGTTTTTGATCGGCAGTCGTTTTGCCGGAAGTTCCCTGAGCTGCGTCACTTCCATGTCACCGTACAAAATGATTGCCAGGGAACGCGGGATCGGTGTGGCACTCATAACGATCGTATGCGCCGCTCCGTTCCCTTTGCCGGACAGTGTTTCACGCTGTCGGACACCGAATCTATGCTGTTCATCCGTGATCACAAGTGCAAGATTTTTGAACATTACTTTATCCTGAATGACTGCATGTGTTCCGATCACAACATTCAGACTGCCATCTGCGATCTTTTCATAAATTTCCCGCTTCTGCTTTGCTGTCTGGGAGCCCACTAAAAGTGTGGGACGAAAAGCAAGACCATACTGCTTTGTCATATTACACAGCATTTCATAATGCTGCACGGCAAGTACTTCTGTAGGTGCCATCATGGCTGCCTGATAACCATTGGAAACACAAAGAAGCATTGTAAGAACCGCAACGATCGTTTTGCCGCTTCCGACATCTCCCTGCAACAGTCTGTTGATGCATGTACCCTGCAGCATTTCTCCTTTTAGTATGGTATATGCTTCTTTCTGGGATGCGGTCAGTTCGTAGGGGAGCTGTTCCAAAAGCCGGCCAGGATCTGCCGTATCGATCATCGGGCAGGCATTTTTATGCTCTATTCCCGCCTGCTGCAGCTTCATGGAAAGCAAAAACAGCAAAAATTCCTCATAAGAGAAACGTTTTCTGGCATTTGCCAGGCTTTCCGTATCCGATGGAAAATGGATCGTATTTAATGCTTCCTTCACAGAACAGAACTGATATTTTTCCAAAAGATCCGGTGGAAGTGTTTCGGGCATATCCGGAATTTTTTCCAGAACTTGCCGGACATACTTGGATATAGCCTGGTTGGTCAGCCCTTTCGTCTTAGCATAGACAGACAAAAGTTTCCCCTGCAGTTTCTGATATTCTGCCGGCTGATAGAGCTTCGGATGACTCATAAAAAGAGAGCCGCCCTTTTCCTGCACCGCTCCGTGAAAAACATATTGCGTTCCCGCTTTCAGTGTATTTTTTAAATATGGCATATTAAAAAATGAGATATGAAGAAGTGCCCCATGCGCATCCTCTGCCTGCAGCTTCAGAATAGACAGATTCCTGACATGTACGGGAACAGGCGTTGTTTTCACTGTTGCTAAAATGGCAGGATCTGAGATCTGCTGTTCTTTTGCCTCCTGCACAGATATAACCGGAGGCAGACTTTCATAAGACTTTGGAAAATGATAGAGAAGATCCTCTATCGTTTCAATATTCAGTTTATGAAAAAGGGCAGCGTTTTTTTCACCGATGCCCTTTAATTCCATAATAGACTTTGTTAAATCCATTTTGCTTCCTTATTCGGCTGAGATTACGTAGTAATAGATCGGCTGTCCGCCGTACTGCAGTTCTACATCACAGTCAGGATATGCTTCTTCCAGCGCTTTCTGCAGTCCTTCTGCTTCTGCTTCTTTGATATCCTCGCCATAATATACACTCAAAAGCTCCGCATCCGTTTCCTTCATCATTTCAGCCACCATTTCAAGTGTGGTATCTTCGATTTTGGAACCGACAGCCAGGATCGTTTTGTCGCCGATACCCATAATGTCATTTTCTTTGATCGTCTTGCCGTCGATCTCTGTATCACGTACAGCATATGTTACCTGACCTGTGCTGACATTTTCCATTTCCGAACACATATTTTTCAGATTTTCCTCTCCTGACATATCAGGCATGAAATTGATGATCGCTGCAATACCCTGTGGGATATTCTTGCTTGGTACGACAATGATTTCTTTATCTTCTGTCAGATCACGTGCCTGATTGGCTGCCATGACAATGTTCTTATTGTTCGGGAATACATAAATCGTCTTTGCATTCACTTCATCGATCGCACCGAGGATATCTTCTGTGCTCGGATTCATCGTCTGTCCGCCTGCAATGACTTTATCCACACCAAGATCTTTAAAAATCTCATTTAAGCCTTCCCCGATGGAAACACTGATAAAACCGTATTCCTTTTGCGGCTGAGCCGGCTTTTCGACTTCTTTCTTCTCGGCTTCTTTAAACAGCTTTTCTTCATGCTCTAAACGCATATTGTCGATTTTCATATTGGAAAGTGCACCATACGTCAGCGCCCGTTGGATCGCAAGACCAGGGTCGTTGGTATGTACATGTACCTTAACGACATCATCATCCGCAACAAGCACGATGGAGTCACCGATGGATTCCAGATAAGATTTAAAATCCTGTTCCTGCTTTATTGTAAATGTTTTATTTCCAAGCAAAATGATAAATTCTGTGCAATAACCGAATTTGATATCGGATGTTTCTACAGCGGATGTATCAATATTATTGCGTTTTACAGGTGTTTTCGTCATATCGATGCTCAGATCCAGTTCTTCACCGCGGAACGCCTTCTGTGCACCCTTCAGCACTTCTAAAAGACCCTGTCCGCCGGAATCCACGACGCCTGCCTGTTTCAGAACCGGAAGCATATCCGGTGTTTTATCCAGCACTTCCTGTGCATATACGATGATCGCATCGATAAAAACATCCATATCTTCTGTGCCTGCATATTCAGCTGCTTTTTCATAAGCACCCTTTGCAACGGTAAGGATTGTTCCTTCCTTTGGCTTCATAACTGCCTTATAAGCACTCTCTACTGCTTTTTCAAAAGCAGCGATCAGCACATCAACCGTGATCTCACCTTCTGTGGCACCGATCACCTTGCAAAGTCCGCGCAGAAGCTGTGACAGGATTACACCGGAATTTCCTCTTGCACCTCTGAGGGATCCGGAAGAAATTGCTTTGGAAAGCTCTTTCAGTGTTGCATTTTCATCCAGTGAAGCTACTTCTTTTGCAGCAGACATAATGGTCAGCGTCATGTTGGTACCGGTATCGCCATCCGGAACAGGGAATACATTCAGCTCATTGATATATTCCTTTTTTGATTCCAGATTTTTCGCACCTGCCAAGAACATTTCTTTAAACATCTTAGCATCTAATTGATTTTGTGACACGTTCTTATTCCTCCTCTAGTCAATTACTCTGACACCTTCCACAAATATATTGATTTTTTCAACCGGAAAGCCCGTAAATTCTTCTACTTTGTATTTGACATTGCTGATCAGATTATCTGATACCGCCAGAATATTAACACCATATGCCACGATCAGATGAAAATCAATTGTCAGCCCTGCATTATCCACATGTACTGTAACACCTCTGGATAAGTCGTTTAATTTTAATAATTTAACCAGACCGTCTTTGACATTGACACTTGCCATTCCAACGACACCGATACATTCGATTGCAACGCTTCCTGCGTAATTTGCAATTACATCACTATCTATAGAGATATTGCCCAGATGTGTATTCATCATTGTTTTCATGCATGTATCCTCCTTTTATATGCGTCTGTCCCTTTCATGCCATGCATAATCTCCACTGCACAGAAAAAGACATCATAGTGATTATACTCTGTTTTACGGAAAAAGGAAACCAGAAAATCAAATTTCCATGGAAAAACAGGAAAAAAGATCAAAAAATGCATAATTTGTTGTTGCATTTAAAAAAACTTTCTGATAGAATAATCTTGTTGTGAGTTTAGAATCTATTCAGTTTAGGAGGTGCTATCATGGCTAAGTGTGATGTTTGTGGCAAAGGTGCTCATTTTGGTAATAATGTAAGCCATTCTCATAGAAGATCTAACCACATTTGGAACTCAAACGTTAAAAATGTGAAATGTAATGTTAACGGTTCTACAAAAACAATGCATGTTTGTACATCTTGTTTAAGATCCGGTAAAGTAGAAAGAGCTTAATAATGAGTCTGCAAAAAAGGAACCGTATGGTTCCTTTTTTAATTGCCTGCAGCTGTAGCTGTAAACCGCTATGCTTTTCTCTGGTAGGTGATCACGTTCTTGAGCCTGTCATATTCTGTGTTGATCTGCTGCAGGATCCATTTATCTCCGCACGAATTGTCCGGATGATAGATTTTGATCAGATCCTTATAACGCTTCTTAAGTGCCAGAGGATGTGTCACGCCGCGGAAAAACAGCATGTCCTCTTCTTCTGCCAGTTCCGAAAACGGTTCCTTTTCCTGCTTTTCCTGATAAAACTGCCTGCTGTATTCAAAAGCGCGCTTCTTTGCCTCAAAGCTCTTGCGGTCTGCATCCAGCTGGGCGAACCCCATTTCCAGTATCTTGAACTTCTTGTCAAAAAAGCTTTCCTGCTCCTTCAGCTTTTCCATCGTCTTGTCCCGTTCTTTTTCAAAAGCGGAACGTTCTTCCTGCAGACGATGCACTTCTTCCAGCAACAGTTCTTTTGCAATCCTTATTTTATTTTCATCCGATTCCTGCATAAGATCCGGCATGTCTTCTTTCCCTCCGGTCTGATAGATCTGCTTCCTGTCAGCATCCACAGGAAAACAGATTGTATCCCAATAACAATAACAGTGCGATCAGAACAATCGCTACCAGCGTGTTTCCGATCAGCAGATCGAGCAGTATGCCAAGTGCTGCCGCAAAACAGCAGATGCCGAGTATCCTTTTCATGGCAGCTAACCACCGGCTTTTTATTATAGTATGCCATTTCCCGTTAAACGATACATTCCGCTGCTATGGCATATTTTCTTTTGTCTTTTTTACAGTGTATCCTGACCGAATGCAATCTCCTGTGCTTTTTCATCACTTACCATATCATCCGTATCTTCTTTTGGTGCGGTAAATTTATCCACCAGATCCGGGATCATATCAATGATCTTTGTCACTGCATCCTGATTTCTGACATTGACAAGCTTTGTCTGTCCGTTTTTGATCACGAGAACAGCACTCGGTGACATTTTGCCTGTAATACCACCAAACCCGGAGTTTTTCTGTTCACCGGCTGCAGCACCTGCACCAACACCGAATGTCACATCGACCAGTGGCAGAATAATGGTATCACCAATCTGTGTTGCCTGTCCTACAACAGTCTTTGTAGACAGGAAATTATCAACACCGCTTAACAGGGAACTTACGACTTCTGAAAAATTATTATTCATAGCTATTTATCCTCCTTGCCTGATGGCTTCATTACTTCTTTTAAGTACTTGATCTCCGGGTTAAAAAGTACAACCCAGCCTGCTTTTAATAACGCAAATACGGTAACATGCCCGCAAAGCCAGACATCACAGTCAAAAACTGCCTGTTCCATTTCAGGTTCTATCATAACATAATTCCCGATAAATGGATATACCATACCAAGAAAGGCACAAATTTCACCGCAGCTTCCCGGATCTCCTGTTCCAAAACGGACACGCAGCCGCCCTTTCCTGGGACCGACACTCTTCCACAGCTTTTTCAGTGTATTTTTTGCCAGCCTGAGTGCGGATTTTGTCTCATTCCTTTTCAGTGTCTCTGCATAATAGGAAATGACTTCTTTCATGCTTTCCCATTTCTGCCGCAGAGAGATTGTTTTATGATACAGACCGCTGATCGTCCGCTGCAGCTTTTTCACCCATTCTTTTATCTTACAGATCCAGAGCTGTATTTTCTGCATCAGTGACTGCTTTTCCGCTGCATCCTCTGTGTCAGTGTGCAACGCATCTATATCTGTTGTATCGGTTTTCACGTCTGTGATCTCTTGCGCTTTATTTTCCGTAGAATCTGCAGCAGCCGTTTCCGGTTTTATCTGCTCCGGTTGTTCTGCTGACCGGTCATTTTCCTGCGTTTTCTGCCTATGCTGATCCTGCGCGTCAGATTCTGTTATTTCGTTTGTTTTCTGTCTGCTTCCTGTCTTCTTCTTTTCTTTTTGCCTTTTTTTGCTGCCATTTTTATTTTTCTTTGCTTTCTTCTGCTTGGGTGGAGAAAAAAAATCAAACAGCTTTATTCCCAGCAGCCGGATCACACCGGTCTTTTTATCGGATTCATAAGAAAAGGAAACTCGCAGCAACGGAAATAAGTAACGCAGTTCTGCGTTTCCTGCCGGTTTTCCTTCTGAAAAGCTTCCCTGCACCCTATAGCAAAACGGTACAAAAAGAAGAAGCACCAGAAAAATAATTGCCACTGCCAGCAGAACAAGCAATATGATTCCGATTATTTTTAAAATTGTAAGTAATATAGACATCAATATCTCCGAAACAATTCTGCTTTTTGTTTTTCAAATACCTGTTTTATTAATAAAGTATCCCATTTTTGAGACAATGACAAGTATAAATCGATCGACAACTGCAGTGCACTTTCTTTTCCTTTTGCCAGACCGACCAGATAGATCGTATCTCTCGGAAATGCCTTTTGCTTCAGGCAGGCGCTGTCATAAATATCAAAGTTATCGGATCCGTTTGCCAGACAGATCAGATAGACATCTACCATACCTGCATGCATTCTGAGCTTGCGCAGTATTTTGTTTTTGCTTTTTTCACATGCCTCGTCTGTTACCAGATCTTTATAAATATACATGGCGACTCCGATTTAAAAAAAGAAGGCAGTTACTGCCTTCCCTTTTCTTAAAAATACTTTTTGCTTCCCCATAGATTACTGTGCTTCAGATCCAGATACTCTGCATATGCACGTTCCAGAATCTGTTTTTCATTTGCAAATTTCAGCAGATGATATGCCTCGTGATACTTATAATATCCGGAATCTACAAAGAATTCTTCACGTTGTGGTTTGCTGTAATAGCTGTCTGCCATCATCAGATACCAGTGTACACTCTTGGACACCGTATCCTCTGGCACGGTAAAAGTATAATCACTTTTTCCTACATATTTTATGATGGACGCTTTCGCCCCGGACTCTTCAAGAACTTCTCGAAGTGCAGTATCCTTATATTCTTCGCCCGGTTCCACAGTTCCTTTTGGCAAGACCCATCCTTCATATTTATTCTTGATATTTTTATAAAGGAGCAATATCTTACCTCTGAAAATAACCACACCGCCACAGCTTGTTGCTTCAATCATTGCAAACCCTCCTGTCTGGTGTGCCTCATATATGCATTCAGTATAAAACAGTTTATACCATCATGCAAGAAGGAATTGGAATCCGAACTCTTAATTTGACATTTTGTTGATCACATCCACGATTTCCTGCTGTTCAAAAGGCTTTGTCAAAAATTCATTAGCACCTGCTTTGATGCATTCGATCATTTTGTTTTTCTGTCCTGCTGCAGTTACCATAACAACCTTTGACTCCGGATCCAGTGCTTTGATCATCTTTAATGCTTCCACACCGTCTACGACCGGCATTGTAATGTCTAAAGTAACAACATCCGGCTTTAACGCCTGAAACTTCTGCACGCCTTCCTGTCCGTTTACAGCCTCGTCTATAATTTCATGTCCGTTGGACTCCAGGATATTACGGAGCATCTTACGTGATGTACGTGAGTCATCTACGATTAAAATCTTTGCCATTTTAATAAGCCTCCTAATTTACAGAAATAATTGAATCAATTGCTAAAATAAAGAAGATCTCCTGTTCTTCCACATGGATCGGGAATACACAGAACTGATTGCCGGTGATCCTGCTCGCTTTTTCATAGAAAGCCGGTGGAAGCATGTCCATATCCACACCTTCATTGCCAAGCTCGGATGCAAATAATCCATTGATACAGTTTGTAAACTCACCGACTGCATCCAGTGCATCCAGATCAACGGTCTCAAATTCTTCATCCGCAAAAGGATTTGCAATCGTCAGAAGACTGTTTCCGATACCGGCAAATCCCGCATAAATATTATGATCACCCGTAAGCTGCTGCATCGCAAAATTGTCAATCTTCAATGTGTCTGTCAGATATGCTTTGGATACATAAGCACCGGAATTGATAATACGCAGAAATGTACGGATCGCAATACCGCAATGCTTGTCGCAAAGCTCTGTATTAGACGGCAGGAATAATCTGACGGTACGATCTACATCCCCACTTACGAGATCATCCATGTCGCTGTGTGTAAAGCCCTGCTGATCCTGATAGATCTTCAGTGCCTCGTCAACCTGCTCTAATGTCATCAGCCCTTTATCGATCAGGTTCTGTACAAAAATCATATAAATATTGCCCTGTTTCTTTAACAGACTGCCTACCTGTGCTTCTGTCAGATATCCCTTTTCCACGGCAATATCACCAAATCTGCGATCCCTGATCGCCTGTAAATTATTAACCTCATCAGCCTGTTCTGTCGTCATCAGCTTCTCTGCAACCGCGATCAGACCAAGCTTCACACGAACTTTGCTCTCACTTTCTATTACATCAGATAATTGCTCTTTGGTAATTCTTCCGGTTTTTACCAGATAATTTCCAAAAATCTGATCAAACATATGTATTTCCTCCCATTTACTATATCTTTTTGTGCATTTTGTACAAAAAGATTGCAAGAACCAATCTTTGTACGTGCCATCTTAATCAGTATACTATATTCTTCGTAAAAAAGATAGAATAAAATTCCCCTTTTTTCAGTTTTTTTAGTCATTTGTTCCAAAATAGGTGTCGAATATCCGCCTTGCAATCGGGACTGCATAATCACCGCCCGATCCGGCACTTTCAACAATGATCGTCACACAGATCTGCGGATCTTCTGCAGGAGCAAACCCTGTAAACCAGGCATGGGAATCCGATTTGTTCCCGCTGAATTCCGCAGAACCCGTTTTACCGGCTGCTGTATAGGAAAGACCTTTTAACTTGGAAGCCGTACCGCTCTCAACTACTTCTTTCATCAGTCCCGTCATAAAAGAAGCCTCGTCCTCCGTCATCATCACAGCTTCTGTCTGCGGAGAAGTCTTTTTCACAGTCGCACCGGTCGCACTTTCGATCCTATCCACCACATAAGGAGTCATAGCTTTTCCTTTGTTGGCAATCGCCGCAGTGATCAGATTCAGCTCCAGTGGTGTTACAGTTGTCTGTCCCTGCCCGATGGCTGTCTGCATGACTGCATAGCTTGTATCATATTCCGACAAGGTAAAGCTGCTCTTTTTATAAACAAGCTCTGTTTTCAGATCAGTATTCAATAAAAGCTGTCTGCAGGTCTTCTGCAAATCAGGGATGGAAAGCTGGACGCCGATATTGGCAAAAGAGGAATTGCAGGATTTGGCAAAACTCTTTGTAAAATCAACCAGACCGTGGCTCTGTCCATGATAACAGCGGATCTTATGTCCTTCATAGGAAAAGCTTCCATTACAGGAGAAGGAATAGCCGGATACATCCCCATCGTGTTCTCTGTAATATTCCAATGCTGTAATGATTTTGAATGTACTGCCCGGCGGATATAATCCCTGCGTTGCGCGGTTTAACAGAACACTGCTTTCCGAATCGTTTACCAGATCATCCCAGATCTCAGAAATCTGATTCGGGTCAAAATCCGGTTTGGATACCATTGCCAGTATTTTTCCGGTAGAAGGCTCTGTCACAATGACTGCCCCCTGATAAACGCCAAGTGCCGTATAGGCTGTCTGCTGTAATGCCGTATCCAATGTCGTGATGACATTATCGCCGTAGTTTTTCTCTTCGTTAAGCTCATTCTGGATCTTATTGGTAATGGATGCATGGGAATTTAACATATTCATGTTTTCCGTTGCTTCAATGCCGGTTCTTCCCTTTGTCGCATATCCAACCACATGGGCAAATATATTCTGATATGGATAATTACGGACTTCCGTACCATCCGCTGACCTCACTGTCCGGGCAAGAATCTCTCCGTCAGCGGAATAAATAGTACCCCTGACATTTCTGGTCGCAAGCAGCTCCTGTCTGGGATTATAAGCATTGTTGATTGCTTCCTCGCTGTCCTTTACCATAAAATGGATGATATTTCCTATAACAGCCAGCATCAGCAGACTGAAAAAGCAGGTCACGATCACAATTTCACGATTCCTCACTCTTTCTTTCTTTTTATTATTCTTCTCCTGCTTCCCGATCTGCAGTTCTTCGTCTTTCTTTCCGAACATTCCGTTTTCCTTCCTGTGATTGTATGCAATAAAGTCCCTGTATGATACTGAACATGATGATCGTCGTCAGTACACTGCTTCCGCCATAACTGACAAGCGGCAGTGTGACACCGGTCAGTGGGATAAATCTTGTTCCGCCGCCAATCGTCAGAAATACCTGAAATATATAGATTGTACTGATCCCTACCGCAATATATCTGTAAAAATCTTCTTTCAGCTGCATGGCAATCTTCATAAATACGATAAAGCAGCTGACACAGACAAGAATCAGACAGATTCCGAATATGACACCCATCTCTTCCGCCACTGCTGAAAAAACAAAATCCTGCTCCACATATGGGATCGAGGTTGGATCTCCCTGATCAATACCAAGTCCGAACCAGCCTCCTGTACCGATCGCAAATAAGGACTGCGTGATCTGATATCCGGAATCATTGATATTGCTCCATGGATGCAGAAAGGCAATCACTCTTGTTCTGACGTGCGAAAACATATGGTAAGCAACGATCGATGCCCCTGCGCCGCCTAAGATCCCCGCAAACAGGTAAAAATAATTCTTTGTTGCAATAAATACCATAATGAGGTAGCCTGCAAAAAAGATAACAGCACTACCGAGATCCTTGGAAAATACCAGAATGATCACATGGGCTGCAGCTGCAACCGCCGAGATCACAACCTGTCCCAGACTTTTTGACTCTGTCAGTAGTCCGGCAATGAAAAAGACAAACAGAATCTTGACAAATTCCGAAGGCTGGAACGTAAAACCATTGATCGAATATGATATTTTGGAGCCATGGGTCACACTGCCCAGTACTGCAACAACCAGAAGTGCAAAGACGCCGACCATGCCATAAATCCACGTCAGATGCTTCAAAAACTTCAGCTTTGATACCAAAAACGGAATAAACAATCCGATGATCAGCGATACCGCAACAATAATAAACTGACGGATCGACTTCTGATAAGAAATACGTGTCAGCATGATAAAGCTGATCGTCAGAAGCATACACATATTATTGATCACGAGTTTATCCGCTTCCGGATACGCCACACGGAACAGTGCAATTGTTGCAAACAGCAGAATCTGCTGGAAGCCATAAAAGATAATATAAGAAACATCCTCCGTTTCCAGACAGATCGCAGCAAATCCCAGGAAATGCACCATAAACATGCAGATGATCTGGCGGATATAAACACCACCGCGTTCATGCTCTTTTTTCGTCGCGACCGCCACAAAGCATTCCATTGTATAAATTATCATAAAAACTGTGATGACATATTTAGACAAATCAGAAATAACGTGTCCCATAGGTTACCTATTCCACACCTTTTAAAAAGTGTCCTTTCGTAAATTCGGTAATGACCGGCTGTAATCCTTTTTCTCCCCTGCATAGATCCGCATACATTTCGTAGATCTTCTGCATCTGCCCGGCAGTTTCTTCCGTAAATCGCAGTAAAACCGCCTCCATTGGCATGCACAGTATCTCCGGCATTTCTTTATGCAGAGAAAGCGGTAACGCATTATAGATCGTGTTTTCGCATCTGTCACAATGCAGACAGACGCGCAGCTTCTTTTTCTGCCGGTCTATAAGAAAAAGTTCTGCCGGTGCTTTTGTTTTTGTCTGTTTCAGACAGCGCCGGTTTGTCTTCAGCAGACAGTTTGCCGTCTCCATGACCGGAATATATCCGTACACAGGCAAAATACAGCTATGACTGCCACACGCCAGTGCCTTTGCTTCTGATCTGTGCAGTTCATACGGCAGGACATGCTCCGTCACACCTATATTATCATAAAAAGCAGCTGTTTCCATCTGAAAAACATAACAGCCGCTGTCTGTGACACAAGCCTTCTGCGGTACTCTTTGCCGCAAAAATGTTACCATTTCCAGATTACCGGCACAATACCCGTCAAACGCCGCTTTTTCAATATTGCCCCATTGTTGACTAATGCGGTCAAAAGTCTGTTACCTCGTTACTGCCGGAAATGTCAGGTATATCGAAATCTTTTTTTGACGAAAGCGCTTTAACAGTCTTTCTGTTTCATCCGGATTATTCAGCTCCAGCAGGCAGTCATATGTCACATAGATCCTGTCAAGCAGTTCGTCCGGTGCCAGCGCTTTGAGCTGATAAGGATGTGCGATCTGCACCTGCAACGGTCTTTGTTTTTCTGCAAGAGCCTGTTTGTCGGCTGCCGGTTTTGCAGATATCCGGTTGTCGACCTCTTTGACTGCTCTGCCATCAGCTTCCCGCATGGTTCTTTTTCTGCCGGACAGAAGCACTTCTTCCAGCCTGCAGACAGCCTTTCTGCGCAGCTCATTTAATTCTTTGTTCGGTAAAAACAGGGTATCCGTCATATCACATGTAAGCTCTTTCAGTACAAAAGGTGTATTTCCCAGCTTTTGCAGCTGCTTTTTTACATCCTCCTGTGTGGCGGCTCTGTTCGCTGCTTTTTCCACTGCTGCGCCCGATACCGTTACAGAAACCGTATCCTTTGTCAGGGTCAGCAGCATAGGTTCACCGGGATGAGCAAAAAACTGTCCGCTTACAGGAAGTTTCTTCTCCTCAGGCTGTCTGACAGTGCCCGGCTGTACCTGCTCTTTAGCCTCCGGCGAAAAAGTCTGATAACCGGCCTTTTTCAACGACAGCAATTCTCTGCCGTTATGCTGCATATAATAGCCCATCTGGCTGCTCCCACGGCTGAAACGCTCCTGCAGCATGCGGATATCCTCCGGATCCACCTTGTATTCTGCCGGATCTTTTTCATACAGATCAATATATTTCCGGTACATCGCCGTCACAAAAGAAACATAGGCAGCAGTTTTCATCCTGCCCTCTATTTTAAAGGAGTCAATTCCTGCTTCGATCAGCTTTGGAAGAATTGGCAGTGTACAAAGATCCTTCAGGCTGAGCTGATATGGTTCTTCCTTTGCACTGATCATATGTCCGTCCGCCAGCAGCTGATAAGGCAGTCTGCACGGACCGGCGCACCGCCCTCTGTTCCCGCTTCTCGGTCCGAGCATGCTTGAATAAAGGCATTGACCGGAATAACAGTAACACATGCTGCCATGGATAAAGGTTTCCAGTTCCAGACCGGTCTCGGTCTTCAGCCGCTTTAATTCTGCAAGTGAGAGCTCCCGGGCCGGTACAATTCTTGTCACGCCATACTTTTTCAGGTAATTTGCTGCGCCAAATCCTGTGATCGTCATCTGTGTGCTGGCGTGGATCTCCAGATCCGGAAAGAAACGCCGGATCATCCTGACTGCACCAAGATCCTGCATGATCACGCCATCCAGTCCTTCCTCATAATAGGGCTGCAAAAAAGCCGGAAGCTTTTTAAGCTCCGCTTCCTTTACAAGTGTATTGACTGTCATATATACTTTTTTTTCATACAGATGCGCCATTCTGATCGCATGCAACAGCTCTTCTTCGCTGAAATTTTTTGCATAGGCACGTGCTCCAAAGCTGCTTCCGCCTACATAAATCGCATCTGCTCCCGCCATAACCGCTGCCATAAAGCATTCCGGATCTCCTGCAGGTGCCAATAGTTCAACTGACATAGTGCTTCTCCATAACAAAGAATGTACCTTGGTACATTCTTGCGCCTGCGGCGGTCGCTTGCGACATCTACATTGTACGCCGCAGTGCGCATCCCTGCAAGCTTGCTTGCTTTTGCTGTATAGGGGATTCCAACGGAATTTCCTATACAGTAAAACAGCTGCCCGAAGGCAGCCATTATTTTTTACTTTCTCTGCTACGGTCATCCTGCATGGACTTCATTGCTTTTTCCGTGCTTTCTAACTTGATCTGCGCAGAAACAAGCTCATGTTTTAAATCATATAATTCTTTTTCCTTTGCTGCTAAATCTTCCTCCAACAGAGAAATCTGTTTTTTCGCTTTGAAATAATCATCCGCAATATTCAGCTCTAACAAAATCGCCTGTGTATCAACCGGCTGTCTCTTAAAGCCTTCCACTTTATTGTATTCACTGACTTTATTATTGATATAAAGGGCGATCTTCTGCAGATATTCTTCACTTTCATATCCGCTGAGCGTAAATACTCTGCCGCCGATCAAAACTTCCGTATCTGTTTTTTCTGCCATTGTATTTCCTCTTTCTTTGAAATCTCTCTGAACATTATACTCATATTTACTGTTTTTGACAAGTAACTCCCTTATTTCACAAGGTCAAGACTGATCCCATCCGATATCCGTGCAAATTTCAGCTGCAGCTTATAAGTTTTTGAAAGTTTTTGGATGCAGCGATACATTTGTGTCTTCTGCATCTGCAGCAGACTATCCTGCCCATCCGGCGTATACGGAAATTCCAGATGCAGATGCCACATATTAAATTTTTCCGCACTGCGAAGCCGGATAACCGCAGATGACATATCCGTTTTTCCCCCGGACTGTCCTGCGCCGGAAAGTGCCAGCAGAAACAACTGCCGGTATAACAAAAGTATGTCCGGATAAGCCATCTGAAAACAGGTCGGCTGGCAGATCTTATAGCGGAGCAGACAGCTGTTTTGTTCTGCTTCCTGCATACAGAGATCCATCAGGACCGACAGGGCAGATGTCTCCTCCGTCGGAAGGCTGCGGAACCGATCCAGCCCCGAAAGCAAGGCTTCTGTTTCTGATTCATCCGGATCCAGACTACGCTCCATCTGATCCTGCAGCTTCTGCAGCGGCTCCTGCATCCCCCGGATTGTATCTGGCAGTTTTTCCATTTCCCGACGGATTTCAGACCATGTTTCATATAATAATCTAAGCTGTGTATTTCGTGTTGTTATTTCAGGTAAAGCCGGAGCCTGCAACGTATCCTGTGGTATATCTTCATAAAACAGCTTGATCTGTCCAAGGATAGCTTGCTTCATTTTCTTCTTTTCATCATAATTTTCCACCTCTGCAAAAAGCTGCAGTGTCTGCACATAATTGGCAAAATCATGCCTGATCTTCCGGAATGCATAAAAAAGAGCAATATAGGGCTGCAAGGATTCTTCCATGCAGTCTATATCACTCTCTAAGCTCTTTTCCCATTTATGTATGAAAAACATAAATCCCCCTTACGTTCCCGTTAAATATGCAGTGCGATCGCTTCCTTGACACCTTTGTAATGTCTGCGGCTCACCGGAATCACATCTCCGCTGATCATCGTAATGCCGTCTTCCCTGGAAAATGATTTGATCTTTTTGATATTACATGCAAAGCTCTGATGGGAATTGATGATATAATCCGGCAGCTGATTAACAAGATCGCTCAGCTTTGCGGCTGCTTCAATACAATCCCCTTTATCTGTATGAATGCAGCAGTTTCTGTTACTTGTCTCTAAATACAGGATATCTTCTACTTTGATGCGATGGATCTTTCCACCACTTCCCGCAACGGTGATCGCCTTGATCTCCTGATGCTGTACAATATCCATTGCTTTTTCCACAGAGGAGAACAGCTTCTGTTCATCGATCGGCTTGGAAAGAAAATAGACGGGATCTGCCTCAAATACATTGCTGGCAAGCTGCGCATACCCGGATAACAGGATCACTTTAATCTGTGGATATTTGGAACGGATCTCTTTTGCGATCGCAATACCGTCATCATCTCCGAGTGCAATATCCAAAATAATAATATTGGTATGTCCCTGATCGAGATCTTCCAGCCATTTTAACAATTCTTCTGCCGAATATACACATTGGCATTCTATTTTTCGTCTGTATTTTTTCTCAAGCGTCTCTTTTAAGTATTCTGTGATGGAACGATCATCATCACACACTACTATATGGAACATGATTTCACCTCGTTGTTTTATGCATATTGCCCTATAAATGCAATAATTCAATTATATTCATTGTAAATTTTATTCACTTTTTAGTCAACCGCAAAAGCAGAATTATTTGATTTTTGTCACATTTGACGTAGTATCCCCATCCTGATAAAACATCGAAATGGAATCCCCTTCTTTATAAGCAATAATCCCTACAATCTCACTATTCGTCAGATCTGCATCATATACTGTCTTATCTCCCTCCAACGTAAAATATACATGGGAATTTCCATCGATCACTACCGGTACATAGGTCGCGATTTTCCCTGTGATCTCCAGATCATCCGCATTCTCACTTGTACGGATGCCATTGGTACTGAGCAGCGCATTATATGCCTTCTTACATTCTTTGACTGTGTCTCCGATTGCTACCCATTGGTATTTCTGGATGTTGACCATGGCATATTTCTTGACCAGACCGGCTGAATCCTTTAATGCCATAAAGTAGGTTGGTTCATCAGAAATATTCAAAAGGAGCGGAAACGACGCCACATAACCGAGATTCTGCACCTGCCCTTCCGCAGAAGACATGGCAGAGTCTTCAATCGCACCTTCTATTCTGTAGAAACGAGTTTCCATCGTACGCTGGTTCATCAGCACAAAACCAACATTAGACTGATCACCGCTGACACTGGTCACACCTGAATATACCCAGACATCATCATTCATGGCGATATAATTATAACCATTTGTTGTCTGCAGACAGTCACGCTGTCCCAATACACTGTTCAGATAACCATGCTGCAGCATGCCATGATAATCGTAAAGCTGCATCAGAAGTTCTGCCTGATAGACCTTATCTACCCAGGTTGGAACTTCATCTGCCTGATAATCTGTGCATTCTCCCGTAATCGCATTACAAAGCACAACTCTGCCGACTGTCACACCACCGAACAGACCTATGTTGAACTTTTTGACCGGGCAGATCCAGTATGGTGTACCTTCATCATCAATTTCAAAGAATATCTGATCTGCAAAAATATAGGTTGGATAACGGAAACGGATGTGTCTCCAGATATAACGGTTAAACATTTCCGATTCTGAATATTTAATTCCCTCTGTCAGCTTGACACATTCCGTATCTTGGGTTGTCATATCGATCTGTATATACGCCGGAATACCGTTTTTCTGATTTGTCAGCCATTTGATCGGGCTGGCATACATCAGCGGTGTCACGCGGACCGGTTTACCGCTTACATTGATCTGGGTGTAATCATCCGCAACCTCAAACTGTGATACCATATCTACCATACTACCCATTTTGCGGCTGCCCAGAATTGCTGCGGAATCTCTGTCAAGAAGCGGGATCGTATTAAAATCCACTTCTTTGATATCTGCTGTAAAATCGCGTTCCTCCACCTGCATAAGCTTCTGATACTTCTTTGCATTGATAATCGGTGAAGAAAGAACAGAACCGATCAGAAAGATCAGCAAAAGTACGCCGCCCAGATAAAACAGATACCTGTAAGGACCCATTGTTCCTTTTTGGATATCCAGCCCCTTTTTCCCGAAGGAAACATGCCCGCTTTTCCAGACGGAGCGGAACGATAATACAATTGCGAATACAAATACCATCAGGATCACAAAACACCAAAAGCCTGCTGAATGGATATTCAGCGCCGGCAGATTGATATAATAGTAAACAAATGCGATCACAAGTGTCAGTAAAATGGCGAGCAGCCATCTTTTCCAGTTTTTCATACTTTTGCCTCTTTCTGCGTAATTTTACTATCCACTATACAAAGCACAGCTTATTCTGTCAAGGAATCTACCTTATTCTTACGGTTTTCCACCTCTTTTGCCTGCACATCGGAAGGCGCCTGCTCATAACGCGCAAACTGATAAGAGAAGCTGCCCTGTCCGCCTGTCAGGGAACGGAGTACGGTACAATAGCCGTACAGACTGCTCATCGGAATATCCGCCGTGATCGTCTGCCAGCCTCCCTGCATGGGCTGCATACCAAGCACGCGTCCTCTCCGTTTGTTCAGATCACCCATGATATCTCCCGTATAGCTGTCCGGAACGGTAACGGAAAGCGTTTCGATCGGCTCAAGCAGAACCGGTTCCGCTTTTAAGAAACCGTCCTTGAATGCCTGCATGGCTGCTTTTTTAAATGCCATTTCAGAAGAATCCACCGGATGATAAGAACCATCATATAAGATACCCTTTATGCCAACAACCGGATACGCTGCCAAAGGTCCTTTCACCGTTGCCTCCTGCAGCCCCTTTTCTACTGCCGGGAAGTAATTCTTCGGTACTGCTCCGCCGACTACCTCCTGCTCAAATACATAGGGGCTTTCCAGATCACCGGACGACTCAAACCGCATCTTGACATGACCGTACTGTCCATGTCCGCCGGACTGCTTTTTATATTTGGCTTCCACATCCGATTTCTTACGGATTGTTTCCCGGTAAGCTACCTTAGGCTCTGAAAGAGTGATCGCTACCTTATATTCATTGAGCAGTCTGCTCTGTGCGATTTCAAGCTGCATATCACCGATACCATATAACAGCATCTGTCCGTTTTCCTTGTCATTGACGATCTTGAGTGTCGGATCCTCATGTGTCATCTTGGAAAGTGCCTGTGCTGCTTTGTCGATCTCTGCTTTATTATCCACCTTATAACGCATATACGTATACGGAACGGAAAGCTCTGCCTTTGCATACTGGATCGGTGTCAGTTTTGTGGAAAGGCTGTCGCCTGTACGGGCGCCCGCAAGCTTTGCCAGTGCACCGATATCCCCTGCGTGCAGCTCCTTTACCTCGATCGGTTTATTTCCCTGCAGCACATACAGTTTTCCGATTTTTGCTTCGGAATCTTTGTCTTTATCATATAACAGATCATCTGTTTTCAAAACGCCGGAGCATACCTTGATCAGCGAATATTTACCGATGAACGGATCAACGATCGTCTTGAATATGTAAGCGGATTTCGCTTTTGCAAAATCATAATCTGCCTCATAAATTTCATTCGTCTTCAGGTTAATGCCTGCAATTTCCCTGTTTTCGGGACTTGGCATATATTTGATGATATCATCGAGCAGTGTATAAACGCCCTGGCATAAAATATTGGAGCCCATCGAAACCGGTACAATACTGCCATCTACAACATTATTGCGCAGTGCAGCTCTGATCTCGGCATCGGAAAATACTTCTCCGGCAAAATAACGATCCATCATTTCTTCTGATGTCTCAGCTACCGCTTCCATCAGGCTTTCCCTGTACTTTTCAAGATACGGTCTGCTGTAATCCGGAATCTCACATTCTTCCACTTCTTTTCCTATCCAGCGATAGCCCGTTTCACTGACTACATTCACATAACCGACAAACTTTTCATTTTCACGGATCGGGAAATGGAACGGTGCGATCTTTTTACCATAAAGCTGTGTCAGATCTTCCACAACCTCTTTATAGGAAGCCTGATCCACATCCATATCGGATACATATACCATACGCGGCAGATGATACTTTTCGCAGAGCTCCCACGCTTTCAGAGCACCGACTTCCATACCTGCCTTTCCGGAAACAACAATGATCGCTGCGTCTGCAGCGGAAACCGCTTCTTCCACCTCGCCTACAAAATCAAAATAGCCGGGTGTATCCAGCAGATTGATCTTACAGCCATCCCATTCGATCGCAATACAGGAGGCAGATATGGAAAAATGCCGTTTCTGTTCTTCTTTTCCGTAATCACTGACCGTATTACCGTCCGTTACCTTCCCCATACGGGATGTGATACCGCCAAGATATGCCATTGCTTCGGCAAGTGATGTTTTGCCGCTGCCCCCATGCCCAAGCAAAACAATGTTACGAATTTTCTCAGTTGTGTATACATTCATAGCTGCTACCTCCGTTTTATGATCGATTTTGAATTTTCTAACAATTCAAACACTTGTAGGTATATTTTACTAAATATAAAACTGTTTTACAACATATTTTCGTTAAAATTACAAGAAATTTCTATATTTTCTATCCCATTGACATTCGCACTTTAAAGGGCTAAAATACTATTGAAATTTACAACGGAAAGGACATAAGCTATGTCAAAAAAAGCAGAAGTTACCTGTAGTTTTATCGGGCTTGGTCTGATCGGCGGTTCTATCGTCAAAGCACTGCGCCAGGCATATCCCGAGATGATCTTAAAAGCATATGACAAAGACCGGAACGGGCTTTCCCTTGCCCGGAAAGACGGCGTTATTTCAGAGGCCTATGAAGCTCTGACCGATTCTTTTTTTGACTGCGATTATTTGTTTTTATGTGCACCTGTCAGCGAAAACGATCAGTTTCTCGGGCAGATCCGGCAAAGCCTGCATGCGGACACGATCCTGACCGATGTCGGATCTGTCAAGCAGACAACGCACGCTGCGATTGAAAAAGCAGGGCTCTCTTCCGTCTTTATCGGCGGACATCCCATGGCAGGCAGCGAAAAAACAGGCTATCAAAATGCCAGCGAACGTCTTTTGGAAAATGCCTATTATATTCTGACACCGACACAGGAAAGTCCTGTTACGGCAATTCAGGGTCTGCAGACGCTGATCAGCTCTATTGGTGCGATCCCGTTGATCATGGATTATCATACGCATGATTATGTGACAGCTGCGGTCAGTCATCTGCCGCATATCATTTCTGCCGGTCTTGTCAATCTGGTACACGATTCCGACAGTGCGGAAGGTGTGATGAAAATGATCGCTGCGGGCGGTTTCAAGGATATTACCCGCATCTCCTCTTCTTCGCCTGTGATGTGGCAGTCGATCTGTATGACCAATACCGAAAACATCCTTACGCTGCTTACTTCTTATATAGAAAGTCTGCAAAAGGTAAAAGCAGAGCTTCAGAACAAAGATGCCCAAAAGCTATATGATCTGTTTGATGACGCCAAAAATTACAGAGACAGCTTCTCCAATGAAGGGCGCGGTCCAATCAAAAAAACCAATGTCATTTTTGTGGATATCCCTGATGTACCCGGTTCTATCGCACAGACCGCCGCGATTCTTGCCGATCACGATCTCAGCATCAAAAACATCGGTATCATGCACTCCAGAGAGTTTCAGCAGGGGGCACTTAAAATTGAATTTTACGATGAACAGACAGCAAACGATGCTGTCCGTGTATTAAAAGATAACGGCTATCAGATTTTTGCGTAAGCTGATGGCGGAAAGGACAATATACAATGATTTTTCAGAAAGCAAACAGATTACAGGGAGAAATAACGGTTCCGGGCGATAAATCCATCAGCCACCGCGGCGTTATGTTCGGTGCTCTTTCCGAAGGAACAACAAGACTGACGCATTTCCTGCAGGGAGCGGATTGCCTCTCCACGATATCCTGTTTTGAAAAAATGGGGATTCCGATTGAAAACAACGGAAATGAAATTCTGGTACATGGCAAAGGACTGCATGGTCTGACTGCTCCCACGCAGATCCTCGACGCCGGAAACAGCGGTACGACAACCAGACTGATCTCCGGCATTTTGGCTGCGCAGGATTTTTCTGTAACACTGACCGGTGATGCTTCAATCTGTAAACGTCCCATGCGCCGCATTATGGAACCGCTCTCTCTGATGGGAGCAAATATCAAAAGCCAGAACGGAAATGACTGTGCGCCTCTCCTCATTACAGGAAGCCACCTGCATGGGATCCACTATCAGTCCAAGGTAGCATCAGCACAGGTCAAATCTTCGATCCTGCTGGCGGGCTTATATGCGGATGGCACAACAAGTGTGACAGAACCGGCACTTTCCCGGAATCATTCCGAGCTGATGCTTGGTATGTTTGGCGCAAAAGTAGAAAGCAGAGATACGACTGCAACGATCTATCCGGAGCCCGCACTCCATGCCATCGACTTCAAAGTACCGGGAGATATTTCTTCCGCAGCTTATTTTATAGCTGCAGCCTCTATCGTGCCCGGCTCCGAGCTTTTGATCCGCAATGTGGGCATCAATCCGACCAGAGACGGTATTTTACGGATTGCCCAGCAGATGGGAGCAGACATCACTTTATTAAACCGCGTAGACGAGGGCGAACCGACGGCAGATCTGCTCGTACGCTCTGCTACCCTGCATGGTACGGAAATCGGTGGGGATGTCATCCCGACACTGATCGATGAAATCCCGGTGCTGGCTGTCATGGCAGCTTATGCACAGGGCGAAACCGTGATCAAGGATGCGGCTGAACTGAAGGTAAAAGAATCCGACCGGATCGCGATCGTGACTGAGAATTTAAAGAAAATGGGAGCTGATGTAACTCCTACGGACGATGGCATGATCATCCGCGGCGGCAGACCGCTGCACGGCGGCAAATTAGATTCTCATCTGGATCACCGGATCGCCATGAGCTTTGCAATCGCTGCACTCATAGCTGACGGCGAAACCGAAATGAAGGACGCGGAATGCATCAATATCTCTTATCCTGATTTCTATCAGGATCTGGCATCATGCATGTAAGATACCGATGATAACAAGCCATTCGATAACAGGCATCTGAAATAAATAAATGGGGTATGTCACTGCCCCGAGTTTTTGAAATACCACGGACAGCTTCTGTGGTATTTCTTTTTTGACTAAAAGAAGCCCAAACAGGCAGAGTGCAAATAATGCAATCACGACAAAATCACCTGCACTGCGTCTGCCAAAATTCGTATAGACCACGATAGCTGCCAGAATACCGTTTGCCAAACCGTAAACCAGTTTCTGAAGCAGTTTCTTTTTTTCCTCACTGATCCCGAAAGCAAGTTTCCTTTGGCTAACTTTTTCCCGCAACTGCCAGATAAGGCAGCCGATAAAAATACCCGCACTAAGCCCTGCCAGTGCACGCAGCACTGCATGGTAGGAATAGATCACATCGATCTTTCGGATCAGTCTGAAATAATAATGGTAGATAGAAAGCGATAAAACCGGACATATAAACAGACCGCCCCATCTGCCGGTCAGCATCAGCAGGCATAACAGTAGAATACTTCCCATAAACATAGCTGCCACATACCAGTTGGCACTGATCAGCACTTCGTTTCCAAGAGGTCCGCATTGCAGCATCAAAAATTCCGCCCATCCTGTTTTCAGATAGGAAATGATATCAGAAATTGACCAGCGATATTGCCATGTCCTTAAGAAAAGCATACAAAGCAGGCTTAAAAAATAGAATGGGTACAGACGCTTTAACCGGCTGCCAATGTACAGACCAAACTGATACAGCCTGTCAGACAGCTTCTGTCCTGCCATCTTCTTCAGATAAAACTGCCAGATGCCAAAGCCGCTTAAAAGGAAGAAAAATTCCACACCCAGATAACCGGCTCTGAAAAAAAAATATGAAGTTTTGGAAAAGAAATGGAAGCCAAGGACAACGATACAAAATACAAATCTCCATAACTCAACTGTATAATCGCGCCCCTGGCTTACTTTTTTATGTTCGCTCATATGTAATTAGATTCCTAATTTTGCACGTTCTCTCCGGTACTCTTCTTCTGTCAGAATGCCGTTTGCCTTTAATAGATCCAGCTTGCTGAGCTTCTCTGCTGCATTTGGATCTGCTGCAGCCGCTGCCGGAGCTGCAGCACTTGCGCCGCCTGCCATCTTCTCAGCCTTTGCCTTATCAACACCGGCTTTCAGACCGCCTTCATCAGGCATCTGTGGGAAGATCAGATAACGCTCCATACCGGCAGGTGTTTTGATGTGGATCATCGGAGCCGGCTTATTATTATAAGAACCCTGCTCTACACCTACCACACAACCGATATAATGATTAAAGTTATCAATCTTTGCATTCATTCCGTTAGGCGATGTACTGATAACAGCGATACCGTTTACTCTGGCATTTGTAACATTTACACGGAAATCTTCCGTTTTCTTCACGATCAGACCTTCCTTATAAGTCCAGTCTTTTGCATAAATCCCCTGTTCTGCCCGGATACACTGGTTACAAACCTCACCGGCAGAATCTTTTCCACATATTAAACACTGCATACGTCAACTCTCCTTTGTCTTATTCTACTCCTGTGTAACAGAAGATGTTACTGTGTCATATACCTCAATTCTTGCAGCATCCATTTCAGGCATACCAATGAAAATACCGCCGTAAGAATAGGTTGCATCCTCTTTTACAATACGGACAATCTCAATAAAAGCATGGAGCACTTCTTTTGTCCAGATCGTCAGAAACGCTTCATATACAGCCCCGATCTGCAATGGCTTATCGCACGTAAATCCGACACCGGTTCTGGAAACGTCAATAATATCAATGCTGACTTCTTCCGATGAAGCAGCATTATCCAGACGTTTGATGATGAGGCATGACTCTAATTCGATCCTTTTGTTTTTTCTTCTTTCTTCCAAAGAAATCTCCTTCCCGAAAAAATATTCATTTCCTGCTCTACTTATATTTATATTACCAAATTCCTATCGACAATGCAAGGCATTTTGTCAAATGTGCACGTGCACATTCCTATGAAATGAACATAGCGTCTCCAAATGAGAAAAAACGGTATTTTTCTTTTACAGCTTCCTCATAGGCAGCCAGAACGTGTTCCCGTCCGGCGAGTGCGGATACCAGCATAATGAGAGTCGATTCCGGTAGATGAAAATTCGTGATCAGTCCGTCCAGTACTTTAAACTGATACCCCGGATAAATGAAGATCTCGGTATTTCCGCTGCAGGCATGTAGTCTGCCATCTTCATCTGCCGCACTTTCAATCGTTCTGCAGCTTGTCGTACCGACACAGATCACACGTCCACCATTTGCTTTTGTTTCATTAATCGTATCTGCCGCTTCTTTTGAGATCTGATAAAATTCAGAATGCATATGATGCTCCAGTACGTTGTCTTCTTTGACAGGCCGGAATGTTCCAAGTCCGACATGCAGTGTGACATAAGCAAGTTTCACACCCATTTCTTCGATCCGGGCAAGCAGTTCTTTCGTAAAATGCAGTCCTGCTGTCGGCGCAGCAGCACTTCCCTCGTACTTGGCATATACGGTCTGATATCTGTTTTTGTCCTGCAGCTTATGTGTGATGTATGGCGGCAGCGGCATTTCACCGAGCTGATCGAGGATTTCTTCAAAAATACCATCATATTCAAACCGGATCAGACGGTTTCCTTCTTCCAGCACATCCAGCACCTGTGCATGTAAAAGACCTTCTCCAAATACCAGCCTTGTTCCCGGTTTACATTTCTTACCCGGTCTTACGAGCGTTTCCCATTGATTATCTTCTTTCCTTTTCAAAAGGAGCACTTCGATCGCAGCACCTGTATCTTCCTTGACACCATACAGTCTCGCCGGAATAACCTTTGTATTGTTCAGTACAAGGCAGTCGCCCGGCTTTAAATAGTTTACGACCTCACGAAAAACATGATGTGAGGTCGCTCCTGTATGTTTGTCAAGGCAAAGCAGCCGTGAGCTTGCACGATCCGCAAGCGGATCCTGTGCAATAAGCTCTTTCGGCAGATCAAAATAAAAATCTGATTTTTTTAACTCTGTCATGACTCAATTCCTTTTTTGTTTTAAAATGTAAATTACTGACGCAGTTCAATGCCAAGCTGTTCAAGACCGTTCAGGATCTTCTTCAGTGCTGCATTGATATCTGCTTCTTCCAGTGTTCTGTCTTTTGCACGGAAGGACAGGGAGTAAGCAACTGACTTGTAGCCCTTCTTGACCTGTTCACCTTCATAAATATCAAACAGTTCATAATGCTCAAGAATCTTACCGCCGCGTTGTGCAAGCACGGACTCAATCTGTCCGACCAGAACATCATGCGGTACTACCATGGAAAGGTCTCTGCCAACTGCAGGGAATTTGGCAATGCCTTCATACTTTCTGTCGAAGGTTGTGAACGGTACGATCGCAGGCATATCCAGCACTGCTACATAAGCTCTTGTTCCGATGTTGTAGTTTTCCAGTACAAGAGGATGTACCTCTCCCAGGTAGCCAAGGACAACTCCGTCATATACGATGTTTGCCTGTCTGCCCGGATGCAGGAACGGCTTGCCTGCCTTCGGATCATATTCTTTCTTTCTTGTCATGCCGACTGCATCAAAGAATTCCTCTACAACACCCTTCATCGTAAAGAAATCACCGTCTCCGTACATACCGAGTGTCATCTGCATTCTTTCATCAGGAAGCTCTGTCAGAGGCAGTTCCTTTGCGATATAAACGTTTGCCATTTCAAACAGCTTTACGTCTTTATTTCTTCTGTTGTAATTTGTTGCAAGACTTGTCAGCATACCATTCAGGGATGTTGTTCTCATGATTGAAAAGTCTTCACCGAGCGGATTTGCGATCTTGATCGCTTTTCTCAGTTCGTCGTCTTCCGGTAACAGTAATTTATCAAATACCTTCGGGCTTTCAAAAGAATAGCACATACCCTGTGAGAAACCGGAGAATACTGCGATCTCTCTTGCTTTTTCTTCGATACGGAGCTTATATGGCAGCTTACCTGTTGTTGCTTCACCGCTTGGCAAGGTCATCGGAATCTTGTCGTAGCCATAGAAACGGGCAACTTCTTCTGCAATATCAGCCTGTCCGAGCAGATCCTGACGGAAGGACGGACAGATCAGTTCGTTTGTCTTTTCATCATATGCCACTTCGATCTTCTTGAAGATCTCAAGCATTTCTTCACGGCTTACATCCGTACCGAGCAGATTGTTGTATTTCTCAGGCATAAATGGCAGGCGGACCAGCTCTTTTAACGGTGCCTTGACATCTACCATTCCGGATACGACATCACCGCAGCCAAGCTCCTGAATGAGCTGGCAGGCTCTGTTGATCGCATCTTCTGCATTTCTCGGATCCAGACCTTTTTCAAATTTACCGGATGCATCACTTCTGAGACCGATCCGCTTTGCGGATTTACGGATGTTTGGTCCGTTGAAGGTTGCTGCTTCAAATAAGACTGTTGTGACCTCATCTGTGATCTTGGAATTGTCACCACCCATAATACCTGCAATACCGATTTCCTTCTCTGCATCACAGATCATCAGGACATCATGATCCAGATTTCTGGTCTGACCGTCCAGTGTCACAAACTGATCACCGTCTTTTGCTCTCTTTACAACGATCTTTTTGCCGCTGACAGTAGATAAATCATATGCATGCATCGGTTGACCGTATTCTTCCATCACATAGTTTGTGATATCAACAAGGTTATTGATCGGCCGGATTCCGCTGCTTGCCAGTCTTCTCTGCATCCATTCCGGGCTTGGTCCGATCTTGATATTCGTGCAGACCCTTGCACAGTATCTCGGGCAGAGATCCTGATCCTGTACTTCTACAGAAATATAATCTTCTACCTTTTCATCATTTTCTTTTACGGTAACATCCGGTAATACAAACGGTTTGTCAAAGGTAGCTGCTGCTTCCCTTGCAATACCGATGACGCTGTAGCAGTCTACACGGTTTGAAGTCACTTCAAATTCAAATTTTGTATTATGCAGTCCGAGTGCTGCAACCGCATCTGCTCCGACCTCAGCATCTTCCGGGAAAATATAAATACCGTATTCCGGTGCTTCCGGATACATATCTCTGTCAGAGCCGAGCTCTTCGATAGAGCACATCATACCGTTTGACGGAACACCTCTGAGCTTGCCTGCCTTGATCGTAATACCGTCTTCCGGAAGCGGGCCGCCGTCATGACCGCCTGCAACCTTACCGCCATCTAAAACAACCGGTACTTTATCTCCAACCTTAACATTCGGAGCACCTGTTACGATCTGGATCTCTTCTGTACCGATATTCACCTGACAGATGATCAGCTTATCTGCATCCGGGTGTTTCTCGATCTTTGTGATCTGTCCGATCACGATCTTTTCCAGATTTTTGTCCATTCTCTCATAGCCTTCACATTTGGTCCCTGAGAGTGTCATTTTATCCATAAATTCCTGATCTGTACATTCCAGATCCGGTACATATGCTTTTATCCATTCTAATGCTGCATTCATTTTTCTATTCCTTTCTTTTCCAGACATGGCATACAGCCGGGCTGCATGCACATTGATTTTCCTTTTTATTCAGATTAGAACTGCTTCAGGAAACGGATATCATTTTCATAAAGCAGACGCATATCGTCGATCTCATATTTCAGAAGTGTGATACGCTCCAGACCGACACCGAATGCAAAGCCTGTGTATTCTTCCGGATCGATATGGCTCATTTCCAGAACGTGCGGGTGAACCATACCACAGCCAAGGATCTCGATCCATCCTTCTCCCTTACAGAAACGACAGCCGCTTCCGCCGCATTTAAAGCAGGTAACGTCCATCTCGGCACTTGGCTCTGTAAATGGGAAATGATGCGGTCTGAATTTTACCTTGGTATCTTCGCCGAATAATTCTTTTGCGAATTCTGCAAGTGTTCCTTTCAGATCTGCAAATGTAATGTGTTTGTCAATAACAAGACCTTCCACCTGATGGAAGGAAGGAGAATGTGTCGCATCTACTTCATCTGCGCGGAATACACGTCCCGGAGCGATCATGCGGATCGGCATTTTGCCGGTTTCCATCTCATGTACCTGTGTGGAGCTTGTCTGTGTACGCAGCAGCAGATCGCCGTTGATATAGAAGGTATCCTGTTCGTCCTTTGCCGGATGATCTGCCGGAATATTCAATGCTTCAAAGTTGTAATAATCTCTTTCTACTTCCGGACCTTCGACTACTTCATATCCCATACCGATGAAAATACGTTCTACTTCGTCCAGCACGTTGAAGTTTGGATGTACATGACCAACCTTTGCCTTCTTGGCAGGCAGTGTAACGTCGATCGTTTCCTTCTGCATCTTTGCTTCTCTGACGAGTTCTTCCATTTTTTTCCTGGAGTCTTCCAGCACCTTTTCAATCTCGGCTCTTGTTTCATTGACAAGCTGTCCGACCTTTGGTCTGTCTTCCGGTGCCACATCCTTCATACCCTTCAGGATCTCTGTTAAAGCACCCTTCTTACCAAGCTGGCTGACACGTACTTCATTCAGCTGTTCCAGCGTACGGCTGTTTTCAATCTGTTTGATTGCCTCCGCTTTGATCTGCGCCAATTTTTCTTTCATTTCGTTTCTCCTTCTTATCTGTGGATCATTTCATTCTGTTGGGTGAATAGGCTGGCTCACGAATTCGTGCTACGCACTCCGCATCCTGCTCACATGTTATGTTTCGCAGGATATTCTGACCATAATGCCATGAGACTTGTTCCGCACTCCGTGCTCTCACAATTCTCACCAATATTCGCATATCGTGCAGCTTACGCTACACTTTTATGCTCATATCGGAAGCGGGTCATAAAGCTCTAAAACCGCTCTCATGCAAGCATATACTGCAAGCTCGCGAATTCGTGCTACGCACTCTACATCCTGCTTCGCAGGATATTCGCTCGCTAATGGCGCAGGAAAAACAAATGTCTGCTTCGCAGCCGCTTGTTTTTTCCTCTGCGCCATTACATTAAAAAAACCCCTGATATTATATCAGGGGCGAATCAAATCCGCGGTACCACCCAAATTCTCTGCTTCTGTCTGCAGAGCACTCAATACGCGTAACGTGCGCTCACGTCTATGCCTAGTTAGAAGTATTTCTGTTCAGCATAGCTGCTCCGGCGGGAAATTCGATCTGCATACATACACAAGGAGGCTTTCAGCCGGTGACCTCCTCTCTCTGCGAGAGCCATGCATCTCTACTAACACCTTCAACGCTTTTCATATAGGTTTATCATAGAGAATCTGCTCAAAAATGTCAACAGCTTTTTTTCTTTTTCCGGTGCTTTTGGTGTTTACTCTTAAACGCTCCATACAGGAAAGAAAATGCCGGCTGCAGAAAACGGTTGATGAAAGCACCCAGCAACATGATGTAAAAGCACATATACAGCCAGAGCATGATAATAATGACAGTTGTCAGACTTCCATAGGTACTGAATCCCGAAAAACGGTTTACATAAACAGAAAACACCCACGATGATATATACCAGCAGATACTGACCGTAACAGCGCCCGGCACTTCTCGCAGAAAACGATTTTTTTCATTTGGCAGAAATGTATAGATTGCGCAGATCAGAAGTGCCATGCTGGCTACCACCACGATCCAGCGCCAGCCTACCAGCAAACGGAACATATATGTAATGTTCGGGAAAGATGCTGTCAGCAGGTCTACAATACGCTCACCGAATACAACAAGGATCAGCAGGATCAAAATCATGATCATCATGATCACGGTATATACACATGCGCGCAGCCGCAGGAAAATATAATTACGGCGTTCCTTTACCCCATTGACCGTGTTCAGTCCGCGGATCAGCGCCAGCATTCCTTTTGCCGCCGACCAGATCGTCGCCAGAATAGACAGTGAAAGTGCTGTACCGGTTTTCTCATATACTTCATCTATTATACTGACAGACAGCGGTTCCATGTTCTGAGGCAGTATTTTCGTCACAAACATCATCAGCGTTGCTTTCGTGATCGGCGTGTATGGAATCGCACTGATCAGTAAAAGAAGCATTGGGATCAGCGATAAAAACGTAAAAAATGCCGCCGATGATGCATAAGCACTGATATGATGTTCATTCATCTGGAGGGAAAACTCCTGCCAGATCCGATATATCTTTCTTCTCATTCATTTACCCCTTCTATGCTGCACTCATAGAAAAATTGCAGGATTTGTTTATAGTCATAGCCCGCCTGTGCCATTCTTCTTGCCGCATTCTGACTCATACCGATCCCATGTCCGAAACCGCCGCCATACAGTGTATAAGAGATCACAACCGGAGCCTCCTTTGCTTTTTCCGTGGATATCCCGTCATCAGTCTCATAAACCGGCTCGATCGCAAAGAAAGAGCTTGGCAGCATACCATTGATGCTTCCATCTTTTCCGTAATCCGCACCCAGCGCGATCTTTGTATTTTCGCCTGCCAGCACATAACGGATATTCTGCTCGCCGCATACACGGTAGGTGTCTTCTGTTCCCTCGATCAGAAGCTCTGTCATCACGCCGCCTGTTGTACGTTTTACAGCCGTAAGTCCTGTTACCATGCCAAGCTTTTCCGGCTTTTCATCCACATAACCATTGCCTTTTTTTCGCCGGATATTGCCCGGACTCTTTTCATAACGCACCTGCAGATTGGCAAGCAAAAGTTCTGTATCCAAAGCCGTATCATACCGCCATCTGTAATACGTATCCTCTTGTTCAAAGCTGTCCGCATCCGCTGTTTTGATAAATGTGGCAAAGCTGTCCTCTTCTGCCAGCTTGCTGCCCTCTGCACTTTCCTGCGCATCAGAACTGTGTGCATCCGGATTCTGCGTATCCGACAGCATCTGCCCCTTTGCAATGTTTCTTGCCCGCAGATAACCGCCCGTTGCTGCCATTTCATCCCCATAGGTCAGATTCCATGCAGTCAGATCCGTTCCGTATCCGCAGGACGTCGAATAGAAATATGCGGTAACGGGCGTTCCGCCTGAAAGCAGCATCTGTCCTTTTGTCTCATACACAGCTTCACTCGTTTCCGATGCTTCCGCAATGTTATTGTATACCTGAAATGCCGCACTATCATCTACGTGCGCACCATAATTTTGCAGCCCCGCATGAAGCATATGCATATACGCATAGGTTCTGGCACAGACCGCCTGCGCCTTTAACGCCTCTGCTGGATAAGAAGCAGGCATTTCACTCGGTACCACAAACCGCAGATAGTCTTCCAATGCAAGTTCATTGATGAGCAGAAAGCCTTCGCCCGTCTTTTCTATCTCAAAGTTTCCCGGATAAACAGGTGTTTTCCCATTACGCAAGATCGAATCCACTGTTGTTTTGGCAGAAAGTGCCTGCGGTCTTGCATAGATCCTGTTTGCCGTTTCAAAGAGTGTACTGTCCGCCGCAATCTGAAGTGTTTCTCCCGGCTCCAAGGTCTGCACTTCTTTCAGTTCTCCTGTGCCATCCTCCGTGAGAAGATCCATCGCCGTATCACAATGAAGCGAAACCGTTTCATGCATCGCTCCTGCAAAATCATCTGTTTTTAAAAGTACACGGATTTGTTCCATCTCCTCCTGCTTTACCAGAAGTGCTGCTACAATCTTTCCTGTTTCATTTAATACAAAATCAGAAAAGGCATAACCGATCGTCAGATCCGAAATTTGGCATACAGTGGGCGTTCCAAGCAGGCTGTAACATTGCATATCTCCGGTCGTCTGTTTGACTCCCAGCTTTTCCAGTTCGATCGCATAGGTGCCATCCGCCTGTGTTTTTACACTGATCAGTTTATCATTCAGCTTTTGTTCGTATACTGTAACGCCGCTGACCGTTCCGTCCGTCAGTGTGATATCCGCGATCTGTCCGCTGCCTGACAGCGTATAACCGCCAAGCGGAACACTCCTAGATGCATCCCCCGAAAGTATTGTCAGTGTTTTTCCGTCATTTTCTGTAATATAACATTTGGAAAGCTCTTCTATAACAGGTTTGGGTTCTTCCGGAACCGGCTGCGGCTCCAAGCCGCCTTTGTGCCTGATCACAGAGATCAGCACGACGATCAGAACGGCAAGACTGACTACCAGAAGTACAAGCTGCCTTTTGGCATATGTATGTTTATTTGCATGCATGTTTCTATCCTCATGGCTTTCTGATGATCCAAAGCAAAGAAAACAGCCCCGAAGGACTGTTTTCTTTTGTCCCCAAAATGCTTTTCCTATATTTTGACTCCTAGCATATGGCTAGGTGGGTTACCGCAGCTGACACTTCTGCCGTCCTCTGACCCGTAGGTAAGGCGTGACATCCATGCAGCAATATAGGAGTCCCGTTTAAAGTAACTGTAGGTTCAAAATAATAGGAATTGGTAAGCACCTCAGGTTATGAATAGTATACTCAAATCAAAGCCGTTTTACAACTGTTTTTTCGTTGGAATTTTCAAAAGCATACGAAATGCCTGTGTCAAAATTTTTTTATTTTCTTTTTCTTCCTTATTCAGTCGTTTCATGATCGCCAGAATTTCCTTCAGATTCAGATCACTTAATGTCTTTGCACCGGTTTCCGTCAGCACACAGAAAAAGCTTTCCACAAATTCTTCCTTTTCTTCCGCATTCATCGACAGAATGAATTCACGAAGCGTATGATCGACCTTATAAGCAGAAGCTGAAATATCATCTACCTTCACAAAGGCATTTCTCTGCAGCTGCCAGGAAAACATATCATGCTGAAAAATACCCAACTGTGTACTTGCTACCACTTCATAACTTTCCTCATGCTCTAATAACATACCGATCACGGAGGACTGTGGCACGATCGTCCGGATCCGCTCGCTGATCTCTCCTTGACTCATCTGGTCAATTATATCTTTTGTAAAACCCGGACCGTCAAAATTATGCACCTGCATGATCCGTTTCTGGATCTCAGAACCGGTAAAGGCAGCAGCATACACTGCAATATTACCACCCTTGGAATGCCCACCAATTCTGAATTTACCACGTTTCTTTTTTGCAATCATTTCCAGATAATCCAGTGCCTGCAGCTGGGAAGGAACCGGTGCCTTGAAGCTCATATTAAAATCCTCTTTCCAGCCGACGATCGTATCATCGGTTCCGCGATAGGCAATATAATAGGAACCGTCTCCCAGATTGATCGTAATGGCTGAAAACTGTTTTTCTTCCTCTTCATCGATCTGATTCACATAATCAGATAAGATCATATCCCTGAAACGCGGCGTTCTTGACATCACATCCAGAAGCCGGAAGATGCTGTCCGGTACCAGACGCCCTGCTTTGATTTTTTCGTCCGCATGCAGCCTGTTAAACTGCTCCCCGGCTTCGCGGATCGTTGCTTTTTCTGTTTTCAGATCTGTTTCGATCAGTTCAAAATCAATATAAGATACCGTGCTGAGTATCAGACTGTCCACTTCATTAAAAGGATCCTGCGTCAGGTCAAGATCCCCACGCCAGTCAATATAGTCAAATATATTTGCCATTGCTTCTACCTTTCCGATGTTTCCTATTACGAATCCCGCTCTGATCAGCGGTCGTCAAATGCACTGCATAAATGCGTGTATTTTTCTCGTCGCCATAACAAGAAATCCGCAGCACACATATCGGCTATGTGGCTGCGGACTCTCTAAAACATGTTTTAAGTGTACGTTGTATACGCGGTACAAGGTTTCATCACGGTCAGTTTTTACGAAACTCCTTGGAATACATATTAACCAAGCTACCGTAAGAACCTGTTACTTACACCAATGTTATCTGCATTATGGCAGACCATGTCATAAAAGTCAAGCTTTTTTCGTAAGCAGCGCCACACCTGAACTGGAACCGATCCTGTCGCATCCCGCATCCAGAAAAGCCTCGAAATCCTCTCTTGTACTGACACCACCTGCAGCCTTGATCCGGACTGCTTCTCCGATATGCTCCCGAAACAGCTTCACATCACCGAGCGTTGCGCCGCCGGTTCCGAAGCCTGTGGAAGTCTTGATATAATCTGCCCCTGCATTGGTCACAGCCTGACACATGGCGATCTTTTCTTCTTCCGTCAGATAGCAGGTTTCTACGATCACCTTTAAGATCCTGTTGCCACATTCCGCCTTCAGTGCTATGATCTCCTGTTCTACCTTATCATAATCACCGTTTTTCACATCGGAGATATTGATAACCATATCAATTTCCTGTGCGCCATCCTCAATTGCCTGTCTGGTCTCAGCCAGCTTTGCCGCGGTCACACTGTAGCCAAGTGGAAAACCGACTACGGTACAGATGTTTAACTTGCTGCCGTATCTATCGTGTACTCTCCTGATATAACACGGTGGAATGCAGACAGATGCTGTCCCGTAAGTCACTGCCTCGTCGCAGAGCTTATAAATATCTTCCAGTGTTGCGTATGGTTTCAGTTGTGTATGATCAATATGACTTAAAATTTCTTTTGTTTCCATTTGATTCCTTCCTTTCTGTGAATGATTACAGTCTACCATAGTTTTCATGAATAATCATTGAAAAAATTGTGAATATTTTCTAAAAAGCATAGAAATTTCCGTCAATTCATGTAATAATAAATTACAAATCTAATTTCAGTAGGTTTATTCTATACTTCTTTCCTTCTAAATTAAGTATTGAAGCATCTTATACATTTTATCATGTACAGTTAAATGTTATAAAAAGAAACAAGAAAGGCGGTATTCTATGGAACATAACGTATTTTCAGATATCACACCGGATATTGTCAGACTGGCTGATCTCAGCAGGCAGGCAGGCATCATTGAGCAGGAACTGTTCACCAAATATGAAGTCAAACGTGGACTGCGTGATTTAAACGGAAAGGGAGTTCTTGCAGGACTGACAACGATTTCCGATGTACGTGCCAATAAAATTGTAAACGGAGAACAGGTTCCTACACACGGCGAACTGTTTTACCGAGGCTATAATGTAAAGGATCTGGTCAAAGGCTTTACCGCAGACGGTCGTTTCGGTTTTGAAGAAGTGGCCTATCTGCTTTTATTTGATGCCCTTCCGGATGCGGAGGAGCTTTCCAAATTTAAAGATCTGCTTGGCTTTTACCGTTCTCTGCCAACCAGCTTCGTCCGTGATATCATTATGAAAGCCCCAAGCCGCGATATGATGAATACGCTGGCAAGAAGTGTCCTGACGCTCTATTCTTACGATGACAGGGCAGACGATACTTCCCTGGAAAATGTACTGCGCCAGAGCCTGCAGCTTATTTCCCTGTTTCCAATGCTTGCGATCTACGGCTATCAGGCATATGCACACTACCATGACGGCAAAAGCCTTTATATCCATCCGCCGATTGCTGAGCTTTCCACCGCAGAAAACATTCTGCATATTTTAAGACCGGACAGCTCCTATACCCCACTGGAAGCAAAGATACTGGATGTAGCACTTGTTCTGCATATGGAGCACGGCGGTGGTAATAACTCTACCTTCACCACTCATGTTGTCACAAGTTCCCTGACAGATACTTACTCCGTTATCGCTGCTGCGATCGGTTCCTTGAAAGGTCCGAGACACGGTGGTGCCAATATCAAGGTCGTCCGTATGTTTGATGATATGATGCATGAAGTATCTGATTGGGAAAATGAAGACGAAGTCAGAGAATATCTTGCAAGACTGTTACATAAGGATGCCTTTGATCATGCAGGCCTGATCTACGGTCTTGGGCATGCGGTTTATTCCAAATCCGATCCAAGAGCTGTGATCTTCAAATCTTATGTGGAAAAACTGTCACAGGAAAAAGGACTGGAAAAAGAATTTGCACTCTACTCTCTTGTTGAACGTCTGGCACCTCAGGTCATTGAAGAAGAACGTCAGATGTACAAGGGTGTCAGCATCAATGTCGATTTCTATTCCGGCTTTGTTTATAAAATGCTCGGGCTCCCGGAGGAGCTGTACACACCAATCTTTGCCATGGCAAGAATTGTCGGCTGGTCAGCCCACCGCATGGAAGAGCTTGCCAACAACGGTAAGATCATCCGTCCGGCTTACAAGCCGATCCATGACGATATGCCTTACATACCGCTGGCAGACAGACCATAATGTATCGTAAAAAAGACTTCTTTGTGAATCCAAAATGAAACATTTACGGAACAAAGAAGTCTTTTTTATTTTGAAATTTAATACAATTTACATACCAAGGAATTTCTTCACAACATCCTTCATTTCGTCCTTCTCACATACTGTCTTATGAAGAACTTCTGCTGAGCGGATCTCCTCGATTGCCTGTGGGATATCCACACCGGAAACCTTACACAGTTCATCAATGAGTGCAAAATCGGAAAGCTTGTCGTATTTACTGTCGATCGCATCCATAACAGAACGTGCAAATTTATAAGGGCTTGCTGTGCTGGCGATCACCGTTACTTTATCGTCGCCTGTTTCCTTTACATATTTATCATAAGCCGCAGCTGCTACACCTGTATGAGTATCGATCACATAACCACAATCCTCATATAAAGATCTGATCTTCGCAAAACACTCTGCTTCTGTTGCATAACCGCCTCTAAAATCTGTAAGCTTTTCTTTCATAGCTGCGTCGATCTCATATTTTCCGGTCTTGGAAAGACTTTCCATAAGTGCTGCATTCTTTTCGGCATCTTCTCCGGAGATCTTATAGATCAGTCTCTCCAGGTTAGATGAGATCAGAATATCCATGGACGGAGAACTTGTCAGGATAAACTCTCTGTTCCTGTCGTAAGTGCCTGTCTGGAAGAAATCGAATAAAACTTTATTATCATTAGAAGCACAGATCAGTTTATCGATCGGAACACCCATATTCTTTGCATAGTATGCTGCCAGAATATTACCAAAGTTGCCTGTCGGTACCACAACATTCATCTTCTGTCCGTCCGTCAGCTTACCCTGTCCGTATAATGTTGCATAAGCATATACATAATACACGATCTGTGGCACAAGACGACCGATATTGATTGAGTTAGCAGATGAGAACTGATAGCCTTTTGCATCCATTTCTTTAGCCAGCTCTGTATCACCGAACAGCTTCTTCACACCTGTCTGCGCATCATCAAAATTACCATGGATGCCAACAACATGTGTGTTTTTACCCTTCTGTGTAACCATCTGCTTTTCCTGTACAGGACTGACACCGTTCTTCGGATAGAATACGATGATCTTAGTGCCTTCTACATCGGCAAAGCCTGCAAGTGCAGCCTTACCTGTATCGCCGCTTGTCGCTGTCAGGATAACGATCTCGTTCTTTACCTGATTCTTCTTAGCACTGCATGTCATAAGATGCGGCAGGATTGACAATGCCATATCCTTGAATGCGATCGTTGCACCGTGAAACAGCTCCAGATAATAAGCACCATCCGCATAAGCAAGCGGTGCAATGACATCTGTATCAAATTTCTTATCATATGCTTTATTGATACAGCCTTTCAGTTCTTCTTCCGTAAAGTCTGTCAGATACAGCTTCATTACTTCATATGCAACTTCCTGATAGGTCATTTTGGACAGCTCTTTCATAGATACTTCCAGCGTTGGAATATGATCCGGTACAAATAATCCGCCATCTTCCGCAAGTCCTTTCAGGATCGCCTGTGATGCGGTTACGGGTGTCGTATGACTTCTTGTGCTTTTGTATAATACTTCCATGCCTCTACCTCAATATCATAAGATTGAAAGTGTCAAACCACTTTCTGCGCTATTATAGCATACTAATGAGGATACCGCAAGAACTGTACCTATTTATAAAACCGATGTCCGCCATGTTCTGTCAGAAAAGTCAGCTTACTTTCAAACCAGCCTCTTTTTTCCGGGGTTGTTTTTCCCGCCGCCACAAAATACAATGCGCCGTTTGTTACATCGCCGTCTTGAAGAGCTGCCAGTACTGCTTCTTTTGTCTGCCCGGAAATGCTGACACTGTTATATCTGCCATCTCCTACCGGTGAAAATTGATACTGCCCGCCGGATTCCTGAAAGACAACACCGGCGACCGTATCCGGAAATTTAGGACTGCTGACCCGGTTTAAAATAACCTCCGCCACCATTTCTTTACCGGCCGCATCTTCACCCCCGGCTTCTGCCTGTACGATCCTGCATAAAATTTCATATTCATCCGCACCCAGGAAAGCTGCTTCCTCTTTTTCCAATATATGCGGTTTCAGCTTCGGTACTTCTGAAGTGGATGTTACAATCGTTTTCTCAATATGAAAAGCCTGTTCATAGTTCTCTTTTGTCTGAAAGATCTGATCAGGCTTCAGCATCCGGCAAAACAGCAGCATAAGCCCGATCCCAAAGAGCAGCATAAACAGCAGTCTGCTCTTTGTATATTTTTCATACATTTAAAATCTCCTCTCTTCCTGTCAACATTTTTGTAACAGTTGTCATGTTTTGTTCACATCTCATTCATTAGTCTATACAGGCTTTTCCAAAAATATTTCAAAAATTGTAATTTCAGCCGTTCTTTGCTATAGTAAAATTATGAAAAAGTTAACCGGTGTTTATGAAACAACTAAAAAAGACGGTAGCGTTTATTATCGCAGTTCCGTCACATATAAAGGGCGTCATATCAGCCTCGGAAGCCATGAAAATGCGCAATCCGCCCATCTTGCCTACAGACTGGCTCTGTCTGTTTTAGAGCCGGACTCTCCGATCACGATCGAGACACTGTCGCAGCTTTACCGGACAGAATCTGCTTCTTTGGAAAAAAGCAAAAAAAATATCGCAAAATTCGACAGCCTGCCCTTTGAAAAAGCGGTTTGTCTGTTGAATTTCCGCGATAACGGGATTTATTTTTCTTCCCCTATTTATTTAAAAAAGAGTTTTTTCTATTATTATCTGACTCCGGAGATCACACTTCTGTTTGATAAGGAAGATCTGTTTTTTTACAGTTCACATCGTATCATGAAACGCGGTGGTCATCTGTTCGTGGCAGAATACGGAATGCATACATCTGTCCTGTCCCGCTACGGAATCCGCAGCTATGCTGTAAAGGACAGAGATTACCGCTTCCTGAACGGAGATGCAAATGATCTGCGATACTCCAATATTGAGATCATCAATCGTTATTTTGGCGTTTTCCGGAGCGGAACGCTCGGAAGCTATACCTATCAGGTAAAAATTCATATCAACGGCGATCTGCAGGTCGGTACTTATAAAGACGAAAAAACAGCAGCCATTGTCTATAACAAAGCTGCTGATTTCTGTCACCAATATGGAATTGTCAAAAACTTTCCGGTCAACTACATTGAGGAATTATCTGCCAAAGAATATGCTGATATTTATTCCTCAATCACACTTCCGGCTCGTTTTATACAGTATTTTACTTCTGGGTATAATCCACAAAGCTGATATCGAGTCTGACATCTTTTACGATTCCATCTATTTTGGCATCGGTATCATACTGCCACATCGTAAAGGTATATGGATAATCCGGTTTGTCCCCATCCTGTGACAGCCATATATCATACTTTCCAAGCTGCGTCAGATCGATCTTACGGAGCAGCCAGTATTTATTGCCGTTTACAACCGGCATCAGACCTGCTTCCGCGATCCTGGCACAAAATGCATTGGTGATCGCCGTGATGTCCGTCTTTTTTACATTGTCCACTCTGGACGTATCATTTGTCACCGATCCAAGCCTGCATGCCACCGGGTAATCGATCCCGATCATGGCAACATTGTCGATCACAGTCTGTGCTTCCTGCTGTGCTTCTTCCACAGAGATCGCCTGTGATTCAAAATATACCCCTACATGCAGTCCCGCCGCCTTGGCATCCGCTATATAATCATAGCAGTTATTGTCCAGTGTTATATTACCACTCTGATAACCACGATATCCGATCCTGACCATCACAAAGTCAACACCTGCATTTTTCAGTGCTGTAAAATTGATCATTCCGTCATTTTCATCCACATCCACACCCATAAAAGAAGTTTTACTGCCATTTGCATAATACTTCATAACAGGCTCTTCATATACAAAACCTGTATCTGCATAGGTATTTTTTGCCAGATAGGCATTGATCATGATCCACTGCTGGGTGCCATCCGGTCTGACCACTTTTGTTTTCGTGCCACCCTGAGATAGATCTTCCTCTTTCTCCTTCTGTTCTTCTTTCTTTTGCAGCTCCTGCGCATTTTTCTCATATAGGCTGCTTTTATCCGCCACGGTATTGGAAGAAACCGGTGTATCCGTCTTATACATATCCCAAAAATCAAGCTGATCCGAGGTCAGCGTCGATTCTCCCACACCAAGCTCCTCCAGCAGCTGTTCATTTTTAGAGGCCGAATCACTTGTCAGCACATCGTTTTGAGAAACGGCAGAAGCCATCCGCGGCGTTTTCGGACGGTTTGCCAGAACAACCGCACAAACGATCACTGTCACCCCTAAAAGTGCCAGTACCGTATATAAAATTGTTTTTCCGTATTTGTTTTCATATCCGTAATCTTCAAAATCGTCTGTCAGCTTCATTTTTCTTCCTTCATCCGCATTTTATCAGGCTGTTTTTTATCCAGTACAGTTTATCACACTACTCTTTATTATACAAAACAAATTTCTCATGTTATAATGTGGAAAATGACATCTGATCAAGATGCTTCTTACAAACATTTTATCACAGAGAGGATTTCCCATGCAGTATTTATTTCATAAAAAAAGAACTTACTTTCCCATTTTGTCACTGTCCGTTCTGTTTCTGCTGCTTTTATCAGGCTGCGGCAGGCAACAGGAATATACACAGTCCGGCTTTTATTTTGATACGGTGATCAGTCTGTCCGTCTATGACAAGGATGCGGATCATGCAAAGGAAGTCCTGGATGGTGCACTGCAGCTTTGTGAAACTTATGATGATCTGCTGAACGAATCCAAAGAAGGCAGTGACATTTACCGGATCAACCATGCGCAGGGAGACTATACAAGCGTATCTTCCGAAACTGTTTCCCTGCTTTACACCGCTCTGCAGTACTGCGCCGTTTCAGATGGGCATCTGGATATCACGATCGCACCCGTCAAAGCACTCTGGTCCTTCGATCCCGACTCCGGGAATTCCTATGTGCCCGCCTCTTCCACGATCGAACAGGCACTTACCCATGTCGATTATCATATGGTGGAGATCGATGGCAATAAGGTGCGGCTCTCCGATCCTGATGCGGGGATCGATCTTGGTTTTATCGCAAAAGGCTATATCGCCGACCAGTTGAAAGCCTATCTTTTGTCCCAGCATATTGACAGCGGCATTATCAATCTGGGCGGGAATGTCCTGACGATCGGTCAGAAACCGGACGGATCAGCCTTCACAGTCGGCATTCAGGAGCCTTTTGCTAAGCAGGGAAAAAGCATTACGACCGTTTCCGCCGCAGACAGCAAAGGCGATACCTTTGCCTCCGTTGTCACAACCGGTATTTATGAACGCTATTTTGAACTGAACGGAGAAATCTATCATCATATTCTGGATGCAAAAACAGGTTATCCTATCCGGAATAACCTGTCCAGCGTCACAATATTAACGGATTCCTCCGTGCAGGCAGATGCCCTGAGCACGACCTGCATGATCCTCGGCCTTGATGATGCAAGAGAGCTGATCTCCTCCTTAAACGGAGAAGCGCAGGCGATCTTCATCACAAATGACGGCGAGATCATTGATACCCGAAACTAAGCCTCCAAAAAAGCTTTGTATCCGCATTTGGCTTCATAAAGATCTGCCTTGGAAGTTGCTTCATGCGGTGCATGCATATTCAGTACCGGAACACCACAGTCAATGACATTCATGCCATACAGAGATAAGATATAAGCGATCGTTCCGCCGCCGCCTAAATCTACTTTACCAAGCTCTGCTGTCTGGAAGGTGACCCCTGCATCATCCATTACCTTGCGGATAAAGCCAAGGTATTCCGCATTTGCATCATTGGAACCGGATTTTCCTCTGGCACCGGTAAATTTGTTAAATACCATTCCATGTCCCAGATAAGCCACATTTTTCTTATCAAAACTTGCTGCATAGGTCGGATCGAATGCAGAACTGACATCAGAGGAAAGCATTCTTGAATTTGCCAGACATCTTCTGAGTATCAGATCGTTGTAAGCTCCAGTAGTAAGTGCCAGAAGCTCTGCAACGGCATTTTCAAAAAATCTGGACTGCATACCTGTTGCACCGACACTTCCGATTTCTTCTTTATCCACTAAAATACAGCAGCCTGTCCGTTTGAGATCCTGCACCTCCAGTATTGCCTCCAGAGAACTGAATGCACAGACTCTGTCGTCCTGTCCGTAGCCAAGCACCATACTTCTGTCAAGTCCTGCTTCTCTTGCTTCTCCCGCCGGAACAATTTCAAGCTCAGCGGAAAGGAAATCCTTTTCTTCAATTTCATACTGCTCTTTTAAAAGCTTCAGCGTAAATGCCTGTACTTTTTCCTTTTTCTCATCGTCCTTTACATCCTGCAGCGGACGGTTTCCGATGATGATATCCAGCGCTTCTCCCTCGATTACCTTGGAAGCCTTCTTTTCCAGCTGTTCAGCAGCCAGATGCACCAGAAGATCGGATATGAAAAAGACCGGATCGTCTTCTTTTTCACCAATATTGATAACGACCTTTTCTCCGTTTTTCTTGACAACTACGCCATGTATGGCAAGCGGGATCGTCACCCACTGATATTTTTTGATACCGCCGTAATAATGGGTATCCAGGAATGCGAAATCACCATCCTCGTATAATGGATTCTGCTTTACATCCAGTCTTGGAGAATCGATATGTGCCCCTAAAATATTCATTCCGTTTTCCAGCGGCTCACTGCCGACCTGGAACAGAATGACGGCCTTTTCCATATTGACTGCATATACTTTATCACCCGGCTTACAGGTCTTTCCTTCTTTGATCAGTTCGGAAAGTTCTTTATATCCCGCTTCTTTTGCGCGTTCCACGATCTGTTTTACACATTCCCGCTCTGTTTTTCCGTGATTTAAAAATGCACGATATGCTTTGCTTAAAGCATCGACTTCTTCCAGTTGTGTTTTCGTGTATTTTTCCCATGCATTTTCTGTTTTCATAATAACTCCTTTCTCCTGCCATCTGTCATTTCAATATCAGTATACCCAAATGAGTGACAAAATTTACTTTTGACATTCATGTTTTACGATCGATTTCTTCGGGCACTTCTCCATACAAATACCGCAGCCCTTACATTTATCCTGGTCGATCGTTGATAAAAAGCTGTCGATCGTCACTGCCTCATTCGGACAGTTCTTCGCACATAAGCTGCAGCCGATACAACCCACGCTGCAGCCCTTCATGACAACCGGACCTTTGTCCTTGGAATGGCAGGCAACCACATATGTGGCATCATATGGGATCAGGTCGATCAGATGCTTCGGACAGGCAGCCACACATTTGCCACATGCCTTACAAGCCTCTTTATCGACTACCGCAACACCGTTTACCACATGGATCGCATCAAACGGACAAGCCTTGACACAGCTTCCGTAACCGAGACAGCCATAGTTACAGGTCTTCGGACCTCCGTTCGGTACAAAGGAAAGCATATTACAGTCCTGTGCGCCTGTGTATTCGTAGTCCACCTTTGTCTTATCACAATCGCCCTGACAATGGACAAAAGCAACCATACGTCTGGATTCTCCGACCGAAACGCCCATGATCTCACCGATCTTTTTACCGACCGGTTCACCGCCGACCGGACAGGCATTGACCGGGGCTTCTCCCTTTGTGATCGCAGCAGCAAGTCCGGAACAGCCCGGATAGCCGCAGCCACCACAGTTATTACCGGGAAGGGCAGCCAGTACCGCTTCTTCCCTTTCATCTACATCTACTTTAAATTTAATACCGGCAATGCCAAGAAACAGGCCGATCAGAAGACCTACCACACCAATAATGCCGGTTGCGATCAAAATTCCTACAAAGCTCATAGAAAACACCTCCTATAATAAGCCTGAAAAACCGCAGAAGGCAATTGCCATAAGCCCTGCAGTGATCAGAACGATCGGCATTCCCTGAAACGGCTTCGGAATATCGTTGTATTCCATTTTTTCACGAATACCTGCAAGTATCACAATAGAGATCGTAAAACCGGCCGCTGTTGCAAAACCGTTTACTACGCTGGCAAGAATGGAATAAGATTTCTGCACATTGGTAAGTGCCACACCAAGTACTGCACAGTTTGTTGTGATCAGTGGCAGATATACGCCAAGTGATTCATACAGACTTACCATATATTTCTTTAAAAACATTTCCACGAACTGCACCAGCGCCGCAATCACTAAAATAAACACGATCGTCTTTAAATATGTGATGTTAAGCGGTGTCAGCACAAACTGATAGATCAGCGCTGCCACAAAGGAAGCAAGTGTGATAACAAAGATGACCGCTGTTCCCATACCTGCTGCGGTCTTTACCTTTTTGGAAACACCAAGGAACGGACAAAGACCTAAAAACTGACTCAGGACAACGTTATTGACAAGTGCCGATCCGATGGCAATGATAAGTAAATTAGTCATTTGTCTTTTCCTCCTTTTCTACTGCTTTTGTATCATAGAAAGCCGGCTCCTTGCAGCTTTCTGCGCAGGATGCACAGTCATGTCCGCATCCGCTGCCGATCTTGCTCATATCCTTACCCTTCTTTTCACCGTTTATCTTAACCTGATTCTGGATCGCGGTCAGCATGGCAAGGACAAAGAATGCACCGGGTGCCATAATAAAGATGCTTACCGGTACATAACCGGAAGGCATGACTGTCATCCCAAAGATCTGGCCTGCCCCAAGGAGCTCACGTACTGCACCGATCATCGTCAGGGCAATGGTAAAACCAAGTCCCATGCCAATACCGTCAAACAATGACGGCAGAACGGGATTTTTGGAAGCATATGCCTCTGCACGTCCTAAAATGATACAGTTTACTACAATCAATGGGATATAAATACCAAGTGCATCATACAGGGACGGTAAAAAGCCCTCCAATAAAAGCTCCATTACTGTTACAAACGATGCAATGATCACAATAAATGCCGGAATACGGACTTTGTCCGGTATTACCTTACGGAGCAGGGAAATAAATGCGTTGCTCAAGGCTAACACCACCATTGTGGTAAGTCCCATGCCCAGTCCGTTTTTTGCGGATGTTGTGACCGCCAGTGTCGGGCACATACCGAGTGTCAGAACAAAGGTGGGATTTTCTTTTACGATTCCGTTATATAATCGTTCTGCGATCTTATTCATTTGCCGCACCTCCTTCTGTCATATTTAATTTTTCCTGAAAACAGAGCAGCCCTGCGTTCACACCGTTGACAACCGCATTGGTCGTGATCGTTGCCCCGGAGATCGCATCGATCTGATCATCCGATGCCGCGCCTGTCTTGGTATAGCTGAATTTCTCTACCTGCTTACCTGCAAACTGCGGAACAAGCACCTCTCCCGCACGCATACCGAGACCTGCTGTTTCGGAAATGCTCAAAAGAGAAATACCGTTTAAAGTACCGTCATCTGCAACACCCATAGTAAACTGGATATCTCCGCCATAGCCTTCATGGTCTGTTACCGTAATGACATAGCCAAGTACACTGCCATCACCGGAAAGTGCCTGCGCTACACCATCAATGGAAGCATCAAATCCATTCTCTTTGACAAAGGCAGTCAGCGCATCCGAAGAATATGCTTCCTCCGTCAGTTCCGTGAAATCTTCTGCCGCTTCAAATACATTCTGATAAGCCTCGTTTTTTGCTTTCTGTTCCTGCTGTGCGATCGGCTCTTTTGTCACTTCATACACAAGTCCGAGTGCAGCACCGCTGATCAGCGTGATCAGAAATAAGATCATTGCATCTTTCATCATCTGCTTCATGCCTTTTCACCTCCTCTTCCGAACGGTTTTGGAAATGATATTTTTTCGATCAGAGGGACAAGCAGATTGCCCAGAATGATCGCGTAGGATACACCCTCTGCACTGGCACCGAATACACGGAACAAACCGGTCAGAATGCCAAGCAATACGCCGTATAGGTACTGTCCCTTCTTTGTAATGGGACGCGTTACATAATCGGTCGCCATAAAGAAGGCACCGAGCATCAGACCACCGCCTGCCAGATTGCCTGCAATATAATCAAAATCGATTCCTCTGCCTGAAAACAGACATAAGAAGATCACAAACGTTACAATATATGTACCGGGGATCCGCAGATCGATGATACCAAGCAAAAGCAGGAAGCACGCACCTGCCACAATGGCGATCATGCTTGTTTCGCCGATCGTACCGGCTGTTTTTCCGATCACCATATTGTAAATGTTCACGCTTTCACCTGCTTTTAAACTGGCAAGCGGTGTTGCACCGGAATATGTATCCGTGTCAAAATTCGTCATAATAGACGTAAATGAGATCAGCAAAAAGCATCTGGCAGCCAGCGCCGGATTCATAAAATTCTGTCCGAGTCCACCGAATAACATCTTCACAACAATGATGGCAAACAGACCACCGATCACACCGATCCACCACGGTGCACGCGGCGGCAGATTCAGCGCCAGTAAAAGACCTGTCACAACTGCGGACAGATCCGTAATTGTATTATCCTTTTTACAGATCAGATCAAAAATCCATTCACCAAGCACAGTCGATGCGATCGTTACTAAGATCAGCACAAGTGCATGCAGTCCGAAATTCCAGATACCGAAGATCGTGGTCGGTAAAAGCGCAATGATAACGCAGAGCATGATCATCTGTGTTGATATATGCATACGAATGTGTGGATTGGATGAAACTTTTCTTAATTCGTTCATATTTGCATCCTCCTATTTCTTTTTCCTGTCGGCCAGAATCATCTTACGCATGGATTTGATCTCCTGGGTAAGAGGCCGTTTTGCAGGGCAGATAAAGCTGCAGCAGCCACATTCACAGCATTCCATACCATTCATTTTCACAAAGCTCTCTTTATCTCCGTGTTCTGCGGCTTTTGCCAGTCTGCTTGGCACCACTCTGCCCGGGCAGACCTCCACACACATACCGCAGTTGATACAAGGCCCTGTCTTTGCCGCTGAAACATCATCCTTTGTCAGGCAAAGAAGTGCAGATGCGGTTTTCGTTGTCGGTACATCCAGATCAAAAATACCAAAGCCCATCATCGGACCGCCGGAAATGATCTTTGCCGGTTCCTGTTTAAAGCCGCCCGCTTCTTCGATCAGTTCGTGATAATTGGTACCGATGCGGACACGGAAATTACAAGGATCAGTGATCGCATCTCCCGTTACGGTTACGATCCTGTACATCAATGGTTTATTTTCCAGTACTGCTGCGCCGATCGCACAGACTGTATCTACATTATTCACAATACAGCCTACATCCGATGGCAGCATATCGCAGTTGATCGCACGCCCTGTAGATGCATAGATCAGCTGTCTTTCTGAGCCCTGCGGATATTTTGTCTTTAATGCTTTGACAATGATCCTGTCATCATCCCTTGTCAGCTCTTTCATCTTCTCGATGCAATCCGGCTTGTTATTCTCGATCGCGATAATGCCCTTTGCATTGTCAAACAGCGCAAGCTCGCAGTGCAGGCCGTCAATCACCTTCTGCGGTTCTTCTATCATACGCCTGTAGTCCGATGTCAGATACGGCTCGCATTCCGCTCCGTTTACGATCACATAATCGATCTTGTCAGATTCCTTCGGGGAAAGTTTGACATGCGCCGGGAAGCCTGCACCGCCCATACCGACAACACCGGCCTTCTGTATTTTCTGTATGATTTCTTCTTTTGTATGATCGGCAAGCGGCTTACAGGCTCCGTAGTCCACTTCCTCATACTGTCCGTCATTTTCGATCACGACAGACATCACATTGTCTCCGACAACTGTCCGGTGCGGCTCGATTGCCTTGACCGTTCCGGACACTGTTGCATAGACCGGTGCGGAAACAAAACCGCCCGCCTCTGCGATCAACTGACCGGTCAGCACGTGATCTCCTTTTTTTACAACCGGCTTTGCGGGTGCTCCGATATGCTGCGAAAGCGGATATACCAGATCTCCCTTTGGTAAGATATCACGGATTGGCTTATCCTTGCTCAGATCCTTTCCGTCATAAGGATGGATGCCACCGTTAAAGGTTAATTTACCTCCCATAAACTGCCCTTCTTTCTGTTTCCGGCTTTCTGCCGGAAGATAATTTACTATCAATAACTATACTATTTTTTAGGACAAATTGCTACATGTTTTCTGTTTTTTATGCTATACTTTATAAGATGTGTATGAACACAACAGACCTTTCACATCAGCATACCAATACAAGAAAACAGACGTTTCCGGCTTGCCTTTTTGGTACGGAAACAACTGCTTTTAAGAAAGGAAACCATTATGAAAACAGTCAGTTCTCTGCTTTCCCCAAGGCTCTGTTCTTATCCTCTTTCCCTGATCGGTCATTTAGAGGATATTTTATTTGTTGATATAGAAACAACCGGCTTTACCGCACGCAGTTCCTGTCTTTATCTGATCGGTGCTATTTATTTTGAAAAAGACCAGATCCATCTGATGCAGTTTTTTGCCGAGAAAAAAGAGGAAGAAGTCGATGTACTGAAAGCATTTCTTAGTTTATGCCAGAGTCATTCCATTCTGGTGCATTATAACGGAAATAATTTCGACATTCCGTATATGAAGCAGAAATGTGCGCAATATCATCTGCGGGAGCCCTTTTCTCATATGACAGGCGTGGATATTTACAAGCGGATCATGCCCTATAAAAAGCTGCTCGGGCTGGAAAATGTCAAGCAAAAGACCGTGGAACAGTTTATGGGCATCAAGCGCGACGACCAGTACAATGGTGGTGAACTCATCCAGATTTATGAGGACTATGTCAAAGCTCCGCTTCCATCCGATCTTGATCTTCTGCTGTTACATAACGCAGATGACATGAAGGGTATGTTTTCCATTCTCCCTGTGCTGACTTATTCGGATATGTTCACCCATCCTTTTAAGGTAGTGAAGGTACAGTCCAATAAATATGAAGATATGAATGGAGACACACAGACAGAAGTGCTGATGAAGATCCGTTTTCCGTTTCTGTTCCCAAAACAAATTACTTTTACGGGAAACGGTTGCAGATTCCGGGCGGAAGAAAATGAAGGTTACCTGAAAGTACCTGTTGTATATGGCAGCATGAAATATTTCTACAGCAATTATAAAGAGTACTACTATCTGCCCGCTGAAGACACAGCCATGCACAAATCAGTGGCAGCCTTTGTGGATCCGCAGTTCCGCGAGCCCGCCAAGGCAAGTACCTGCTATACCAGAAAAGAAGGGGCTTTCCTGCCACAGTGGGATATCATATTCAGTCCTGTTTTTAAAGCAGAATACGGAGACAAGCTCTGTTACTTTGAACTGACGGAAGCGATCAAACGCTCTCCCGCAGAATTTGGCAAATACGCCTATCATATCCTGGATATGCTTGTACATGGATTTGCAAAATAACCCTGAAATAAGCATAAAGAAAAACAAGTGGCCATTATGTACCACTTGTTTTTCTTTCCTATTCTTTCATGCTTATTTATTTTTTCCATAAAAAAACGAATTCATCCGGTAATATCCCATATCTTTATACTGAATGATCTGCTCTGTACTTCCGATAAACAGACAGCCTTCCGGTATCAGTGACTTGCTGAACTTCGCAAACACTTCTTCTTTCGCTTCTTCCGTAAAATAGATCAGCACATTTCTGCATACGATCATATGACAGTGCGTCGGATACTCATCCTTCAGCAGATTATGCTGCTTAAATTCCACACAATCCTTGATTTCCTGTGCAATCTGATAAGAAGCTCCAACCTTTGTGAAAAAACGTCTTTTCAGATCTTCCGGAACAGCTGCAATGCTCTTTTCTGTATACAATCCAATCTTTGCCTTTTCAATTACCTGCTTATCAATATCCGTTGCTATAATATGGATATGGGAAAGCGGTAAATGTCTGGAAAGAGCCATGACGAGTGAATACGGCTCATCACCTGTGGAGCAGGCCGCACTCCAGATTTTCAAATCCTTTCCAAACCGGTTTATCAGACCAGGGATCACTTCCTTGTCCAAAAGCTCCCATTGATCCGGATTGCGGTAAAATTCAGAAACGTTGATCGTCAGATAGTTGACAAATTCTTCAAAACGTTTGGCATCTGTCTGCAGACATTTTACATAATTTTCATAACCGGAAACACCGTTTTTTGCGATCAAGGTATCAATTCTACGCTTCATCTGCTTTTCTTTATATGCATTTAAATCTATTTTTGTCAGTTTATATACTTCTTTTTTAAAATACTCATAGTCATATACCATCGTCTTCACTCCACACAAAGGAAAAACAGACTGCATGAAAACATGCAGCCTGTTAATTATATCATTCTGTTTTACAGCGCTTATTCTTCTTTTTCTGCTGCGATAACTGCATCAATGTCAACAGATACAACATCTGCATCTTCCTCAGGCTCTTCTACTTTTTCTTCCGGCTGAGGAGCTGTTAAAGCTTTAATGCTTAAGCTGATCTTCTTATCTTCTGCATTAAAATCAACAACCTTAGCTGTTACTTCCTGTCCAACCTGTAATACATCTGAAGGTTTTTCAATATGATCCTTAGAGATCTGAGAAACATGTAACAGAGCATCTACACCCGGCTCAAGCTCTACGAAAGCACCGAAATCTGTCATTCTTGCAACTTTACCCGTCACAACATTGCCTACTGCATATTTGCTTTCAGCATCTTTCCATGGATTTGTATCATCAAATTTCAGGCTGAGTGCAATCTTTGTTCCATCGATATCTTTGATCAGAGCCTTTACATGATCTCCAACCTTAAATACTTTCTTAGGATTCTCAACATGTCCCCATGACATTTCTGAAATATGAAGAAGTCCGTCTGCACCGCCAAGATCGATAAATACACCGAAATCAGTTACATTTTTAACTGTTCCTTCTACTACATCACCTACATGGATCTTTTCAAAGAGTTCCTTCTGTGCTTCCAGCTTCTTAGCTACCATAAGCTGCTTGCGGTCACCGATGTAACGGCGTCTCTTCGGATTGTATTCGCTGATCACGAACTCAATTTCCTGACCTGCATATTTTGTCAGATCTTTTTCATATACATTGGAAACAAGGCTTGCAGGGATGAAGATTCTTACTTCATCAACAACAACGCTTAAACCACCGTCCAGCACCTGTGTTACTTTTGCCTTTAATACTTCCTTATTATTGTATGCTTCTTCAATTCTCTTATTACCCTTTTCAAGAGCCAGTCTCTTGTAGGAAAGGATCACCTGTCCTTCACCATCATTTACTTTAACAACTTTAACTTCCATCTTGTCGCCAGGCTTCAGTACTGTTGTCAGGTCAACATTTGGTTCGTTTGTGTATTCGCTTCTTGTAAGAATACCGTCTGACTTGTATCCGATATTTAAGATCGCTTCATCAGCTTTTACATCGATTACTGTACCCTCGACTACCTCTCCGTTATGAATTGTTTTAAATGATTCGTCTAACATTTGTTCAAAAGTTAATTCTGACATAATTTTGAACCTCCTCAATTATATTATTCGGGGTAGACGCCCCAGCGGTAATTCCCACCAGTTTCGCTGATTTAGGTATTTCTAAATGCAAGTCGTCCAGTGTTTGTATAAAATAAGTGCGCTCACATTCCTTCTGACAGATTTCGTAAAGCTTACGGGTATTGGAGCTGTGAGTACCGCCTATCACTATCATTATATCAACACGCTGTGCAATTTCACGGGCTTCCTTCTGCCGGACTTCCGTTGCATTACAAATCGTGTTCACAACAATTACATCATAACCTTTTTTCTGAAAAATTTCAACTAAATCTTGAAATTTATTGTAGTTAAATGTCGTCTGCGACACAATACAAAGTTTTTCTTCCGGATCAGCTTTGAATTTTTCTGCTTCCTCCATGGATTCGATCACAACAGGCTCCGTCAGACTCCAGCCGCAGATTCCTTCCACCTCAGGATGATTTCTGTTCCCAATGATAATGATCCGTCGTCCGGCTGCACTTTCTTTTTCAACTATCCGGTGTATTTTTTTCACAAACGGACAGGTGGCATCCACACAGCGCAGTCCCTTTTCTGCAATTGCATCATTGATCCTGCGTTCTACACCGTGGGAACGGATCACAACCGTTCCTTCCGTCAGTGCATTCAGTTCTGTCTCGTTTCCGAGCACTTTCACACCCTTCTGCTCCAGATCCCGCACGACCTCTTCATTATGGATGATCGGTCCATAGGTGTAGATCTTTCCGCGCGTTCCGGTCTGCTCATAAACCGTATCCACCGCACGTTTTACACCAAAGCAGAAACCGGCTGATTTTGCAAGTATTACTTCCATATAAAATCTTACCGACAAGTCCTTTCTTTTCTATTCTGATCTTATCCGGATCCATTTGTATCCTGCTAAAGATCAATCCTTATGGATCAGCTTACAGATCGCATCCACAACCTGTCCGATCGACATATCCGAAGAATCCAGAAGCTGTGCATCCGCTGCCTGTCTGAGAGGTGCATGTTCTCTTGTCATATCTCTGTGATCACGCTCTTTGATCTCTGTCTCGATCTGATCGAGGTCACAGCTTTCACCCTTTGCAGCCAGTTCTTTATATCTTCTTTGGGCACGGACTCTGGACGATGCTGTCAGATATACTTTGACATCCGCATTCGGCAGCACACAGGTACCGATATCTCTGCCATCCATGATCACATCATTTTCGTCCGCAAGCTTTTGCTGCAGATGCAGAAGTCTTGCACGCACCTGCGGATTTGCACTGCTGACGGATGCCATGGCACTGACCTGCGGGGTACGGATCAGTCCGTTTACGTTTTCACCGTTTAACAGAACGATCTGTTCTCCGTTTACATATTGAATGGAGATATCGGCAGTTTCACTTGCCTTTGCAATTGCCTCCGCATCCTTTATATCCACATTGCTTCTGATCATATGAAGCGCCATGGCACGATACATCGCGCCTGTATCCACGTAAATAAATCCTTTGTTTTTTGCAACCTGTCTTGCGATCGTGCTTTTGCCCGCTCCCGCAGGTCCGTCGATTGCTACCTGATAACTCATCGTTTTTCTCCTTTTCTTATATCTGTTCTGTATTCTGATTTCCTGCAATATAGGCAGTTGACCATGCGATCTGCAGATTAAAACCGCCTGTCAGCGCATCTACATCCATACATTCTCCTGCCAGGTACAGACCTTTGACACGTTTGGATTCCATTGTAGACGGATTGATCTCCTTGACCGAAATCCCCCCCTGCGTAATGATCGCTTCTTTAAAATCCGATGTGCCCGTGATCGTCAGAGGTACCGCTTTCAATGTCTGCACCAGCTTCAGACGCTGTTCTTTTGTCAGGGCATCTCCCTTTTCATAAGGTGAAATCTCTGCCAGCGCCAGAATTTGTGGCAGAAGCCTTGCCGGCAATAATCCTGCCAGCGCATTACCGATCTGTTTGTGCAGATTTTCGGACAGATCACGCAGAAGTCTTTTGTCCAGCTGCTGTGGCGAAAGCGCCGGTTTCAGATCAATATACAGCTGCATCGGCTGTTTTTGCAGTTTCTTTACAATCCGGCTGCTGGCACTTAAGATCAGCGGGCCACTTACCCCATAATGGGTAAACAGCATCTCCCCAAAGTCCTGATACAGCTTTTTCTTTCCATTGCAGATCGTAACCTCTACATTTTTCAGTGCCAGCCCCATCAGTTCATGGCACCATGTCTCCTGTATCTTTAAAGGGACAAGTGCCGGATATAATTCTGTCACCTTGTGTCCCACAGCCTGCGCCATTGTAAGCCCGCTTCCGTTTGCACCGGTCAGCGGATAGGATACGCCGCCTGTTGCAAGTACTACCCTGTCAGCCTTTTCTTTTTTTCCGTCCTGCAGGATAATACCCAGACATTTTTTTGTCGGTTCTTTTTTCGGATCGAGAAGCTCCTGCCCGGGCAGATCTTCTGTCCATAACGCCTTTACGGGACTGTTCAGACAAATATTTACCGAAAGACGCCTCAGTTCATATTCCAGTGCCCGGATGATATCCGAAGAGTGGTCACTTTGTGGAAACACCCTGTTTCCGCGCTCCACCTTCAGTCTGACTCCAAGCTGTTCAAAAAAAGACATACAATCCTGTGCATTAAAATCATAAAATGCACTGTACAGGAATTTAGGATTGGAGATCACATTAGCCAAAAGCTGTTCCGACGTTGCATCATTGGTGACATTACATCTGCCCTTTCCTGTGATAAAAAGCTTTTTTCCTAGTTTTTCATTCTGTTCATATAAGGTGACGGCCTGACCGTTTCTTGCGGCAAAAACCGCAGCCATCATGCCCGCAGCGCCGCCGCCTATCACAATCGTCTTATTCATGAGAATCCTTTACAAGTGCATTTCCCTGCACCGGTTTATTATCAATATAGTCAATTTCATCATTCAGATAAACCTGATAATTTGCCCACACTTCCTCTAAATCTTTCAGGTTTTTGCTTGCCTGCTCCGGTGCTTTGACACAGAGCGCAACAACCAATGCATTGATCACGCTCAGCGGTGCGACAAGAGAATCCACAATAGATACCATGTCACTTCTTGCCAGCAGATTACAGGACGAATACAGATTCATCGGAGAATGCACGCTGTCTGTGATCGTAATGACTTTTGCATTCCTGTCATTTGCAAATTCCATTGCTTTCAGAGTCCGCATAGAGTAACGCGGGAAGCTGATCCCGATTACAACATCCTCATCACTGACACGGATCATCTGTTCAAACAGCTCTGTTGTCGAGGTTGTTTTCAGCTGCATGACATCACCGCGGATCATGGAAAGATAAAAGCTCAGAAAGCTCGCAAGCGGCTCGCAGCTCCTCAGGCCGATCACATACACGTGTTTTGCCTCAAGTATACTGCTGACAGCCGTTTCAAAAGCAGCAGGATCCAGATTATGAATGGTATCCTCCATCTTTTCCATATCTGCACGGATCACCGATGTCAGTATCTCGGATTGTGAACTGTTCCCATATTTAGCTCCCATTTGCTGCAGACTGTTCCATTTGCTCTTTACCCATTCTTCCAGCGCTTTCTGGAATTTGGGATAACCGTCATAGCCCAGTCCTGCCGCAAAACGCACTACGGTGGATTCGCTGATCCCAATCTCTTTCCCGAGTGTCGCTGCAGTCATAAATACAGCTGTATCATAATGATCCATGATATAGGAAGCAATCTTTTTATGACTTTTGCTCATCTGTGCAAAATTCTGGTTCATCCTTGTCACGATATCGTTTCTGTCTTCCATTCTCTGTCCCTTCCCAATTCATTGTACTATGACAGATATATGCATTATGCATTCTTCTCATAGCTTTCCAGAAGCAGTCTTTTCGTTTCTGCTTCCGGCAGATCATAATCTCCTGTGATCGTCATGCAGGCAGCTCCATGAATAAAGATCCACATCTTCATAAAAAGCTCTCCCGGATCTTTTGCACCCGCTTCCTGTGCTCTTGCGATCTCCGTTTTAAACTTGCCGTCCTGCCCGTTCAAAAGCTCATACAGACTTTGTCCGTAACGCTCCTTCGACAAGAATAATACTCTGAATAATGAAGGCTCTTTCAAAGCAAAACTGATATATGCCAGCCCAAAATTCACAAACGGTTTCTCTATCGGTCTGTCCTTCATAAATGCCCGGTAAAAATCTGTATAATAGGCGATCGCCATCGCAAACGCCTCTTCATGCAGCTCATTCATATTTTCATAAATACGGAAAATAGGCTGTGTGGAACAACCTGTCTTATCTGCCAGTCTTCTGGCAGTCAGCCCATCCATGCCTTCTTCCCGCATGATCGCGAATGCTGCACTTTTTACCATTTCCTTCGTCACACTGATCTTTCTTGCCATACCAGATACCTCTCATCCTCTTGTAAACCCAATCTGCCCAATCAAATCCGTGCTCCTGCATACACTACCGGAACACATAAATAACATCTTATATTATAACACTTGTTATTGTAGATGATATTTTATGGGTTGTCAATGGAGAACTTCCGTCTCTCCCGGCGCGAAGGCAGTAAATTCCACGATTTCAGAAAGCAGTGGATCATATACAAAAAAATTGATACCGTCCTGATCAAGACAGTAATTATCCTCTCCCATTAAAAATGACACATGCAAACCATCTTCCTGCAGACTGCTTTGCAGGGTAAAACTGTGAGGCAGCCCGGCAAACTCTTTTTCAGATGCTTTTGCCGCAGTATTTGTAATCAGACAGCCTTCCTCATATGGCAGTTCATAGCTTTCCGTCTGTTCTGTCTGCGTCTGGAACTGCAGAACCGGCTCATTACCATTCCTGACAAGTGCCAGATAACACCAGCTTCCATTCATAGTATAGTCCGGATATAGACCGAGGGCAGCCAGGCAGTCCTTCTGTTCCTGTGAAATCAAAGTATTCTCCGAAGCAGCATCCCCACTCTTGACCGCCACCATCGTCACGTAATCCTGCTGTGACAAAAAATCAGTATAGGCTTCCAGATCGTCTGTGCTGATCAGTTCACATTTGGCTTTCTTCCGGTAAAAGTAAGCACTGTCCTCTGCCCAGTCTGCAAATGCCGCATCCTTTCGTTTATCCGTGATCTTATAATGCGCTGCCAGATAGCCGCCAATATACCTCGACACTTTTTCTGCCTGCAGCACATTGATATGTGCTTCCCCATCAAATACCGTGTTCATGTTGACAAACGGAATATCTTTCTCTTTGGCATAATCTGAAACGCTGTTGTACAACTTCTGTCTGTCCGCATTTCCATTCGGTGTTTTAATAAGGATCAGATCAACACCTTCTTCTTTTGTCAGCTCTACGATCTGATCGAGCCAGAGTCTTGCCCTGTCCGGAACAGGCTCCCGTTCTGTCTGCATGACAACCTCATCCGGTGCTGTTTCTCCATACGCATGTCTTACGGTAAATGGTGAATAGCCTCTGTATACATTTCTTTTATGGTAAAAGCTGCTCTCTATTTTCGACTCATCCAGCGTATTCCATGTATCATGATATTTCGTCAGTGTCAGGAAGAAGGAATACTGCAAGTCTTTTGGCACACCGTTCCAGATTGCCTGCACCTTATTCATACTCCATGGCAGATCGTCGATGTTGATATGATTGACGCCTTCTTCTTCATACTCTGCACCATATACCGTAAAAACATCCAATACGATTGCCTTCGGCTTCTGATGCTTCAACGCCTCTTTGATATAATAATAGGAAATCCAGAGCGGCTGTTCATTGGCACAGAAATCATATGATGTTATTCCATATTCCGAAAATAATACCGCCGGTGCAATATCCGCATAAAGCTGGCTGCTTCCCACAAATACAAAATCCAGTGTGTCCTCTTTTTCTTCATAAAAGCCTTTTACCTTGGCGGAGACATCATATTCCTGTACGATACGCTTATCCTTCAGCACTTCCGATACGACCAGAAACAGCAGAATAAAAAACACAAAAAACAGGAAAAACCGGAATACTATCGTTTTCTTTTTCATGTCTAAAATCCTCCGTAAATAAACTGGACCGCATCATATCCCGGCCCGTAAATGCCAAAGATCAGAACTGCAAACAGCGCAAGATACACCACTGCATAGCGGAATACGATACCCTGCTTTGCCAGCCAGCCTCTGATATCCGTCTTTGTCTGCAAAATACTGACAAGCAGCAAAATGTCAATTGCAAAGAACAGAATCCAGACATTTTTCGCATCCAGTCCGAGCAGATACACAGACTGATTCCAGAGCACCCAAGGATTGAACACAGCCATCTGCCGGATCATCTGTAGGGCCTGCGTCACGGAATCCGCACGGAAAAAGATCCATGCCAGCATGACAAGGGAAAAGGTACAGAGCTGTTTCAGCAATCTGTGAGAAAAACAGCTCCGGTCTGTTTTTGTCAGGCTGACAAGCCGGTCACGTACAGGCATCAAAAGACTGCCAATTATCTGATACAGTCCATGCAAAAATCCCCAGACAAGATAGGTCAGTCCCATACCATGCCAAAGTCCGCTGACCAGAAAGGTCAACAGAATATTGACATACTTTCTAAGCTTCCCTTTCCTGTTTCCGCCAAGCGGAATATATACATAATCCCGCAGCCAGCTGCTCAGGGACATATGCCAGCGGTGCCAGAAATCCTGAATGGATGTCGCAAAATACGGATGATCAAAATTTTCCGCCAGCGTGATCCCCAGCATCTCGGAAGCTCCTCTGGCAATGCAGACACAACCATTAAAATCTGTATAGAGCTGAATGCTGTACAGCACCCCTGCAAGCAGCATATACACACCTGTATACGATCGGTATTCTCCAAACAGTCTGTCCACGATAACTGCTGCGCGGTCTGCGATCACCAGCTTCTGAAAATAGCCCCAGATCATCAGTTCAAATCCTCCGACAAATGTTGCATAAGAAAATGTATGCCCGCTGCAAAGCTGCTTTTTGAGCTGATCAAATCTTGCGATCGGTCCCTGCAGGATCTGCGGAAAATACATCACAAACAGCATATACTGCAGAAAATTCTTCTCCGCCGGATATTTTCCGCGATAAACATCTACCACATAGGCAATGATCTGCAGCGTATAAAAGGAAATTCCCATCGGCAGCAGAAAGGCAAGCCTGCCCAGATGCAGTCTTGTTACAAAGAAACTTCCGGACGATGCAAATTTCAGAAGAAACAATAAACCGGCATTACTGCCGATCAGTAATGCAGCTACTGCTTTCTTATGCACATTCACATCTGTCTCTTTTTTTTGATCCGGATCGGTTTTCTCTCTCACCGCCTGTTCACGTGCGCACAATTGTTCCAGACGTCTGGCAGCCACAAAGCTGCTTATAATACTAAATAAAATAAAAATACTCAATTTCACGGATGCACAGAGATAAAAGAATATGCTACAAAGGAGCAGCCATATCCACTGCCCCTTTTTTGGTATACTATAATATACTGCCACACAGATCATGAAAAAGAGTAAAAATGCTCCTGTTATAAAATCCATTACCTGTATCCTTATACTGTTTCAAATGTCTTTCTGATTTCCTGAATAAATTCCAGACTATTGCAGACCTGCACATCGTTAAGACTGGTGATCAGCGCCAGATCCTTTGTCATACGGCCGCTTTCGATCGTCCGGATCGTTGCCATTTCCAGCTTATCGGCAAACTCTGTAAGCTCCCGGTTTCCATCCAGCTCTCCACGCTTTCTGAGTGCACCTGTCCATGCAAAGATCGTTGCAACAGAGTTTGTGGAAGTTTCTTCGCCCTTTAAGTGCTTATAATAATGCCTCTGTACAGTTCCGTGCGCTGCTTCATACTCATATACGCCGCTTGGAGATACCAGAACAGACGTCATCATGGCAAGAGAACCGAATGCGGAAGAAACCATATCTGACATGACATCACCATCATAGTTCTTGCATGCCCAGATAAAGCCGCCCTCTGCCTTCATGACACGGGCTACCGCATCATCGATCAGTGTATAGAAGTAGGTAATCCCTGCCTGCTCAAATTTTTCTTTGTATTCCTTTTCAAAAATCTCCTGGAAGATGTCCTTAAAAGTATGATCGTACTTTTTGGAGATCGTATCTTTTGTGGCAAACCAGAGATCCTGCTTTGTGGAAAGCGCATAATTAAAGCATGCTTTTGCAAAGCTTGTGATCGATTTGTCTGTATTGTGCATACCCTGGATCACGCCCGGACCTTCAAAATTATGGATCAGCTCTACCTGCTTGCTGCCATCCTCTGCAGTAAAGACAAGCTCTGCTTTTCCTGCGCCCGGTACTTTGATCTCGGCATTTTTATAAACATCACCGTAAGCATGTCTTGCCAGTGTGATTGGCTTTTTCCAGTTTCTGACACATGGCTCGATGCCTTTTACTACGATCGGTGTACGGAAAACAGTTCCGTCAAGTGCTGCACGGATCGTTCCGTTCGGGCTCTTCCACATTTCCTTCAGATTATATTCTGTCATACGGGCAGCATTCGGTGTGATCGTTGCACATTTGACAGCAACGCCATATTTCTTTGTGGCAAGTGCGGATTCCATTGTTACTTTATCATCTGTTGCATTACGGTGTTCCAGGCCAAGATCGTAATACTCTGTTTTCAGATTAATATACGGAAGCAGTAACTCATCCTTGATCATCTTCCAGAGAATTCTTGTCATTTCATCTCCATCCATTTCCACAAGCGGTGTTGTCATCTGAATTTTACTCATGTTCCTGTTCTCCTTTTTCTTCATCATTTTCATCAAAAATATCAATAAGACCGTTCTTTACCATATTATCATAAGCATTGATCATATGTAGATTGGCAAGTCGTTCTGCCTTATCCGCATCATGTGCCTTGATGGCCTCCATGATCTCATGATGCTCCTTGTTGGAAGCACGTCCTCTCTTTTCACTTGCCAGTGTCATGCGGCGGATCCTGTATACATACTGGTGAAAATCACTGAGCAGATGCTCCAGCATTTTACTGTCGCAGGATTCATATAAAATTTCATGAAACCTGTTGTCCAGCTCCGCCATCTGATCTGAATGCCCCTTACTTTCATGGAACTCGGACAGATATACATTTTCCTCCATTTCGTTGAGCTGCTCCGGTGTGATCTTTTCCGTTGCCCATCTGGCACATAATCCTTCTAACAAGGATCGTATCATATAAATATCATGAACATCTTTTCTGGTGATTCCCGTTACATAAGTCCCTTTATTGGGGATCATCTTTAGAAGTCCTTCGAGTTCAAGCTGCCTGAATGCTTCTCTGACAGGTGTTCTCGATACACCAAGCTCTGCACCGATCGTCGCCTCTCTGAGTTCTTCGTTCTGTTTGTACTTTCCGTTTAAAATATCTTCTCTGATCTTGTGGAATACTCTTCCGCGCAGGGAATATTTATCGGATACCTCCTGCTGCAAATTGTAATCAGACATAACTGCCTCCTACTTGCTGAAAATTGCGTCATAATCCATATGCAGTATAACGCATACTTTTTTGATTTCTCTGATCAGTTCTTCATCTGTCAAAACCGTCACACGGCCATTCTCATATTCGTCATCCACCCATTTTTTCAGTTCGTGTATCAGAAGATCGCTCTTCTTAAACTGCTTTTCCGGAGAAAGCTTATAGTAAGAATTGATCCAATGTGCAATACCGGCAAGACCGGATGTATTGGATACTGCACAAAGAACCGGTCTGTTTAAAAACTTCTCTGTATCAAATATATTATAAATCTCTTCGTTTTTCAACAGTCCGTCCGCATGAATTCCTGCTCTTGTCACATTAAAATTCTTGCCGACAAACGGTGTTCTCGGCGGAATATGATAACCAATCTCTTTTTCATAATATTCTGCCAGCTCTGTGATCACGGTCGTATCCATGCCATTTAAGTTGCCACGAAGCTGTGCATACTCAAATACCATCGCTTCAAGCGGTGTATTACCCGTTCTTTCCCCGATGCCGAACAAAGAAGTATTGACACCGGAACAGCCATACAGCCATGCGGTCGTGGAATTGACAACCGCCTTATAAAAATCATTATGACCGTGCCATTCGATCAGGGAATGCGGAACACCTGCATGTGTATGGATCGCATAGATGATACCCTGTACACTTCGCGGAATAACAGCACCGGAATAATTGACACCGTATCCCATCGTATCGCAGGCTCTGACCTTGATCGGTATCTTGTATTCTTCCATGAGCTTCATCAGCTCCAGGCAGAACGGAACAACATATCCGTAAATATCCGCTCTGGTAATATCCTCCAGATGGCAGCGCACGCTGATGCCCTCCTCCAGACAGTCACGTACAATGCTCAGATAGTGTTCCATTGCCTGTTTTCTTGTCATTTTTAATTTCAGGAAAATATGATAATCGGAGCAGCTTACCAAAATACCGGTCTCTTTCATGCCGATTTCCTTTACCAGCTTAAAATCTTCCTTGCTGGCACGGATCCAGCTCGTTACCTCCGGGAACTGATACCCTCTTTCCATACATTTATATACTGCATCTCTGTCCTTTTTGCTGTATAAGAAAAACTCACTGGCACGGATCATGCCATTTGGCCCACCAAGTTTGTGCAGATAATCATAAATTGTCACAATCTGTTCAGTTGTATAAGGAGCCCTTGACTGTTGTCCGTCACGGAATGTCGTATCTGTGATCCAGATGTCACGCGGCATATTATGCGGTACAATACGGTCATTAAAAGGGATCTTCGGAATATCGGAATAAGGAAACATATTACGGAATACATTTGGTTTTTCGACATCATCCAAAATGTACATATGTTCCTCAATTTCCAGAAGATTCTTCTTCGGATTCATGGTCACGGGTCTGTTTTCAAAGGTTTTTTCTTCGTTCATTCGTGCTGCCTCCTATTTTCAGGCTGACATCTCAGCCATACGTGTATAATTGTATACAATCATACAGCGCATGTCAAGGTTTATGACAGCATTTTTTCAACATCCACCATTCCGGCTCCCTGCATCAGATAACTTTCCCCAAGGTCAGTTGCCGACAAAATCAGTTTCCGCTTTAACTGCATTGCATTCAAATATGGATATTTCTCCCATGCAAGTGCAAGAAGTCCGCTGACGATCGGTGTTGCCATACTCGTACCGCTTCTTGCCACATATTTACCATATGCTGCCTGACAGGAAATGATCTGTGTGCCCGGTGCCACAACATCCGGCTTCTTCCACACGTTCTCTCCCGGGCCGCGTCCGGAACAGTCCTGGCACCGTAGTCCGCCATTTTCCAGATCTCCGTCATGACAGCCTACACAGATCACATACGGCGTATCTCCCAATCTTGAAATCGTATTGTCTCCAGGTCCAAAGTTTCCCGCCGCCGTTACGATCAGTATATTATTTTCATAGGCATACTGAAACAGCTCATACAGCTTTCTTTGTTCTTCCGGGCTGGCAGATGCAATACTGCTGACAGATATATTGATAACACGGATATTACAGCTTTCCGCAATCGACAACAGCCATTGCAGTCCCCTGAGCAGTGTTTTCAGACTTCCTTCCCCTCTTTTATTCAATATTTTCCCGACATACAGATCACAGCATGGTGCCATGCCTTTATATTTCCCGTGCAGGACACGTCCGTTTCCCGCCAGAATGCCGCATACATGTGTGCCATGTCCTGTCTCATCATACGGTAATTGATATTTATTGGTAAAATCACGAAATGCCCTGATTTGATCTTTCAGATCTTCATGTGGAAAAATGCCGGAATCCAAGACTCCGACACCGATATGATAACCGGTCAGCTGTTCCTTTTCTGCCCGGCTGTAATGAATTTGTTTTCTGACCCTGTTCACAAAAAACTCCCGGCTTTTTCTTTTATCATATGCCGGGAGTTTTTTTATGTTATGGTGTGAATAAAGAATGTGCCTTGGCACATTTATGCCAATTTACTTTACGATCGGTTTTCTGCGGTATAAAAGCAGAAGCATACCAATACTGAATAATAGGATCACACCTGCTGTTTTCGGATTGAAATGATCCCCTGTGTCCGGAGAAGCGTCTTTTCGCAGAAGTGCTTCGCTTTCCTGCCGGATCATCTGTGCCACGTCACCGATCCCCGCATAAATACCATAGGCGGAAAAATGGCTCGTATGTACTGTCAGATAGGAAACATCGCCTTCCTGTGACTTTGTTCCGTAGCAAAGCTCCAGTTCCTCATCTTCATTCAGTGTTACCACACAGATATCCTGTTCGTTTAACGTGTCCGAAATCGGGATTTTGAGTGTTACCTGATCTTTGCCGAAAGTACTGATCGGGATATTCGTCTTCTTCTCCACAAGCTTCAGATCAAATGTGATAAGCTGCCCCGCCACCGGGCTGCCAAACTGCGTTGTCACTGCATCTTCCAGCTTTTTCTGGGAATCCGCATCGGTGTTGACCAGCAGGCGGAAGCCCTCTGTATCATCCTTTACCTCTGCCCGGATCAGAGCTGCATTCGGATATGCAGATTCATCGAGCACCACTGTATTAGAGGTATCTGCCTCGCTGCTATCCAGTGCGGTGTTCTGTGTGCCTGTTGTTGTATTGCTCATCTGCGTGGTATTCTGTGCGCTTCCTGTTGTATTACCATTCTGATCTGCACTCTGTGTATTTCCTGTACTATTCTGTGTATTATTGGTTCCCGTCCAGTCGGCTGTCTGATCTACGAACAGATCCGGTTCATAATCTGAAATACTGCCAAGTGCCGGCGGTAATGTGATCCCCGCCAGTTCTCCGTCTGACCAGTCGGAAAAAGTCTCATAGGCAGAGAATGCATCTGCATCTGCACCGGTCAGCGTGTAAACCGTATCTCCGGCTCTGACAGCCGTCGGCACTTCCACCAGCTTCTGTGCATTCGGCTCCAGCGTACAATACCGCAGTTGCGCAGTACTTGCACCTGTCGGCGAGATCACAAGTCCACGGAATCCCAGATACCGCTGATCCAGAACGGTATCTTTGCATGTTGCCACATAGGAATCGATCACCGCCGTTTCCACACCGTCAAATGCCATGCTGCGCAGATCTGTGTTATCCAGTCTTGTCGCTGTCTTTTCGAAGGAAAGTGTCGGAAGGCTTTCTCCCTCAAATATGGCGGCCTGCGCGCCTGTGCTCTGATAAGCGCCCAGTCCGATCTCTTTTACCTGTGCTCCAATATTGATTTCATTTAACGGACACCCAAGAAATGCTCTGTCTTTGATCCTTTGTATGTTATCTCCGCCTGTCAGCTTTTCCAAAAAGGTACAGCCGGAAAATGCCGCTTCTCCGATTTCCGTCAAAGAAGCCGGGAAATTGACCCAGGTAAGCTCTGTATTTCCGGAAAATACACCGCTAGCAATCTTCTTCACACCTTCCGGAATAGAAATACTGCTCTTATTACCGCGATAAGCCAGCAAAATACCGTCTCCCACGATCAGATAATCATCTCCCGCTCCCGCAAGCCAGTTTTCCAGATAAGGGGTTTTTGAAAAGGCTTCAGCCTCAATCACTGTAACAGAAGATGGAATCTCTACATCTGTCAGGTTGTCACAATGATAAAATGCACCATAGCCAATCTTTTGCAGTCCGTCCGGCAATAATATACCCTGCAGGGAGCTCCTTGCAAAAGCAAAATCTCCGATTTCCATAACAGCCGGCAGTTCCTGCATGCCCAGGGACTGATCCTGATAGAACTGTTTGATCTTTACCTTATCCCTTGAAATGTCATCCAGCATTTCATAGTCTTTCTCTTCAGCGGTCTCCGTTTCCTGTTTATTTTCTTCTGTCTTCGGATTCATCATCACAACTGCCTGATTGTGTACGATCCTTGTCTTCCCCAGAACGGAAGACGGATCATTGGCATAATATTTGGAAACGTCCAGATTGGAAACATCAGCCGGATGATTGACATCATAATCACCGGAACCTGTACTGTTTCCCGATACCGCGGATGCTTCCTGCTCCGCATCCTGCTTATTGTAAAAATTGCCGACAGCCACATCATCCTGCAGCATGGCAGACACTACCTGGTTTTTCTCTCTTTCCTGCTCAAAGGTCTGTGCTGCGCTGTCATCCTCCGCCCGGATCTTCAAATTATCACAGCCGTCAAATGCCGTGTCATGAATCGTTGTCACAGATGGCGGGATTGTAATATTTCCCAGATTCTTACAGTCCTCAAATGCTTTTGCCGCTATTTTCCGCACAGAATATGGGATGGAAACCTTCTGCAGATTGATACAATTTGAAAATGCATATTCCGGGATCTCACTCAGATTCGGAGATAATGTAACCTCCTTCAAATGCTCCTGTCCCCAGAATGCATAACGTTCAATATCCGTTACCGTTGTCGGCATATTTAGTGTTTCTGCCTCTCTGCCCGGCATTACCTCGATCAGCTTCGCCTTGTCTCTGTCATATAAAACACCGTCTGCATAAGAAAACAACGGATTTTTTCCAATATTGATCGATTTCAGCGCCGTATCTCCCGAGAAAACACCAGCTCCGATCGTTTCAAGCGTTTTAGGCAGTGTAAAACCGGATAAAGAACTGCAGCCGGCAAAAGCTCCGCTTTCAATCGTAATAAGACCGTCTGACAGAGAAACTTCTTTCAGATTGGTACAATTACGGAATGCACCCTCTCCGATCTTCTCCACAGAGGATGGGATGTAAACCTTTGTGATACCGTTTTGATCCGCAAAAGCTTCCGGCGCGATTTCCCTGATCCCAGCAGGAACAGACACAGCCGAAGCTGTGCCTGTATAATGGATGAGCGTATCGCCATCTCTTTCAAAATCTGCAGTTGCACTCGTTGCCTCTAAAACAGGCATCGGGATTTGGGTCAGTACCATGGCAAGTACCATCAGTATGACACCGATTACTCTTTTTCCGTATTTTTTCATTCGATCACTTTTACAACCTTATTTTTTGAACCTTTCGCAAAGAATAACAAAATAGATAGCAGTGCAAGCCCCATTGCCAAAAACCACTTTGGATGGATCGGATCACCGGTCTTCGGTGTTGCATCACTGATCTGTGCCTGCGTCAGATTATTGGTCTCCACATAAATGGCATATGGAGAAAAATGTGTTGCATTAAAGGAAATGCAAGGCACATTATCAATCGTCAACAGTCTGGAACCGAGCTTCTCAAAAACACCATTATTGACTGCACCGGCTTTGTTATTGCCCGCATAGCCTGCAAGCGCATCCGGGATCGGCATTGTTACCGTGACAGTAATACCTGTTGTATCTGCAATCTTTGTTGTTCCGGTTGAATCATACAGACTGATATCCATTGCAAAATATTTCAGATCATCCAGCGATCCGTATGATGCAAGCAATGCTTTTTCCACTGCATCCTTTGCCTCATCGCTGTCGGAGATCTTGATCACAAAATTATCGTTAGAGCCTGATACAGTAGCAGAAACAAGTCCTCTGTTGGAAATGCCTGATTTTGTTACCTCTACTCTTGTACTGCCCGCAGTTGTTGCCGGTTTTCTGTTAACCGTATTGCTGCTGACACTGCCTTTTTTGTTGGCAACTGCTGCTGCTCCTTTTTTAGCAGTTGCTGTCGGTTTCGGTGAAGCAGTTGCCGCTCCGGTATTATTACCCTTGTTGCCGCCTCCGTTATTATTTGTATTGCCATTATTCGTATTTCCCTTGGTTGTATCGGAGGAAATATCACCCGTTCCGCTTTCTCCCGTCGATGCAGTTCCTTTTTTGTAAAGAGCTGTTACTGTCAGGTTTCCTGTGACCGGAACAGAAGTATAGTTGGACGGTGACCATGTGGTAAAGGTATAGCCTTTTCTGGTCGGCGTTACAGTTGTTGCAGCCGGGCAGCTTCCGCTTGCTATGACCTGAGTATCCAGCACACTTCCGTCATAATCCACGAAAGTAACGGTATAATTCGTTCCTGTTGTGCCATTGCCGCCGCTGTTATTTCCGTTATTTCCGTTATTGTTGTTTCCATTGTTTCCATTGTTTCCATTGTTATTGTTGTCGTCGGTGGCATTTGGATCTTCCACATAATATGCCTTGACGATCATATCACCTGTTACAGCAATCGTTGTATAGTTGGACGGTGACCAGTAGCTGAACTTGTAACCCTTTCTGGTTGGTGTTACGGACGGCGTTGTCGGATAACTGCCTTCCTGCAGATACTGGGTATCCCATGTATACAGTCCGTCATAATCCTGAAATACTACAGAATAATACCCTTCAATAGGAGCTGAATTATCCGGCTCATAAATTGCCTGTGTTGTAATATCTTCCCTGACATTTGTAAAATCTTTTGTCCAGCCCGTCAGTACATATCCCTTTCTCTCTACACGAGGCGCATCTGCACTTGCACCGCTGTTAACAGTCTGCGTCTTTAAGACATAATTATCCCAGTCAAGGAAAGTCACCGTATAAGTCTTGGAATATGTTTCTGCGGTAATTCCATCCTTATCATCACAGTACCAGTAAGCAGGGCTGTCTTCCTCACACTGTACGGTAAGTCCCTGAATGTAGTTGACATTACCCGCACCATCATCTGTTATAAAAGCTTCATCATCGATAGCCTGCACACTGCCCGGAATGCGGATCGTGGAAAGCGCTGTATTGCGGAATGCATATTTACCGATTCTCTTTACAGAATCAGACAAACTACAATAATAAAGCTGCGTTGCACCGTCAAAACAGTAATCCGGAATCAATGTTGTTCTTACTTCGTCCAGATACGCCTCTCTGATACCTGTACAGTTCTGGAACGCACACGGTGCTATATCGGTAATACCTGCAAGCTCTGAGGAACTGATCTTGGAAGCGCCGATCTTAGTACCTCTTGACTCCAAGCATTCTACCACACCGGTTCTGTTACCGCTTCCGTCCACACTGCAAAGCAGTCCGTCAGCACAGGCATATCCGCCCGGTGATGTGAATCCGACATCTGTAAGCTCCTTACAGCCTGCAAACGGTACTTCCGTAAAGGTGCTGACAGTTCCCGGCAGAGTCACTTCCGTTAAGGCGGTACAATTATTGAAAGCACGTTTTCCGATCACTTCCCCGCCTTCAGCACCGCTCTCTTTCATAATAAATGTCTTAAGGCTCGTACAGCCATCGAATTCCTGATCCGGAATCTCCGCTACAGTATCTAAGATCACGCTCTGTACGGCGGTATTATTCTGGAACAAATCCTCCTTCAGTGCAGTAACACCGTCCGGTACATGCACATGATATACCGCATCGATAACACCCTGCTCTTCTTCCGTCAGGTCGATCGCTGTATCCGGATTATTCAGATTGTTTCTATACTTGCTGTTCGCGCTTGCAACAATATCATTTTCCTGTTGCTGTGTACGGACATATTTACTGCTTCCCGTATAGGTGCTTAAACTGTAGCTTTCATTTCCCTTTAACTGATTCTCTGTCGGAATACCTGCCAGCATCGGAGTTGCGGAATCAACCTCGTTGGTATTGGCATTTTTCTTGACAACGAGCTGGATCTGCAGGTTCTGCGGGAAATCGCTACAATATCTGATATACTGCGTCGGTGCGGATGGTGCATTATAGTTATTTGCCGTGCTCATTGCATAAGTAAAAGGAACACTTGCAGAAGAAATATCTCCGATAAAGCACAGATTTTCTTCCGGAACGCCATCTCCGTTTTTATCAACATCGGCAAGTGTCACACCTGTTTTGAATGCATCCTGCCCGATCTGTTGCACAGATGCTGCATTGTCAAACTTCACAGTACGGAGCGAAGTACAACCGGAAAATGCATTGGCATCAATGGAGGATACAGATGCCGGAATATACAGGAATTTGATAGCCGTATTATTCTGGAAGGTATCTGCTGCGATTCTTGCTACATGGTATTTTGCAATATTATCCGGAATGATAACATTTGCCCCATCACTGGATTCATCCTTTTTCTCAAATCGGATCAATTCGTTATTTTCATTGACACAGAAAGCATAGCCGTCTACAAGCTTTTCATACCAGCCTTCATAACCACTGTCCAGATAACCGAATGCCAGATCATGCTTCTGCGTATAGCTATGTGCATAAGACTGGGAGTATGCCAGAATGCAGAACTGATCGCTGACTTCATAGTCTCCTTCAAAAGCTGAATTTTTACCAAGATTTTCACTGCTGAAAATATCTTTACCGCCTGTATAAATATTATCATAGCCACTACCTGTATTGGCAGCGCATCCGCAATCAAGCTTCAGATCTCTTGCAGGAACCTTTACCGTGTCAAGACTGTTACAGCCCGTCACATTATCATACTTGAATATCTGATCCGTAGAACCTGCATTGTTTGGCAGTCCCAGGTAAGTCATGCTGCTGCAGCCATAGCAGGTATAATGCACACTGTCAATGTTGCTGACACGCTCCGGGAATATAACCTGCGAAAGGGATATACAGTTGTAAAACAGTCCGTTACCGATCGTTGTCAGGGAAGTATTGCCGTCCTCGCTGACACCGTTAATATTGATCGCTGTCAGGTTCGTACAGTCTTTGAAGCAGTAATTTCCAAGCTTTGTTACCTGATCCGGTACTTTGACCGCACCAAGATACGTACAGCCCGCAAAAGCATAATCACCGATTTCTTTTAAATTGGTCGGTTCTGTAAAATCGATAGTTGTCAGCTGGTTACAATTCTGGAAAGCATTGTTACCGATGCTGTTGACACCGTTTTCAATCTTAATGGACTGCATCTGACAGCCCTTAAACGCATTGTTACCGATTGCAAGGATACGCTCCGGTACAACGAGTCTGGAGAAGTTGGTCGCGCCTTCAAAGACACCGACACCATCACTTACATACTGACCGTCCACGCCGTCTGAGGTCACATTATTTAAATCCACTTCGTATCTTGTACTGCCGACATACTGTACCGGTATGATCAACTGGTTGCTTGCCGCATAAGCGACGCTATTACCGGAAACCAGTTCCACATTACCAAGTGCTGCGCCCGGTACCACATAAAGCTGCATACCCTGCCATGCGCCCTGTGTATCATAAGTACACGGAGAAAGGATCTGGTTCTGCGCCGGGCTTACCAAAGCGCCGTTTTCATCATACACAGCATCTGCTGCTTCCTGTGACGTATAGAATAAGAACTCTCTTCTGTCGTTAACCGCAATATAACTGCTTGTATCTTTATTGTACAAAAAGGCTGGCATCTCATCCGGGATCTCCAGCGTTGCTCCGGTAATGACATTATTCTGATCATAATATACAATGACACCGGTCATGGAGCCGCCGTTACTTCCGTAAGCAGCTCTGAAATTGCCATCACCGCTGGCATATACCGGATAATTTCCCGTATTCGTATAAGCAGGTATGTATGTGTCCGGATTGGCTGTCGCCGCAGCGATCAGATCCGTCGGATCAGAATCTGCACGGGATTCTGGGATCGGAACAAGTGCCACAATGATCGCGGAGATCATCAGTATTGCGGAAAGCGTTCCCATCACCGCCCGTCTCATCCGGCTTCTGCCCATCTTCTTCATTTTCTTTTTATGATTTGTCTTAGCCATTTTGCTCTCCTCTTTATTTCAAAATTTATTCCATACGCTTTGCCACAACAACAAAGCGCCCGTCACTTTCTTCATAATCACAGGTAGACAGCGTCAGAAGACGGTCTCCGTACTGTGCTGTCACGCCGGTATCGTACAATGCCATTTCCTGCATGCTTCGCATATCGGAATCAAATTCCTGCTCTGATGCAGCGTCGATAAACTGATAATACTTAAATGCGATCTCATCCTCTTTATAAATATGGGACATAAACGCATACATGACCTGATAAGTACCTTTTTCATAAATCGTGTCAAACCGGATCATCGGATGATCCTTATAATAAGACTCTGATTTATATTTATCCAGATTTCCGAACATATTTCCGGAACGCATATTATGTCCGTATATGATAAAATTCGTACTCGGCTTTACAACATCACATGCACTGTCCAAAAAGAGCGTTCCGTTCTTGTCCTCTTCCTGATTGATGTTATGATCCAGATAATATTCATTGTCTGCTGTCTGCATGACAGGATAATCAATATTTGTATCGGCAATTTCCAGCCATCCGATTAGATTTTTATTCTGATTATATAAGCTTTTATATTCATCCAGCACAGTCAGCGTGATCTGCTGTCCGTCCGCATTCTCCTGAACTGTCTGTGTCTGCCCATACATCCGGTTTACTGCAGCATCATTTTTCTTCTCGGTAAGCTGCGCGGATAGCTGCTGTGCTTTATAAGAATCATAATAATAAATTCCGAAATATGCCAGACAGGACATGGCTGCCACCACCAGCACTGCAGTCAGAAGCCTTCTTGCCCGAAGCTCGCCTCTTGTCAGCACAACGACTTTTCTTCGGCTTTTTTTCTTATCCTGTTTCCCACTGCTTCGCGTGATTTTCTTTTTGCTCCCGCTCCGGTTCTGACGCTGCCTTTCCCTTGCCTGCATGGCAAGCTCGTAAACCTCATCATCAAACCGGCGTCCTTCTGTTCCCGACAGATCATACTCACCGGACTGCAGCTTTGCATATAATGCAAGCACGTCTTCGTCCTTTGTCAGATCATATTTTCGTTTCAGTTCCTTTATCACATAGTTATCCATAATTCCTATTTTAACTTTATCCGGTCAGAAATTCAAGATTTCTGTCACACCTTTTTATGCTTTTCATAGTATAAAACATAAATATCAAATTTGGAGGCTCCTATATGAGTGAATTAACAGCTAGTCAGTGTGGATGCTGCGAACAGAAAAACAATGGCTGCGGAAGCTGGATCTGGATCCTGATCCTGTTATTCTGCTGTGGCGGCTGCGGTAACAATAACGGCTGTGGCTGTGGTAACGGTGGATTCGGCGGTGACAACAACTGCTGCGAATGGATCATCATTCTTCTGATCCTCTGCAACTGCTGTGGCGGCAATCATTCTTTCTGCTAATACCTGCAGCAAAAGGAGGCTTCGGCCTCCTTTTTCATGTGATTTTTCCTACATAAGATCTGACATATTCTGAAAGCCAGCGCATAAGATAAACCGGAGGCTTCTATGGAATATAATGATACGATCCTGACATTTGATACCCTATATACCACAAATGAGATCCAGCTCTTAAAGCTGGCACTTCCTCTTTTATCCAATCAGCTGCAGCCCATCGCTGCCACACTGATCAAAATGCGTGAGCTGGAATATTGTCTCTCCCGCGTGCCCCATACAAAGATACATGACTTTTCGATCGCCGTGGACAGACTGGATACTTTTTTCGACAGTGCCATGCCTTTTTGCAACCAGCAACAGAAAAAGCTGTTTTCCCAGCTCCGGCAGATGAAGCAGTCCATGAAGATGATGGAGAAAATGCAGACGATCCTGCAAATGCTTCCGCCGGATGCCATGCCATTTGACGGAAACGGAAACAGTACCGATCCTGATGCGCTCTCCCACATGTTTGAGGTATTCTCTGCCATGCAGCATATGTCCGGGGCTGCATCTGATTCCGTATCCTCAGAATCATTTGCATCTACAGCAGCTGCCAATTCTTCGGATTCCGTTGTCTCTGCAGCAGCTTCCGGATCCGCGGATTCTGATGCATCTACAGCAGATTCCGAATCCGGGAATTCAGCAATATCCGGGCAGAAAACTGCATCTGCCGGTAACTCTGCCATGGAATCCATCCTCGGTTCTATGCTTTCTCCCGCGCAAAAAGAAAGCTATCAAAGATTTAAGGAGGCTTTTTCATCCGATGCCAAACAAAACATGGATGACAGACCAGCGTCTGCATCAGATTGACCCACATAAACTGGATTTTTTACAAAAGCTTGTTTTTGAAATGCAGGAGCTTTCCGATCAGGATAAGCTACCCTTTCTGATGGCACTTGCCACAAGTACCAAAAAGCATCCCGTTAATTTTTCAAAGGAAGAAATCGAACTGCTGATCTCAGTTTTAAAGGAATATAGCAGTGAAGAAGAAATGCAGAAAATGAATAAGGTTCTGGCGATGTTCCAGATGTAATGACATAAAAATTAAAAATAGATCCTGATCACATATAGACGCAATCACGTTTGACTACCTTGCGACATGTGGCGGATTTGTTTTACAAATCCGTCATGCTGCCACCACGCATCGGCGAAGCCGATTCCTCATGCGTGATGGCTCCCGTTTGCTAAAGCACATCTTGCACGCGCTCCAGCCACCAAAATGCGTGGTGGTCTCTACGCGCGGCAAGTGCTTTACAAATCTCAGTCGGCTACACTATCGATTGCTTACTATATTATTTACCGGACATTCCCTTACTATTCTGTATAATAATAAAGAATGCTTCGGATCAATACCATCCGAAGCATTCTTATCATTTACTATTCTATATATTGCAGTGCTTTAGTTTGGCTTTACTACAATATTGATGATCTTGCCCGGTACATAGATTTCTTTTACAACTGTACCTGCAAGTTTGTCACCGAGTGCTTCTTTACCTGCGATAATAGCATCTTCCTTAGAAACTTCTGCAGGAACCTTTACAACAGCCTTTGTCTTGCCGTTGATCTGTACTGCGATCTCGATCTCATCATCCTTCATGGCATCTGCGTCTGCACTTGGCCATGTTGTATGGAATACGGAATCTGTTTCGCCAAGCTGTCTCCACAGCTCTTCTCCGAGGTGTGGTGCAAATGGTGCTAACAGAACTACTGCAGTCTTTAAGGTTTCCTTATCGATGCCATCCTTCTTAGCCATTTCGATCATCTTATTGTTATATTCCATGAATCCGGAAATAACAGTATTTAAGCTGAATGTCTCCAGACGCTGTGTGATATCATAAACCATCTTATGACGCAGCTTTACAGATTCTTTTGTTTCTGCAACGCCTTTATCTTTGTTGTCCATCACAAGGTTCCAGAATCTTGTGATAAATCTGTAAATACCGTCGATTCCTCTGTCGTCCCAAATAGAATCCAGTTCCGGTGGTCCAATGAACAGTTCATACAGACGCAGGGCATCACAGCCGTAATCACGCACGATATCATCCGGTGATACGATATTGCCGAGTGATTTACTCATCTTTGTTGCTGCACCTGTCACTTTATCACGTCCGCAGACCATACCCTGATTGAACAGCTTCTTGAACGGCTCATCAAAGTCGATCACGCCGATATCATACAGGAACTTTGTATAGAATCTGGAGTAAAGCAGATGCAGTACCGCATGCTCTACACCACCGATATACATATCAACCGGCAGATACTTGTCTGCTTTTTCCTTGCTGACAAGCTCTTTGTCATTTTTGTTATCTACATAACGCAGGAAGTACCAGGAAGATCCTGCCCACTGCGGCATTGTATTTGTCTCACGCTTTGCAGGTGCTCCACAGCAAGGACATGTTGTATTAACCCAGTCTGTGATATCTGCCAGCGGTGATTCTCCTGTTCCTGTCGGCTGGTAGGATTCTACATCTGGCAGAAGTAACGGAAGCTGATCTTCCGGAACCGGAACCGCACCACATTTCGGACAGTGTACGATCGGGATCGGTTCACCCCAGTAACGCTGACGGGAGAATACCCAGTCACGGAGCTTGTAGTTGGTTGTCTTACGGCCAAAGCCCATCTTCTCGATCATGGCAGGCGCTTCTTTCTTCAGTACGGAAGATTCCATACCGTTCCACTCGCCGGAATTGATCATTGTACCGGCTGCTTCTGTATAAGCCTCTGTCATATTTTCAATTTCCTTACCATCCTTGGCGATAACCTGGATGATCGGAATGTTAAATTTCTTTGCGAATTCAAAGTCTCTGTCATCATGCGCAGGTACACACATGATCGCACCGGTACCATAATCGGCAAGTACATAGTCAGACAGCCAGATCGGAACAAGTGCTCCGTTTAAAGGATTGACTGCATAAGAGCCTGTGAATACACCGGTCTTTTCCTTGCTCTGCATACGGTCTACGTTAGACTTGTTGGCAGCTTCTGCAATATATTTTGCAACAGCATCTGCATTTTCAGGCGTTGCAAGGCTCTGTGCCAGTGCATGCTCCGGTGAAAGTACCATGAAGGTTGCACCGTGCAATGTGTCAGGTCTTGTTGTATAAACAGTGATCACATCATCTCTGCCGTCTACCTTGAAGTCAACCTCTGCACCATAAGAACGGCCGATCCATTCTGTCTGCATCTTCTTTACCTTTTCAGGCCAGTCAAGCTTGTCCAGATCCTCCAGAAGACGATCTGCATATTTTGTAATGCGGAGCATCCACTGCTTCAGGTTCTTCTTGGTTACATCAGCGCCGCAACGCTCACATTTACCGTTGACAACTTCTTCGTTTGCCAGACCTGTCTTACAGGAAGGACACCAGTTGATCGGCATTTCCTTTTCATAAGCCAGTCCGTTTTTAAACATCTGTACAAAGATCCACTGTGTCCATTTGTAGAACTTCGGATCTGTTGTATTTACTTCCATATCCCAGTCATATAATGCTGCGATCTGATTGATCTGTCTCTTGATGTTGGCTACATTCTGTGCAGTTGATTTTGCAGGATGTACGCCCATCTTGATCGCATAGTTTTCAGCAGGCAGACCAAATGCATCCCATCCCATCGGATGAATGATGTAATGACCGCCGTTTAACATTTTATAACGGCTCCAGACATCAGAAATAACATACCCTCTCCAGTGTCCTACGTGTAGTCCGTTTCCGGAAGGATACGGAAACATATCAAGGCAATAATATTTCGGCTTTTTGCCATCATTAACATTGACCGGATGAGCTTCCCATTCCTTACGCCATTTTTCTTCAATTTCTCTGTGATTGTATGGAATTGCCATCTCTTTACCCTCTTTGCTTGTATAATTTTATATACCCGCCGCTTTGCGGATACAGGCTATTCTAAATAGTAAACTTTACAGTGCGAAAAGTCAAGGAATTTCCCTGCGAACCGCTTCCACTTCTCTCATAACCCCTTTTCTGCGGCCGGTATCCGAAAGCATATCAAAAATACGGTAAAGCCAGCAAAGAGGCAACGTGATCTTGTGCCCGGAAAACGGATAGTGCTGGTAGACCTCCATGCCCGGAAACAGGCGGTGCCAGCTATAGTACAGCCGCGCAAAATGCCTGCCTTCTTTTTTATACGCCGTCAGCCTGTTCTTTACCATCTGCTGACGGGAGCCATACACACCGGAGCCAAGATAATAAGACAACATATTCCGCTCTTCATCACCCAGACTACCAATTGTATTCACAGCATTTTCCCCGAATACTTTTTTGCATAGTACTCTGCTGTCCTTTTCAAAGGCTTCTATTTCCAGCTTTCTGCACTCCGTTTCTATATAAGAAAAATCCAGTTCTGTTTTTGCCTGTAAATACACATAAAAGTCGAGGAGCGTGCGGATGCCTGTTCCCTGTCCGTCATAGTGTTTATACGCATGGCTTACCATAAATATGTAGAAGTCCTCATCCGCCATTTGTTGTCCATAGCTAACTCTGTCCTGCAAAAGAAGCTTCTCTTTGATATTTTTATAGTAAGCTGCCCACACCTGTTTATGAGAGGAAGTATACAGACTGCGATGCAGTTCAAAATTATAAACCGGATTTTTCTCATATACATCATGATGATTCTCACCGTAGGATTCCACTTTATAGCCCCGGCTGACCATATATTGTCTGACATCCTGCGCATATGTTTCATCAAAAAGAATATCCTGATCGGACATCTGGCGCATACCGACAGCCGGATAGTACTCTTTTAAAATAATTCCCTTGAGCGGCAGATACCAGATACCGTTCTGCTCCATAAAGGAAAACAGTTTTGTACGCTCTGCATCGAACAAAATTTCTTTTCGCACGGCTTTGGCTATGCTTTGCGCCCAGTCAGGAAACAGAGAAACACCCGCCTTCTTTAAAACAGTTCCGGTAAGCGCATCGACAAAATGTGCCTGACTTACCCTGTATAAATACAGCTGCCTCTCCTGTGCTGCCTCCGGCTCTTCACCACATGTCCTGTTTTCTGTCCGGTATTTCTCAAGCAGTGCCTTTGGCGGTATTGTTCCGTTCACGCCGCAGCCAAGCAGGCAGAGCATATCATACATACATGCATGTATCAGATCTGTGTCTGTTTGTTTTCTCTTCATATGGTTTTATTCTCCAGTTTTTTCTCTCACAAAGCCATCTGCAAATACAAGTCTCTTATTACAGATAGAAAGTGCCTTTGCTCTGTACGTCACGATCAATACGGTTTTGTCGGTTAATGATTTCAGATTACTGAGCAGTTTTTCTTCTGTCTGCTGATCCAGCGCACTTGTCGCTTCATCTAAGATCAGCACCGGGCGGTCAGCATATAAGGCTCTGGCAATGGCTATCCGCTGCATCTGTCCCTCGGAAAGCCCCGCTCCTTTTTCACCCAGCACAGTATCCAGCTTCTGTGGCAGTTCATACACAAAATCAGCACAGGCAAGACGAAGTGCAAGACGCAGTTTTTCCTCCATATTCCTGCAATTTTTATCTTGATGATCCGGATCTATGCAATCGTTATTTCTGTTTCCGCATGCAGCATTCCGACTGTTTCTCCCCTGTATTTTCCCAAAAGTGATCACATCCCGGATACTGCCGCTCATCAGGAAATTCCCCTGCGGAACATAGGCAAACAGACGACGCAGTTCTTCTATGGCAATACTTGTTCCATTGCACAGACAAGCCTCTACAGATCCTGCCTGTGGCACATAAATACCTATCAGCAGCTTTAGCATCGTGGACTTTCCGCAACCGGAATTTCCGGTAATTGCCACATAATCTCCTTTTTTTATCACAAAAGACATATCCGGCAGTACATTTTCCTTCTGCAGCGCATCATTTTCGGCCCTGCCGTTTATCCGCTCCGGGTAATGAAAAGAAACATGTTCAAAAGCAATCTCTTTGATCTGCTCCTTATAAAGCGCCCTCGCCTCGTCCTCACTTCGCAGATTATGTACATCCGCTGTTTTAATCTGTTCTGCTTCCATAAGCCGCTCTGCACTGGCAATCATGGCATAGACCCTTGGCACATAGCCTCCGAGGCCGGAAAGCGGTGACTGTAGTTGTCCGACAAGCTGGATCATGGCAGTCAGTGTACCAAAAGACACACTTCCATTGATAATGCCATATCCGCAGTAGCCGATCCCCAGAAGATACATGCCATTGATCGCAAGGCTGAAACCGCTGTTGCAGATATTGGAGATCCATGCTTTCTTCATACGGGAGACCTTATGCAGTTCCATTACATCATCCGCTTTTTCCATAGCAATGTCTTCCACACCAAAAGAACGGACTATAAGCTGGCTGCTGATCCTCTCCTGCAGATACACTCTTACCTGTCCGTCTTTTTCCTGCACATCCTTATGAAATTTCTTGAGCGGTTTTCGCAATGCGGCAGAAATGAACAAAAAGACAACTCCACAAGGAATCATAATATATGCCAGACCGGGCTGCAGCCAAAAGATCAACACAAGGGAACCAACCAGTCTGAGCAGCATTCCCAGAAATCCCGGCAATAAATCTGTCATGCCATTTGCACAGATGACCGTATCAGAGGTCAGGCAGTTCATCCATTCTTCAGAATGTGTTGCGCTGATCCTTCCATAGTCCTTTTTCAAAAGAGAAGAAAACAGATCCTTCTTCAGCTTATTCTCCATGCTGCTTCTGGTAAACTCTGAAAGCTGTCTTGTTATGACCCGGATCAAAAGCTGTCCTGCTATCAGAAGTGCAAAGCCAGCCATCCCCATCGTAAAGCCATATCCGTCTTTTGCCACAGCCCGGTCAACCATCTGTTTCATCACAAGGGCATAACAGATGCCGATCATACTCACAATGACTTCCAGTGCTGTCAGAAATCCGATATAAGAATGATATTTCTTTGTCGATTTATTCAGCCACGAAAGTGCGCCTTTTACTTTCACCGATGCCCTCCTTGTCATGATCTCTATATCGCTTCTACGGCAAAAACGTCTTAAATAATAAGTTACTTATCTGCAGTTAGTTCTTCTTAAACTTCATTTTAAAAAACTTCCACAACCTTCTGAGCGGATACAGCATATACCAAACCTGGGCGTAGAACAGACAGCTTCGCCCATCTGCCGCATATTCCTTTCCATCCCGGACAAAGGAAGTCATCACACCAAGAACTGCTTCCTCCCTGATATCATATTCCTTATTGAGACAGTTATCCCCCAGAAATACATACCCATCCGGCAGCACCTGAATAATACGATGCAGCACATAAGCTCCGTCTGCACGCTTATAAAGTGCCACATCATACTTCCTGCACCTGTCCTGCTTTTTTGTGATTGTAAAAAGATCCCTCTGCTGGCGAAGCAGCGGAAGCATGCTGAAGCCCTGACATGTATAGGTAATATTACCTTTCCGCTCCAGTTCCTGTTCAAACGTCGTTTTTTCCATCTATTCCTCAACCGCTCCGATGCCACGCAGTTTTACAAGAACAGACGCTACATCCTTTGTGATCTGCTCTTTTGGTGCATCATATTTTGCAAGCAGCCTTTCGATGATCTCATCTTCGGTTATTTCTTCCTTCAGACATTCCACAATAAAGCCTGCTGTCTGATTGCTTCTTATCATGCCACTAAATGACACGCTGCCTGCAGAGACCGTAATATGTTCCCCTGCTCCTTCATGCGTGATAAAACCGTCTTTTAATTTCATTGATCTGACTCCTGTCCTTTCATTCCGTTATATGCGGTCTCTACCGCTTCCCGGCTGATATTGCAGAATAGCTCATAACACGGGACCTTCTCCCGGAGGCAGTCAAGTAACTGCAGCGTATGTATCAGGGCATCTTTCCCCATTGGACGATAACATTGCTGCAGGAGCATGGGATATGCTTCATGCGCCGTGATCTCACGGATCATATTGTCACTGCCCCTTCTTATCATACATATGCCGGCCAGTGGTGCACAAGTATTTGTGCTTAACCTATGCTTCCCATCCCAGGGAGTACCATACGCATATATACCATCCTCTGTCATACGGAGCAGCGGCTTATCATCGTTGAGCATAACCGCCCGATTGCCAAAATACGCCCGCCAGAGCCCGGTATGGGTAGACTTTCCCACGCCGCTTTTTGCCGTAAAAAGATAAGCCTTTCCATCTACTGCAATTGCCGAGCCATGAAACAACAAGGTATTCTGCATTGGCATCCATTCTGCGATCCTGCGGTATACGGCAAGTGTTTCCAGGTAAGCATCTGTATATGCTGCTTCCTTCTGACCTGCCAGCTCCGCTTCCCACTCAGACTGCCTTCTCTCATAGGCTATATCTTCTGCGAAAATCTGTACAGACAGATCTGCGCATGCATCAGGCACAATATATGCTTTGCAATATTCTCTCACCATATCATACAACGGCCGGATATGGATTCTTTTTCCTGCCAGTTGTATGGTAAACGCTCCGGCTTCTATCATTCTGTGCCCTCTGCAGGTACAAAAGGAAGCTCTATCGTAGCTGACGTCTTTTCATTTTCTTTCTGCGTGTCACCGGCCGGTTGCTGTGCCTCATCCTGCCTGGTATCTTCCTGTTGTTTTTCTTCGGTCTGTCTGGTACCTTCCGGTTGTTTTTCTTCGTTCTGCTTCGTATCTTCTGCCTGATGTTTCTCCGGTTGTTTTGTGCTTTCAGATGCTTTTTCATCCTCTGTAATATCTACTATTGGCAGCTGATCCGGCTCTTCCTTCTTTGTTTTTGCCCGTTTTTCTGTAGTTCCGTCTGTATCCTGTTTCTTATTGTTTTTGATATTTACCGTTTTATCTGTTGTCTGGGATGTCTGCTCTGCTGCATTCTCTTTTGTCACACTATCTGTCGGTTTGATGGCAGTATTCTTTTCTACACCCACTGACGGTTCGTTCGCAGTTTCCTCTGTCTCGTCCGCCGGTTCGTTCGCAATTTCCTTAGCATCTTCCGCCTCCGGTTCATTCTCAGTTTTCTTAGCGTCTTCCGCCTCCGCTTCCGTATCATCCGCCTCTGCCTGCCCGACTGCCTGCTTCTGATCTGTTACGGTTTCCTTCTCCTCAGATATGCTGCTGACCGGATTCTCCTTCTGTTTTTCTTTATTCACACAAGCTGCAGCTGCAACAACAATCATCAGCACAATAGCTGCGGCTGCTATAATATAAATTTTCCTTTTCATAAAAACACCCTGACTCTCTCATCCATCAACATACATAACCTCCTGATTGATTGATGTTTTGTTATCATGTCCCCAATTTTCCTTCTGTTCCTATTATATTCCTGAAGTGTGCCAGTTGTCCACATTTTGAAGACAACCGACACACTCTGATACAGAATCAAAACATTTGGCATTTGTACCTGACACTATAAACTTAACATTCCAAACTATTTTCTTTCAACAAAAAATCAAATAGGTTCAATATCAAAATTCCCGATTCGTTGTAATGTGTAGGACCATCTTTCACAATAATTATCTTTTTAAAAGAATCACCGATATTTTGAAGCGGCAATTGTTCCTGTTCTTCTTTTTCTCTTGTAGGCAAAGCCAGTGCAGATTGGATATAGATTCTCTTAGACCCCTGATTACATACAAAATCTACCTCTAACTGTTTTTGTACTCTTTTTCTGTTCTCAGTATAGCAGTTATATTCGATCATACCCACATCAACATGATATCCTCTTATCAGGAGTTCATTATAGATGATATTTTCCATAATATGAGTTTCTTCATATTGTCTGAAATTGATCCTGACATTTCTCAGTCCACAATCCGTAAAATAAAATTTCATAGGAGTACTTATATATTTCCTGCCCTTTACATCATAACGGTTTGCTCTGTTGATCAGAAATGAGTCCTCAAAATAATCCAAATATGTCTTAATCGTATCCGGATGCACAGATACGTTCTTTTCTGATTTAAAAGTATCTGCCAGTTTCTTGGGATTTGTCAAACCACCAATAGCTGAAGCTAAATAATCCAGCAATTCCTCCATTTCAACCGGATTTCTGATGTCATTACGCTCTAATATGTCCTTAATATAAGTTTCTTTAAAAATATCTCTCAGATATACTGCTTTGTCTTCTTCATTTTCAATTTCAAGCATTTTAGGTAAACCACCATACATTGTATATTCCTGCCATGCCTGCTGTCTATCAATACCTTTTCCTGACATATATTCTGCAAAAGACAAAGGAAACAAATGCACTTGATCTCCCCTTCCTCGAAATTCCGTAATAATATCCTTTGATAAAAATTTTGCATTACTACCGGTCACATAAGTATCTACATTTTTCATATGCAAAAAACTGTTTAATACATCTTCAAATTCCGATACCATCTGTACTTCATCAAGCAATACATAATATATCTGATCATCTTTGACTACATCATGAACATATTCGCATAGGATATCCGGATCTCGATATTTTTTGTTTATTCTATCATCTAAAGCAATTTTTATAATATGATCTTTATCAACTCCCGATTTTATTAGATAATCATAAAATAGCTCAAATAATAAATATGTCTTACCACTTCTCCGAATTCCGGTGATCACCTTGATCAGACCATTATTTTTCTTTCTGATCAGCTTATTCAAATACAAATTTCTCTCCATTGCGCACTCCTTAATGAAAATTTAGTCTCCATATCGATTATATTTTCAATAAATTATAGTTCTTATTTATGCAGAACGTCAACAGTTATTGAAAATTTAGTCTCTATATCAACTATTTTTTCACTTTTTTCCATTCCTATGCTTCTTTTTTCTATAATTCTTAAGAGATGGCATCATAAAATAAAATCCACAACACCTGCTCACAGATGCTGTGGATTTCCTTTTTCCATGCATTGACTTTCATATAATTCAGAATCATTTCCTTGACGCGCAGAAGCTCCGGCGTATAATCCTTGTTATTTTTCGCCCCCAGATAAAGCCTCCCGCGTAATAAGCACACGCGGTCATCATTTGTACCTGACGCCTATACAATCGCTGCTTCCAGATCTTCCTCATAGACTGCCTCATCATATTCTGACGCATTCTGTGCAATCTTCGGTGTGTCCATCGGATTGATAAATAATAGATCAGAAAACGCAGCGGGCATTTTAAACATCCAATGCAGGAAATGACATTGGATATTATTTCAAAAGCGCCCTCAGCCGTTCCACCTCTGCAGCAAGGGCATCTGCTCTTTGGCTCTCCTTCTCTGCTCTTTGGCTTTCTTTCTCTGCTCTTTGACGCTCTTTCTCTGTATTACGACGCTCAGACGCTATTCCCTGTTGTATTCCCTGTTGTATTCCCTGTTCTATTCCTTCACTCTTTCCGGCGTTGTATTCGGTTAGCAGGCTTCTTTCGTAATCTTCTCTTGCCTCACATTGCATACGGATCTTTTCATCTTCGCTTAATTTTTTCATTGTTACAACCATGTTTTCGAATACCTCCTCTCCACTTGCCAGCTGCTCCAGTTCTTCCAAAGTTTCTGCTTTAAATATACTTGCCCATTTCAGGAGCTTTTTATTGGTTTCAGGTTCCTGCTTTGCTTTCTCAAGCTGCGTAGTCCTCCTTTGTTTGCCGCAGGAGTGATCATGTATATTTATGCCAGTCCATCTACAGCATTCAACGATGCTCTATACCGATCCGCCAGATCACTTTGCATAAAATCTACAAATAAATGGCTCTACTATCTCATTTACCTGAAACCCCTGCTTTATTAATTTTTGTGGAATAAAGCATGAATTTCTTGAAATTAAGATATGATCCAGACATTGGATTGCCATGTGCAGCCATGAAAGCAGCCTCTGGTCTGACGATCCAACAGACTTGATAAAAGAAAATATGCTTTGCAATAACTATATCATTACTGCAAAGCATTTACAATTCTTTTTACCGATGAAATTTAAGTTTACATCAAGCTCTCTACATACTCTTCTGATTTTCCCAAATCTTCTGCAATTTCAGCTACTGTTTTTCCTTTTTGCAGCCACCTATTGATCAAAAAGCGATCTCTTTCCCGCTCGCCTTCAGCTCTGCCACGCTTTTCGCCCTCTGCTCTGCCAATTTCAAGTCCCTCACGCTTTCCATCCTCATACTCTTCTGCGCGGATCAGTTCCTCGCGGCGTTCCCATGTATAATCAAGTACCATGCTCTTGGTCACCTCATTCCTGTTTTCTCTGAAAAACTCCTCCATGATATGATGCTTCACACAATAATCAATTGCTTCATTAATCGCCACTTCCAGCTCTTCCTCATATGCTGCCTCATCATATTCTGGTGCATTCTGCGCAATCTTCTTCTGATGTTCTAAATTCTCTCGCACACGGTTCACAAAGATCATATAACTACGAAGCACTTCACTTTTTTCCAGAAGCTGCGTATTATTGTTTGGGTTGATATTGTAGACTGTAACTGTCAGTTCAATCTCCGGCGTATCCGTCTGATTGATAAATGCATCTGAGAGTTTCAGCACTTCTTTCTCCGGTCTTTTCTCTGTCCCGTTATAGAACACTGCAAAATGCGGCGTTGCAATCTGCACACGTTTTCTGCCATACAGATCCCGCTTTCTGATCGTTGTTTTGAGCAGATTCGTTAAATAGATCAGGAAACGCAGCGGTGCGTTCGGGCTGTATGTAGACTGGTGTTCATACAGATTCAGATAATTGCTGATAAAAAAGGAAGCATCGTTTCGTACTGATAACGAAATTCCGTTTTCCAGCCGCATGATAGTGATCACGCTAGGATCTGTATAAGCCGAATCGTTCATTGCATTGTAAACATCCAGTGCATACTCCGGTATTTGCAACATCATGGAGAGTACTCTAATCTATCGAAAAGGATACATTATTGCATCGGAATATTCATCAGTGAGCCGCTTTCTTTCATGGATGTCACAGCAACTATTTTGTTTCAAACGTTTTACCCAGTTGTAAAAAGTTCCCAAGTTACTGTCCTTGCTAAGACAGCACTGGTGATCTGACAATCCTCTTTTACGGCATTCCATAATCAGGCGGTATTGTTCTTCAACAGGTACTCTTTGTAACACTAGCTGGTGCATGATTGCATTCTAAAGGATTTATAACAAAAGTTTTTCTTAAAAACGGATTTGCGTTTTCCTGTCACTGGACAGCCAAGCATGGACGCCGAATTATTCAATCTGTATTATGTTAGATTCTAATCAATGATATGAAAAATCTTCAAATTCTTTCGAATCAACTGATTCAGACAAGGTATTGGGAAGCAAATCATGGCGGCTTTAGCAAACGTAATTTTTTTATTTAGCCAAAAAAACAAAACACGAACCATAGATTTTTTCATTGGTTTTTCCAACTGATGATTGTACTGTATTGCTCGTTTCAAATCCACATCGAATAATGTAAGTTGGGCATCCTCTAGTATTCTTTGTCCTTTTTTCGTTTGACATAAAATCAGCGATATTCCCTCTTTTTGTTTATCCCTACCAAGCAATGTTCCCCAAGAATCTCCTACTGTGATATCTGAAACTCTTTCGATTTTTGCGAAATCACAATTATAACAATTATCCGTATATGTTTTTCCATATAGAAATAATACCGAATATCTATCTCGTCCTTGTTTATACAGTATTTTTTCATTATTTACAGTAAGATTAAAATCATTGTTATGTCTAAAAGAAACTGAAAAAGCGTCATTTAACGAAATATCCTGTTCTTTTAAATATTTGTTTAATAATTCTGCCGACGGAGTTCCATGGCATATTAAATCTATAGTATACAATCTGCATTGTAAATTAGGATCCACATATTTCTTCAATCCGGCAATCTGGCATGGCAATCCTACAAATAAAACATTTTTATTTTGCAAAAGTGATTCTTTAACTTGTTTATATATCTTCTCCATACTACTTTTAACATACTTTGATCCCGCAAATTCTACCATTTGATTAATGGATTTCAATTCGCAATAACTAAATTTCCCATTAATGAATTTGCACAGATATATAATTCCACCTTTATTTTTAAAAGATTTTACAATTGCAGTAACGGCTCCGCCCGATGCAGCAGCAGAATGATCTTCTGCATTATTCGCCCATCCTTGTTTCCATATAATCGGTTTGTTAAACTCCGGCAAACTGTTTTTCTGACATACCTTTGTACATGCTCCACACTTTATACAAGACTTTTCATCAATATAAGCATTATAATTTTTTAATGAATCACTTATTCTTATTGCATTAACCGGACATCGTACAACACATGCATTGCATGCTGTACAAGCATTTTTTTTACATACAGTTTTCATTTTTTACCATCAAACATTCCTAAGATCATACTCTTTGTGACATTTACGTTTTTCTTATTGAAAAGCAGAAAAATAACATACAATATTACCGACAAACAGAAAAATGCAAAATCATGATTTTTTACCAAAACTGAAATCAACAATATAAGTATAACAAATAAAACCTCAAAAAATAGTGTTGTATTTATGGAACTCTCCATTAATTTAGCAAGATGAATTTCGGACACAATACTTCTGAATGCCACTGCAGAAACCATTGCTAATAACACTAATATACTACTCTTGAATATATATCCGCTCACTCCACAAAATAACAAGCTTAAAACAAAAGAAATAATATTAATTTTCCTTAAATACTTTTCTTCTCTCAAAACCTTAAAATATGTGTTACACAATAAGTTCATTTTCGCATCAAAAAAACAAATTGGCAATGCAAAGAATAAATAATTCAAACTAACAGCATATTGTGGAAGCCACATTTGCATTAGAATCTTTAATGGGACACTTATAATAAAAATGGCGGGCAAACCAACAGATAAGAGGCACCGGAACCTCTGATAAACTGATTTTTGTTCCTCTGCAGAAACTTGTCTTAAAGATGGAAACAATACCATACTTACTTGTGAGATAAACATAATTGCAAATGACGCCAATGAAAGTACAAGTGAAAATTTTGCAAATTCTTCAATTCCCCAAACCGAATCTATTATGATTCGTCCAACACCCAAAATCAGCATACTGGCAATACTGGCTATTGTTAAATTAAAACCAATGCTTACGCTTTCCTTATAACATTTAATTGATTCTGCAATATTAAAGTTTTTTATAAAAACTATTTTTTTTCCATAATATAAACAATATACATACGAAATAAATTTAGAAAGAATATAACATATAACAAACCATACGAAATTATCAACTCTGCATACTAAAAGTATCGCCAAAAAAGTCATAAAACAAATCTTATCTATCATAACAGACTTTGAATATTTTTTTGTATCATTTACCGCCTGAAAAATATATCCCAGACAAAACGAAGAATTAAATATCAACATATAAATAATAGTGCAAAACAATACAATTCTTCTTGCCGAAATAATATTTAAAAAAGAAGATAAAGCAAATAAAACTCCACCTAATACTAATTGCACAAAAAAACTAACCCAAAAAGCACCACCAATCTTTTGGAAATCAAGATCCTCATATTTTTTTCCACCATTAAGTAAATATACCCCATCATTAAAGCCAAAATGAAAAAAACCAACATAAGATGTATAAAATATAAATAATTGCCAATACCCAAAATCGTTTAATGCTAAAACCTTAGGAACAATAATTGACATTAACACACTTAACGCAAATGATAAGCCTTGTGCAGCAAATGCATATATTAAATTACCTATAAACTTCTTTTTCCTCTTGTTCAAACTTCATATACCTCATAATTAGAATCATAAATAAAAAAACAAACATATATTGAATATTAAAATAACTAGAAATGAAATGTGCTGCCGTAATCTGTCTCAATATGCCATATGAGAAATATGCATATAACATACTATGAATTCCAACATTCTTCTCCTTTAATGCCTTGCCCAATAAATAAGTCAAAAAGAATCCCATCATGAACTCAATCATCCAAGTACCAAACATGCCAAAATCACTGTAATAATCACGAAATGCTGTATATACATTTGTTGTGTCACCATTATTAAAAGAAATAAATTCCTTCAAACTCGAACTCATAGGAATATTAACAAATCTTGCTATCAGTTGATATAAACTGCGAAAGGTTTCTTCGCCAATCAGACTACTTCTAGATGCATACAAATATTTTCCTTCTATCCAAGTATTTAAAGCAGCAATGCCCGATCCAAAATATTCACCAATAATTTGCATAACAGATGATTTCTGTGTCTTACCCGTTAACATTCCTAGCAAAACAAATAAAATACCAATTACAAGAATCCCCTTATAAAGTATGCCAATTGCCTTTTTATTATTTATCCTTATAACGCCATTCCTTCGATACAAACATAACAAAAACATAGAAATAGAATACATGAACACTTGAAGGAATCCTGTTCTTCCTGTACTTAGCACATATAGCAAGAGCAATGGAGCAATTCCGAAAATATATCTTTTTTTCAGTTTTCTCAATCCATTTTTAGTTACATCTCTGATCAATATTGCAATATTTACATATCCAAATGCAATAACAAAATATTGAATCATGACAACAAAAATGTTATTTTCTACATTATCATATAAGTAAGCTTTTCGAGCATAATTTAATACAAAACTACCTCCTGCGTATCCAACTCCCCTTGCCACGTCTAAAACATGTTTATATTCTAATATAATTACAATAATACCAATTAAAAACATAACCATTATGGATGTTTTTTTTACCGCTAACATTTCATCATTATTCAAACTATTAACATTATGCCCCCCATACAATGTAGTTTTTTTACAAAACCTTTCTCCCAAAAACATAAAAAGCAACGAACCTATAATTAGCAGTATAGTTTTTGGTCGTAATTCTATTCCCCATCCTGATGCATTTATCAAAAACACCAAAGACACTGCCCAAAATAGTCCCCAAGATTGTATAGAAACTGACAAAATATTAAAATTATTAATCGTAAGAATCACTACAAAAAAAACTGTAAAAATCAAAAAATATATGTAATTCATAATATCCTTTCCTATATCGAAATCAACAAGTCAAATCAGTTATCCACTTTTCAAACGAATACTCCGATACAATTGTCGGATCAATTTTCTCATACGGTCTAGATAAAAATAATTTTAAATCATCTACTGAATCCTTCCCTAATAAAAATACATTATTTTTATTATAAAATGGTTCCTTATATATCAATTCATGATTAGTTATTAATTTTTTTTGAAAAAAAATTGACTCCAATGGTCTAAATGACAACCCCGTGCAAGGATCAATATACAAATCTAAAATACATTTATTGAGATTTATTCTTTTCAATACTTCGTTATATGGTAACGCCTTTGTATATTCTTTCTTATTGTAAAGCTGGTAATCATGATCCGGTACAATATAAAAATCTGTAGATATATTATGATTTTCCAGATTTTTTTTACAATCCATTATACTATTATATCTTCCCTTATCAATTCCAACAAACAATACATCTGTTTTTGATTCCTCAGATGTTTCTGGTTTTTCAGCAATATAAAATGGCAAATGATACCTTAGGCCATATCTTTTGCTTTCCTCTTCAGAATAACTCCAAATTTCATCAGCTCCCTTTACCAAGGTAGGTAAAGCTGATTTTTTGACAGGATTTCTATACCATGCTAAAATTTTCTTATTAGGATGAATTCTTCTAAGATATTCTACATCTGAAGCCAAATCAACAGAATCAAATATTATTATATAATCTGTTGGAATAGCTTTTAAACTTTTATTATAAATAAAATCAACATTTATAAATTTAAAGTTTCTTTTTAATCTTTTTAAAATTCTGATAAAAATTGATTTGTTTTTATAAGTTTCAATGACTTGTACACCCCTTTTACAAATCTCTGTATCAATACCTTTAATGATTCCGTATTTTACAAGTGTAACATTATTAATTATTTTTTCCTGCATAATTTCTCAACAACTCCCTAAGATATCGTTTCGATTTTTCAATTTCTTCCATGTTATTAATGGTCATTCTATCATTCAACAAATCTTTATCATTTTTTAAAAGTCGGTCGCCCAAACCAAATCGTTTTGCCAAATATAGCAAACGTTCATTACCTGGGCTGTTTAACTCAAATATATGCATAGGCTTCTTAAATATAATAGAAAATGAAAACCCATGAAAAGAATTTGTCACCACTTCTTTTGCATTCATAAACAAAGAAACAAATGTCTCCGGAGCCGGATTCCAATAAAATTTATCCATTCCGTTTTTTACATCGATTAAAGAATTAGAAATTGCAACAACTTTACATTTTCTTTCTTTTGCAAGTCTTTTAGCGTAATGATATATTTGCACATTCCTTCTAAATGCATAAACCAGAATGTAATCTTCTTCTTTACATGATTCATCACAGACAGCTTTCCACTGATCTCGTCCTAATAAAAAAACCGGATCAACAACACATTCCACATTCTTAATTCCTACACGATTCATAATCTCATCTTTACCACTTTGTTCCCTGACAGAAATCATTTTAAAATCATGTAACATTCGTTTATAATAAGCCAAACATTCATCCGGTATTTTACCTACACCAAGACTTGCTGCATAAGATGTCTTTATACCCTTTTTGACAAAACCCAAAAAGTAATTATCATCTTTTCCATTCTCAAGAATCGGATTCCAAATTTGATCACTTCCGGCAATAAACAATTTATTGTCATCATCTATACTAGGATCAATTACACCCTTCATACACATCGTCAGATTTAAGTATTTTCTTTGAAAGTGATTAAAAGATATTCGTCCCTTTAAAAGATCATACCACCGTAATAACAATCTGATACTACCCCTTATCCCATGATTGCTGGCATATGGAGGAATATAATCAATAATTTTCACATCATATCCAAGGTCCGCTATATATTTTTGCAAAGCGTATGCCTGTAAGACTGCACCATAATTAATTGGCCAATGACATGTAATAATATTTATTTCACTATTTACCAATTCTGAATTCTTCATTTATCATACTCCATTTTATAAAAATCGACTAACAAATCTGTCTATTAACATTTTAGCCTCATATACTTCGGTCCATAGAAAACTTGGAATCATCCTTCCTACCCCCCATTTTATCTTAAATAGAAAATTCATTGTTTTCTTCGAAGCCTTCTTTATATCATAATTGTTCATTACGAAATTTTCAGAAAATCGTGCTCTTTTCTCAAGTGTATTTCTGCTTCTATATGCGAATGGATTATTCTTCTTCCAATCATAACAGTCATTCAGTTCATGGATATTCACTTCGCATTTATACAAAAATTGATTACCTTTTGTTGTATGGGCAGAGAACACAGACATTCCATTCTTGTTGATTGAATGTACATAATTTTCTCCTCCCCAAAAATCACCTATCGTTATATCTGCAACTCTGTTATCTCCTTTATATTTACAATCATAACACGACTGTCTACCCAAGGAATTAAACGCATATGCATAGTACGATGTGTCAAAGGGCACAAGATATTTTTTTTCGTCTGTATGGATAGATATAAACGGAATCGACCAATTCTTATATGTAAATCGTTCCTTGATATCTTGAATTTTTGATGAATTGTGAAGAATTGTTTTCCTCATCTCTTTAAATACCTGAGGAGATGTTACCCCCATGCAAACTAATTGCACAGTAATCATGTTATCATATTCTTTACCTAAATAAATTTTTAATGCACCAATGTCACAGGGAACTCCTATAAACAAAACAAATCTTCCATTTTCCAAATCAGTCAAAACAGATTTAAATATGGATTTTTTTCTTGCTTGCGAATACTTTGTACCCAATAGTTTGTCATAATTCTTATCTTCGACCCGTCTATATTCAACTTGTTGAAAATCATCTGTATATTCAACGCCATATATAACACCATTATGTTCTGTTACATACTTATACATTGCCTGAGCTATTCCACCAGATGCACTTTTTCGACAAGCAACATCATCATTGATATAACCAAAGTAATCACTATTGATTTTATTTTGTAAACTAACTGTATTTAAAATGGGACACTTATCTATGCATACTTTACAACCAATACATTTTCCCTCATCAACACGAGGTTGGAAAAAACCTTCCTCATCCCGCTCCATTTTTATTGCCTGTTTGGGACAAACCAATGCACAATTTTCACATCCACAACATCTTTTTTCATCAACGTAGTTATTTATCATTATAGTCCCCCTGGGCGACTCTCCTGTAAAAGTCTTGCAACTTTTCAGTTTCTATCTTTATGTTATAACCTGCACGATCCAGCATATCATTCGTATCAAGATTAATTTCATCAACAATGTATTCAAGAGCCTTTTCAGCCCACTCTCCTACAGAACAATTTAGTGATAACGAATGAATCAATGGTGTAACCATTATTTCTGTAGATATACAATCAGAGCACAAAATTTTCAGTTTTGAATATTGAGCTTCTACTAAAGAAACTGGCAAGCCCTCCCAAAACGAAGGAAACAACATCATATCTGCCGCTGACAAAAAATCATTGATATTACTCTTTACACCTAAAAATTTGACACAATCATCCAAATTCAAATTACTAACTTTTTGTCGAATGTCATCTAACAGTGAGCCTTCACCTAACAACAAAAGAACACTGTTATGATCCTTTTGTACGATTTCATTAAAAACATCAATAATAAAGTTATGATTCTTTTGTTTTTCAAACCTACCAACATGAATAAATACTTTTTTGCCCTCAATATCATATTCTTTTCTTATACGTTTTCTAGCTTCTGTACTATAAAAAAATTTTTCGGAATCAACAGCATTTTTTATTATGAAATAATCCTTAGGAAACATCCATTCTCCAGCCAAATCCGAACAGGCAAACCTTGCATCAGTAAACCGATTAACAAATCTTTTATTTATTTTGTGAATAATTGTACCTAATTTACCCTCTGCTTTCGTATTATGACTATGTATAATCACACATTTTCGATGTTGCATTTTACATATTATAGCAGGTAAAATATAGATAAGCGCATTGCAATGTATCTGCACAATATCATATTCCTTATGCTTTTGAAAAAAACGAATGGTCTGGACAAAATTTGATACAACATGTTTCGGAAAAGATGCTGTCGTATGTACAATCCCACCATGATTCTTTATTTCACTCTCAAACGCATTCTTCTCTGCTCTTAGTAAAAAATCAAATTTTATATTCTCATCAGTTAAGTGCGTCATATAATTCACGATAAGAGCCGGTGCACCACCACGCCCAAAACTACTTATCACATGCAATACTCTAATCATACAAATCCACTTTTTCTCCCTCTATCATTTGCGATAGCATAGAAATACTCTTTTTTCTCTCTTCCGCAATTATCTTTTGAGCCGCTTCATAATCAACATTATTAATTAATTCAAATTGTCGATCCTTTGTATATAAAAAGCACTCCATTCCTACAGTCCCAAGCAAATCAGTTATTCTTGAAGCCGATTCATTTACACAGCTATACAATTTTTTGCTATATATAAGAGAAAAAGCAGTTGCATGAAACGAGTCTGTTACAACATATTCTGCATTCTTTATATATCCAATCCACTCGGATGGACCTGCACCCAAAGCACATTTTGCCCCAACCGCTCCCATTACAAATGGAACTGCAATAACCTTTAAACCTGTTGCCTTTTTCAATTCTTTCAATATATTCGTCATATATTTTGAAGGAGACAACTGATAGACAAAAATATAACCACTATATTTAGGCTCAACAGAAACCTCATCCCAATCATTTTTCATAAGTAGCAAAGTCGGATCCATTCCTACAAAAACCCGATCTCCAAGAAGAGTTTTTAACAATTCGCATGCACTCTGTTCCCTTACATTAACAACAGCAAAATCCTTTAACAAAGAATAATAATTATCTGCGATTTCCGACGGAAAACTATCAAATCCCAGGCTTGCCGCATAACTCATCTTTTTCCTGCTATCACACACAAAATCCAAAAAATATCTTGTATCAAAATTTGTCAACTTGTAATTCCAAACCTGATCACTACCAGTTATAAAAATATCATATTCCGAATTCAAGGAATCAATTGTACTACAATCTACTTTTGAAGTCCTTTCTATCTTTTTTCGAAATTCTTTGAAACGTTTTTTTCTCGGCCATCTAACAAAAACATTAATATTTCCTAATATATACCTAATAATTCCTTTTCTTTTTATTGCAGCCTTACAATATGGCTTTGCCAAATATTCACAATAATAATCAATCACATCACATTGATATCCTATGTTTTTTATCGTATGTTGCAAAGCATAACACTGTAACATTGCCCCATAATTATTCGCATCCTGAAATGTTATTGTTGCTACTTTTTTCATATCATTTACCTTAAAGCATCTGCTATAATGGAACCGAGTTGTTCAACGCTGTTTTCAATACAATATTTCTTTGCACATTCTCGATTTGTTTTCCCAAACTGCTTTCTTAATTCCCTATCTCTTACTAATTTTCCCAAACCATTGGTAAATCCCTCTACATCATACGGGGCATACGAATAACCATTCTTTTCATTAACAACGTAATCCTTTATCCCCTGTATATTAGAGGTAATCAGTGGTAATCCTGCAGCCATAGCTTCTATTGCAGCAATCCCCAAGCCTTCTCGTTGAGATGGATGAGCAAAAATATCAGCAACCGCCAATATTTCCGGAATATCATATCTATGACCTAATAATTGCAACTGATTATCTATCTGTAACTCTCTAGCTAATCTTAACAAATCATCCTCTAATTCGCCTCTTCCGCAAATAATGTATTTCAAATTAGAATTATTAAGACCTGCGATTGCCCTTAAAATAACTGCATGGTTCTTTCTATGTTGCAATTCACCAACAGAAACAATTAATATATCATCTTCTTTAACACCTAATTCTTTTCGTTTCATTTTATAATCAACTTGAACTTGAGTATATTTATCTAAACACAAACCAATACCATCTATATGATAAACCGGTTTTTTAAAATGTTTTTTAGTAAAATAAAAATCTTCCCAATTGATTACTGTAATCAAATCACAATAACGCGACATAAATTTTTCCACAGGATAATAAATCCAATTCTTCTTAGGTGCCCCTTTAAAAAAATGATATCCATGGGCTAAATACATAACCACACTACCTTGTTTCCGTGAATCGCATGCAGCTAATCTCGTCATTACACCCATTACTGGTTCATTCGTCCATATAAGATCATATTTCTTATTTTTTAATACACTTTTTAAGTCTATCAATCCACTTATATTTTTTATACTAAATGGAGTTCTCTCAGTCCGTATCTCATAAAAAGAAACTGATTTCGGAAGCATTTCTTTAATTTTTTCTTTATATCCCTCATTTTGATATCCCTCAGCTTTTGAGCAGGCAACATCCACATTTGCTCCATTATCCAACAAATATAACACATGTGGTACCAAAAACTGAATCATCATTACATCTGTTGAAGTAATAAGAATTTGTTTTCCCTTAATATTATCAATCATAAATCGCTGTCACCCATTCTTTATAAATATCTATCTTGTTTCGCGCTACATCTAAATAACTCTTATGGAGTTTTCGTGTTACTTCTCCAACTCCATCTGTGCCAATTTTATACTTATCAATACTTAGTATCGGTGTCAATTCCATCGCAGATCCACATAAAAATGCCTCATCACAAGTATACAATTCTGTTCGGTCAATCGTCCTCTCCAAAATCGGAATATCCATATATTGAGCAATTTTTATTATAGTATTCCTTGTAATACTTTCCAAAACGCTATCTGTCAACTGCGGCGTAATTAATACTCCTTCTTTTACCATGAAAAAACACGAACCCGGTCCCTCAGCGACCTTTCCGGCTTCATTCAAGAAAAGACATGTGTCATATCCATTTCTTAAAGCCTCTCTTTGTCCTACTCTGCTATTAATATAATTGGCACCACATTTAATCCTTGGAGACAGCGTTTCTTCACTGATTCTTCTCCATGAAGTCACACATACATCCAATCCTTTTTTGTTATATTCTGCACTTGTTCTTCCTCTAGGAATTGGTGCAACAAACATCTCTACAGGGCCATCAGACCCCCATGACCCAAATCCATCAACAAACAGAGTCTGTCTTACCGACAAATTCTCATCATATTCATTTGCTTTAATTACATCTACCAGTGACCTTTTTAATTCGTCCTTAGAATATGGGCAATCAATCTGCAACAGTCTCGCAGATTTCTGCAATCGATTGTAATGATCATCCAAACGAAATGCATATAACTGCTTTTGTTCATCATTCCAATAACAAGGAATTCCTTCAAATACATTCAACCCAAATTGTGCGGTTGGTGCAAGAGCATTTACCTTCGCATCATTTACATCAATAATTTCTCCCTTAAACCATATTCTTCTGTGTTCAACATCATATTTCATTTTTCATCTCTCCTATTAATCTGGCAAATGTGCAATACGTATAATTTCTTCTTCAGCAAATTTAGCAGCTTCTTCATCGTTCATCGTTTCGTCTACTTTATTCTCATAGATATCTTCTCTATGAAAAACTTTAATAATTGTTTCAAAAAGAATTTTTATATCTATCAAAATACCCCACTTTCCAAATAAATCAACATATTCATTATCATATGTAACCTTATCGTCCCATGAAATATCATTACGACCTTTCACCTGGGCTAACCCGGTTAATCCCGCTTTAACCCAAAATCGCTTTTTATATTTCTTATTTAAAGTGTCAAAATCTCCCAGTTCATATGTTACGCATGGACGCGGGCCCACTACTGACATATCACCTTTAAAAATATTGAATAGCTGCGGGAGCTCATCAATACTGCTGTCACGCAGCTTGCGTCCCACTTTAGTTACGCGCGGATCATTTTCATAATTAAATAATCCTGCTCCCATATTTTCTGCATTGACAACCATGGATCTGAATTTTAACATCTGAAATATTTTTCCGTCTTTTGTTCTTCTTCCCTGTTTAAAAAATATCGGACCATCAGAGTCTTTTTTTATTGCAATAGAAACGCCAATCCAAACAGGAGTCAACAGAATGATACATACTCCCGATGACACAATATCAAAAATTCTCTTAACACATAAACTAAATTTTTTCATAACCACTCCATCAACAATTTTCAAAAATTAAAAGTATGAAAAATATCTTCAAAAATCTCTGCTCTTTTAATTACTTCTATCTTTTCACCGCAGATATCCAATACTGGAAAATTCGGAAGAATGAAAGGCGGCTTCATTACCAATGAATAGGAACCACAATTACTGATAACTATCACATCATCCAATGCAAGTTTGCCATTATAATTTTTGTAAAGTACATCGCCCTCAATACATGTAAAACCAACCATGTCAAGATCTTTGTAATCTTTTGTAGTTCTTCCCATGTGAATAACCTCCATCGGTGGATTCACACCGGTCATACTAATATTCTTCTGACTTCCAAGCACTGAAGCGATATATTTCCCTCTGACATTTTTAACAGTTTTAACTGTCCCTACAAATTTCATGCAGTCACCAACTAATGCAGATCCTGGTTCAATTATCAGTTCCGGTTTTATTTTCTTATCGTTAAAGTATTCAGTAAAAACAGTTGCTGCAGATTTAGCATATTTTTTGTATCCCGGTATCTCAGAAGAAAATTGTTCTTTCAGAAAATCGGGCATTTTTCCGAATATTCCTCCGCCAATATCTATTCTTTCAGGAATAATATTAATTCTATCTAACAACTCAAGCATTCCTTTTGCTCTTGCCGGCCAGTATTCGACCTGCCTTTTAGCAAAATGACATTGAAAATTAACAAAATGCAAATTTGTAGTATGTGTTGCAATATCTAATACCTTTTTAAATTCTTCACTATATATATCAAATCCAAACCGAGAAATCACCCCATCCTTTACATCATAATTGCAACGGATACCTACATTGAGAGTTTTTTCTGTACCCTCGGCTAACTTCTGTATATATTCAGCCTCTTCAATTGAATCCATGTTAACTGTCACACCCATATGAAGATACTCTTTTAATTTATCTGGATTTTTTATTGGACCATTCCAAATGATACGTTCTGGTTTCACACCACATTTTATCGCAAGTTCAGCCTCCATCTCAGAAACTACCTCTGCGTATCCTCCCAGTTCATTGACAATCTTACATAGTTTAGGAGTGTAATTTGTTTTATATGAATAAGCAATGTTAAAATTTGAATAGATTTCTGAAAAAGCATTTTTTAATTCCAAATAATTTTTTTCAAACTGCTCGGAATCAAGTAAATAAAACGCATCCCCATATTCATTTCTTAAATTTTTAATTATGTTTTTATTAATAGTCATCTTTTGCGCCTTTTCATTTTCACGATTTTCTCTACAATTTTTTCTATTTCTGCCTGGTTTGAAACAAATTCAGAATCTGGCATCTTACTCACTGTATCTTCATATTCTCTTAATAAACGCATATTATTTCTAAATACATTTTCCACTTCGGACAAATCTGATATTAAATCGTTATTGCAAAAACTTCTTGACAAAATTACTCTGCTTGAACCAAGACGATAATGTTCCATAATAATTCTTTCTGCTGGCAAATCACCACAGCCAAGTCGTGCAATTCCTCCAAATCCATATGGTATCCCTGTTCTCTTTATCTTCTTCACTATTTTTTCAACAATACCATTTGACAGCAATTCAAACATGAAATCCAGACCATACGACAAATGCAAATCATTTAATCCAATATGTATTTCATCCATATCACCATGTTTTAGCACTTCATCCAGGCACTCAACCGCTTCTCTTGTTTCCAATAAAAGCGTGGTTTTACATTTCCCAGCAACCGTTCTTAAAAAGTTCTCTACTTCCTCTACCGTTTTCCACATTGGCAACATAATCATATCGGCTCCTGCTGATATGACTTCTTCTATTTCCTTTTCAGATCCGTCATGCCATGGATTAATACGAACAAGCATCTCTGCTCTGGTTAATAGTGGCTTTATTATTTTTATATCGTCTATCGTATGTTTTGACTTGACAGTATTCATCCCTCTTTGGCGTTCTTCTTTTCCCAACGTTTCAAGATCTATCCAGATTCTGTCAACACCATATTTTTCAGCAATTAATGCAACCTGAGGATTATTTGTTATATACATTAATACCAAAGACATTTTTCTATTCTTTTCCATCTATTTCTAACCCTTCATTCATACTTCTTACAAGAATCCCAGTTCCATGCCTGTTATCCGATGTCTTTTTCCACAAAAAAAACTCCCACTCAGCCAAAGCCAACATAGGAGAGTCCAATCATCCAGTATTTCTTTTCCCCTCGAAATCCCCATTGACGATTCTTTATCTTTTTGTATCATACCATATGCACGGTCATATGCACAATGTTCATTCTGTCGAAATTATGCGCCTATTGCCGTAATCTTTCGGCACTTTTGAAGCATACCGTTACTTTCATTCCGTATTCTTCCCATAGTCTTCTCCGCTTTCTACTGTTGTCCCCTGCGGTACTCTTGCATTCTTAAGCACGATACCACTGCAATCGATATGCGAATATGCGCCAGCCTTACACCATAAAGTCTCTTATATCTTAAGTCTATGTAACCCGTTAGTAGAATAGCACATATCTTTTGTATTTACAATATTTTTCCCTTTTCGCTTCATTTTGTTTTTTGGTCATTTGCCCAAGTTCATTCCTAAAGCATCCAGTTTTGCAATTTTATCATCTGATAGTTCTACAGAGTGCTTAATTGTTCCCCTGCGGATTATTCTTTGTTGCGCTATCCAGTTATATAATTTGATTCCACTTTCTGTCATGTACTTTTGTGGGACTTTAAAATGACCATGCTCTTCATAGAATTTCTTTGCTTCTTCATAGACCATACACCATACCGGTGTATCGCGGTTTCCGGATACATCCGCTACAATCTCCACCGTATGCTGTCCATTAAACACATAATTTTTCCCATCTCTTCTGCTGACCTTTACCGGATTAATCTGATAAATATCGAAATTTGAAGCTGCCTTTCTTACATGCTTTTCCGAAAGGTTTCGTTGGTATCCCTGATCTGCAACAAGCTCCTTTATCGGAATTTCCTCAAACGTAACTTTCGGTAAAAACTCACTTAGATTTTTTTCTTCCACGTATTACACCTCATTTTCTTTTTCTGCTGCATGATTCATCTTTTCAATTCGCTCTTTACGGATGGGAAGCTCTATTTCATATACACCCTCCTCGGCATATCGCAGTACAAACTCTCCCTCACCATATTCCTTATGGCTGATTCCAAAAGACATTTCCCATTCCTTTGGCATTTGTTTTTTGTAAATTGTTCTTCCGTTTTGCTCTGTCGCTACCAGCACAAAGCACTGCGCATCCTTTAGCAAAAAACAGAGTATCGTTTGTCCATTGCTTTTTTCCTCATGACCTGCTATGCGGTATCTAAGATCCACATCCCATATCTTCTCTGTTGCAGATAAAATCACATTATTGAAAAAATTCTCTTTATCCATAAACGGATCTATATCAGCTTTTGTGCCAAAAGATGCGGATCCATACTCCTCACCTTTCCTAAACTTTTTACTATCTAATGATTTTGCATATACAAGAAGCTTCAGACATAAAGCAAATGCTATTCCATATGATATGTCCTTTAAAGCTAATGATGGGATATAATCAGCTGTTAAATTTATAATTTCCTGAAACGTATCAATTACAGCTTCTAATGAGCCTGCTTCCAAATGGCTACTCACATTTTTTGAAACGATATCTCCCATATACCCGGTAACCATATATGGGGAAAATTCTTTCAAAAATGTAATCCTGTCCTCATTCCACATGGTAATATATCTGTTGATTTCTTTTCTGAATGCATCACATATTCCACTATTTGAATCACGGATCCGATTTCTATTACGATTACTCATTTCCATTCCTCCAATAAAAAAAGACCATTTCAGTCTTATCTAATTTGCTGCTTATTCTTTGTCTTCTTAGGCTGTTTCTTAACATGCCCCAGTCCTTTTTCAAGTGCAACCTTCACACCATCTTTTTTCTCTTCTTTTTCCATCTGGTCTTTAACAAAATGACTTAGTGCCTTATTAATGGCTTCTCCGTCCTTCCCACGAAAGAATATATAATATGTTGGTGGAATTGTTTTTTTATCCTTTTCCACTGCATATCTTACACCATACTTTCTGGCATACTTTTCAAAATCCTTTAACCCTTCTTTCTTAATATCCAGAATCTGAACATCTCCACCTTCTTTCATCAGATCTTTAACATTTGTTTTAAAAGGAAATTTTACAGCATTTTCTTTTCCCTTAGAATAAGTGTTTTGATATCTCATACTTGCTAATAACCCTCTTGCGCCTTGAAAAAGTGCTCTACCAGCTTTTTCAGTTGTAGATATCATAATACCAACGGTCTTTTCATTTACCTGCTCTTCCATGCAGTTCACCTCACCTTTCTTTTTTATTTTTATACATTATAGGAAGCAGTATCATTCATGCTATATTTAACAATTAAATCCTTCCTATTCTGAACATGAAGTTTCTTTAATATTTTGCTCCGTTCCTGTTCATACTGTTTTTTATCTTTATAAAATTTGCATATTTCTGTACCTGACTTTATACCGACAAGGGCATTACATATTTCTTCCCGATTTGCGAAAAAATCTATTCGTTTACAAAGCATTTTCTTCTCCATTTCTTCTCTTGTTTTCATCATAGTCTCCTTTCCGCGCATACAAAAAAAGAGCGAAGGGATTATTTCTCTTCACTCTTTAGATGCTACTATTATAGCATATGATATTGGGATATTAAATTGACGAAAAGTAGACAATATATGTACCTGATCAATTTGCTTTTCCTATTTTAGGTATATCTACTCATCATTTTTTTCTAACTGGCTAGGATGTAAAAAAGGTATCTCTCCTTCTTTTCTCAAATACATTGTTTGCTCTTGTAACTCATCATCAAACGCTATGATTTTTCGTATCAACTCCATGCACATTCCCATGTGTGACAATAAAATTGCAACGATCGTCGATTTCAGCACTGTTATAGAAGTACATATTTGTTGAATCTCTAATACACCACTTTTATCCAACTTATAATGAGAATAAAAATTCCTTGTATCTCCCAATTCCTTAAAATATAGTTGTACTAACTCTTCATCATTTTTATTTTCATATTTGACCAAATTTCTTGTATTCTTTTCAACACCAGCAGCATTATTACTTATTATTGAAAAAAACATTTTATCTAATTCTTGAATCCGATACGATAATTGCTTTTTAGCAAGATACCCTGCAGCAATCCATCCTGCTATTTCTTTAATATGAGACGAATTACATTTCCAATTTGGATCTGCCTTAAGCATCGCTTCTTCAAACAATGCTTTTCCTTCACTATTAAACAAGAGTTCTTTTATTCTATTTGTTGAATCTTTCAGCGCATCTTCTATTTTTCTTTTTGTTTCTTCATCTCCACAAATGCGTGTATGATAACCATCAATAAATCTCATATATTCAATAAATATTTCTTCTGCAAACAGTTCCTTACGACCATTTGATGCGAAATAAATTCTTCTTAACAATTCATATGTATCATCATTAAAAAATTTTCGCCAAGACTCATAATATGTCTCCAACTTTTCAGCTAAAACATAATAATATGTTCTCGGTTTATCAAATATATCCTGTGTCCTCAAATTGTAAGAAAAATCTCTATTAATATACAACCAGCTTTTTAAATCCTGTCCCTCCACTGATAATCGAATGTCATCCACCGTACTGACCGCCCCAATAAGCAATCCAAAAAACTGCATTAAACACTCTATATCAGCAACTACCGTTTCTACATCTGTTACCGTATTGTAATCAATATATATTCTTGGAACATTTTTAATTGTAAGTTCTACACTGTCATTCATACGTATAGAAGTATTAAATGTTTTTGACTCTAATCTGATTTCTATGTGTGGATTTTCTTCTTTTAGTACAATAGGCGACATACTCAATTCCATTGCTCCAAGATTGCCCTGTTTTGTTGAAGCAAATGACACCGTTTTTTCCCCCAACCATTTTATTAATTCTGGAATTTCAAACGAGAAACCTTTAATATCTGAAATTTCTAATCCTTTTGAAAAATGAAAATTCTGCATCAAAACATATACTACTCTATGTGAACTTGAATAATCTAAAGTTCTTCTTTCACTTCCCTTTGCAGATCCATTTACAAATATTTTATACTCATGTTCTCCATCTCCGCCAATAAATGTAGTCGGAAACACTTCTCCATGAAATCGACTGTAAAATTCAATTAAATTACCATCTATAATTAATTCCCCGACTTCATCAGGCTTATTACTATTTTCCTTACACCATGCACATATATGACGTTCCATCACTACACATTCTCCTCATCTTCCCACTTCCAGACAATCTTCATTTACCAACTTATTACACTAAACGATCCACTTTTATTCAAATTTCTATTTCTGTATACTTTTACTTTATCACAAAAATATGCATTGCCAATAAAAACATAATACTTTTGTAACATTATATCTACTCAATAATATTGTTATAATTTCGTTCTATAGCATTCTCCCCTACTTAGCACACCATCACTCCAACGATTCTCACTAATCTGTAGATAAAACCTCTCTCATATCAACAAGCCAATTACATAATCCACACTAATTTCAATCACATACTATTTGTTTTCATCATTTCTTTTTCCTATGCCTAAAAAAGAGCAAAGGGATTATTTCTCTTCACTCTTTAGATGCTACTATTACATATTACAGCAGATAATATTTGGATATTAAAATAACAAAAATAGACGATATATGTACCTCATCAATCTGCTTTTCCTTCCAATTTCTGGATTTTATTTTTTTATAAGATAGGGATTTCCGTTATGCCTTTCCTTATTTAGTCTCCATCTAGTCTCCACGAAAAAAACTTTAGTCTCCACAAAATCTCCATTTTCGTGAAAAATCACATCAATTTACATCAATTTTTATCAAATTATGCCATTTTCCTCAAATGTCTCTAAAGCCCATAAACACAGCATTCTTGCTGCATTCTACTGGATCTCGTTGATATCATACGGGGTCGTCTGATATACATAGTAGTTCAGCCAGTTGCTGTAAAGATTGTTGGAATGGGCACGCCATTGCAGATGCGGTCTTTTCGTCGGATCGTCCTCCGGAAAATAATTGACCGGAAGTTTGATGGAAAGCCCCTTTGCCAAATCTCTTTCGTATTCCTTCTGCAGGGTAACCCGGTCATACTCCAGATGTCCCATGACAAAGATCTGTTTGCCATTCTCTGTCATACATAAAAGCACGCCCGCTTCTTCGGATTCTGCCAGTACAATAAGCTGCGGGCAATCATGGATCGCCTTTGCACTGACCGTTGTATAGCGGCTGTTCGGTGCCATGAAATAATCATCAAAGCCTCTGACAAGCGGTATTTTCCGGTTCATTACCTTATGCTCAAAAATACCAAACAGCTTTTCCCGAAGCTGGATCTTTGGCAGTCCGAAATGATAATACAGTCCCGCCTGTGCGCCCCAGCAGATATGCAGCGTGGACGTGACATGCTTCTTGGACCATTCCATGATCATGCAAAGCTCTTCCCAGTAATCCACTTCTTCGAACGCCATCTGTTCCACCGGTGCTCCTGTGATGATCAGTCCATCATATTTATTATCCTTCAGCTCTGCAAAGGTGGAATAAAAACGGTTCAGATGGTTCGCAGAAGTATTCTGCGAAACATGTGTGCTCGTTTTCATAAAATCCACATCCACCTGCAGCGGTGTGTTAGACAATGCTCTCAGAAGCTGAAGTTCTGTTTCTTCCTTGAGCGGCATCAGATTCAGAATACAGATCTTCAACGGTCTGATTTCCTGACTGATTGCTCTTCCTTCGTCCATGACGAATATATTTTCATTTTCCAGTATTCCCTTGGCGGGGAGGTCGCTTTGTATTTTAATTGGCATTTCTTACCATCCTCTGTTTTTGTTTTTGCTTCGCAGTCGCTTGGTTTCCTACGGACTCATTACAGTATAGCACATCTGTGCGGATTTGATAATAGTTACAGCATCCGCATAGCCTCTTCTTCTGTGATGATTGGAACCGAAAGCTCTTTTGCTTTTTTGTTTTTTCCGGATGTCGAGGTAATATCATTATTGATCAGATAATCTGTCTTTCCGGTCACAGAGCCTGTTACCTTGCCACCACGCTGCTCAATCTGCTCCTTGAGCTCATTCCGATTGGCAAAATGCTCCAGTGAGCCTGTGATCACGAATACCTTACCTGCCAGCGTCTGCTGTTGTGTGTTTTCTTCCGATTTCTCAAGTTCCAGCTCTTTCAATAAGTTGTCCAGTGCTGACAGATTTTCTTTTTTCGTAAAATATGCTCTGATGCCGCCTGCCAGTACTTCCCCGACACCGTCTATTTCCGACAGTTCTTCCACGTCTGCCGATTTTATCTTCTCTATATCATAGTCAAAATATCTGCACAGTACCTTTGCGTTGGCAACACCGATCCCCGCGATCCCCAGCGCATAGATCAGCCTTGGCAGAGTTGTCTGTCTTGCTTTGTCGATACTGTCGAGGAGATTTTTGCAGGACTTTTCGCCAAATCCCTCCATTTCTTTGATCGTATCCGCATGCTGCTCCAGATGAAAGATATCCGCAAAGGAATGGATAAAGCCTTTTCCGATGAACTTCTCCAGAGTTGCCTCCGACAAACCATCTACATTGAGTGCATCACGGCTGACAAACAGTGCAAATGACTTGATCTTTTTTGCCGGGCAGTCCGGGTTGGTACAATATAATACCTCTGCCTCATTTGCCGCTTCGATTTTCGTGTCAGCACCGCACGCAGGACAATGCGCGGGGATATCCTTCACGCCGCTCTTTGTCAGGTTTTCCGCGATCTGCGGAATGATCATATTGGCTTTATAAACGGTGATCTTATCACCGATCCCGAGCGATAATGCTTTCATCACACTGATATTATGGACACTGGCGCGGCTGACTGTCGTTCCTTCCAGCTCGACCGGTTCAAATATTGCTACCGGATTGATGAGTCCTGTACGGCTTGGACTCCATTCGATCTCCAAAAGGGTAGTCTCTGCTGTTTCGTCCGCCCATTTAAAAGCGATCGAATCACGCGGGAACTTTGCCGTCAGACCCAGAGAAGCAGAATAAGCCAGATCACAATAACAGAGCACCAGTCCATCGGACGGAATATCATATGTCTGTATTGCCTGCGCATACCATTCGATCTCTGCCAGGATCGTATCTGCATTTACCCGTTTATACGGTACAACATCAAAGCCCTGCTCCTTTAAAAAACGGAACTGGTTCTCACGGTCATTTTCAAACGGCGGTTCTGCGCCGTCCAGCTCGGCTTTTACATAAGAAAATGCATAGAAGTACACGCTTCTTTTTGCTGTGATTTCATTATTTAACTGCCTGACCGATCCGCTGCAGAGATTCCGCGGATTTTTATATTTGGCATCCGCATCTTCGATCTGTGCGTTGATCTTTTCAAACTCGGAGTACGGAATAACCGCTTCCCCGCGCAGCACCAGACTTCCCTGATATGCGATCCTGCCCGGTATGTTCCGGAACACTCTGGCGTTCGGTGTAATGACTTCGCCGACTTCCCCGTTTCCGCGTGTTACCGCTTTTACAAGCTGTCCTCCTTCATAAGTGAGTACGATCGTAAGACCGTCCAGCTTCCAGGAAAGCAGTCCTTCCTTATCGCCGAGCCAGCTCTTCAGTTCTTCCCTCTCCTTTGTCTTTGCAAGCGAAAGCATCGGTTTTTCATGCCGTTCCTTGGGCAGCGCATCCACGGCCTCATATCCGACCGTTACCGATGGCGAACCCGAAAGCACGATACCTGTTTCTGCCTCCAGTGCCTGCAGTTCATCATATAATCTGTCATATTCAAAATTGCTCATGATCTCTGTGTCCTGTGCATAATATGCCCTGGATGCTTTCTGTAAAACAGGTATCAGTTCCCGCATTCTTGCTATCTTTTCTTCCATCTTATTCTCCCATATTCTGCTTCTGTTATATATGCGTTCTTCCCTCAGGACGTTTCAAATCTGTTTTCGAAACTGTTCCGGGGCTTGAAGTCCGACAAGCGTATATAATTCCTCTGCCTCTTCCTTCGTCAGCATACGCGACTGCCCGCTATGCAGATCACCCAGTGTTATATTCATGATACGTACACGCCTGAGCTGTTTTACCCGGTTTCCGCACGCCTGACACATTCTGCGGATCTGTCTGTTCAGTCCCTGGGTCAGAATGATCCGGAATGTATATTTCCCCTCCTGCGTGATCTTGCATGGTCTTGTTGTCTGATGCAGCTCCTCCAGATAAATACCGCCCGCCATCTTCTCCAGAAATTCAGGCGTGATCTCTTTCTCTGCTTTTACCACATATTCCTTCTCATGCTTTTCCGCACCTCTCATCAGCTTCTGGATGAGCTCGCCGTCATTTGTCAGAAGCATAAGTCCCTCAGAATCCTTATCCAGTCTCCCGGCGTAGGTCACTCTCGTTTTGGTATTCACATAGTCGAGTATCTTTTTATCCGCGAAACGGTCTTTCTCCGTGCACGTCACACCAACAGGCTTGTAAAAAGCGATCAGCACTTTATCTGCTGCTCCTTTGATCTCTTTTTTGCCGATCCGCACCTTATCCGATGCGCCCACCAGACAGCCCAGCCCGGCAACCGTACCATTTACATAGACACTCCCCTGCCCGATCAGCTTATCTGCTTCCCGCCGTGAACAAAGCCCCGCCTGCGCCATATATTTATTTAAACGTATTTTTTCTTCCTGCATATTTTCCGCACTCTCACATTTTCTGTCCGCACTTCATCATTTCTTCCGCACAGAACAATAGTATCATAGCATATTTCTGCCGCTTTCGCGAGTTATTTGAATTTCTGTGATCTTCTCCATATCGATACAGGTATCATCCGTAAGCAATATTGTCTTCCGGTAACTGTCCAGTTTTTTCACATAGCCGGTCTTTTGGACAAATGCGCCGCCTTCTTTTTTCTCATCCGGCACAAAATATGTTATAGTTACCTGCGGCTTACTTTCAAGATTCTCCGCCAGCCACCGGAGCTCTTCATCTATTTTCTCCATCACATACTCATCCAGTTCTATTTCATGTTCTGTCAGCCTTGCTGTTTCCGCGATCGCTGCACCATGTCCCGTCAGTGCGGAAAACGGTGCAAACTGCGCAGCCCTGTCATGGATTGACATATGCGGATGTGTTTTTGACTGATGGTGTTCCAGTCCTATGATATCTTCATAAGAATCCTTTCTGATCTGCATGTTTTCCCTTTCTTATGCCTTGTGACCGCCGATCTGCCGGTTTCGCTCCATTGTCGTGGCACCTTCCTGCAGACTCATGCCCTTGATCAGTGCGTTTTTGCCATATTTTTTCTGCACATTCAAAATTGCCTTCTGGATCTGCTTTTCTTTTCTGCGTTCTTCCTCTTTTTCCTGCTTTTCCTTATTTTTCTGCTCATAATCCGTGAAAAGATCCATCTGTTCGTAGGTCTCCACCTGCATAACATCCTGTTCCCGCTGAAGGTGCGCCGCCACAACTGTGATACGGCGGATCAGCAGATCTGGATTGATGATCCTGTCATACAGAGAAAGCATACCTTCCATGATCCTTTTGGTGGAAGAAGTCGCCTCCTCCAGATTTTCTGTCCCATGGGCATGCTTTGGCACTCTTCTGCCATAGCGGTCTGTCGTGATCTCTCCGTGATATTTTTTCAAAATAACCGGATCAGTCAGATTATCAATATCATAACCGATCGTCAGCACAAGCTGGTCTGTCACATATCCCTTCTCTACCAGCTCCAGCACCAGAAGATCTGTCATCTCCTGCACAATAAGCCGCGCTTTGCCGCATGGATAAGGGCATTTCAGCACCTGTCCTGAGCTGATGCTCTTTGCCTCGGGCTTATATGCTTTGATATCTGCGATCGTACAGGGCTCCCAGCCCCATGCATGATCGATCAGAAGCTCCGCATTGATACCAAACAACCTGTACAAAAGCTCCTCATTATAATATTCCTCCGGTTTACCGAGAGAGCATCTGGCAATATCTCCCATTGTGTAAATACCGCATTTTTCCAATTTTCTTGCATAGCCTCTGCCAACCCGCCAGAAATCGGTCAGCGGTCTGTGATCCCACAAAAGCCGCCTGTATGATGGCTCGTCTATCTGTGCGATCCTAACGCCCGATGCATCTGCCGGCATTTTCTTTGCCACAATATCCATGGCGATCTTGCACAGATACAGATTTGTCCCTATGCCTGCAGTCGCCGTAATACCGGTTTCCTGCAGCACATCCCGGATCATCTGCATGGCAAGGTCATGCGCATTCATTCCATAGGTCCGCAGATAGGAGGTCACATCCATAAATACCTCATCGATCGAATAAACATGAATGTCCTCCGGTGCCACATACCGCAGATAAATATTGTAGATCTTTGTACTGTATTTCATGTAATAGCTCATGCGCGGTGGTGCCACAAGATAGGATACTTTTTTATCCGGATCCGATTTCAGTTCCTCATCAAAGCAGGATTCTTCCGTCAGCGGATGTCCCGCGCGCTGCTGGCGCATTTTATTGACTTCTTTCACACGCTGCACCACTTCAAACAATCTTGCCCTTCCGGGAATCCCATACTGCTTCAGTGACGGTGATACCGCAAGGCAGATTGTCTTTTCCGTTCTTGTCGCATCTGCCACAACCAGATTGGTCCGAAGCGGATCGAGCTGCCGTTCCACACACTCAACAGAGGCAAAAAAGGATTTCAGATCGATCGCAATATACTGTTTTTCCATTTTTACCTCCCGCTCTGTCATTTCCTGTTACGCAAAGAAAGAGAAATGGATATCCGTTTCTCTTTCTGTTTTCTGTTCTTATTCTATTATATACCGATATTACCTGCTTGTATACTTTTGTATCGTCTTAAGAGTGCTTCTTCATCGCCTTCTCTGCTTTGATCACTTTCTGGAATTCTTTGATATCCTTTGCGATTTCACCGCTCAGTGCAAGCAGACAGATCAGGTTCGGAATCGCCATCATCGCGTTTGCAATATCGGAGAAATTCCACACGATCTCCAGAGAAGTAGTTGCACCTACATAGGCGATCAGGGAAAAGAGAATGCGGTAGATCATATTATATTTATGTGTACCAAGCAGATATTCAAATGCTTTTTCTCCATGATATTCCCAGCCTAAAATAGTTGAAAATGCAAATAATGCGATACCGATGCAGACGAGCCATGCGCCCGGTGTTCCGAGTACAGTCTTAAAAGCGGCGATCGTCAGATCCGCTCCTTTATACAGTTCGCCGGTGTCCGGATTGACCGCTCCAAGCATACCTGAGCTTGCAATCGCAAGACCGGTGATCGTGCAGACAACGATCGTATCCCAGAATGTTCCTGTCATATTGATATATCCCTGTCTGACCGGATGATCGGTTGTTGCTGCAGCTGCTGTAATGGCTGCTGAACCCATACCTGCTTCATTGGAGAAAACACCTCTGGCAACACCAAACCGCATCGCACTCATCATAGATGCCACGATCGTACCGCAAAGTCCGCCGCCCACTGCTTTTACGGAAAATGCCATATGGAAGATCATAGATACTCCTGCAGGCAGGTTACTGATATTTCCGATAATAATGACCAGACCTGCGATCACATAAAAGATCGCCATAAACGGTACAACCACACTGGATACCTTGGAAATAGATTTAATACCACCTACAATAATAAGAAGTGCCAATGCTGTGATCACAATACCTGTCACTGCAACCGGTACATGGAAGGTTGTTTTGACTGATTCCGCAATAGAATTTGCCTGTGTCAGGTTACCGATACCAAAAGATGCTACAACCGCAAACAATGCAAACAGCCAGCCAAGAATTGCGCCCAGTTTTTTATGTTTAAACGCTTTCTTCATCGTATACATGGGTCCACCGGACATTTCGCCCTTTTCGTTGACCTCTCTGTATTTGATCGCCAGCATACATTCGCTGAACTTGGAAGTCAGTCCGAAGCATGCACTGATCCACATCCAGACAAGTGCGCCCGGACCACCGGATACCATTGCCGTTGCAACACCTACAATGTTACCGGTTCCGATCGTTGCGGCAAGTGCGGTTGTCAGTGCAGAGAACGGTGAAATATCACCGCTTCCTCTTGTTTTCTGTCTTGCCTCTTTACTCAGTGTACTCTTGATCGCATACCCCAGATTCCGCCAGGTCAGGAATCCTGTCCGTATTGTCAGAAAGACACCTGTTCCAACCAACAGGATCAGCATCACCGGTCCCCATACAAAACCATCGACTGTCACCAGCACCTCTGCCAGCTTTTCCATAAATCCATTCATACTTCATCCTCCTTATGGTATATTCTTTATTCTATGTTTGAATTCTGTATTTCCTTCCTTTTTCAGACTCGAAAATCCTGCCAGCTTCGCTGTCAGACGCGCTTCGCGCTTTCTGATTTTCTCGTTGTACGTTCGGGTGAAACCAAATACATGCTTCGCATGTGCTTGGTTTCCTTCCTCACTACAGAAAGAGGACAACACCTATGTGTTGTCCTCTTTGACATAAATAGTATATCTTATATAATTTTGTGCGTCAAGTGCTATTTGTGATACGGTTCACCCGCAATGATCCGATAGCTTCTGTAGATCTGCTCAAGCAATATAACACGCATCAGCTGGTGCGGAAATGTCATCTTGGAAAAGCTGAGCTTGTAATCCGCTCTTTTCAGCAGGCTTTCATGCAGTCCCAGAGAACCACCGATCACAAACTGGATCTGACTTTTTCCTGTAATCCCAAGCTGATCGATCTTTTGTGCCAGTTCTACCGAATCAAGCTGCCTGCCTTCGATCGCCAGTGCGATCACATAGGCATCTTCCCTGACATGGCGCATAAGACGCTGTGCTTCTTTCTCCTTGATCTGCTCACAGGCCACCTCGGAAGCACGATCAGGCGTCTTTTCATCTGCCACCTCTATGATCTCCAGCTTGCAGTATTTTGACAAACGCTTACTGTATTCCGTTATCGCATCCCTGAAATAGCTTTCCTTCACTTTTCCTACTGATAGTATTGATATTTTCAACTTTGCTTCCTACTTCACACTTTCTGTGCAGAACAGCTTCTATTCTTCGTTTTCTGCTGTCTCTTCATCTTCCTCAGATGATTCTTCTACTGATTCCTCATCCGATTCTTCTGAAAGCAACTCCTCGTCAGATTCGCCGTATAACTCTTCATACCAGTCATCTGCCAGCTTTTCTAATAAAGCCGGTTCCAGTCCGCCATAATGAGCCTCCAGGAATTCTTTGATCAATGCCAGACGGCTGTAATAGATCTGTGGCATTTCTTCCGGCTCTCCGGCAAGCTTGGCATCGATCACTTCTTTTGACATATGCTGTGCCAGAAGATCCATGATCTGTTCAATGTTCTTCTGCTCTTCCTCTGCAATACCCAGATATTTCTTATACGTCTTTATGGAAGAAACACCCATTCCGATAAACACCAGGAACATAGTTGTCATAATACCGGAAATAAGATACTTACCAAGACCGAACAGATGAATCGGCAGATAATCCATAACAAGCGCCACAATAAATACAACTCCGATTCCACCAACCAGAATAAGCGCGATCGCGCTTGATTTTGCATCCTCAGCCTTATTGTTCTTATCTTCATAAAGCGCTGCCCGTTCCGGTGTCTGCTGTTCTTCCGGTGTTTCTGTATCCGCACCGTCCTCAGCATCCACATCCATGCCCATGGCAGCTCTTCTTTCTTTTTCCTGCTGCTGCATCATTGCCTGTACATAACTCTGCAGATAGGCTGTCGCACGCTCTGCATGTTCTTCTGTTACATACAGCTCAAATTCATCTTTTCTCTGACCAGGTCTGACAAAGCATTCCACATCCTTTGCCTGCAGAAGCTCTGCCATCCGGTTCATATCGTATTCCGCTCCCGCGATCAGGGCTCTCGGCCCTTCCTCGAGAGAATCTACGAGGTCTACATCACAGTCATTGCAATGTGTGTAGCCCTCTCTGTATTCATTTTTACATACGGGGCACCAAGGCATATCCGATTCCTCCCTACAGGAAATTATTTCTGTGACAGGTACTCATCGATACCCTTAGCTGCAGCCTTTCCTGCTCCCATGGCAAGAATAACGGTTGCTGCACCTGTAACTGCATCACCGCCGGCGTAAACACCTTCTTTTGTTGTCTTACCGTGTTCTTCATCCGCAATGATACATTTGTATTTGTTGACTTCCAGTCCTTCTGTTGTAGAAGAGATCAGTGGATTCGGGGATGTACCGAGTGACATGATAACGGTATCCACATCCATTACAAACTCAGATCCTTCGATCGCTACCGGTCTTCTTCTGCCGGATGCATCAGGCTCACCAAGCTCCATCTTAATACATTTAATGCCGTTTACCCATCCGTTTTCATCGGATAAGATCTCGATCGGATTTGTCAGAAGGTCGAAAATGATGCCTTCTTCTTTTGCATGGTGCACTTCTTCAACTCTGGCAGGAAGCTCTTCTTCACTTCTACGATATACAATATGTACCTCTGCTCCAAGTCTTAAAGCTGTTCTGGCAGCATCCATTGCTACGTTACCGCCACCGACAACAGCAACTTTCTTACCATGCATGATCGGTGTATGGGAATCTTCCTTGAATGCCTTCATCAGGTTGCTTCTTGTCAGGTATTCATTAGCGGAGAATACACCGTTTGCCTGTTCTCCCGGAATGCCCATGAATTTCGGAAGACCTGCACCGGAACCGATAAATACTGCATCAAAGCCTTCTTCATCCATCAGTTCATCAATCGTTGTAGATTTACCGATCACAACATTTGTCTCGATCTTAACACCGAGAGATTTTACATTTTCGATTTCCTTAGCCACTACTTTTGTTTTTGGCAGACGGAATTCAGGAATACCGTATACAAGTACGCCGCCTGCTTCATGTAATGCTTCAAAGATCGTTACATCGTATCCCATCTTTGCCAGATCGCCTGCACAGGTCAGACCTGCAGGGCCGGAACCGATGACAGCTACCTTTTTATTTTTCTTTTCCTTTGCAGGAGCCGGTTTGATGCCATGCTCACTTGCCCAATCAGCCACAAAACGTTCCAGCTTACCAATGGAAATAGGTTCTCCCTTGATACCACGGATACATTTGCCTTCACACTGGCTTTCCTGTGGGCATACACGTCCGCAGACAGCCGGCAGTGCACTGGATTCATTGATAATATGATAAGCTGCTTCAAAATTGCCAAGCTTTACCTGCTCAATAAATGCAGGGATATTGATGGATACCGGGCAGCCCTTCATACACTGTGCATTTTTACAGTTGATACAACGGCTTGCTTCTTCCATTGCTTCCTGTTCATTATATCCAAGACATACTTCTTCAAAATTTGTTGCACGAACCTTTGGATCCTGCTCTCTGACAGGTACTTTCTTTAACACGTCCATTACTTGTCACCTCCGCAATGACCACATCCACCGTGATGTGTATCACCTTCCTGCTGTTTTAATAATGCTCTGCCCTCTGCAGTTTTATAGATCTGCTGACGCTTCATAGCCTGATCAAAATCAACCAGATGACCGTCAAATTCAGGACCGTCTACGCAGGCAAACTTCACTTCTCCGCCGACAGTCAGACGACATGCACCACACATACCGGTTCCGTCTACCATGATCGGATTCATGGAAACGATCGTCTTAATGCCAAGCTCTTTTGTTGTCAGACATACAAATTTCATCATGATCATCGGACCGATCGCAACGCAGACATCATAAGATTTGCCTTCTTTTTCAACCAGATCCTTCAATGTATTGGTTACCATACCGCTTCTGCCGTAGGAACCGTCATCTGTTGTAGGATATACATTTCCCGCAACCTTTTTCATTTCTTCTTCATAGATCAGAAGATCTTTATTTTTTGCACCGATAATAACATCTGCCAAAACACCTTGCTCATGAAGCCATTTTACCTGTGGATATACAGGTGCGGTTCCAAGACCACCGGCTACAAAAATGATCTTCTTTTTCTTAAGCTCTTCTATATCTTCCTTACAGAATTCGGAAGGCTGTCCCAACGGTCCAACAAAATCATGGAAGAAATCTCCCGCCTTTAAGTCTCTCATTTCGTTTGTACCGGCGCCGATCGTCTGTACCACGATCGTGATCGTGCCTTTTTCTCTGTTATAATCACTGATCGTAAGCGGAATACGTTCTCCGTCTTCTCCTGTTCTTACAATGACAAACTGTCCCGGCAAACATGCTTTGGCTACTCTTTTTGCTTCCACTTCAAAGAGATAAATGTTTGTCGTAAGTTCTTCTGCTCTGACAATTTTATACATTTTCTTCCTCCTCCAGTTCATTGACCCGCAGGCCCATATCTTTCTTATAGTAAAATAATTCTCAAAAAAGTGCAATGGTTTTTACTGTAATTTGTGGAGATCGTAGGCTCCAAGTCTGTTTTGCGCTGCTTCAAAGCTCTCTCCGGTCGTAACACACACTGCATACAGCTTTCCTGTTTTCTGGGAAGTCCCATCCGGCGATACAAAGGTCTCCGACAACAGATAATAATACATATCATTTTCCGAAATGACCGCGATCACCGCGTACTGCCGGTTTCCTTCCACACCATCCACATGTCCGTCCGCATCTGTCAGGCTTCCCTGCAGGATCAGAGCCTGTTTGAGCAGATTGACTGCCTGATCCGCCGAAAGTGCCAGTTCCATCTGCAATGAATAATCTTCGTATATAATATCACTTGAATTATCCTTTTCGTCATACATGATGAACGCAAAATGACTTTCTCCGAGCGGCAGCGGGATCGGTCCTGTATACAGATTACTCTCAAAGCCCGGCTCTGAACCGTCTGTCGTATAATATACCTGATACATGTCCGATGGTGTTTCCACTTCTATCATCTGCGGCTCTGTATATGTGCCTGCTTCCAGCGATACAAACGGTGCAGACAGAGTTCTGACATCCACTGTATATGTTTCCTCTGCCACAGCACTTGTTACACCATATGTGTTCACATAGACTGCCTGCAGATGATAGATCCCCGAATCCAAAATGATCGGTGTGATATATCTGGTGCTGCTGCGATCCGGCTGTCTGCCATTTGTTGTGTAATAGATCTCTCCGCTTCCCGGTGCGATCAGCTTCACGGAAAGCATTTCATCATAAGATCCGCCTGTCATAGAAAACCCCGGCGCATCACAACGATATGCTACATATTTATCAAGTACTGTCTGCTCTTTACAGGAAAGCAGAAGCTGTCCGATCTTTTCATATTCCTTCCGGCTCTCATAGATCGGGACAAGCAGATCATATGCCTGCACATAAGCACTGTCTGCCGCAAGCAGTGCTTCCAGTGTCTTTTGTTCCATTTCTGTATTGTTCTGTCCCGCATAAGCTCTTGCCATCATCATCTTGGCATCCGAAGAATTCGGTGCAAGTGCAGCTGCCTCCTTGGCATAATCAAGCATCTGGGCATAATCCTGCGCTTTATACATATCTTCTGCCATTTTTAACTGATACTCATAAGAAGCATGATTGTTCCGATAGATCAAGGCTCCTGTCAGAAATACCAAAAGCACGACAGCCGCGATTCCAATACAGATCCCTGACAAAAATGTTTTTTTATGCAATTTTTTATTATCTGATTCAATTTGTTGTTCTTCCCCATCATCGGAAGATTCCGTCTCCGTTTCTGTTTTGTCCGGTTTCTGCTCCTCCTGCTCCAGAGGAAGCGGTACGATCTGCTGGGTATCGGCAAGGTCATCTGCAATCGAGGAAATTGTACTTTCCAGCTTTGCATCCACCTCTGCATCATACACCGGTACAAGAAGCCGCTCCTTACCGCATTTTTCACAGAAAATCTGATCTTCCTTCATGGGTGCGCCGCAATGTGGGCATTTCATATAGACATCACTCCGTTTGTAAGGCTACACTTTCTACACAGTTGTGCATCAGCATTGCG